>Ga0075424_100005436_pt1 | contig 12161 bp, 8 predicted proteins | sample SoiMethybrSBSTD3_FD_75301 | JGI IMG/M metagenome (GOLD analysis project Ga0075424, IMG submission 75301) | Bulk soil microbial communities from a Populus tree surrounding site in Tennessee, USA - Soil MetaG P. TD hybrid SBSTD3 | ecosystem: Environmental > Terrestrial > Soil > Tree plantation... | reverse complement strand
GTCATGCGCAACCTCGACCGCATCGTGGTGCTGCGCTTCCTCGGCACGCAGGCGCTCGGCTACTACGGGCTGTCCGTGAACGTGCTCACGCTGCTCATGGCGGTGCCCGACTCCCTCGCGTACGTGAGCTACCCGCAGCTGGTGAAGCGGTTCAGCGAGGCGGGCGATGACCCGGCCGCGATCCGCGAGCGGGTGGACCGGCTCGTTCGCGTCGTCGCGGTCGGGCTGCCGCTCGCCGCCGGGCTGTGCGCGATCTGGGCCCGGGACTCGGTGCACGCGCTGCTGCCGCGCTATGACGCCTGCGTCGGCCCGCTGCGCGTGCTCGCGTTCGGTGCCACCGGGCTCTCGCTCTCCGCGTTCGCCTCGATCGTGCTCATGACCGTGGGCCGTCGCATCATCCTCGTGCCCGCGGCGGTGTTCCTCACCGCGCTCTCCGGCGGTCTCCAGCTGCTGTCGCTGCGGTGGAACGGCGGGCTCACCGGCATCGCGGCGGCGGCCACCACCGCCTACCTCCTGAGCGGCGCGGTGCTGCTGTCGCTGGCCGCCGCGGGCGTGGGCTTCGCATTCGCCCGCGGGCTGGCGCTGATCGCGCGCTGCCTGGTACCCACCGGGATCGCCGTGGTGTTGACGTGGGGGGTGGGACACTACCTGCTCCGCGAGCCGGCCCCGCTCGCGCTCGAGCGCCTGGGGCTCCTGCTCGGCGTCTCGCTGGCGTTCGCGGGCGTCTACGTGGTGCTGGTGCTGCCGTTCGCGCGTGGGATCGGCGTCCGCTCGCTGCTCGGCGGGTCCGGGCTGCCGATCGTGTCCGCCATCTTCAAGCGTTTCGCGCGCGGGGAAGAGACGCGGTGAGCGTGCGCACACGGTCGAGCCTGGTGCTGGTGCTCGTGTCGCTGGTGCTGGCGTTCGGGCTGGATGCGGGCGCGCTCCGCTGGCTTCCCGTGCCGCTGCGCGTGGTGCTCGGCTTCGTCCTGCTGGTGTGGCTCCCGGGCCTGGGCTGGGCGCGCGCGATCGGCGCGCGGCCCGCGGGCGGTCCGGCGTTCGTGGCCGCCTGGGCCACGGGCTACGGGATCGCCTGGCTCGGCCTGTGGGTGCTCGCCGCCCGCGCGCTGGGCGTGCCGTTCACGCTGCTCGCGCACGCGGGGGCGGCGTGGACCGCGGTGCCCTGGCTCGTCTCGCTCGCCACCGCGCCGCGCGACGCGTCCGCGGGCGCGTCGCACGCCACGACACGGACCGCGGAGCGCACCGCATCGCAACGCGGTCGCGATCCCGTGGCGATCGCCTGCCAGGTCGCGATCGCGCTCGCGTTGCTGCTCGCGGTCGTGGCCGTGGCGCGCCACGGACCACCCCTCACCTGCCTCACCGATTCGCCCGATCACCTGGGGACGATCCGCCGCATGCTCGTGAGCGGCGATCCGTTCCCGCGCGACGCGTTCTTCCGCGACGCCGGCCCCGCGGGCGTGGATCCGCGCAAGGGCCTCTGGCATCCGTGCGTGGCGCTCGTGTGCGCGCTCGCGCACGCCGACCCGGTGGACGCGTGGCACGCGCTCGCCGCGATCCTCGCCGCGCTCGCGGTGCTCACCGCGTCCGGCTTCGCGTTCCGGCTCGGCGGCTGGTTCGCCGCCGCCGCCGGGGCGTGGGCGATGCTGCTGGGTTACGGCGGCGGCCTCGGCACCCAGTACCTGGCCGAGGCGGTGTTCGCGACCAAGCTCGCGGACCAACTGGCGCTGGCCACGGCGGCCGCGCTCCTGGACGATCTCGAGCTGCGCTCGCCGCGCTCGCGCCTCGCGGTCGCGGGGCTGGCACTGGGAACGATCTTCACCCACGTGTTCGGGTCCATCCAGTTCGCGGTCACGTTCGGGGCGCTCGGCCTGGGCTTCCTCGTCCGCGACCGCGCGTGGTCGTCGCCGCTCGCGCGGCTCGCCGTGACCTCGCTCGCGTGCGCGGCCGTCGCGGCCCCGTACCTCGCCTGGCGCACGCACGGCGCCTACGCGCCGGTGAACCCCATCCATACCGAGTCCCAGGGCCTGCTCACGCTCGCGCACGGGGTCCGCATCGTGTCGGTGGGGGCACTCTGGGACTGGCTCGGACCGCTCTGGCTCCTGTTCCCATTGTCGCTCTTGTGGTGGCTGCGCGCGGTGCGCGAGCCGGCGGTGCTCTATCTGCTCACCACCACGCTCGCGGTGGCGACGCTGATGTTCGTACCCCCGGTGGTGGCGCTGCTCGAGCCGCGGCTCGGCTACCTGCTCATGCGCCTGCCGTGGCTGCTCCCCGTCGGGCCCGCGGCGGCGTTCGTGGCCGCGCGCGCTGAGGCGGCGTGGCGCGCGCGACGGCCCCTGGGAGCGCTGGCGCCGGCAGTACTGCTCGCGGTCGCGTTCGTGGGGCCGCTCGCGGACGCCGCGCACGCCTTCACCGGCGGCCCCTCGCACATGGCGCTCGCCGCCACGGACATGCGGCTTTGGCGCGACGCGCTGACGTGGATGGACCGCGGCCTGCCCGAGGGCAGCGTGGTGCTCTCCGATCCGGCCACGAGCTATTCGATCCCGGCGTTCACGCGGCACTGGGTGACGGCGCTCGCGGACCAGCACAGCTCGCCCAACGACCCGCTGGCGCTCACGCGCATCCTCGATGCACGGGATGCACTCGACCCGTACGCGCCCTGGGCGCGCACCGCCCAGGTGGTGGCGCGCTGGGGCGCCACCGCGATCGCCCTGAACGGCCGCTTCCCGGAGCCACCGCCGCTCGACTACTGGGCGCCCGCGCGCGACTGGTACGACGCCGCGCGCGCGCGGCTCGATCGCGCGCCCGCCGCGTTCGAGCGCGTCTACGACTCGAACCGGTTCACGGTCTACGTCATCCATCGCGACGCGCTCGCCCGGCTCGACGACGGCGCCAGGCCACGACCGTTCGTGCGTGCGCGGGTGAGCGGCGATCCGGCGCTGGAGATCGGCCCCGGGCTGCCGCGACTCGTATCGTTCCGCTTGGACCCCGCCCGTGCGGCTCGCGGCGACACGCTGCGTGGCCGCATCGAGTGGCGCGCGCCGCGGCCGCTGCCGCCGGGCAGTTACAGCGTGGCGGTGCGGTTCGACCGCGCGCTCCCGGAGGACGTTCCGCGCCCGCCCCAGGCGGTGTCCAAGCTGTGGCGCAAAGCCGTCGAGCGCGTCCGCCACGAGCGCTATCGCTTCCGCGCCGACCACCTGCCCACCGACGGGGACTACGGCGTCGACCGCTGGGGCGCGGACGAGGTCGTGCGCGACCCGTTCCGCGTCGTGGTGCCCGACGACGTCGCGCCGGGCGAATACGCGGTGCGCGTGATCATGGTCCGGCACCCGCACTATCCGAACATCGACCTCCGCGATCTCCTGAGCGACGACGACTTCCTGAACGGCCTCGCGGTCGACCGGCTGCGGATCGCGGCGCGGAAGGGGCGCTGACGATGGCGCGCGCGCCGCGGCTGTGCATGTTCGTCGAGTACCTCTACCCCGTGGTGAGCGAGGGTCGCGTGGCGCTCGCGGGCGGGATCGAGGTCCAGCTCTCGCTGCTCGCGCGCGGGCTCGCGCGCCACGGCTTCGAGGTCACGGTGGTGACGTGCGACTTCGGCCAGCCGGACGGGCTCGTGATCGGCGGCGTGCGCTTGCTCAAGGCGTACCCGCCCCGGGCCGGGATCCCGGTCGTGCGCTTCTTCCACCCGCGGCTCACGCTCGCGATCGCCGCGCTCCGGCGCGCGGACGCCGACGTCTACCTGGTCCAGGGCGCCGGGCTCTGGGCGGGCATCGTCCGCGACGTCGCCGCCTCGCGTCACCGCCGCTTCGTGTGGATGGTGGGTCACGACCACGACGTCTTGGCCGACCTGCCGGACGTCCACGGGCCGCGCGATCGCTGGTGGGTGCGCCGCGCCATCCGGCACGCGGACGCCATCGTGTCCCAGACCGAGTGGCAGCGCGGCACGCTCGCGCGCGCGTTCGCGCGCGCGAGCACGGTGATCGCGAACCCGGTCGAGATCCCGCCGCCCGAGGCTCTCGTGGACGCCGGCGGGCCGCCGTCGTTGGCCTGGCTCGCGACCTACAAGCCGGTGAAACGGCCGGAATGGTTCACGCGCTTCGCCGAGCGGCACCCTGAGATCCCGTGCCGCATGGCGGGCGTGATCCCGGTGCCGCCGCTCTCCGACCGCTGCTGGCAGGAGGCCCGCGCGGTGGCGGCGCGCTGCCCGAACCTGGAGGTGCTGCCCACCGTGCCCCACGAGCGCGTGGGCGAGTTCCTGCGCGGCGCGACGCTGTTCGCCCACAGCTCGAGCGCGGAGGGACTCCCGAACACGTTCCTCGAGGCGTGGTCGCACGGCCTGCCCGCGGTGACGAGCTTCGATCCGGACGGCGTCATCGAGTCGGCGGGACTCGGAGCCTGCCGCACGGACTACGAGGGCTGGGAGGCCGCACTCGAGCGGCGGATCGCCGACCCCTCGCTGCGGCGGGCCGAGGGTGCGCGGGCGCGGGCGCACGTGCTCGCGCATCACGCGCCGGAGGCGATCTACGGCCGGCTGGCGGACGTGCTGCGATCCGTGCTGGGGTCGAGGTGAACGAGCGCCCCGTGACCCGGGTCGCGTTCGTGCAGGCCGCGCTCTCGATCGGCGGCGCGGAGCGGCTGGTCCAGGCGCTGGCGGAGAAGATGAGCCGCGACCGCGTCGAGCCCTCGATCGTGAACCTCTACGCCGCGGGCGCGATCGGCGAGCAGATGCAGGCCGCCGGCTGGCCGATGACGAACCACCTCGCGCGCTCGCGATTCGACCCGTTCGTGGGCGCTCGACTCGCTCGTGCCGTGGCTCATGCAACGGTCGCGTACGTCATCGACAGCCCGCTGCCCATGTTCTGGATGGGAGGGCAGCGGCGGCGGCACGCGCGGCCGCGGCTCGTGCTCGGCTTCCATTCCACCGGCAGGCTGGGCGACCGGCTGCAGCACTTGCTCGCCCGGAGATCGGCGATCCCGGTGGCCGACCAGCTCGTCGCCCTGACCGACAGCCACCGTCGCTCGCTGTCCGCGGAGCTGCGGGTGCCCGAGGCGCGCTTCCGCGTCGTGGGCTCGGGCGTGGACCTGTCGCGCTTCGACGCCGCGATGCCACGTGCGGCGGCCCGCCGCGCCGCCGGTCTGCCGGAAGCAGGAACGCTCGTGGGCATCGTCGCCGCACTGCGTCCGGAAAAGAACCATGCTCTCTTCCTCGAGGCCGCGGCGCGTGTGGCGGCGAGCGTCCCGGGCGCCCGCTTCGTCATCGCCGGCGACGGCCCTGCCCGGGACGAGGTGGCGCGGCTCGCGCAGGCGTCGGGACTCGGCGAGCGGCTGCTGGTGCTGGGCGCGCGCCAGGACGTGCCCATGCTCTACCGGGCGCTCGACGTCGCGGTGCTGTCGTCGCGCCCGGTCGTGGAGACGCTCCCGGTGACCCTGATCGAGGCCGCCGCCTGCGGCACCCCGGCGGTGGCGACGGCGGTGGGCTCGGTCACGGACGTGGTCGTGAATGGCGAGACCGGCTACGTGGTGGCGCCGGGCGATGCGGCGACGCTCGCCGGGCGCATCGTGCAGCTCCTGAACGACACCGCGGCGCGCGAGCGTATGGGCGTGGCCGCGCGCCGGCGGGCGGTCGAGCGCTTCGACGAGCGCGACATGATCCGGCGCTACGAGGATCTGTTTGTTGACACAGCGCGCGCAGAGCGCGCGCCCCCTGTCGCGATCGATCCGACCTAGGGCGCGAGCCAGCCCTCGCGCTCGAGGATGTCGCGCATCGTCGTCCACCGGTAGCGCTCGAAGAGGTGCTCCAGCTTCGCCATCACCGTGTGCAGGTTCACGTAGGTGATGAAGCCGTTCACCGGGTCGAGCGGCATCCGCCGCCGCTCCGGAGCGACCTCGCGCGGGTGCAGGTAGAGCACGAACGGCCGGTGGCGGAGGATGAAGTCGAGCCCGGAGCGGAACACCGCGAGCGGCAGCACGCGGAGGTAGAAACCGCCGCCCACCGGGATGCGGAACCCCTGGAGCTCCGCGATCGCCACCGGGAACTCCACCAGGGCGCCGCCCGGATCGTGCCGGCGCAGGTCGCTGTGCGAGGGCCGGTAGATGCCCACCGGTGCGCCCGGCGTGCCGTAGAGCTTCACCTTCATCGGGAAGATGCTGCTGTCGTAGCGATAGCCCTCCTCGCGCAGCACCTCCAGCGCCCACGGGTTCGAGCGGTCGATGCTGAACGTGGGCGCGCGGAAGCCGATCACCGGGAAGCTCCCGAGCACGGCCTCCACGGCGCCACGGAACTCGCGCAACTCGGCGCGGAACGTCTCCGGCGTCGCGCGCCACAGCGGGCGGTGCGACATGCCGTGGCAGGCGAGCTCGTGGCCCTCGGCGACCATGCGCCGGATGAGCGCCGGGTGCTCGCGCACCACGTCGCCGAGCACGAAGAACGTGCTGCGCCAGCCGTGTTTCGCGAGCAGGTCGAGGATGGCCTCGGTGCCGCGCTCGACCACGCTCTCGTCGCGATGCGCGTCCCCGACCGGGTTGAGCTCGCTGTGGTGCCAGTCCTCGATGTCGAACGAGAACGCGGCCCAGTGGCCGGGCGCGCCGGTCACCGCGGTCACGGCTTCCTCCGGTAGACGCGGAAGCCGTCCGCAGCGTAGTCGCGCTCGAAGCCGGCGGTGTCGGCGTCCAGTGCCGACCACGGCGTCGCGCCCGGATGATCGCTCGCGCGGTAGAGCACGTAGACGGGGGTGCGGAGCGAGTCGAGCAGCGCGGCATCTCCGGGCAGGTCGGCCACGGCACCGTAGAGGTCGGTCATGATCGCACGCCTGCGGATCAGCGCGCCGAGCGGGAACCCGGCCTTGTCGGGGCCGGACGTGGTGCCGAGCAGCAGCCGGCGGCGGCCCTCCACGTTGAGCACGTCGCGGAAGCCTTCGTCCACGAACACGGCGCTTACCGGCGTGCGGGCGCGGACCCAGGCGTAGAGCGAGTCCTCACCGGGGGCGCGGTGCGTCTCCGGCGCGAATGCCCCGGAGCGGTCCGCGAGGTACCCGCGAAGCAGGAGCGCCGCGGGCAGGACGAAGCAGAACGCGATGAGTGCGCCCGCGACCGGCTTCCCGAGCCGCCGGCGCCATGCCGAGAGCAGCGCCGGAAGGCCCGCCCCGCCCAGCACCGCGAGCGGCGCGAACACCTGCCACACGAACTTGGTCTCGTTGTCGAGCGGCAGGTGGACGACGAGTGCGAAGCCCACCATGCCGGCGGTCCACGCCACGAGCCAGGTGGCGGCGACCTGCCGCTCGCCGAGCACGCGGCGCACGCCGGGCCACGCCGCGAGCGCGGTGAGCCCGCACGCGGTCAAGAGCGTCCACGGCATCTGCCAGCCGAAGTGCAGGTAGTGGTTCCCGACGCCCAGGCGTTCCGGGCTCCAGCCGCTGAAGATCGAGCGGAAGTAGGGCCACGCCGCGGCGAGGCCCGCGAGCGAGGCGAGTGCCAGGGCCAGCGGCCGCGACGCGGGCATGGCGAGCATGCCGCGCCGGGCGAGGAGCGCGAGCAGCGCGCAGGCGGCGACCAGAACAGGGATCGCCGAAAGCCCGACTACTGAGTGGAACAGCATCATCCCCGCCGAAGCGAGGCCCGAGACCAGGAGCCAGCGCCACGCCGGGGGAGCGCCCGCGGGACGGCCCTCGCGTGGCTCGGCGAGCCAGCGCGCGCCGGCCCAGAGCGACACCAGCATCAGCAGGTAGCCGTAGCCGAGCGCGGTGCCGACCAGGTACTTGTCCCAGCTGTTCACCATCCACGCGAACGGCGCCGGGAGCCAGTAGAGGACCTCGATCGTGTTCCAGTGGGCATTGGCGATGACGCGCCGTACCTCGTCCATGCCGCGCGTCTCGCCGAAGAACGCGCGCACGAACCACAGCGGCCACAGGAACAGCGCACCGGCGTTCAAGCCCGTGAGCAGCAGCGGCAGCGCCGCGCGCGCCGCTCCACGCTCGCGCCACGTGAGCCACGCGAGCTGCCAGCCGAGCCAGACCAGGGTTGCGTTCCAGACCACGTTCGCCACGCACATCACCGTGAACGGTGAGCCGCCGGGCCGGATCGCCATGCACAGCGCCACGAACAGGTTGTAGAACCACACGTAGTTGATCGGCAGCCCGGCGAAGCGCGGGTCCTGGGGCGGAACGCCGCGGAGCGCGATCTCCCATGCGATCCCGGCATGGATCCAGGTGTCGCTCCGCACGCGCACGTACGCCGAGGCGAGGTAGGGGATGGCGACGAACGCCATCGCCGCGAGGCACCAGCCCCACGCCGCGCGGTCCGCGGGCGCGTCGGTCTCGCCGCCCGCGCCGCGACCGAGGCCGCGCGCCTCGCCTCCCGCATAGAGCAGCCAGCCCGCGATCGCCACCAGCCTCGCAGCGATCGGCAGCGGCTGCCCGCCGTGGAGCAGCAGCCAGCCCGCGACCGCGGCCGCGAGCGGCGAGAGCGCAAGCCCGAGCGTCCAGCGCGTGGCCGTGGGCGCCCCCGGCAGGATGAGGCGCACGAGTGCCAGGCCGGGAAACGCGCCCAGCCAGACGAAGCTCGCGACGTCGCCGGGGACACCCGGCAGCAGCAGGCCGGCCAGGCCCAGCACCAGTGTCGCGCCCAGCAACCGGGCGCTCCCTGCGAGCTTCACGAAGCGTGGCTCGGTACGGGCTCGGCCCCGGCCTCGGCGAGCGATCTCGAGAACCGCGGGAACGCGCTCGTCATCCCCAGGGCCGCCAGCGCCACGAGCTGGGGCTCGACCGGGATGCGATAGCGCGCCTGGGTGAAGAAGAACGAGTAGAACACCGCCGTGGACAGCACCACGGTCGCGAGCAGCAGTCGGCCACCGCGCGGCCCGGCACCGGCGAGCAGCCCGACCACGGACAACGACAGCAACGCCACGAACCAGGCCGCCCCCAGGATCAGGATCGGGAGCGCGTTGTAGCGGTTCTTGGACTGCACCCGGTCCACGAGCGGCTTGAAGAAGTGCAGCAGCTCGAGCACGTAGTCGTGCAGGAATGCCGCCGGCCGGGCGCGGAACAGATCGAACTCGCGGGCGATGAACGCCTTCGGCTTGAGCGGCACGAATGGCTCGTCGGGCGGCACGCGGATCCAGCGGTCGCGCGACAGGTCCGCATCGCTGCGCGCGAAGTACAGCACGGCCTGGGCCTTGGCCATGAACACGCGGTCGTGGCCCTCCGAGCGCTGCAGCACGAAGTAGGGAGCGGCGAGGGCCACCGTGGCGACGACGGCGGCAGCGAGTGCGAGCGCGAGGCGGGCGCCGTGGCGGCGGCCGGCGACCAGCAGCCAGGCACCGATCCCGAGCACGGGTGCCACGATCACCATGTCGATCAACAGGCCACACGCCACGAGCGCGCCGAACTGCAGGCCGCGGACGAGCGTGGGTCGGTCCGCGATCTCCCAGGCCAGCACCGTGAGCGCCATGAGCACGGTGGAGTAGAGGAGCGTCGGGTAGAGGAGGCCGGCCACGAACACCAGCGTCGGCGCCAGCGCCACGACCGGAGCCGCCATCGCCGCCGCCGGCGCGCCTCCCAGTCGGCGCGCCATGCGCACCACCAGGCCCATGTGGACGACCGAGAGCAGCAGCTGGGCCAGCCGCGCCACGAGGAAGTTCTGCTCGCCGCCGATCCAGAACGAGAACGCGAGCAGCAGCGGATAGCCCGGGGCCCGCGGGTTCGAGCCGGACTGCGGCACGCCGTGGAGCATCCGCAGCGCCACCTGTTCGTACTCGACGGTGTCGCCGAAGTAGTAGTTGTTCCCCAGCGACAGCACGTGCACGACGCGCACGAGCAGCCCGAGCGCGATCCAGAACCTCGGCTGCCCGAGCCACCGCCAGCGCGGCGCGATCGCGTTCACGGGCGCCCCGCATCGCCCGCGGCGCGCGGGCCGCGCAGCAGGCTCGCCGCGAACCCGAGCAGGCTCGGGAGCAGCGTGATGACCACGAACAGCGACAATCCGAACACGGCCCCGGTCGCGGCCCCGGCGCCGAAGCGCGTGAACAGGGCCGCGCTCACCTGCTCGCGCAGTCCCAGCCCGCCGAGCGCCACGGGCAGGTTCCCGAGCAGCGGGATCACCGGCAGCCCCGAGAGCAGGAGCGGCGAGGCGAGCGGGCTCAGGTCCTTGAGCAGCAGCCACGCCGTCGCCACCATGAACACGTAGAAGAACGCGCCCCAGCCGAAGCTCGCGAGCCCGATCCCGCTGCGAAGCAGCTGGCCCGAGGTCTCGTTCCAGCGCGCGGCCGGGCGCGAGAGCGGCGGCACGAGCCGGGCCGCGAACGCCATCGTGCGCGGGCTCGCGAGGCAGGCGACGCCGGCGATCGTCACCGCCACGAGCGCCAGGTAGGCGAGGAGCAGCCCGCCGCGCCACGCCGGCACCAGTGCGAACGCCGGCAGGCACATGAGCTCGAGCAGCACGACGTCGGCGATGCGGTCCCACACCGCGGCGGACAACGTCGCCGCGCGCGACGCCGGCACGTGGAGCACGCGCGCGAGCTCGCCCACGCGGCCGGGCGTGGCGATGCCGTAGAACGTGCCCACCAGCGTCAGTCGGTAGCTGGAGACCGCGCTCAAGCTGACCCCGCAGCGCTGGAGCAGGATCGACCAGCGGCGCGCGCGCCCCCAGTAGCCGATCAGGGACAGCGCCACACCGGCGGCGACGGTGGCGGGCTTCAGGTGCGCGAGCGCACCCGCCGCCTCCTCGAGCGGGAATCGACGCAGCAGCAGCGCCAGCAGCGTGATCGATACGGCGAGCTGGAGCACGAGCGTCACGCCGGGCCTCATCCGCGCGCCACCGCCCGCGGGCGGCCCAGCACCTGCGTCCACGGCAGCGGCGCGCGCGTGGCGACGACGTCGAGCCGGGTGGAGACAAAACGCAGCAGCGCGCTGCGGCTCCAGTGCTGCACGTGGCCATCGGTGTTGCCGAGCGCGCTCCAGTAGCGCCCGCGCACCAGGTTGAGCACGCGCCACAGCGGCTCGCGCGGCACGGTGATGAGCACGTGCCCGGTCGCCGCCCGGCACACGGCGTCGAGCGCGCGCGCGGGGTCGTCGAGGTGCTCGAACACCTCGCAGGCCACGACCAGGCTCCAGCGCCCGAGCGTGGGCGCGTCGTAGATCGAGCAGGCGCTGAAGTCGAGCCCGGGGTGCAGCGCGCGCGCCTCGTCCACGATCACCGTGGAGAAGTCGGTGCCCAGCACCCGCGCGTGGGGGAGCCACTGCGCGATCTTCGCGGTCACGTGGCCCTCGCCGCAGCCCACCTCGAGCACGGAGGGCGCGGGCTCCGCGAGGCGGAGCAGCTCGTGGAGCCCGCGGTCGAATCCCGCCATGAGCCCGCCCACGATCGGGTTCCTGGAGCCGTACTTGTCGAAGCGGTTGCCGATGTCGATGCCCTGCTCGAGGCGGCGCGCGGGTGTCATGGAGTGTCCCTCCCGTCGTTGCGAACGCGGCCGTCGAGTTGCTGCAAGCGCGTGTTGACCAGGATCTCGTCCAGCAGCCGCCGGTTCATGGCGGTGAGGTCCCCGAGCACGCCCAGCGCCACGAACAGGGCGGCGATCATGGCGAGCGCGCCGGCCACGACCAGCGACTGCACGTGGCCGGTCTGACCGGGCGTGGTGAAGAACAGCACGAGGAAGCGCGCGAACAGCAGGAGTGAGCCCGCCCCGAACAGCGCCGCGAGCGAGAGGAAGAATCGCAGGGGGCGGTAGAGCAGGTAGACGCGGACCATCGTGCCGAGGGAGCGGGAGAGGTACGCGCCCAGGCCGCGGAAGAGCCGCGACTCGCGCAGCTTGGGGTTCACGCGGATGGGCACGTGCACGATGGTGATGTTCTTGTGGCTGGCCTGGATCAGGGTCTCGAGCGTGTACGTGAACCCGGTCAGGACCGTGAGCCGGAGCGCGGCGTCGCGGCTGTAGGCGCGGAACCCGGACGTGGCGTCGGGCACGTCGGCGGCCGAGAGCGCGCGCACGACGGAGCTGCCGAGGCGCTGGAGCAGCTTCTTGAGCGGCGAGAAGTGCGCGATCGAGTCGATCGGCCGCGTGCCCACCACCATGTCGGCGCGGTGGGCGACGATCGGCTCCACGAGCCGCGCCACGTCGGCGCCCGCGTACTGGTTGTCGGCGTCGGTGTTGACGATGACGTCGGCGCCCA
>Ga0075424_100005435_pt1 | contig 12162 bp, 8 predicted proteins | sample SoiMethybrSBSTD3_FD_75301 | JGI IMG/M metagenome (GOLD analysis project Ga0075424, IMG submission 75301) | Bulk soil microbial communities from a Populus tree surrounding site in Tennessee, USA - Soil MetaG P. TD hybrid SBSTD3 | ecosystem: Environmental > Terrestrial > Soil > Tree plantation... | reverse complement strand
ACTTGCGACGAGCCATCAGGCTTCAATCCCGATCGTAGCGGGTTTGTGCGACGGCGTACCGTGAGGCTGCTGCCGGGCCACGAAATTGTGACGCCGGCGACAGGGACCGACACGCGTGGAGCCTCCAACAGCTCCGCATCGGTTGCATTGGTAGGTGCGGCAAAAACGAACCTGACGCTGATCGCGCGCACGCCAACGGAGTAGACGCACTGCTGGCTCCGGAACGATTGCGGAACGCATTCAATTACTCGGCGACCTGAGCGACTCATCGCCGAGCGCGTCACGAAATGCATCGACTCTCAGCCTACGGACGGCCTGTTTTGGCGCGCCCGCACCACCGCGACGAGAGCCATCGGTGACGCTTCAACGGCAAGACACAGTGAGTAGACGCTCCGCGTTTTCGTTGGGCACGCCTCGCCGAACCGGCACGACTCTCGCCGCCGCATTCGTGGTAAATATGCGTTGCCGTCCTCAAATGGAACTCGTTTACGACGTGAGTGGATCCATGCGCGGTCTTCGGTTGTCGAGCTTATTCACACTCGTCGCTCTGACTGGATCCGCGGGTGTCGCACTGGCCCAGCAGCCTGAGCCCACCACGCGGCAGGCGGCCATCGAGCAGGCGCAAGCGCAAAAACTCGAAGTCCTGCACCCCTATATCCCCAGCAGGGGTGAACGGCTGGCCGCCCGCGTCGACGAGATCCTGACCAATCAGGGCAGGCACCTGCATCCGTTCCTCGAATCAGCGTATTCGGGCGGAAGCTTCGCCCTGGGCGCCGGCTACATCCAGCACGTGAGCTCCTACAACTTCGTCGACGTGCGGGGCAGCTATTCGCTGTCCAACTACAAGCGCGTCGAGGCAGAGTTTGTCGCACCCCGCCTCTTCCACCGTCGCGGCGAGCTGTCTCTCCTCGGCGGGTGGCGCGACGCGACTCAAGTTGGCTTCTACGGGCTGGGGATCGACACGTCGAAGGAGGACCGTGCGAGCTACCGTTTCAAGCGCCCGTACGCATCGGCACTGCTGACCCTCTGGCCGGCACGCCGGTACCTCGTGCTTCGCCCAGGTGTCGAGTGGACACAGTGGTCGCAGGAACCTGGTCTCGGCCGCTTCCCGTCGGTCGAGACCGTGTATACGCCGGCGACGCTGCCCGGGCTGGGCGCCGATCCCACCTACATGCACACCCAGGCCACGGTTGGTCTCGACTGGCGGACGTCACCGGGTTATTCGCGTCGCGGCGGCTACTACGGCATCGCCGCTCACGATTACAACGACAGGGATAAGGCATTCGGCTTCCAGCAGGTCGATTACGAGCTCATCCAACACGTTCCGCTCCTGCGCGAAGCGTGGGCGCTCTCCTTCCACGTGCTCGCCCGAACCACGACCGACAAGGGCCGCCAGGTCATGCCGTTCTTCATGTTTCCGACTCTTGGCGGCAGCTCCACGCTGCGGGGCTATACGAGCCTGCGATTCCGCGACCGGAACAGCCTGCTCCTTCAGGGGGAGTGGCGCATCATGGCCAGCCGTTACCTCGACTCCGCGGTGTTTTACGACGCAGGCAAGGTCACCGCGCGGCGCTCCGACCTCGACTTGAACGGCATGAAACACGACTATGGCTTTGGCGTTCGGTTTCATGGGCCGTTCTCAACGCCGCTCCGCATCGAGTTGGCCAGGGGGAGTGACGGACTGATTCTCGTCGCCGCGACTTCCGCGGTCTTCTGAGACTGCCGCCCATGCCGACCTCCTCATTCGTGCGCTCTCGTGTTCGTGCGCTGGCGCTGGTCGCCGCCACGCTTGGCGTCTTCGCTGCCGGCGTCGAGACCCAGGCGCCGCGCTTCTATGACGACGACCCGATTGCACGCGAACCGGAATCCCAGGACGCCTCGAAGGCGGAGCCCTCGCCCATTCAGCAGCTCTACGAACAGGTGTACGGTCTGTTCATCACCTCTGACGTCAAGCCGTCGGGCACACGGGCGAAGAACATCAACACGATTGACGAGGTGCCGGATTCGAGCTGGTTCACGAACCGGATCGGCACGACGACGGTCACGGCCGACGAGATTGCGCGCGGTCCGATTGTCGGCCCGCCGCCCGATCCGTCCACGTGGGTGGTCATCAGGGAAAAGACGTCGGGCGCTCACCCGGGCTTTACCGCGCGGGATGGCAGAGGCGAAACCTGGTTCCTCGAGTTCGATCCTCCGTACTACCCGGAAGGGGCGACCGCCGCCGTCGAGATCGCCACCAAGATCTTCTGGGCGCTGGGGTACAACCAGGTCGAATCGTACCTGACCACACTCGATCCGAAGCGCCTCCAATTCGATCCGAAGGCGACGCTGCCTCGTCCGTCCGGCGCGAGGACCCCGTTCACGATGGACGACATCAACCAGATCCTCGAACGCGTCGCGCGGAACAAGGACGGAACGTACCGAGTGGTCGCCGGCCGTCTGATTCCCGGCAAGATTCTGGGCAACTTCCGGTATTCCGGCACGCGTCCAGACGATCCCAACGACCTCGTCCCGCACGAGCATCGCCGCGAGCTGCGCGCGTTGCGCGTCTTCGGCGCATGGACGAACCTCACGGACTGGAAGGCGGCGAACACGCTCGACGCGCTTGCCACCTCGAACGGCCGCACGGTCGTGAAGCATTATCTGCAGGACGTCGGCTCGACGTTCGGCCTCAACAACGACCTGCACGAATGGGACCTCAGCTACGAGCACTTCTATCAGACAGGGACGATGTGGAAGCGCTTCTTCTCCTTCGGCTTTGCGCTGAGCCCGTGGCAGACGATCGACTACGTCGAGTACCCGGCCATCGGCAAGTTCGAGGGCGACCGATTCGACCCGAGGACGTGGCGGCCCCAGATCCCGATGCAGGCCTACGTCGAGCTGCGTGATGACGATGCGTTCTGGGCGGCGCGACGAGTCCTGGCATTCACCGACGATTTGATCAGGGCTGCCGTGCACACCGGCGAGTTCAGCGACCCGCTCGCAGAAAAGTATCTTGCCGATACGCTGATCAAGCGTCGCCAGAAGATTGCGAGCGCCTACTTGACGGCGATCAACCCGGTCGTCTCTCCGCGGCTGGATACGAACAGTCGGTTGACGTTCGAGAACTCGGCCATCGCGGCCGGCGTGGCCAGTGGAGCGGTGACCTACCGCGCCGCGTGGGCGCTCTTCGACAACGCCACGGGGCAGACTCGCCCGCTTTCCGAGACGCAGAGCACCACGACCACGATCGACGCACCGAGCGGCCTGCCGACCGCCGCCGGCACCTTCATCGAAGTCTCGATTTCAGCCGACACTCCTGCATACCCGACGTGGAAGCAGCCAATCCGCACACACTTCCGCCGGCAGAACGACGGCTGGAAGCTCGTGGGGCTCGAGCGGCGCCCCTAGAGAGCGCACGTTCAGCCTTTCTGACCCGCGAGCGTCGCGCGCACCGCCGCCAGTTCCTTGCGCTGGGCGCGATCGACGGTAGGAAACGCGGGGTGCATCTCCTTGATGGCATCGATGACGGCTGCGCCAACCACTAATCGCGTGAACCATTTGTGATCGGCCGGCACGACGTACCAGGGCGCCTGCTCCGAGCTGGTGTTCCGGATCATGTCCTCGTAGGCGCGCATGTATTCGCGCCAGTGATTCCGTTCCCTGGCGTCGGCCAGCGAAAACTTCCAGTTCTTCGCCGGCATATCCAGGCGGCTCAAGAAGCGCCGCTTCTGCTCCTCACGGGACACGTGCAAAAAGAATTTCCGGATGGCAATGCCGTTGCGCGTCGCGTACTGCTCGAACGCAACAATGTCCTCGAAGCGCTCCTTCCAGATGTTCTTCGTCACGAGCGATGGGGGCAGCTTCTGGCTTTGAAGGATCTCGGGGTGCACCCTGACCACGAGCGTTTCCTCGTAATACGAGCGATTGAAGATCCCGATGCGGCCACGCTCCGGCAGGCACCGCGTCGTGCGCCACAAGAAGTCATGATTCAGGTCTTCAGCCGAGGGCGCCTTGAACGAATAGACCTGGCAGCCCTGGGGATTGACTCCTGACATCACGTGTTTGATCGTGCTGTCCTTGCCCGCGGCGTCCATCGCCTGGAAGATGAGCAGAAGACCCCAGCGATCCTCGGCGTACAGCTTTTCCTGAAGCCGCCGGAGGCGTACGGTCCCCTCCTCGAGCAGGCGATCGGCCTCCTCCCTCGAGCGAAGGTTTCCGGTGTCGGCCGGGTTGATATCCTTCAGACGGAATCGCCGGCCATCGCTTACGCGAAATGCGTGCGCGAGTTTCCTCGTCGCCGACAGGGCCTTCCGTTCCCGCGAGTGTGCTCCCATCTCGTCGTCCCCTTTGAACCGCGCAGCACGCATTATCACCGGCGACATGCGTGCCGTACCGGAAGGGGTACACGAGAGCGCGAGAAACCCGCTGCTACCAGGTCAGGCTGACGCCACCGCCCGCCGGCGTGGCGGCCGGCGACAGGGTGACGCGGTGTTCGTCACGGCCGAACGTCACCCTCCGGCCGGACACGATCCCGATCGCTGCGCCAAACGCCACGTCGCTCAGGAAATGACGCTTGTCCTGGATACGCGATGCCGCGACGTACGAGGCCATGGCATACGCCGGCACGCCAGCCTTCCAGCCCAGGTGCCGCTGCAGGACAGTCGCAGTCGCGAAGCTCACAGAGGTGTGCCCAGAAGGAAACGAGAGCGGGGTTCCGTCAGGTCGCGTCCTCCGCACCGACAGCTTCACCGCGCTCGTGAGCGTCTGCGCCACGAGGCTGGCTTGCACGAGATCGGCACCGATGGCTGTCACCTTGCCGCGCCCCAACGCCCGGCCGAGGGCGTAGGTCGCGAATGCGCCCCCCAGCTGAACCTGCATGCTGCCGAGCGCCTGGCCGGCGCCGAGCGCGCCTCCGAGGTCTTTGGAGCCAGACAGGGTCCTCGTGACAGACCGGTCGGCGCTATGTCCGGCGATCGCCGCCGCGGCCCCGATCGCCAGGATTGTCGCGGTTTCCTTCGATGGCAGCCGCCGGAAGTCGCCGAATGTACTTCCGAAAAGACCCGCGAACGACGGTGAGACCCAGACAGCGCCTGCCGGCGCGGGCGACCGGGATTCGGTGGCCGGCGGGTCTATCTGGAGCAATGTCTGGGATGCCGCGGGTCCGGCGGTGCTTATCAGTGCCGCCGTCACTATGTACGTGCAATACCGGGACGAACGCATCACAACAGTCATATAAGGCCTTTATCCATGAGAACTTCGGCGCGTCGGCAACTGGCGATCGAAGGCTCACCCCTCCGATCCGCGGAGGAAGGTTTCCCTGATAGACGCTAGTGCGAGCAATCCGGTCGCAGTGGAAGATGGATTTTTTTGAGGATCTATGCTGCCCGCTCCGAAGCGCCTTCTGCGGTGCGTTTCTGGTATTCGCGAGCGATGGCGGCAACGGTTACCAGCGCGATGCCGACGAACACCAGGTTCAGGACTGCGAAATGCGCGATCCCGAAGGCCAGGAGCGTGCCGACGAACACCACGAGAGCCTGCAGCAGATCACCGAGGCGAACGAAGAACGAATCGATAGCCTGCTTCGCCTTGTACTTGGCCTCGCGGCTCGTGGGCAGGAAGAGCGCGTGGCGCGACGTGTTCTGAATCGAATAGTCCGTGCTGTTCTCGAGAATCTTTGCGAACCGGACGATACCGAACACCGGGAACAGTGCCATCAGCGCGTAGCTGCCAAAGGCGACTACGGGGAGGATGAACAACGCGCCGCGGACCCCGATGTATTTGAAGATCCGCGAGACGAGGAACGCCTGAAAGAGGAATCCCAGCAGGTTGACCGAGGCCTGCACGCCACCCGCCATCGTGCCGATCAGCTCCGGCACACCAACGCCGCCGGCCGCGCCTGACGCCACGGCCCTGTGCGCCTCGGACTCGATCAGCCGCGCGAGCAGGAACTCGCCGACGGTGTTCACGAGGTTCAGCAGCACCATCAGGATCGCGATCAGCAGCAGGTAACGGTCCTTCATGATCAGCGCGAAGCCGCCGATTTTCGCCAGCGGCCGATCCGCGTGCTCGGCCGCCGCATCACGGCCGGTCGCGCGCTCGCGCCGATTCACCCACAGCGTAAGAGCCACGGGAAGGACCAGACCGGCGGCGCCGATGAGCATCAGCCGGTACGGGCCTACGTCGGCGAACGCCAGGGCGGTGGCGGCCGAGCCGACGACCGCGCCGAGGGACGCTCCGATGCCCACCAGCGGGAAGAGCCGCTTGCCGCGCTCGGTGCTGAACAGGTCGTTGGCAAACGCCCAGAACTGGGAGATCACCACCATGTTGAAGATGCCGATCCAGAGATAAAAGGCCACGCCGACGCGAACGCCCGCGGCGCCAAGCGCGTAGAAAATGAGGAGGTGCGAGGCGAAGAAGAGCGTGACGCCGCACACGAGACCGAGCCGGTTGACGCGTGACGCGAACGCGCCGTACAGAGGCACGAAACCGAGGAGCAGCGCCGCCTGGCCCGCCGCGGAGTAGCTCTTCACCACTGCCCCGCCCTCGCTCAAGATCAACGACTCCCGAACGACCTTGAGGACCGAGTAGAAGGCCAGCAGGCAAAAGATGTTGGCCGCGAGCAACAGGGCACTCGCGCCTTCGCCCGCGCGGACGTCGGTGAACACCGACAAACCGCGATCGAGCCAGTTCTTTTGAGATGCCGGAAGGGCGGATTGGAGTGCCATAGCGTCGGCAGCCTGCGGAAGTCTAACGTAATCCTACGACGCCGCCGCGGCGCGGCCGCCCATCACGACATCTGGCGCGTGGATGCTTAACGGGCCTGTCAGCTCGGGCAGGTGCCGTTCCCACCATGCTCGCGCGGCAGGCTGATCCCAGGTCCCGCGCGACATGCAGCCCTGTGCCATCGAAAAAAGCTCCTCCGCGTTTTGCGGGCGATCGCGCGGGTTCTTGGCCAGGCAGGCCATGACGAGCTCGTCGAGCTCGCGCGGAATCGACAACTCGGTCCGCTGAGACGGCGGGATCGGGGCCGTGTTCACGTGCTGCATGAGCATCTTCATCGGTGTATCGCCTTCAAAGACCAGCTGACCGGTGAGCAGGAAATACGCGACGCAGCCAAGCGCGTAGACGTCAGCGCGACTGTCGACGTCTGCCTCACCAAGGATGACTTCTGGCGCCATATAGGCAGGTGTGCCGGTAGTCGTCTGCTCGAGCGTGAGTAACGACTGCATCCCGACACCCGCGCGCTCCTTGACGAGACCGAAGTCGAGCACCTTGGCGAAGTCGTACTCGAGTCCCATGCGGCACACGTAAATGTTGGCCGGCTTGACGTCGCGGTGCACCAGCCCCCGGGCATGTGCGTCGGCGAGCGAGTGGCAGACCTGGCGCAGGAGATAGATGGCGCGATCTGCAGGGACGGGTCCGAACTCTCTGACAAGATTTTCCAAATCGCGGCCGATCAACAGCTCCATGACGTAGTAGAACGTCCCTTCGTCGGTAACGCCGAAATCGAAGACGTGAATCGTGTGCGGTGAACTGAGCGCCGCTGTCGCCTGCGCTTCCCGCTCGAAACGACGAAGGATGATGCTGGATTCGGCGTCGTTCCGCGCGCCCAGCACTTCCGGCCTCACAAGCTTGATTGCAGCACTCCGGGCAAGCAGCCGGTGGCGGGCACGCCACACCTCGCCCATCCCACCGTGTCCGAGCAGCTCGATCAACTGATAGCTGCCAAGCTCCTGCGCCTGGCGCAGCCGCCGGCCGATCCGCTGGAGGAACCGCGCGGGGAGCGTCGCGACGATCGCGCAGGTGTAGTTCGGCAGCACGAGAATCAGGGAATTGAGGACCGGTGGCACCGCCACGCCCTTCAGATGTGCTATCCAGAGCGCGAGCGGATCCATCGAGGCCGCGACGAGCGCCGCGGCAAGCATCTTCCCGGGTGATACCGGAGTGATCATCGAGAAGATCAAAATGAGCACCGAGACCCAGGAGACGTGAAGCAGTTGCTGGCCAACCGGCGGAGGGAACACCCAGGTGTTGAGCAGCGCGATCCCGCCCGCGTTCACGATCAAGTAGCCGAGGCCGACATCGAGCTTCCGCCGGGCGGCATCGGCGACGTAGCGCAGATACCAGAACATCAGAGCCCCGAGCAGCATCCCGGAGAGTTCGAGAGCAACGCCCCGCATGTTGACGTGGCCGTCCGGAACCGTCAGCGGCATGAGGAGTGTGTCGATCGCGAGACCGAACGCCCAGAGTCCGCCAGCGACCGTGCTGAACAGTCCGAGGCGATGTACCTGATCGTTGACCAGCTCGTCGGGAAGGCGGGTCGTCGTCCGGCCGGTGTCGTGGCCGGGGAGGATCGGGGTCGGGGCCCGGCAGATCGTTCTCATGAAGTCTGCGCCGGCTCGCCGCTGGCGCGCCGTTTGAGCTCCTGGAGGTTCAGCTCGATCGAGGGATGCGAGCGCAAGAGGTCCTCGAGGATCTCCTCCCGCGGACGGGCGACACGCGAAGGTGGACGCCCATCCTCCAGAAACGGCCACAAGCGCTCGCGAATCTTTGGAGGGACTACGCCTTCCAGGTATTCGAGCGCCGTACCTTTCAAGTGCGGATCGTCGGTGTGAAGCCCGCGATACGCAATGAGCAGCGGCTCGCTCGGAAGGACCAGGGACAACAAGGTGAACACGTGCGCCAGGCCCTGATTCGTCCTGTCCTTGACGAACTCATCCACGAACGATCGCCCCCCGGGGGCCTCCAGGCGATCGAGCAATCGGTGACTCTCCCAGACGGTTCGGCCGACGGCCACTTCGCGCAGCACCACATCATAGACGCGCTCGCCGTCGATGCGGATTCGAGGATTCCGTTCGAGCATCGATGCCAGCGACCGGCCGCAGTGGAAACGGACCTCGAACCGCTGGTCATCGAGCCCGAGCATCAGGCCGTCTGCTGCCCGTTGTGAGAGACACACGGAGAAGACCCTGGCCAGCCGGCGACGGACCGCAAACGGTTGATTGGGATCGAGCAACGCGTCAATCAACTCCCCCGCGTGCCCGTCGGCCACCTTCTGCAGCGCGTGAATCGCATCAGGCGAGACGGAATCCCAGGCGAGCAGTGGGATCACATGTGACACGAACGATGCGGGCACTCCTTCTTCACGGCGCAAGAGCGCCTCGATCCGCTCGGGGTCGCGGGAATGGAGCACCGCGATTCCCTGAAGCTCGGGATCAGGAGCCACGGCAATCGCGACGGCCTCCGGTGCCGGCGCACCAGCGGCCGCCCGTTGAGTCCCTCCCGGAATGGCGCCCGTCCCTCCGCGCATCGTTCGAAGCATGATGGTCCTGGTCGTCAGGTCCTCGATGTCGGAGAGGTCGAGTTCGACCGCCCGGTGCAGCAGGCTTCGCTCGAGCGTCTTGATGTAGCCCTGATTGAGCCGGCGCGCGACGAACATCGCGACGAGCGCGGTCGCGACGGCCGACAGGAGAATCGTGGCAGGCCGCCGTGCGGGCGCAAGCATGAGCATCATCTGCAGCGCTCCAGCACCAAACGCGTCCCCGAGACGATCGACACCGACGTCGATCAGGGATTTGGCGGCGCGCTTCTCCGACACCGGGATCGGCGTGTAGAACAGTTCGTAGCCCGAGCGGAACAGGGAGCCCCGGAACACGGCTTCACCCGCCCGCGCCACGATGATGCTCTGCAGTCCGGGCCAGACAAGGCCACCGAGCCCGCCCGCAAACAGCGCAATCGACGGCGTCGCGGCGACTGCCGCGAGGCCGAATCGCTCGAGGGCCGCGCGGCTCGACAAGGTCTGGAGCAGAAAGGTGATGAGACTGGTTCCCGCGTAATACGCCGCGAAGAAGCGCAGGAGGCTCTCTCCGCGCCCGAACGCGGAGACTGCTTGCACCTTGAGCACGTAGTCGAGCAACGCTGAACCGACTGTGCCGAGGAACACGAGGACCGCGAGCTGGCGCAGATACGGCGCGTCACCCAGAACCCGCAGGCCCGACCGCGCCGGGGCGGCGGACAGCTCGGGCGACGGCTCCGGCCTCGACCCGCCCGCGGGAGCGACCGAGGTGCCAAGCTTCCGAATCTGCCACGCACAGACCAGACTCAGGCACGCGAGCACGGGAAGCGTCGCGGCGAGTCCTAAAAACGCGGCCACTCGTTCGGCCACGATGCCGCCCAGCAGGCCCCCGGCGGTGCCAGCGCCGGCGATCTGTCCGAAGCGGCGCTTGGCAGTACGCGGATCGAACCGCTCGCTGGCGACGAGCCAGAAGCCCGACCCGAGGATCGGACCCACCCCGGAGATCTGCAGGTAGACGACAGTGGCGGCCACGCGCGGGGCCAGAGAGATAAGCGCCCACTCCACCAGCAGCATGAGCGCACTGGCCGCAAACATCAGCGGGATGAACGTCGTCGGCGCCACGCGCCGTAGACCCTTCGAGGTGAGAATCACGAGACCGATCGACAGGACCGAGGTTGCCACCACCATCGCGGGCAGCGAGGTCACGTCGAATTGCTGGAGGAACAGCGCGTCGCGTGTGGCCTTGCCGGCAATGAACTGCGCCGTGGACGCAGCAGCGCACGTCATGGCAATGAGGACCGCCGAGCGGGGCTGCTGTTCTCTGCTCATCGCCATGCGTGCGGCGACGGTTTGCGCATGAGCGTGACCATGGCGCCACCCCGAACCGGTATCGGCATCAGGACGTAGTTCGAGCGCCCGTGGCGACCGACGACCGTCCAGCCGCTTGCGATGCCCAGGGCGCCGCCGAACAACACGTCGCTGAGGAAATGGCGATTGTCACGCAGCCGGGATGTCGCCACATATGCTGCTATCGCCAGCGTGGGCCAGGCGCCGCGATAACCGAGGTGGCGCTCGAGCACCGACGCGGTGGCAAATGTTGCCGAGGCGTGCCCTGACGGAAACGCACAGCATTCGCCCGTCGGCCGATCCCGGCGAACCGCGTATTTGATTCCTTGCGTGAATGCCTGCGAGACGATGAGGGAACGGAGCAAGTCGAATCCGAGGTGAGAGACCTTGTTCGTCCGCGGCTCACCGTCGGCATGCGGAAGGATGTAGCGACCGATCAGGTACACGCCGATCGCCGTACCAGCCTGCACGTACATCGCGCCGATGTACTTGCCCGGGGCGAAGACGTGTCGCGCTCCTGCGCCAGCCAGGCGACCGTTCACGTCGTGGTCCGCCGGATGCGCGAGGGCGGCGGCTCCGCCTCCAATCGCGAGGATCACCCAGGTGGAGCGGCGGCGAGGGAACGCTTTGAAGTCGCGCACGGTTTCGAATATCAGAGCGCCAAAGCCGGTGTGCTCCGGCTGCGCGGGCTTCGCCGCAGGCTGCTGCGCCAGCAGAACGCTGTTGGGATCCGAGGCCTGCCAGTCGATCTGCGATGCCGCGAACCAGTCGATCCGGGGTACAGGATCATCCGTGACTCCGCCGGGCGGAATGCTCGAGAGCTCCTGCGCTCCAGCAGATGAAGCGAAGACGATGAATCCAAGGAGAAGGCGGAGCGTGGGCACGGTCATCGTGATATCGACTCGCAGGAGGGCGGCCTCATTTTACCCAGCCCGCCCGCCTCGCCGAAGCCTTGGCGAAGGCCAGAAGTCGCGCGCGTTCGCGCTGATATAGTGCCGCGCATGCCTGAGCGACCCGGTACGTCTCGCACGGATCCGATAGCCGTCATCGATCTCGGTTCGAATTCCGGCCGAGTCATGGTCTTCGAGCGCGACGCGTCGAGCCATCTGCGCCTCCTCGCCGGGTCACGCGCTCGCCTGCGCCTCGTCCAGGACGTCGATGAGCGCGCCCTGCTGAGCGAGGCCACGATGGCGCGCACGATGGAGGCGCTTCGAGATTTTCGGGCCATCGCGACGAGCGTCGGAGCGAAGCGTATCGTCGCTGTGGCCACTGCCGCAATGCGCGATGCGAGTAACGGCGGATTGTTCGCACGGCGCGTTGAACGCGAGCTTGGGATTCGAATCAGGCGGATGGTTGAGGCCGTGAGTCTGCCGCTCGGGGCGCTTCGGCTGAGTGAAACGTTCCTTGAATCCGATCCGCCCACCGGCCGACAGCTGCGGTGTCTGCGCGACCAATCCAGAGCGGTCTGGCAAAGGCTCGCATTCGCCGCGTCGCGTCGGGCGATTGTCTGGTCGGCACCGGAGGCACGATGCGCAACC
>Ga0075424_100005434_pt1 | contig 12163 bp, 10 predicted proteins | sample SoiMethybrSBSTD3_FD_75301 | JGI IMG/M metagenome (GOLD analysis project Ga0075424, IMG submission 75301) | Bulk soil microbial communities from a Populus tree surrounding site in Tennessee, USA - Soil MetaG P. TD hybrid SBSTD3 | ecosystem: Environmental > Terrestrial > Soil > Tree plantation... | reverse complement strand
CCGCCCGTGCCGCTCTATGTCGGCCCGCCGCAAAGCGCTGGTGTTCCGCCAGTCAGTAGTGCTCCATCGCGCCAGACCGTTTCACCGAGTTCGCTCCAAGGGATTCCCCTATCGCAAAGAGCCTCGCCAGTGGATATGGAAAGTCTGATCGGCGGGCGGTGGTTTTACCTGATCGGAATCGTGGCGCTGCTCATCGCCATCTCGCTCGGCGTAAAGTACGCGTTCGACAACAAATGGATTGGCGCCACCGGCCGCGTCGCGATTGGCATCCTGCTGGGCGCATTGATGCTCCCCTGGAGTCACTGGCTGCTCGGCCGAGGCTACCAGTATTTTTCCGAGGGCATCGCGGCGCTGGGCCAGGCGACCCTGTTCGTCTCCGTCTGGGCTGGCTGCCAGTATTATTCGCTCTACAGCCGCGACTTCGGCTTTGCGGCCATGATCGCCATTACCGCAGTGATGGCGGCGATCGCCATCGGCCGCAACTCGCAGCGCATCGCCGTGATGTCGCTCCTCGGCGGACTCCTCGCGCCGATTCTTGCCAGCAGCGGCAAGGACGAACAGGTGGTCCTCTTCACCTATCTTCTGCTGCTCAGCGCTGGCGTGCTCGTCGTCGCCGCAAAGAGAGAATGGCGTTCCCTGCCGTTAGTCGCTTTCGCGGGCACGCAGATCTATTTCTGGGGATGGTACAGCGAGTTTTTCCATCGTACTTCCCCCGTGGAACGCACCGTTCTGTTCGCTAGCTTGTTCTTTTTTCTGTACGCCGCGCTGCCGGTTCATAGAGCGATGCGCAGCGCGCGTTTCGGCAACCTGGATATCCTGCTCCTGCTGGCCAACGAATTCTGGTATTCCGCTGCGCTGTTCATTCTGCTCTGGCCCGACGACAAATGGCCGCTCACGCTGCTCTTCGTCGCTTTCGCCGCGGCTCACGTAGCGATCGCCCGGCTCCTTCCCGCACCTGAGGCGGGCGAGTCCGGATTGCCGCGCCTCCTCTGTGCCGGCCTTGCGCTCACCTACCTTACCCTCGCGATTCCCGTTCGCCTCGAAGGCAAATGGATCACCTTCAGCTTCGCAGTGGAAGGCGCGATTCTCGTTTGGACCGGCTTCCGCGCCGCCAACAATTTCCTTCGCCAGGCTGGCTATTTGTTATTAGGCATTTCCGCGCTGCGCGTTCTGGTCTTTCCGCCCGAAGGTGGCGCATTCCTCTTGAACCCGCGCTTCGCCGCGTACATGGTCATGATTGCCTGCTTCGCGGTTGCGCTATGGTCTGCTCGCTCGCACGAAAGCAGCATCGAAGGGCCGGAGCGCACTGAGGTCGGCCTCTTCGCCATCGCCATCAATGTTTACGCGCTGATCGCGCTCTCAGCGGAATTCTGGGATTACTTCGGCAGCGAAGCAACGTTGGCGCAGCACCTCGCGCTCTCCATCTTGTGGACAGCGTACGCCAGCGCCTTGCTGTTCCTCGGCGTACTGAAAAAGTCCGGCCTTCTCCGCTGGCAGAGCTTGGCGCTCTTCGGCCTAACGGTTGGAAAAGTTTTTCTCTACGACCTTGGATTCCTCGACCGTGGTTATCGCATTTTTTCGTTTTTCGTTCTTGGCGCGGTGCTGCTTGCGGTTTCGTTCCTCTATCAGCGCAGGCTGGCTCGCGAAAAAGGCAACGCATGAGTCGTCTCACACTGCGTCTGGCCCTGTTTGCAGGCGCCGCGACATTGCTCACCTCCGCCGCGGACTTGCCTGACCGCTGGCGCGCGTGGCGTTACTCTCGGCCCATAGCGCAGGATTCGTCGCCAGAAGGTTCGCAATCCCCGAGGCCTGCGGAAATTCTCGTTCCGTGGAGTGTCTTTCCTCATTGCAACGCGGGATGCGGCGATTTGCGCATCGCGGACGCCCAGGGCCAGGAAGTTCCGTATCAACTGAAAACCGAGCACGCGACGTCTGGTTCAGAAAGCCATGAAGTTCACATCATCGAAAACAGTTTCGCCGCGGGCAAATTCACACAAGTTGTGGGCGATCTCGGCGGCGACGCGCCCTTCTACGATCGCGTCCGCATAGAAACGCCACTTTCCGACTTCATCGTTTGGGCCGAAGTGGCGCTGAGCGAAGACGCCAAGACCTGGCGCATTACCGAGCCGCGCGCGCCCATCGCGCGTTTTCGCAAGCGTTCGGTGGATGGTACGCAAACCATCCCGCTCCAGGGCCTGAATTCGCGCTACATTCGCGTTCGTATATTTGAAACGGAAGAGCAGTTCAGCGTTACCGGCTTGTCCGTACTTCGCGAAGAATCACATCGCGCAACGTTCGCCGAAGTGCCCGTTACGTTTCAATTGGCGAATTCCGACGACACCATGGAAACCGCGTGGACCACCGATCTCGCGTCTTCTCGCGTTCCCGTATCACGGCTGGAATTCACCACCGAAACGCCGGAGTTCTACCGCGCGGTTCGAATCAGCGGAAGCGAAGACGGAAAAATCTGGAACTACCGCGGCTCCGGCTTGATTTATCGCTACCGGCAGGGCCATGCGATTCGTGAATCACTCTCCATCGATTTTCCAGAATGGCTGGAGAATCGCCTCCTGCGCGTCGACGTCATCAACGGAAACGACCAGCCGCTTCGCAACGCAAAACTCTCGCTTTTCGCCGTTCCGCGCAGGCTGGTTTTCAGGGCGCACCCCAACACCAGCTATCGACTGCTCTACGGAAACGAACGAGCCGGTTCGCCGCAATACGACCTCAGCCACTACCTCGACGCTGGCCCTGCCAAGCCTGTTTATCTGGAGCTGTCGCTGGGACCGGAGGAGGCGACGGCGAATTATCAGGACCCACGGCCGTTTTCCGAAAGGCATCCGTCGGTCCTGTGGATCTCCCTTGGCATCGCGATTGTCTTGATCGGGCTGACGGCGCTGAAAACCTTGCGCGCACCAAACCCCTCTCAATCGGCCAATCCTTCTTGAATTTTTGCCAGATGAACCCGTGAGGAAGTTCAGTTCCCTTTTAGCGCGTAGCCCACGTCGAACGGCAGCTTGCCATCAACACGCAAAACTTTCACCGAGCTATTGATAGCGTATACGTCCACAATTCCGATCGCGCCCGGCGTCGCATCCACCGTGCGCAGCAACTCTTCATCGGAATCTACAATCTTTACGGTCTGGTGTGTTTCGTTCAGTTTGGCAATGCCCGCCTTCGCCTCCGCCGCTCCGCCAAACAGTTTTAGCAGCACGCCATGCATTTCCGGAGCGTCGGGATTTCTAAGCACCAGCACAAAACCCTTGCCGTCAGGCCAGGCCTTTGTTGCGCCCTTGCACAGTTTCACCAGGTCAGCCAGAGGCACATCCGCCAGCTTGCTGTTGGCCGACGTCACCACGGCCATATTCTTGATCGCCGGCACCGCACTCGCTGAAAAAGCAGCCAAAACCGCCAGCGCGATCGCGCCGCGCAGCAATTGCCGCCTGGAATTTTTCTGCATTCCTACTTCACCTTTCCATCCGATGACCGCAGTATCTTGCCTTCCGCAGCGCGCAGCAAGTAACCAATACGAACAATTGAAATCTGTCGCCAATCGAGCAATCCGCTTAAGGATGCCGCACACCTGTCCGTCGGAACAGTTCCGCCAACTGCGTGCCGCACGCTAATTTCAGACTGGCAAAGCGGTTTCCTTGACTTGCTGGCCTACGCGAGCGCGGCGGAGTGTGCGGTGATGAAAAGTTTTCTTCTGAAATCTTGCCTGGCGGCTCTTCCCGGGATCCTTGTCTCCACCGAGAGCGCGCAGGCCCAAGAAACGCAGACCGCAAGCGCTCTGGAAGCCGCTCGGCGGCCCGCAGATGACGCTTCTGCTGCACCGGCGCCGGCTCATGTCTTCGCTTTCGTGGTCGGATCTAAATCCGTCGACGCCCGCAAACTAGTCGAATCTGCGCTCGATCAGTACGAAAACGTTTGGCTCGATCGCTCCGTAGAAAGCGCCCGTGCGGCCACACAAAAGGATTCGCAATTCGCGCTGGCGTACGCCGTCTGGTCTTTCGCCGCTCGCCGGACCCAGCCCGATTTCGAAGCTTTGCGCAAAGCAGAAGCTCTTTCCGCCAACGCTCCGGCTGACGAAAAACTCCTCGTAAATTTTCTGACGTCCACTCAAAAAGGCGACATGCTTCCAGCTATTGTGGCCATGAACGAACTGCTTTCCCGCTTCCCGGATGACAGCCACGCACTCTACCTCACCGCAGAGTGGCTGTATTTCCAGCAGGACTACGACCGCTCGGTGCAAATGTGGGAACGCCTGATTCAACAAGATCCCAGCTTCGCGCCCGCGTACAACATGCTCGGCTACGCCCGCGTCGAAGCAAGCAACCCAGATCCCGCTAAAGCTCTCGCTTATCTAAAGAAATACGCCGAACTTCAGCCCCACCACGCCAATCCGGAAGATTCGCTTGGCGAAGTTTCGCGCTACTCCGGCAACGATCAGAGTTCGCTCCTTCACTACCGCGCTGCGCTGCAAATCACTCCCAACTTCATCACCTCGCAGACCGGTCTTGGCGACACCTATACGCTGATGGGCGACTACTCACCCGCTCGCGCGGAATACGCCAAAGCCTCGGCGATGGCCACCAATGATCGCGATCGCCTCCATATCGAATTTCAGAAAGCTTTAGTCTTTTTCTGGGAAGGCCGGGCCTCACAAGGCTTACGCGCGTTGAATGATGTCGCTCAGAAAGCGCGCCTCGCCAAGGAACCTTATTCGCTATTCGAAGCGCAGGAAGCTCAGGCTCTGCTCGCCGCTACGTCACAAGAGCGACTGACAAAGCTTGCCCTAATGGAAGCATTCTTCAGCGGGCCGGTGGCAAACATGGGCGACGGCGACCGCAATCCTACGCTCGCCGCCATTTGGCGCGACCAAGTGCGGGAAAGTGCGCAGCAAAACAGGCTCGACGCCGCGCAAGCCGCCGTGCAAAAGCTCGAACAGCTTGCCAGCCAGTCGCGTGATTTGATTGTCCAGGATTACTACGAATCCGCCCGCGGCTACATCTTCGTCGCGCAAAAAAAATATCAGGAAGCGGCAGAGCAACTGTCCGCCGATCCGCATTCGCCGCTTACCGTGAAGTGGCTGGGGGTCGCGCGAGAAAGAGCTGGCGACTTGAAGGGCGCCGACGCTGCCAAACTTCATTTCAAATGTCTGCGCGCGCCGACCGCGGAATGGTATCTGGCCACGCACTCAGGCATTGCCGCCAACTGAGTTTGCCCCCAAACGCAAGCCGCGCCGGTCTGCCTTCCCCTCGACAGGCCGGCGCGGTTTGTACCTTAAGTTGGCTGCACGGCTCCTGAAATCGTCCAGCTTTACGCGCGCTTCAACACGCGAGTCAGCCAGATCAGAATTACGGCGCCGATGAACGCGACCAGAATTCCACCGATCAGCCCGCCACCGGCGGAAATTCCCAATAATCCGAAGAGCCAGCCTCCTACGATCGCGCCCAGCATGCCGAGGATGATATCCATTAGCAGGCCGTAGCCCCCGCCCTTCATCACCTTGCCCGCCAGAAATCCCGCAACCAGACCGACGATGATCCAATACAACAGTCCACTCATAGGTGCCTCCCGGCTGATAAAGAAGAACCACGGCGGCGTGCGATGAGCAAGGTTTTAGAAGATTCCACGTCCAAACGTCAAGCGCAATCCCGTCGAGAGCAGAAGGTCGTTGCCCTTCAGGTTGAGCGGCGGGTTGCTGATGTAGCGATCGCTGAACGTCACCTGCCAGCCTAGCCAGGTTTTCAGTTTGGTTGTCGCCGTGGCGTCGAAGTTGATGCGATAGTCTCCCAAGTCACTCACATTTGGAAAGAACGTGAGCTGTTCCGCAAGCGTCGTGCGCGAGCCGAGTTTCGTGCTCAGCGACTCGCCGACCAGAACTTCGGCGCTGTGACGCGTCGTGGAAGGCACTAAGATTTCGTCGGGGGGCGGGGCGGGATTGGCCGTCAGGTATGAGGAAAAATATTCCTGATTGAAGCCGGCTCCGCCAAAGACATCGAATTGAGTGTTTTTGGAGTGGATGAAGCGATAGCCCAAGCCGCCACCGAGAACGTTCCGCAAATCCAAATTTTGTAGCGCATCCGAATCAAAATCCGTGAACGCGAACAAGTAGACCGTGGGATTCAGGTTGAACTCGTCGCGGATTCCCCCGTGGATCGCATTCGCGGTCGTCACCGCCGGGTCTTGCCTGCTGTCCTTCGCATAGACCTGCGTGTAGTAGAGCGAGAGCTTGTTCTTTCTGACCACCCGCGCTGCCTTGCCCGCAACGCTCAACGCCGATGTCGCGGAGTTCCCTTGCGTCACGCTCAGGCCGAGGTCGAAGAGCCCGCTCCAATTGTCGCGTAACCGCGGATGCTGCAACCGGTCGAATTCCGCCTGCTCCTGGTCATTTCGAATCGCTTTGATCGTCGCATGTTCCGTAGACACCTCGCCGGCGTCCTTTGTCGCCACGGCCAATTTTCCATCCGTGGTTGTGACGGTGCCCACAATCACGCGGCCGTCGGAGAGCGTCAGATGCAACGGCTGAGAAGAGACGATGCCGGTCACAGCGTCCCATTCTACGGTGACGTCGCCGGCCAGCTCCGTCTTGATCTCCAGCGTCTTTTTGTCGTCATCGGTCTTCACGATGGTGCCGGTCAGCCGGTCGCCATTCCTTAGAGTCACCTGGTCCGCTCGCACCAGTGCAGCGGACAAAGACAACGACAGCATCACCAGGATGAACGCTCGTCGCATACGGAATCTCCTTGCAGAAACGCGTAGGTTTAACTTCGAGGGCGCGGGCAGGCCTTGCCAAAAACTATCGCAAAAACGTTGCAGCTTCAGAAGTTTACTCGAATCTCTATCAGCTTCCCACTTCATCGTGTGTCGCGCTGCGGTCCCGGATTCTTTCCGCTTGCGCTTATACTGTTCGAACCAAAAAGGAGTTTCGATGTCACTCTGGTTGAGCAGACGCGTCTTTTCCATGCTGATGACTGCGGCCGTCACCGCAGGCTGTGCCTCGTCACCCGCACCCAAAGACTTGGTGCAAGCAACGCCGCGCAAACCCACCATCGTTTTCATGACAGATTTCGGCACCGCAAACGACGCCGTCGCGATCTGCAAGGGCGTAATCGCTGGAATTGCTCCGGACGCGCGCATCGCCGACATCACGCACCAGGTCACGCCCTTTCAAATCGAAGAGGCTTCGCGCTTCTTATACGGAGTCACGCCTTACTATCCGTCCGGTACGGTATTTCTGGTCGTCGTTGATCCTGGCGTCGGCACTTCGCGCAAAGCCGTCATCGTCAAAACCAAGAAAGGTCAATTGTTTGTTCTGCCCGACAACGGGCTGGTCACCGCCGTGGTCGATCGCGACGGCTTGGCGGGCGCACGAGAAATCACCAATCAGAACTGGATGATTCAGGCCGCGGTGTCATCCACTTTCCACGGTCGCGATATCTTCTCGCCTGCCGCCGCACACCTCGCCGAAGGTTGGGACTACACCATCGCCGGTCCCGAAGTTCCTCAACTCGTTCGCCTTACTCCCAGGAATCCTTCCGTCGAAGACAAAGGCATCACCGGCGACGTGATCGGTCTCGATGACCCTTACGGTTCACTGATCACTGACATCATACGCGAAGATTTTGAAAAACTCGGCTACGCGCTTGACGACAAGGTCACAGTCCAGATCAACAAAAAACCGGTCACGCTGCCTTATGTCAAAACCTTCATGAATGTCGCGGTCGGCGATACCTTGCTCTACATCGACTCCCGCGGCCGCGTCGCCATCGCCATCAACCAGGGCAACTACTCCAGAAAGTTCGGCGTCGAACCCCCCGCAACCATCTTCATTCCGAAAAAGAGCGCGGCACCAGCAAAATCCGCGAAGCCCATAAAGCCAGCAGCCAGGAACTAATTCTTGTCTTTGCGGTCAAAAGCCCTTAACGCGGCGTTCGATTTGCATTTTTCTCCACACCAGCGAAAAATAAAATTTAGGAGAAACGCCCATGCCAGAAGCCGTCATTGTCTCCGCCGTTCGCACGCCGGTCGGTCGCGCTTATAAAGGCACTCTACGCTCCACGCGTCCCGACGACCTCGCCGCGCTCGTCATCAAGGAAGCTGTCGCGCGCGTCCCCGGCTTGGTTGCCACGGAAGTTGACGATGTAATCCTCGGCTGCGCAATGCCCGAAGGCGAGCAAGGTATGAACGTCGCGCGTATCGCTGCGCTTCGCGCCGGCCTGCCCGTGGAAACTTCGGCAATGACCATCAACCGTTTCTGCTCGTCCGGATTGCAGGCCATTGCGCTCGCCGCGGATCGCGTGCGCGGCGGAGGCGCGGAAGTGATTGTCGCAGGCGGCACGGAGTCCATGTCCATGGTTCCCATGGGCGGCAACAAAATTTCGCCAAATCCCTGGCTCGTTGACAATTATCCGGACGCCTACATCAACATGGGCTTGGGAACTGAAAACATCGCGCGCAAATTCGGCATCACGCGCGAGGCGGCCGACGAATTTGCGTGGAACTCCCACAAGAAAGCGGTCGCGGCAATCGCCGCGGGACAATTCAAGGATGAAGTTTTGCCCGTGGACGTCAGCATCACTTCCCTGCCGCCCAATCGCGCGCCCGGCAAAGCCAAACCGCAAAAGCCGACCACGCAAACCATCAAATTTGACACCGATGAATTGCCACGCGCCGACACTTCGCTCGATGTTCTCGCGAAACTGAAGCCGGCATTTCATGCAAAAGGCTCGGTCACCGCCGGCAACAGTTCGCCCATGAGCGATGGCGCCGCAGCCGTGGTGGTCATGAGTGATGCTCGCGCAAGATCACTCGGCGTGAAACCGTTGGCGCGTTTCATCGCGTACGCGACAGCTGGTTGCTTGCCGGAAGAATTCGGCATCGGCCCCGTCAATGCGATTCCCAAAGCGCTCAAACTCGCCGGACTGAAACTCGACGACATCGCCGTCATCGAGCTGAACGAAGCCTTCGCCGCGCAATCGCTATCGGTAATTCAACAAGCCGGGCTGAATCCCGAAAAAGTGAATCCCAATGGCGGCGCAATCGCGCTCGGTCACCCGCTCGGCTGCACGGGCGCAAAGCTTACCGCCTCCATCGTGCGCGAACTCGAGCGCCGCAACGCCCGCTACGGCATGGTCACCATGTGCATCGGCGGGGGAATGGGCGCCGCCGGAATCGTCGAACGGTTGTAGCAGAATCACCGGCCGAGAGAAGTCGCCTGCGGATTCGCAGGCTTGTCTTGTTCGGATTCCATCAGTAATTTCAGCTTTGCCAGATCGTCGTGCACTTTCCGTTGCGTCGCAAACGTCAGCGCCGGCTCAAATATTCGGTCGTTCAAGCTGACATATTGGGTGCGTGACGTGAACACTAGTCGTGTGTAGTCATCGCCCGCAATGAGTTTGAAATTGGCATCGCCAGAAAATCCGCTTGTCGAATCTCCGGACGAAACCAGCAAACCTAATTCCTGGTTGGGCACCACTCGAGTTATGCGCAGAGTCATTTCGACGCGACGACCAGCTATGATCTGCGTCATTTTGAAGCCAGTCACCTTTTGTTGTGAAGCTCCCTCGTCGGCTCGGCGCAACTCGATAATGTCAGAAACCCAGCGACGCACTAAGTCTTCAGAACTGATCCAGCGAAAAATCGCCGGAGCTGGCCGCGCGATCGTGACCTCTTCTTCGATGAAGCCGCGATCACCCCTTCGCGCTGCGAACCACAGCACCACTGCCAGAGTCAGCGCAACGGCAAGACTTACTTGAATGATCCGAGTCAGGAAACGCATGCATCCCTCTCGGCGTGGCAAGCCATACTTGGCTTGACAGCATCTTAGTCCGGCGAAACTCTCCCACCAAGCAAATCCACTGGGGCCATTTCACCAATTGCAAAAACCCTCGGTAACTCAACGGCACGTTCAATTGCCGTGACCGCATACCGGGAGTAAAATCCAGTTGTCGCACAAAAATGCAGCCGAACGTTTCCGGCTTGCGTCCGGAGGTATCCGATGGCAACTAGTGTCGTGACGAAAGCTCCTGCAAAAGGCGGCAGTTTCCTACTGGAGTCTGCTGCCACACAGGATGTGTTCACTCCGGCCGATTTGTCGGACGACCAAAAGTTGATCGGCCAAACTGCAGAAGAATTTGTGCTGAAGGAAGTGTTGCCGCTGGCAAAGGATCTGGAAAACAAGAAGCTCGGCTTGATGGCGGAGTTGGTGCGGAAGGCTGGCGAGCTCGGTCTGATGGGCGGCGGCGTGCCGGAAGAATATGGCGGCGCGGGCCTCGACAAAATTGCCACGACCCTGCTGACGGAGAAGCTTTCGATCTATGGCGGATTTGCCGTAACACACGGCGCGCATGCGGGCATCGGCACGCTGCCGATCGTCTATTTCGGAACGGAAGAACAGAAGCAGAGATATTTGCCGAAGCTCGCAACGGGCGAACTGATTGGAGCCTATTGCCTCAGCGAGCCGCAAGCCGGCTCTGATGCACAGAATTCGCTGACGCGCGCAGAACTGAATCGCGAAGGCACGCACTACGTGCTGAACGGCCAGAAGATGTGGATCACCAACGGCGGTTTCGCAGATCTGTACATTGTGTTTGCGAAGATCGATGGAGAGAAGTTCACCGCGTTCATCGTGGAGCGCGCGTTTGCCGGATGCAAACCGGGTAATGAAGAACACAAGATGGGGATTCACGGCAGCTCGACCACGCCGGTATTCCTTGAGAATTGCAAGGTCCCCAAGGAGAACCTGCTGCACGAAATCGGGCGAGGGCACATTGTGGCGTTCAACATTTTGAACGCGGGGCGCTTTACCCTGGGCGCAAGCTGTGTGGGCGGCGCAAAGTATGTGCTGCTGACTTCCTCGAAGTACTCGAAGGAGCGCAAAGCGTTTGGAAAATCCATCGGCGATTTCGGCTTAATGAAGGAAAAGCTGGCGGAGATGGCGATCCGGATTTTCGCGGTCGAATCCATGGTGTATCGCAGTGCAGGCAATATTCAGGGCATGGTCGCGTGCGAAGACGCCTCAGAACGCGCGGCCGACAAGACGGCGCACCTGATGAAAGTGCTCGAGGAATACGCGATCGAAAGCTCCATCGCGAAGGTCTACGGCAGCGAAATGCTGGACTTTGTGGTGGACGAAGCGGTGCAGATTTTTGGCGGCTACGGCTTCCACGAGGAATATCCGGTATGCCGGGCGTATCGCGATTCGCGCATCAACCGCATCTTTGAAGGCACCAACGAGATCAACCGAATGCTGATCGTGCAGATGCTGATGAAACGCGCCATGGGCGGCCAATTGCCCCTGATTCCCGCCGCCAGGAAGCTTGCCGATGAGATTCTCGCCGGTCCGTCGTTTGCAGAGGCTGCCGAAGGGGTTCTGGCCGAGGAAGCGCGGATCGTCGGGAATGCAAAGAAGATTTTTCTGCAGGCTGCGGGCGGCGCGGTCGAGAGGTTTCGCGAAAAATTGGCAGACGAACAAGAACTGGTTGCGGCGCTGGCCAACATCGTGATGGAGGTTTACGCGATGGAGTCTTGCTTGTTGCGGGCCCAGAAAGCCGTGCAAGCGAAAGGCGAAGCCGCGCATACCGCCATGATCGCGGCGGCGCGGGTCTTCGTGAGCGATGCCATGGAGCGCGCCGAGCACGAGGCCAAGCGGGCACTGGCGGCGGTTCACGAAGGCGACATGCTGGCGACGCAGTTGGCGGTGCTCAAACGATTCGGCAAGCGCAGCGCGGTGGATACGATCGCGCTGCGGCGACAGGTGGCGTCGGCGGTCCAGTCGCAAGACCGTTACCCGTTTGAAGGCCGCTGAGGGGCGGACCGGCCTGGCCGAGGGCCAAAGCAGCCCGGCCCGCGGGAAGCTTCGACGCCATCAGCCAGCTGCCGTCGGCCTCCAGTAAATGCGCGCAATGATAAGCAGTCTACAAACAGATAAAGAGCTTTATTGCTTGATAAGAACGGCGGACGCGCGGCACGACACTTCGTTTGACCCTAGAGCATAGACTAAAGTGACAACGAACAGCCTTCCGTGCTGAGGGAGTGGTTCGCCCGGATGACTCGCAAGATCACCATTTTGGCTTTGACGATTGTCGGACTGCACGTCGTCGAGGCGACCGTGCTAGGAAAGTCTTCGAGCGGCGCTTTGCTCGGAAACCTGCTGCAA
>Ga0075424_100005433_pt1 | contig 12163 bp, 9 predicted proteins | sample SoiMethybrSBSTD3_FD_75301 | JGI IMG/M metagenome (GOLD analysis project Ga0075424, IMG submission 75301) | Bulk soil microbial communities from a Populus tree surrounding site in Tennessee, USA - Soil MetaG P. TD hybrid SBSTD3 | ecosystem: Environmental > Terrestrial > Soil > Tree plantation... | reverse complement strand
GACCCGGCGCGCGGGCGCGAGCCGTGGCGCGATACGATGGTCACGGTGTGCGGTCCCGCCGCGACGGCGTTCGACGCTTCGTTCGCGAATCTCTGGGGGCGCATTGGATCGCCGCTCGCCAGCGATGAACTGAACGCGGATCCCGAGGCGTGTGGTCCCGTCGCCGTCCAGGCCGTCGCGGGTGTGCCGTTCGAAGGGCGCATGTACCGCGTCACCCAGCTCATCGCGGCCGCGGCCCGGGAGCGCCTCTGGATCACGGACGCGTACCTCGTCCCTCCCCCGCCGTTGTACGCTGCACTGCTCGAGGCCGCAAAGAGCGGCGTCGACGTCCGACTGCTTGTCCCTGGCGCGACCGATCTCCCGGTGCTGCGCGGTTTCACGCGCTCCGGGTATCGCGAGCTCTTGCGCGCTGGTGTGCGCGTGTTCGAATGGCTCGGGCCCATGATTCATGCCAAGACGCTTGTGGCCGACCGGCAATGGGCCCGGGTCGGGTCGAGCAACCTCAATGTGTCGAGCCTGCTCGGGAACTACGAGCTCGACCTCATTACCGACGACACCACCACGGCTGATACGTTGGCAGCACAATTCCGGCGAGACCTGCAGGAGAGCCGCGAGATCGTGTTGCAGCCGCGGCGCCGCATGTTGCCGCGGCGACTCGGCACAGCGCCCCAGGCGGCTGGTGCGGCGATCGATGCCGCTCCGCGCCGCGCCGGGGGCCGCGTCAAGCGATCGCGTTACGAGCTCGGGGCCGTGGCCGTCGTGGCACTGCGCCGCGTCGCCGGCGGCCTGCGCCGAGCGCTGGCCCTGACCGCCACGCTCGTGTTCCTCCTCCTCGGCGTGCTGCTGTTGGTCTTTCCGCGCGTCACCGGCGCCGTCGTCGCCACGTTGGCGTTCTGGCTCGCGTTGGGGTTCGCCGTATATGGGTTTGGCAAGCGCCGAGCACGGGATCGGGACGATGGGGACTGAACCACAACGCCCCAGTGGGGGTGCGCGTAATCCCGGGGACGTGGGGGATGCTGCCCTCGTGGCACAAGCCCGGGGCGGTGATCGCGAGGCGTTCGGGACGCTGGTCGACCGATACGCCGATCAAGCCCGCCGCGTCGCTCGAGCGGTGTTGCAGGATCCCGACGACGCGGACGACGCCGCGCAGGATGCCTTCCTCGCCGCTCTGGTGAAACTCGAGCAGTATGACAGCGCCCGGCCGTTCGGTCCGTGGTTGATGCGGATCGTCGCGAATGCGGCGACCGACCGGCGGCGCCGGCGCAAAGTGCGCAGCGCGGTGTCGCTCGATGAAGGGCTGGTGGCCGGGGGAGCCCGGCCCGATGTCCTGGCCGAGCGCGAAGTCCTGCTCGGCCGGCTGCGCACCGCACTCGCAGAGCTGCCTGAGCGGCGCCGCATCGCCGTGGTGCTGTTCGATGTCGAAGGGTATTCGCACGCCGAAATCGCCCAGGTGCTCGGCATTCCCGAAGGCACCGTGCGATCGGAAGTGTTTCACGCGCGCCGCAAATTGCGGGCGCTGTTGGCGGACTGGAGGGATGACGGATGACCGAGTCGCAGACGCCGTTCGACCATCGACCCGACGCTCGTCTCGGCGCGGTCCTGCGCGAGGCGCTGGACGCGCCGCGGGACCGCGCGGCGTTCGTCGCGCGCGTGGTGGCCGGCGCCGCCCGGACCCCGGCGCATCCGGTGGAGCACCTGCTCGCCCGCTGGGCCGCCCGCGGCATCGCCGCTGCCGCCGCGGCCGCCTTCATTGCCGGGCTGGTGATCGGCCGGGCGCGCACACCGGTCGAGCCCTCCGTTTCCGACGATCCCGGCGCCATGATCGCCGACGTGCAGACGGAGCCGAATCTGCTGCTCGTCGCCGCGACGGGGCGCTGACCACATGTTCAGTCAATCGCGGACCTGGGCGGCCGCGCTGCTGGTCGCCGTCTTCCTCGCCGGCGGAGCCACAGGATGGGCGGTGTCACGCGCCACGCTCGTGATGCCACCGCACGGCGGCGGGCCCGACGCCCTCACCGCGTACCTGGCGCGCCGGCTCGACCTCGACGCCGCACAGCAGGACGCCGTGCGGGCAGTGCTCACCCGCCATCACACCGAGATGCAGGCAATCATGAGCTCGGTGCGGCCGCGGCTCGACTCCCTGCGCAACACGGTGCGCGCCGAGATCACGGCGCAGCTCACGCCGCCGCAGCGGGAGCGCTACGCGCGACTTTTGGCCGAGCTCGAGCATCAGCGAAACGAGCAACGGCGTGATTCCACTCATTCGACTTCGAGTTCGCACTGATGCGTCGATTTCTTTTCCTTATAGTGGCGGCCGGGGCGGGCGCGGTGCCCGCCCGGGCACAGCAGGCCGATTCGGCCGCCGCGACCCCCCTGCAGGTCACGCTCGAAGAAGCGATCCGGCGTGCCCTCGACGTGCAGCCTGCGATCATTCAGGCCCGCGGTGCTCAACGTAACGCAGGAGCGAGCCAGCGCTCGGCCTTCGGCGCCTTTCTCCCGAGCCTGTCGCTGTCGGGAGGCTCGGCCCACGCCTCCGGGAATCGCTTTAATTCCGCCACCAACCAGATCGTCTCCGGGCCCTCCAGCACCTCGTATACGGGGGGATTGTCGGCCAACCTCATTCTGTTCGACGGGTTCGCCCGGATCGCGACCAGTAATGCGGCGGCTGCTGCCGCGCAGGCGGCCGATGCCGGCTACGTGAACCAGCGATTCCAGGTGACGCTGGCCACGAAGCAGGCGTTTTATGCCACTCTGTCGGACGCCGACTTGCTCAACGTCGCGGTCGCGAACACCCGGCAGGCGCAGCAACAACTCGACATCGCCGTGCGGAAACTGCGTGCCGGGTCCGCGACCCGATCGGACTCGCTCCGTTCGGTGGTGGCGCTGGGCAACGCCCATATCGCCGAGCTCGAGGCTCGAGCCACGCTCTCCACCGCTGAGGCGGCGCTCGGCCGCCAGATCGGTGTGAACCAACCCGTCCGAGCGGTGCCCGACACGACGCTCGCCCCATTCCCCGACACCGCAGCGCTGCAGCAACAGGCGATCAGCCAGGCGCCGGCGATCGCCCAAGCCGATGCACAGGCCCACTCAGCCCGGTCACTGGTGACCGTCGCGCGGTCGCAGTATTTCCCGACGTTTTCGGCGGGCTATTCCAACGGCTACACCGGCTTCGACGCTCCGTGGAGTTCCACAGGCAGTTACGTGAACAACTGGTCACTGCGCTTCTCGGTCAGCCTGCCGATCTTCAACGGCTTTACCCGGGAGCAGCAGCTCGTTTCCGCGAGCGTCGAACGCGATTTCGCCGTGGCGGTCGCTGCGGATACGCGCCGCATGGTCACCGAACAACTGGTCCAGCTGGTCGCGGCGCTGCAGACCGCCTACGAGCAGATCGACATCTCCACCACGAACGTCGATGCCGCAACGGAGGACGTCCGCGTCCAGCAGGAGCGCTACCGCGTTGGTGCCGGAACGATCCTCGATTTGCTGACGTCGGAGGCCAGCCTCACGCTGGCGCGCACGAACCTGGTCGTGGCCCGCTTCAACTACAACATCGCACGCGCCCAGCTCGAGGCGCTCGTGGGCCGGACCCTGTGACCGCCGCCGCGCCGATGAAGTTCCACACCGGGGACACGCCGCTCCCCGACATCGTGATCCTCACGCATCACATCACGCGCGACTACGACATGGGGAGCGAGGTGGTACGGGCGCTGCGCGGCGTGGACATCCAGATCCGCCGCAACGAGTTCGTGGCGGTGATGGGGCCGTCGGGCTCGGGAAAGTCCACGCTCATGAACCTGATCGGCTGCCTCGATACACCGTCCGGAGGCGAATACTGGTTGAACGGCCAGAAGGTCAGCGATCTCTCCGACGACGACCTGGCTCACATCCGCAACAAGGAGATCGGGTTCGTCTTCCAGACCTTCAACCTGCTGCCGCGCGCCAGCGCACTGCACAACGTCGAGCTGCCGCTGATCTACGCCGGGCTCGACAGCAAGTCGCGGCGCGCCAGAGCGCAGCACGCCCTGCAGCAGGTCGGCCTCGGCGACCGTATGGATCACAAGCCGAACGAGCTGTCGGGTGGGCAACGGCAGCGGGTGGCGATCGCGCGCGCGCTGGTCAATTCCCCCTCGATCCTGCTCGCCGACGAGCCGACCGGCAACCTCGATTCGGCGACCGGCGAAGAAATCATGAAGCTGTTTGAGGAGCTGTGGACAGGGGGACAGACGATCGTCCTCGTCACCCACGAATCGGATATCGCGGCGCACGCGCGCCGCCAGATCCACCTACGCGACGGACTCGTCGAGCGGGATGAGACGATGGAGCGGACACCGTGAATCGCATGGTACGAGCGGCACTATTGGCGGGCGGGCTCGCCGCCTGCAAGAAGGCCACCCCGGCCCCGGTATTCGAGAAAATCCCGGTCGAGCGGCGCGACATCGTCGTCGCCGCTTCCGCGGCCGGCGCCATCCAGCCGATCCTCACGATCGACGTGAAGTCGCAGGCTTCAGGAGCGATCACGGCGATGCGGGTGCAGACCGGCGACGACGTAAAGCCGGGGCAGATCCTGGCGCTGATCGATCCGCGGCTCCCCAAGAGCGCGCTCGACCAGGCGGAGGCGAGCGTCGCCGTCGCCCGGGCGCAGCTCCAGACCGCCACGACCCAGATGGCGCGCGAAGACACGCTGCTCAAGGCCCAGGTCGTGACGCAACAGGAGTGGGAAACCACCAAGGTCTCCTTCGCCCAGGCGCAGGCCGCCGTCGTCACCGCGCAGTCGAATTTATCGGACGCCCGGATCGCCTACGACCAGACGCGGGTCACCGCTCCGCTCTCCGGTACGATCATTCAGAAAAATGTCGACCTCGGCACCGTGATCTCGAGCCCCGCACGCGACGTCGGCGGCGGCACGGTGCTGTTCCGCATGGCCAACCTCGACACCGTCCAGGTGCAGGGACTGGTCGACGAGACCGATATCGGCAAGATCCAGGCGGGGATGCCCGTGACGATCACCGTCGACGCTTTCCCCAACCGGCCGTTCGACGGCAGTGTCTTGAAGATCGAGCCGCAAGCCACGGTGACGCAGAACGTGACGCAGTTCCCGGTGCTGGTGAACATCCTGAACCCCGGGCACCTCCTGAAACCGGGGATGAACACCGAAGTCGAAGTGCACGTCGGGCAGCGCCAGGGAGTGCTCGCTGTTCCCAATGCCGCACTGCGCACGCAGGCCGACGTCGCATCGGCGGCGGACGTGCTGGGCCTCGACCAGAAGGCCGTCCAGCAGGAACTCGCCCAGCAGACCACGCCGCGCGGTGACTCGGGCACCGCGACCATGGGCGGTGGCGGGGCGAAAACGGATCCGGCGCCTCCCGCGGCGGGCGCGGCATCCAACACGCTGACGCTGCCGAACGGCATGACGGTCAAGCTGCCGCCCGGTGTGTCGGCCCAGCAGGTCCAGGCGGCGATGCAGAAGCGCTTCTCCGGTGGCCAGCTGAGCACCGACGAGCAGGCGCTGCTGCGGCAGGTATTCTCGCAGTTCCGCGGTCAGGGAGGCGGCGCAGGCGGCGCAGGCGGCGCGCGTCGCAACACCAACGAGTTCGGCGGGCGTTACATCGTGTTCGTGCTGAAGAACGGGCAGCCGCATCCCGTGAACGTCCGCACCGGGCTTACCGATCTCGATTACAGCGAGGTGGTGAGCGGTCTGACGGAGAAAGACACGGTACTGCTGCTGCCCTCGGCGTCGCTCGTCAACTCGCAGAAGCAGTTCCAGCAGCGGGTGCAGTCGTTCACGGGCGGCGGCATTCCCGGGATGCGCCAACAGACGCAAACTGCGCCGACCCAAACCGCGCGGCCCGCGACGCCGAGGTAGTCGATGCTGCTCGACGAAACGATTCGCGTCGCGCTGCAGGCGATCCGGGCCAACAAGCTGCGGTCGATGCTCACCGCGCTCGGTATCATCATCGGCGTGGGCGCGGTGATCACCATGATCGCGCTGGGGACTGGTGCAAAGAAGGCGGTGCAGGACCGGATTCAGGCCCTCGGCCCCACGCTGCTCACGCTGTTCGCGGGGCAGAGCTTCCGCGGCGGCGTCGCCCAGAACAACCGCGTCAGCCTGACGATGGACGACGACACCGCGCTCGCCAACCAGGCGGGGTATCTCGCGGCCGTCGTTCCCGAGCTGGCGAGCAACATGCAGGTCCAGGTCGGCAGCCAGAACGCCAGTCTCAACATCACCGGCACGACTCCCAATTACGTCCCGGTGCACGCCTACACCCTGACGTCAGGTCGCATGTTCACCACCGGCGAGAACGAGGCGCGGCGCCGCTACGCCGTGCTGGGTTCGTCGGTGTCGACAATCTTCAATGCGAACCCGGCGGCGATGATCGGCCAGGAGATCCAGATCAAAGGGATTCCGTTCGAGGTCATCGGGATCCTGAGCGAGAAGGGCTCGCAGGGGTTCTCCAATCCCGACGAGCAGATTCTCATCCCGCTCGAGACGGCGCGCTACCGCATCATGGGCACCGACCGGCTGCGCTCGATCACCGCTCAGGTCGACAGCCTGCAGAACATGAATCTCGCCATGATCGAGATCGAGCGCGTCCTGCGCCGCGTGCACAAGATCCGGTCGGGCGCCGAGAACGACTTCCAGATCCGCAACCAGACCGACGTGCTGGGCACGTTCCAGCAGACCACGCAGACGTTCGGCTTCCTGCTCGCCGGCATCGCCGCCGTCAGCCTGCTGGTGGGTGGCATCGGCATCATGAATATCATGCTCGTCTCCGTCACCGAGCGGACGCGCGAGATCGGCGTGCGCAAGGCGCTGGGGGCGACACGGAGCAACATCATGTTGCAGTTCCTCGTCGAGGCGCTGGTGCTGTGCCTCGTCGGCGGCTCGGTGGGGGTGGTGCTGGGCTCGACAGGGGCGATCATCCTGTCCCGCTTCGCGCACTGGAACACCCTGATCTCCCCGTCCTCGATTCTGTTGGCGTTCGCCTTCAGCGCCATGGTGGGGCTGTTTTTCGGGATCTATCCCGCGCGGCGCGCGGCCTCCCTCGATCCGATCGTGGCGCTGCGGTACGAGTAGACGTCCGAAAACGGCATCGCAGTGGGATGAGTGGGATATTGGATGTGATGAGCGGGTCGTGGGTGGTGACCAGTGCGGCTGACGGTTCGTCGGTGACGCGCGGCTGTGACAGCGATCCGTCAGAACCAGCCACATGCCACTCGCCCCTCAGTATTATTCTCTCATGCTGGCCGTCCTCCTCGTCCTGCAGACCGCTGCCGATCCCGGTCCCGTCTACCGCGGCTCTGCCCGTGAGCTGAGCGTCGCGCCGCCGCGCATCGACGCAGCGGTGAAGATCGACGGCACGCTGGACGAGCCGGTGTGGCGCCAGGCAGCGCTGTTGACCGGCTTCTCGATGTACCGCCCCGCCGATGGACGCCCCGCCTCCGACACGACCGAAGTCCTCGTGTGGTACGGACCCGATGCGATCTATTTCGGGATCCGTGCGTTCGAGGCGCACGGCGACGTGATCCGCGCCACGTTGGCGAATCGCGACAACATCGATGCCGACGACAAGGTCCAAATCCTGCTCGACACCTACGACGACCACCGCCGCGCCCTGCTGTTCGCGGTGAACCCGCTCGGCGTCCAGGAGGACGGCGTGTGGAGCGACGGCGTCGAAGCGGCGGCGGGCGGCCCGCAGGCGGGCGGGCGCTTCGACGCGACGATCGACCTGAATCCCGATTTCGTGTACGAATCGCGCGGCCGGCGCACCGCGTACGGCTACGAGGTCGAGGTCCGCATCCCGTTCAAGAGCCTGCGCTATCAGTCCACCGACCCGCAGGCGTGGGGCATCCAGATCGACCGCGTCACCCAGCACTCCGGATACGAGGACACCTGGACCCCGGCGGTGCGCGCCAGCGCCAGCTTCCTGATCCAATCGGGCAAGCTCACGGGGCTTACCGAACTGCATCGCGGCCTCGTGATGGACGTGACGCCGGAGTTCACAACGAAGGTGAGCGGCACCCCGCGCCCGGGCGACTACCTGTATACGGCCGAGCCCGACATCGGCGGGACGCTGCGGTGGGGCGTCACCGAGAACCTCAGCCTCAACGCCACCGCCAACCCCGATTTCTCCCAGGTCGAGGCCGACGTCGGCCAGGTCACGGCGAACGCGCGCTTCCCGCTCTTCTTCCCGGAGAAGCGCCCCTTCTTCCTTGAAGGGCTGGAGCAGTACGACTCGCCGAACCGGCTGATCTACACGCGCCGCGTCGTGCAACCGATCGCGGGAGCGAAGCTCACGGGCAAGGTCGGCACGACGAACGTGGCGTACCTCGCCGCGGTCGACGACCAGAGCCAATCGTTCACAGGTGACAACCCGATCTACAACCTGCTGCGGGTGCGCCGCGATCTCGGCGCCAGCTCGACGGCGGGACTCGTGTACACCGACCGCGAGGACGGCAGCGCCTTCAACCGGATCGCGGGCACCGATGTGCGTCTCATCTGGCGCAAGATCTGGTTTTCCCAGATGCAGGTGGTGGGATCGTGGACCCGCGACCCCGGCGGCTCACGCGACGGCTCGATCTGGGACTTCACGCTCTACGATCGCACGGGTCGCGCCTACGGCAATCATGCCGAGATCATCGCCGTCAGCCCCAACTTCCAGGCGTCCGCGGGGTTCGTGCCGCGCACCGACTACGTGCAGACGCTGTTCTTCAACCGCTTCAGCTGGTATGGAAAGCCAGGCTCGGCGCTCGAGCAGCTCACCACGTTCGTCGGTTTCAATCCGCTGTGGCACTACGACGATTTCTGGCACGCGCGGAGTTCGATCGAGGGCGGCATCAGCGACACGTGGGTCGCCAATCTGCGCGGAGGCTGGGGCGTAAACATCAACGGCAGCATTCAGCAGCAGCGCTTCGACAGCGCAGCGTATGTCGGGTACACGACCGACAGCGCGGGCACGCCATTCGTGAAGCCGCACGGGTTGTATCAGCTGATGGGAGGCAACGCGAGCATCAACACGCCGAACCGTGCGGTCGCAGCGTCGCTGGGTGCGGGATACGGCGCGGTGCCGATTTTCGCCGAGGCGGCGAAGGGCCTCGAGCTCGATGCGAACGCGTCGATCACCTGGCGGCCCACGCAATCGGTGCGCGTGGACGCGCTGTGGACGCATCAGCGCATCACGCGCTCCCGGGACGGCAGCGCGTTCTCGACCGCCAACATCCCGCGCGTGAAGCTCGAGTACCAGCTGACGCGGGCGATCTTCTTCCGCTACGTCGGGCAGTATTTCGCGCAGCAGCGGCGCGCCCTCGTCGACCCGCGCACCGGCGCTCCACTCGTGCTCGACTCGGCCGCCCAACTGCGGGTCGGCTCGTCGGGCGGCAGCGTCGTCAACGACTTCCGCAACGACTTCCTCTTCTCCTACCGGCCCACGCCGGGCACCGTGCTGTTCTTCGGGTACGGCGCCTCGCTCGACGAGCTCGACGCCTTCCGCTTCCAGGGATTGCACCGCACCGGCGACGGGTTCTTCATCAAGGGCAGCTATCTTTTCCGGATGTAACGCGTATCGTGGACGTCAGGTCTCGCCGGAGGCTGGTATTCTCGTCCTCATTGCCCTCGTTGCCCTTCCCGCCCGGGCGGTCTCACAGGACTCCTTGAGTTTTTCCGCGGTCACCGCGGGCGCCACGCACACGTGCGCGCTGACCACCAGCGAGCGGGTCTATTGCTGGGGCGACAACTCCGAAGGGGAGCTGGGGAGCGGCACACGCCTCGATTCGCCCGCTCCCGTCCCCGTGGCGGGCGACCTGCGCTTCCTCGACGTCGAGGCGGGTGTGCAGTTCACCTGTGGCGTGACGACGAGCGGCGAAGCGTACTGCTGGGGTCGCAACGCCACGGGCGCCCTCGGTAACGCGGCCACGCCGCGCAGCAACAGGCCCGTTCCCGTCACCGGCGGGGTGCTGTTCCGCTCGGTCACCGCGGGGGGCGACCATGCCTGCGGCGTGGATGCCGACGGCGTCGCGTACTGCTGGGGGGCGAACGATGCGGGCCAGCTGGGGACGCGGGACACCATACGGAGTGCGCGCCCGGTGCCGGTCGCGGGATCGCTGCGATTTCTGATGCTCACCGCCGGGGACGCGCACACCTGCGGCGTCGCGGTCGACAGCCTGGCGTATTGCTGGGGGAGCAACCGGCGCGGGCAGCTGGGCATCGGCTCGCGCGGCCCGCGCCGTGGGCCGCAGCGGGTGGCGTACGGGCGGCGCTGGATGATGCTGTCGGCCGGCGCCCTCCACACCTGTGGCGTCACCGCCGACAAGCATCCGTCGGTGTACTGTTGGGGCGACAACTTCCACGAGCAGATCAACGCCCGCCGCTCACCGCTCAACATGGGGGACCCGATCCTGTGGGCCCCGACGTTCGCCGGCGAGCCGCTGGAGCTGGCCGAGGTGAGCGCGGGACGCTGGCATACCTGCATCACGCGCCATCACGACACCTTCGCGGTCAGCTGCTGGGGCACGAACCTCGACGACCAGTTGGGGCGGAACGTGTGGGGACCGTATGTCCACGTGAGCGCGGGAGACGCGCACACCTGCGCCGTGCGGCGGGACGGCGCAGTCTACTGCTGGGGCCGCAACGCCGCCGGACAGCTCGGCAACGGGACCTCCTACAACGAGCAACGGCCGGTGCGGGTCGCGGAGCCCGTCGCGCTCCAGCCTTAGCCCCCTACTTTTGAGGCATGACCGGGCCCCTCGCAGGAGAGCTCTCCGACCAATTCGGCGCCGAATACCGCTCCAAGGAGCGGCAGTTCGTGCTCGACGGCATCGACTCCCGCTGGCGGCTGATCGCCTTCGCGGTGGTACTGCTCGCCGCCACCCGCCTGCTGCACGTCGTCAACGTCTCGTGGCTGTTCCTCATTGTCTTTTCGATCGTGAGCGTCGCCGCGAATCTCGGCATGTCCGAGCTGGTGCGCCGCACCGGGTTTCAGCGCCAATACGTGCCGCTCACCCTGGCGCTCGGCGCCGGGATGATCTCGGCCGTGATCTATGCGCTCGACCGCACGGGCTATCTGCTCTCGGCCGCCTACGTGATTTCCCCGATCCAGGCAGCCCAGCACCTCGGCCGCCGCAGCGCCTGGCTCGCCATCGGCATCAACATCGCCGCCTTCGGCATCGCGGTGGCGTTGCGCGTCGGAGGCGACGGCTGGACCTGGAGCGTATACCTCCAGGTCGCCCTCGTGTTGATCTTCGTCGGCGTGGCGCTGATTCCGATGCTGACCGGGATCACCGGCCGGCTGCGCCGCACGCGGCGCCTGCTGGCGCAGGTGGAGCGCGGCGATCTCGCCGTCCGCCTCAACGACCCAGCGGCCGACGAGCTGGGGTACCTGAGCGCCAGTGTCGACCAGACGATCGCGGCCGTGGCGACGGCGGTGCGCGAAGTCCAGCGCCAGGCGCTCGAGCTCGCCCAGCTCGCGCAGCAGCTCGCCACTGCCGCGGGGGCGCTGCAGAGCTCGACGCGGAACATCGGGCGCACCACGGAAACGCTGAGCGCCGGCGCCGAGCGGCAACGCCGGTCCATCGAGATCGGCCAGGGCGCGAGCGACGCCGCCGCCCGCATCACCCTGGCGCTGCGCCAGCGCTTTCAGCTCGCCGAGCGCCAGGTGGGCGCCGCCGCCCAGGAAGCGCGCCGCCACGGCGAAGAGATCGCGCGGGCGCGCGAGCTGCTCGAATCGCTGGTGCGGCACATCGACCAGGCGGGACGCGCCGCGAGCACGCTCGAGCAGGGCTCGCGTGATGTCGGCAAGCTGATGGACGGGATCACCCGCATCGCGAGCCAGACGGAGCTGCTGGCGTTGAACGCGGCGATCGAAGCGGCGCGCGCCGGCGCGCACGGCGCGGGCTTCCGCGTCGTCGCCGCCGAAGTGCGCAAGCTCGCCGAGCAATCGAGCCACGCCGTCGAAGAAATCCGCGGTCGGCTGCGCCTGACCCAGGAGCAGGTCGGAAGCGTCGCCGGGGCGCTGCGCGATGGACGGGCCGCCGCGCAGGATGCTGGAACCGTGTCGGGTGCGGCGCGGGAAGCGCTCGACGCGATCTTCACCGCCCTGAACGACACCACTCAATTCGCCACGACCTTCACGGAAGAGACGGAAGATCAGGCGAAGCAGATCGACCT
>Ga0075424_100005431_pt1 | contig 12168 bp, 12 predicted proteins | sample SoiMethybrSBSTD3_FD_75301 | JGI IMG/M metagenome (GOLD analysis project Ga0075424, IMG submission 75301) | Bulk soil microbial communities from a Populus tree surrounding site in Tennessee, USA - Soil MetaG P. TD hybrid SBSTD3 | ecosystem: Environmental > Terrestrial > Soil > Tree plantation... | reverse complement strand
TAAATTTGTTGTCAATTGGTCCAATTGCGCATTTAGGAAAGCCGTCGATTTTCGTACCATTCCCAATTCGTCCTTGGGGTTCCATCCCTCGATCACCAACGCGCCGTCGTACTTTTTTTTCAGTGCTCGAAGCACGGGACCGAATGCAATCTCTCCCTCTCCCATAAGCACGTGAACCTTGCCCTGTTTGGTATCGCTGATATGAATATGGCTGATCTTTCGGAGCGCCCGAATGAATTCGACCACGTCCATCACGGTATGGGCGTGCGAGATGTCGAAAGTCACGCCGAAGTTGTCCATATTCACGGCATCGATGATCTGATTGACGATTTCTGGATGAATCACCACTTCTTTGTTGCGCTTTTCCATCGTTTCTATCGCAATAGCGAGGCCCAGTTCCTTACCCCTTGTGGCAAAGCGCGTGAGCGCACTGATTTGCATCTCCCAGATTCCTTCCGGCGCATCCTGCCGGCCCGTGAGGTAGCCGGGATGGATGGTGATCACCCGGGCGCCCATTGCAGCGCTCTCTTCAATGCCCTGAAGAACCTGGCGGATCGATTCCTCTCGTATCCCCGGGTTGCTCGAAGTGATATTGAGATCGCCGATGGGGCCATGTACAGAAAGGCTCAAACCGCTGTTACGTAGCTGTTTCACTAAATCCCCTCTATCGTCACGCCACAGATGCTCGCTCCAAACTTCGACCCAGGACACACCTTGCTCACGCGCCAAAACGATTACTTTACCGAGTGGATGGGACTTGAAAAGCAGGCTGGAAATCGCAACTTGCATCGCATCCTCCTGTGGGTTTGCAGCGATTGGGGGGCCGAGATAGTTACGAAAATGATCTTCGTTCACAGCCAAAGTCAAGAGATCAGCTCCGGAGAGGTTTCTTGTTGGTTCATATTTCCGAAAAGTGCGATGGCATAATCTTGTTTTCGCAGAGCTGCGAGTCTTTCGTCCGCTCGTTTAGAGTTCTTGAGATTTCTACCGACGGCAATGGACGCTACTCACAAGAGATTATTGGGAACCGTCTCGGCACGGTTCTGGCTATTTTGCGTGGCACAAGAGGAACTATAACGGCGGGAGAGCCATGTATAAAAAAATACTAGTGCCTCTGGATGGATCAGATCTATCCGCTACCGTCCTACCATACGTCCGCTGGCTAGCCTCTGCCTTGAAGACGCCGGTCGAGTTGTTGCACGTTCAAGATGTGAACCGTTTGGCGCCCTATTCGCCCCCACTGCAAATTGGCTATTTGGAAAATATTGCCGAATCGTTCTCTCAAGGTTCGGACGTGAAATGCACCATCGAGTGCGGCAATCCGGCAGAATTGATCATCCACAAAACGAGTGCCGAGCCGGGAGTACTGGTCGCGATGGCGACCCACGGCTATACCGGAGCCGCGCGCTGGCTTCTGGGGAGCGTGGCCCTGAAAGCTTTACGTGGACTTCACAGCGACTTATTGACGGTGCGGCCCGGAGGCGGCGACGATAGCGGGCATGCGGAGCTGAAAACGATTATCGTCCCGTTGGATCTCTCGCCCGCGGCTGAACGGGTGATCGCGCCGGTGTTAGAACTGGCTCAGCGATTGGATCTTGAAGTTATATTGATGCACGTGACCAAGCACGTCTACAGCGGACCGCCGGATGCTTTTCTGCCCGTTTTTGGCGCGATTCCCAATTTGAAAGAATTGTGGGAGCACGATACTGCGATCGGAGCCGCGTACTTGACCGAGAAGGTTACGGAGTTGCGCGGGCGCGGAGTGAGCCGCGTCTCGAGCCGCGTGCTATCGGGTGGCGTCGACGGCGCGGCCGGTGAAATCATCGCAGCCGCTGAAAACACCCCGGGAAGCCTCATTGGCATGACAAGCGTTGGCGAAAGCGGTTTCGGACGCTGGCTCGTCGGCAGTGTGACAGAACGAGTCGTTTGTCATTCCAGAATTCCGGTGCTGGTGATACGGGCGCAAACCTAGGCATGGTCGATACAAGTGGGGAGAGTGCCGGCGGACGCAACACCCGAGACAGCGAATATCAAAGCGTCATCAATGCATGGGCCATGTACGACTGGGCGAATTCAGCGTTCGCCGTCGTCATGGTCACCGCCATCTTGCCCGTTTATTACCGGGAATTGGTGCTGAATTCCGGCGGCGCGCCTGCCGACGCCACCGCATACTGGGCCTATACCAATTCGATGTCATTACTGCTGGTCGCAGTGGTTGGGCCGTTTCTCGGCGCGACGGCAGATGCCATCGGCGGCAAGAAGCTATTCCTTTCCATCGCGCTCTTTCTTGGCGTCTTGGGTTCAGCGGCGCTTGCATGGGTCCGGAACGATAATTTTATCCTCGCTTCGCTTATCTTCACCGTCGCCAATCTAGGGTTTGCCGGCGGCAATATATTTTATGAAGCCCTGTTACCGCACATTGCACGAGCGGATGACCTCGATCGCGTTTCAGCGCGCGGGTACGCGTTCGGCTATCTTGGCGGCGGCCTACTCTTGCTTATCGATGTTCTGTGGCTTTTCCGACCGGATTGGTTCGGTATGCCTGACCGAGCATTTGCGGTGCGTGCTTGTTTCGTCAGTGTCGCGCTGTGGTGGGCTGTTTTCTCGCTGCCGTTGCTGCGGAGGTCCATTGGCCGGGAGAGCATTCAAAAAAATGGCGGCGGCGCCATCGTCAATGGCTTTGTCAGGCTGTGCGCAACTCTCCGGCAGGTTCGCCGCTACCGCCAGATGGCGCTCTTTCTGCTGGCGTTTTGGATTTATAACGACGGGATCAGCACGATCATTAAACTTGCCGCTGCCTATGGCGATGAAATCGGCATCCGTCATAACGATATGCTCCTGGCGCTCATTGTGACGCAGTTGGTTGGATTTCCGAGCTCCATCGCGTTCGGCAGCATCGCGAATTTCCTCGGCGCCAAGCGCGCCATTCTTGCGGGCTTGGCCGTCTATGCTTTCATTTCAATTGCCGGGTTCTTAATTCGCAGCGCGTGGCATTTCTTTGTGCTTGCCATCGTAGTCGGATTGGTGCAGGGAGGAACACAGGCCTTGAGCCGTTCGCTTTTTGCATCGATGGTGCCGAAAACCAGAAGCAGTGAATTTTTTGGTTTCTTCAGCACCGGGGAAAAGGTCGCCGGAATCATCGGTCCGGCAATCTTTGGCATGATCGGCCAGTTAACGGGCAGCAGTCGCTGGGGAATTGTTTCGGTAGTCGTGTTATTTGTTGGCGGCGCGCTCATCTTGATGCGCGTCGATGTTTCAGAAGCCCAACGCGTGGCAAAAGCGGCTGACGGCTCGACTTAAAGAAATCCATTTTCATTCCGGGTCAAGCTGGCATAACAACCGCGACCCAGCGATTACAGGCCCGCGAAGCTTCAGATTGCCGGATGATTGCTCGCTATTTTCTGAAACCGTTGGTAGATTTGCTCAGGCTTTTCCGTCGAGAAGATATTTTTTAGAATTGCTCTGCTAGAGTTGAGAACCGAGCTTGGTTTTTTTGTCGATTGTGCAAATAGTTAGCGCCGTCACGTGACTAGGCGGACGATAGAGTAGCAGTGAGCCGAAGAATTGCTCGTCGCCTCGGAGGACTGCCAACTCTTTTGCAAGTACCGCGCGCGAAAAACTGCTGAGAGCAATCTTTTTTTTCTTTGCAGGCCAGAGTGATACCGGCAGCATTACCCGTGCTTGCAGCATTGCGAAGTCCGAGTCGAATTACTGTCAATTGTGCAAAGAAACACGCAGGGGCCGTTCCGTTACATTTGGAAATCACTCGCCCCGCCGAACGTCCTGGCCACGAGAGCCCCAATACTCTCTTACGCATTCTTGTGCACAGCCTTTTCTACGTGGCCATAGGCTACACCACTTTACTCGAACCCAGTTTTTTCCCAAAGCGGACAGTGCGCCAGCAGTTGCCGCTTTTAGGTCCACCTCCGCGATCTGACCTGTGTCCGGACATATAAGTGTCTTGCGGCCGCGATAGCGGCGATAGGTGTCGGCGACAACCGGGGCGATCACGAAGTACGAGCCAAGGGCAATCACTCCGGTAATCAGTAACAACATGCGGTTCATATTACACCTCCGTTTCGAAGCCGCTTCCGATCACTTCATTCTTCGAGATGCGCAATCGCCATGCCATCATGGCGGCTAATGCTAATCCCAAACCCGTCCTTTTAATCACGCAGCCTAAAGCTCAAGCCGGTTTCGACGCGGTGCTGCAAACGTCGAACGCGGGTACCCGTGCAGTACCGTCTCGATTGCGACAACCTAGTCTCGGAGCAGCAGTTCTTTTCTAATCCGAGCCGCGTGCGCCAAGCGCTCCGCGCCCAAATCGTCAAAACCATGGCGTCGATGTCTCCGGCATCACAAGTGATCCGGCCGGCCGACGTTTCGGGCAACGAGTCGATCTGGTGTTCCACATCAGCCAGCTGATCGAGGGTCCAAGCGCCTTCGCAGAGCAGGGTGCCGGCCGGAGTGAAGAAGATTCGGGCGGCTTTGGATGGCGTTTGCGCCAATCCGCTTTCAGGTCCGCTCATAATTTCAACCCAGGGATCATCACAATGCTCGCCGCGATCGCAGGATCTTTTTTGGGCGATTTTCATTCGACCCTCGTCGCGCTTTTAACGTGGGAGCAAAGCGCGGAACCCGACGGCAGTACTCGATGTAGTCTTCTCCAAAGTGATCGCGTAATTCTTTTTCCTCGAGCAGCACGATGATGTAAACGGCCGGCACCCAGAGTGAGACCATGAGATAAGCGGCGAGATAATTGGCGATCAGCGCATAGCCGGCGAGGGCGATGAGAAATTGCACGTAGCGTGGATGGCGCATGCGTGCGTAGAGACCGTTCGTTATAAGCTCGCGTGGAAAGCGATCGGGCGCGACTTCGGGAAGGCCTAAGAAAACTTTTATTGTAAGCTTGTTTTGAATCATAAAGCGCATAGTTCCAGATAGCGCCAGCAAAACGAGACCTAAAGCGACGAGCGAATAGCTCGTGCCATACTCGATGCTCAAAAGAAAATGACGAATCGAAAACAGTCCGACCATACCGGCGGTAATGACGGCGAGCAGGCAACCGTAGGTGACGCCGATTCCTTGACCGCGCCAAAAATTCACAAACGGATGGACGAGAAGCCAGTAGAGAAACACGGGTGGTAGACTGATGACTAAAAACAAAGCGACAAAGTATCTGACGGAGTTCATCGTCGATGTCCTTTCAACTTACGCCAACGTTTTCCTCGAAGGGTCATAACCCGGCGGCTGCCGGTTTCCTGGTTGCCTCCAGTTTGAATTCCTTGAGCAGCTCGCGCTGACGCGGGGTCAAATCAGTCGGCGTGCGAACGGCGACCACGACGTAGAGATCGCCTTTGCCTCTGCCGTGCAGGCGCAGTGACGCAGTCATGGAATTTCTCGCTGACCCCTTGCGCGTTAAATTTTTACCTACTTACTGTCCAACAAAGCGACTGCAACAGATTCTCCGTCCATAGGCGAAAAGAAGTCCTCCATTTCATCACCCGTTGGCAAAGGGGGGGGGCGAGGGGATTTGGTCTGTTCGCGTTACGCTTCGGTAAGTCACAATCAAATTCCAAATACCTTCAGTTAAACTTTCGTGAGCTCGTCCTGCTCGAAAAGTAGGAGATCACAGAGCCCACTGGCGGTGTGCATTTTGATGCCGTGGCGCCGGTCAGTGATTTCTCCGATGACAGTTGCGGAAATCGCCGCATGACCTAGTCGCGCTAAGACAAGATCAGCCTCGGCGGAAGGTACGACGATGAGCAGCGCGCCCGAAGCGATCAATCCCAAAGGATCGATATGGTAGTGATTGCACAGCGCCTGAGTCTCGGGAAAAACCGGAATGTCCTCGGTGCGGACGCGCAGTCCAACGCCGGCCGCCCAGGCGAGTTCATGCAGAGCCGTGGCGACGCCGCCCTCGGTTGGATCGTGCATGGCGTGAACCGAGCCACACTCGATTGCGATCGTCGCCTCCTGAAGGACGCTGATTCCCGGGGAATGAATGAACTGGCGGCATTTTTTTAAAGTTTTTTGATCAAGCACATCGAACAAATCAGTCTCATGTTCACGGGCAATGACCGTGGTTCCTTCAATCGCGATCCCTTTGGTCAAAATGATCAGATCGCCTGGTGTCGCACCGTCGGCACGCACCAATTGGTTTTTGTAGGTTTCGCCGAGCATTTGTCCAACGACAATCGGCCGACTCAGACCGGCGGTAACTTCGGTGTGACCGCCGATCAAGGTGACCCCGATGCTGCGGCATGCCTCGAGCGTGTCGTGAAAAATTTTTTCGACCAGCGCTTCGGTGGTTAGGTCTTCAGGTAGTAGCAAGGTGGCGAGATACCAGAGCGGCCGCGCTCCCTTGGTTGCGATATCGTTGGCATTAATATGAACAGCGTACCAACCGATCTGATCGACGGCGAAGGTGATCGGGTCGGTCTTGGCGATTAGGCAGCGCGAGCCGCCGATATCGATGACCGCAGCGTCCTCGCCTATGCCGGGACCGATGATCACCCGCGGGTCGTGGATTTGATTTTTTCTAAGTAGGCGCTCGAGCGTGGCGATGGGCAGCTTGCCAATGGGGAATCGAGCCTGAATTGAACGATCCATAACAGCGAGCTCGTGTCGGCATGGATGTTCAGCTATGCCAGAAAGCGCGAGCCTCGCTGCGCTTTCGCGCCAGGCCACAACTCCTGCAGGGCTTTGGGGAGCATGTTCTTGACGTCTTCAATCTCACCCTTGCTGGTGTGGCGTGCCAGCACTTTGAAGACGGTGGTTTTCCCAATCCAATTCGCTCATCAAATCGTTGAGCCAGATCTGGGTCTTCTGTAGCGTCCCATCAAACAAGTCGTGCGCCGTGTCTCGCGGCGGCTTGCGTATTAATCGATAACTTCGCGTCGGTCCCGTTTTCATGACCGCGCCTCCTTTGCGAAAGGTGTCTGCATTCATTGAAGTCGAGCAATTCCAGTGCCCGCAGCAGTATTGAGTTTTGTAAGCTAATTTGCGCAGTTTGACCGAGCGCGCATGAGCCTGCGTGCCGAGAATATCAATTGTGAAAAAAATCAATCGGTAGGTTCGCACGGGTGGAAAACGATGCATCGTAAGATTGGCCAAAATGGCGATTTGAGATCTGCCTTCCTGGCTTATTTCTTGCGCCTTAGTCTTCGGTGAGTTATGGCGGCGTCGCTCTGGCGGTCGCTGAGAGCGGGGACCATGGGATTTAAACCGATCAAGAAGAATCTAAATGCTCTCAAAGTCACGCCCAATCTCGATGATTACGCGCGGACCTGCGCGGAGTTCGCTTGGGAAAAGGCCGAACAAGCAATCACAAGGCTTCCTGGCAATGGCGGATTGAATATCGCCTATGAGTGCGTCGATCGTCATGCGAATTCATCACGACGAGATCGGTTGGCGTTACGGTGGATTAGCAAGTCGGGGGAAGCTCGGGATATCTCCTACGAAGGCTTGCGTCGCCTCACTAACCGCTTCGCCAACGTGCTGCGCAGTCTTGGTATCGGTAAAGGGGATCGCGTTTTCGTTCTGGCAGGGCGCATCCCGGAGCTTTACACGGCGGCGCTGGGCACGCTGAAGAATGGCAGCGTTTTTTGCCCGCTATTTTCCGCTTTCGGACCCGAGCCGATCCAGCAGCGGCTCTCCATCGGTGAAGGCAACGTTCTGATCACAACCGAAGCGCTTTACTCACGGCGCAAGATCGCCGAGGTGCTCGAGTCGCTCCCGAGCTTGAAGCATGTGCTTGTCATCAACGACGCCTTAGGCGTGCCGCCAAGCGGGACGCTTGGGTTTCACGAACTGATGAAAAAGGCGTCCGAGGATTTCACCGTCGAGGCCATGACGCCGGACGATATGGCGCTGATCCACTTCACCTCGGGCACGACGGGAAAACCCAAAGGCGCGGTGCATGTTCATCAAGCCGTGATTGCGCATCACATCACCGGCACCTACGCCCTTGATTTTCATCCCGAAGATATTTTCTGGTGCACGGCCGATCCCGGCTGGGTGACCGGAACCTCTTACGGAATCATTTCTCCGCTCAGCCACGGCATCACCAGCATTATTGACGAGGCCGATTTCGACGCGGAGCGCTGGTACCGGATTATTCAAGAACAAAAAGTCACCGTCTGGTACACCGCGCCGACGGCGGTGCGCATGATGATGAAGGCGGGACTGGATGTCATTCGAAATCACGACCTTGGGAGTCTGCGCTTCATCTCGAGCGTCGGCGAGCCGCTCAATCCCGAAGCAGTTGTGGGGGGTCAAGAGGCGTTCGGTCTACCGATTCATGACAACTGGTGGCAGACCGAGACCGGCGGGATCATGATTGCGAATTACTGCGCCATGGAAGTTCGCCCGGGTTCCATGGGCCGGCCGCTGCCGGGTATCGAAGCGTCGATCGTACAGCGGCAAAAGGATGGCAGTGTCATTCAATTGAAACCGGAACAAGTCGGAGAATTGGCTCTGCGCCCCGGCTGGCCATCGATGTTTCGCGCTTACCTGCACGAAGAGGAACGCTATCGCAAATGTTTTGCCGGCGGCTGGTACTTAACCGGTGATCTGGCGAGGCAAGACGAGGACGGCTATTACTGGTTCGTCGGGCGCGCCGACGACGTGATCAAATCCGCCGGCCATCTGATCGGGCCATTCGAAGTCGAGAGCGCATTGATGGAACATCGTGCCGTAGCCGAGGCCGGCGTCATCGGTGTTCTCGATCCGATCATCGGCGAAGTGGTGAAAGCTTTCGTCTCACTCAAAAAGGGCTACGAAGCGAGCGAGGCGCTGCGCAAAGAGCTGCTCGGCCATGCGCGCTCGCGGCTGGGACCCGCAGTGGCACCGAGAGCGATTGAATTTCGCGACAGCGTGCCGAAAACGCGCAGCGGCAAGATCATGCGGCGACTGCTGAAAGCGCGCGAACTGGGATTACCCGAAGGCGACCTGTCGACATTGGAGAACGATTGATGGGACGGCGGAACGAAAGAAAATCCCCCTCTATCCCCCTTTGCCAAAGGGGGATTGTGCGGGACCGGTGAAATTCTCTCTTTGAAAAAGAGGAGCAGAGGGAGATTTTTTGGAGTAAGCAATTGATGGCGAACAAACGAAAAAAAATTGCGATCGCGCGTGAGCATGCCCTTTTCTTGCTTAAGGAAATGCTGCGCATTCGTCGTTTAGAAGAGAAATGCGTCGAGCTCTACACGGCGAGCAAGATACGCGGCTTCGTGCACCTGTATATCGGTGAGGAAGCAGTGGCGGTTGGCGCTATGCAGACGCTTCAGCCTGAAGACAACATCGTCGCGACCTACCGCGAGCACGGCCATGCCTTGGCGCGGCGTGTTTCGGCCAACGCAATCATGGCGGAGATGTACGGTAAAGTGGAAGGTTGCAGCCGCGGGCGCGGCGGCTCTATGCACCTGTTCGATGCGGCGACGCGCTTTTATGGCGGCAATGCCATCGTCGGCGGCGGTCTACCGCTCGCCGTTGGACTCGCTCTTGCGGACAAGCTTGCGGGCCGCCAGCGAGTCACGGCTTGTTTCTTTGGCGAAGGCGCAGTCGCCGAAGGCGAGTTTCATGAATCGATGAATCTCGCCGCGCTCTGGAATCTCCCGGTGCTATTTTGCTGCGAGAATAATCTTTACGCCATGGGTACGGCGCTGGCGCGTTCCGAATCGGAGACCGATCTTTGCCTCAAGGCGTCGGCATTCGAAATTTCTGCCTGGCCGGTGGACGGAATGGACGTGCTGGCGGTTGAAAACGCGACTCGGCGCGCTGCCATTGCCGTGCGCTCGGGTGGCGCCGCATTTTGTCGAGTACCGCACGTACCGCTTTCGCGCGCACTCGATGTACGATCCGGAGCTTTACCGCGACAAACAAGAGGTCGAGGAGTGGAAAAAGCGCGATCGAATTCCAAAGCTCATTGCGCGCATGAAGGAGCAGAATATCTGGCAAGAAGAAGACTGGCCTCGCCTGGAAGCGGACGTTGCGCGCCAGATTGACGCCTCGGTGGCATTTGCCGAGGCGGGGCATTGGGAGCCAGTAGAGGAGTTGACTAAATTTGTTTATTCGGAACCCCCATCTTCATCCTCCCCCGCAAGGGGAGGAGGATGGAAGAAGGGTCGCCATCAATTTCGCAGGTATGCAAGCACCCCCATCCTATCCTTCCCCCGTCGAGGGGGAGGAATGTCGTATTGGGAGCGCTTCAAAGGTTACAGCGTGAAAGCTATGGGTGCGGAAAAGATTAAGATCACTTATCGAGAAGCGATGCGCGCGGCCATCCGCGATGCGCTACTGCGCGACGAGCGAGTTTTTCTAATGGGTGAAGACGTCGGCCGCTACGGCGGCTGTTTCGCGGTGAGCAAGGGTTTGTTAGATGAGTTCGGCCCCGAGCGCATCCGCGATACGCCACTTTCCGAGTCAGCATTCGTCGGCGCGGGCATCGGTGCCGCGATGGGCGTGCCCGCCCGATCGTGGAAATCATGACCGTGAATTTCAGTCTCCTTGCCCTCGACCAGATCGTCAATAACGCTGCGACGATCCTGCATATGTCTGGCGGTCAATTCAACATTCCTCTCGTGATTCGCATGACCACCGGCGCGGGACGGCAATTGGCCGCGCAGCATTCGCACAGTCTCGAAGGTTGGTACGCACATATACCGGGTATCAAAATCTTGACTCCGGCGACCCTCGAAGATGCGCGCGGCATGCTGTGGACCGCGCTCGAAGATCCTGATCCGGTGCTGATCTTCGAAAACGGCCTGCTCTATAACATGGAAGGTGAGCTAGCAGCCGCCGCCGGACCAGTGGAAATTTCGCGCGCGGCGATTCGCCGTCCAGGTAAGGATATCAGTCTGATCACTTACGGCGGTACTCTGTTCAAAACGCTGCAGGGCGCCGACGAGCTGCGACGCGAGCACAAGATCGATGCCGAAGTGATCGACTTACGTATGCTGCGGCCTTTGGACACCGAGACAATCGTCGGTTCCGTAACTCGAACGCATCGCGCAGTGATCATCGATGAAGGCTGGAAAACGGGAAGCATCTCGGCCGAGATCATGGCGCGAATCATGGAAAACGCTTTTTATGAGCTCGACGCTCCTGTGGCGCGGGTGTGCAGCGTCGAAGTGCCGATGCCCTATCCGAAACATCTTGAAGATGCGGCGATTCCACAGGTGCCAGAGATCGTCGCCGAGGCTCGCCGGGTAGTGAACCTATGAGTAGTGAATTCCGCCGACACGGCACCGCGGAAAAACCAACTGAGCCATGAAATGCGCGGTGAAAGTAGACCTTTCGGTCGTTTGGCCGCACTTTCTCGTTTTTGCCGCGATCGGGACGGGTGCTGTTCTCCTTGTCTTCCTTAAGAGCATCGGAACTAATGGTGTGACGCGACTAGATGATCCGTTTCTTTGCTGAGGACTGCGCGGACGAGAAATCGCACCATGTCATTATCGAGCTGCAGAATATCAAGAAGTTACTAAGAAACTCGATATGGCATACTGTTGTGATCCGGCGAACTCGAAAACTCTGTCGAGGCTCCTTTAGGGTTCTGGCGACCTCTTTGCAGTGCTTTGTATCGCGCTCGCGCTAAACTCCAGGTCCGCGCAGACTGGTACTCGAGAATTTCTCGACTGCGACCACGGCGCGATTGGGTCTTTCATCAATCAGGAGGGGCAAGATGTTTACCCGGATACTGGTGCCGCTGGACGAATCCGACAACGCGGAAAGAGCTCTGCCATACGCCCGCGCGTTGGCACGAACCCTCGAAATACCGGTAACCCTGATAACGGTTGTCGAGACAGCCGCCGATGGTTTCCCTAAAAAAGTCCGTGATCTCGATACGCGCATACAAGAGAGGATGAAAAGCAGTGAAAAATATCTCGAGAAAATATCCCGGACATTCGCCGGGGCCAGCGTCCAATACACGGTGGAAAAAGGCAAAGCCGAAGACGCTATTATCATAAGTGCCGCTGCGGATAATCGAACGCTGATCACGATGGCTTCCCATGGGCGTTCCGGAGTTGGCCGCTGGCTGCTCGGCAGCGTCGCCGAAAAAGTTGTGCATGGAGCGAATAACGCTGTTCTTGTAGTGAGAGCGAATCAGGAAATCACTTCAGAGGGTGAAGCAGCTCCGGATTCAATCATTGTCCCGCTCGACGGTTC
>Ga0075424_100005429_pt1 | contig 12171 bp, 10 predicted proteins | sample SoiMethybrSBSTD3_FD_75301 | JGI IMG/M metagenome (GOLD analysis project Ga0075424, IMG submission 75301) | Bulk soil microbial communities from a Populus tree surrounding site in Tennessee, USA - Soil MetaG P. TD hybrid SBSTD3 | ecosystem: Environmental > Terrestrial > Soil > Tree plantation... | reverse complement strand
ATTTCAGCTTTATGATACGATCGATGAAGAAATCTGGCATTACAACAATAGGGTTCATGTAAGAATAGTAGTTATGAATTTTCTCTGAAATCGAAGATTTAATTTTGTAACACCTTGGACATAATACTAAGTATTATCACAATATCATCCTTTATAGTGTATTTAAAACTACTTAACCTACAACGGTTTTACATACGTGCTATTAGAATTTACATATCTACAGTATATCTTTATGAAAAAGTCTTTAAGCATTGCAAATTAATTTTATAATATGTATTCCGTGGAAAGATTGAGATTGGAACACAAGTATATATCAATTGAATATGATGATTTAAGATTACCATCGTCATAACCAGCTCAAGAATAATCTCCTATTGCATTGTAACATTTTTATTTATATATGCATTAATTTTTTATCACGCGTTTGATTTTGAGTATGTGTATATATACTTCCTCAACTGCATTGGTAGCTGGAAAAAGGAGGGTTGCTGGCACATGAACAGTTTGAAGTTGATAGTAGGTGATAGAAATGTCTGAAAACATCAATACGATTATTAATGCATCAATAACACTCGGCGATGTAAAGGTTCAGTTCAATGGTTCTGCAGAATCAGTGTTAACGTCTATAATCAATTTTGTAACAAAACACGTTCCAACGTTAGAGTTGGCAAGGAAAATTTCCCTGAATTATGCAGTTACCGATCTTATTGAAACATATTCAAATCTGATTAAAATTACTCCTGAAGGACCAAGGGTGATTATTTCTGATCTGTATGAAATAGGAATAAAAAAAATATCTGATAAAGAGATGGTCGCATTAGAATTAATTGCATCAAAAATTGCCAAAGATCTGGGAATGATTTCCGATGATTCAATGCAAGCATCGGAGATCCAGTCTACTACAGCACTCAATCCTAAATCAGTTAGCTCAAGACTTTCAGAACTAGTAAAGGTAGGTTACGTGGTAAGAGACAATACAAAAGATGGAATTGGATCGACAGTAGTTTATAGAATTACCACCTCCGGGATCCACTGGTTGACTTCCACTATGATTAAAAGAATAAAACCGCTATCTACATCCTCGTCATCCTAATCATGCTCATCGATAGCATAAGCATAACAAATACCTCAATCATAATGGGGATTCAGAATACGGTCTCTTCTGAAGATATCTATAATTTCTCATTGTTCCAACTCTAGTAAGAATGCCTTCTCTTACCATATCTGTTAGTGAATGTGAAACAGCGGTTCTATCATAATTATATCCAAGTCGTGATAGCTCCTCATGTACTTCTCCCAGAAGCTTTTCTGCTCCAAAATATCCCTCATACCATAATTTTTCTAGTAGGCCTCTACATGTAGCCCCCCCTTTTGACATTTCCCTGCGCGGGGGCTCGATTAAATTTTTTATTCCTTCTTGATAAGCGGCATCTGTATTAACCTGTAGTTTTAAAGAATTAATTTCCTTTTGAAATTCAGCAATCTGGGCATTCAAACCTTGCATGAGGGTTGTAGATGTATCTATACCAGAAAGAACATCTTCCACAACTTGTTTAACTTTGCTCTCCAAACAAGTTATTTCGACCTCCCAGTCGCGATGTCTAAGCTTAATTTTAACTTCGTTGGAAGGAGGTGAAAGTGATTCGCTCATGCAATCTATATGTGTCGATGGTCTTCGCTCGATAAATTTGTTGCTGACCATATTGAACATGTTGCACAACATTAATAAGGCATGATCTTTTTATATTGTTGATCAACATGGCCACGCAGTTAAATCAACCTGATGGGATTAACTTTAATGAATTCGAACGTGCATTTAATCAATCTTTAGGACATTGCTTGTCGTCTCATCTGCAGGAATTACTCAAGGGGAAAAAAATCATCTTTAATTCTGAGGATAAGAATCTTGTTCCAGTCGATGGATGGGGGATTAGAAATATTCCATACTGTACAACGCCTCTAACAACCATTCAACCAAGGATGGATAATACAACAATATGTGCAATAGATTCTAGCACAATCCAACTTGCAGAGACTGAAGATGGGACCCTGTATGGTGTAAAAAGCGGAGTAGTACTTTCCATTGGAGCCCAAGCATTAATTCACTTTAAAATTGGTCCTATTTTGCTTTATCTTAGCGAAGAAACTATTGGACATTCTCAGCTTGATCATAGATTAGCAAAGCTTATTTTAATTGATAGTGAATTTGCAAAACGGCTAATAAGAATCCGTGTTGAAAGGGTGATACAAATGGAGCTGTCAAACAACTTCAGCAAATCGGTAATACTCATCGATGGATCATTGAAGTCATCTCTCTTTGAGGAAAAAAATCAGAGTATTAAAAACGTAGCTGAAAACTGCATTCTAAAGCAAAATTCTATGATTGGGATAAGCAAAAGTAGCAAACTTAGGATCATCGATAGAGTTTGTACTCCTCTTTCAAAGATTCAAGGACCGGCATACATGGATGTCAATTTGATAATTAAAAGTCTGGTTCGGAATACTGTTGGTGACAATCTTATAGCAAAGTTTGGCAACCACAATAGTCCCATATTGAGAGTGGATGTTGTTTCTGGTAACTCAGATAAAGATGAGGCCCTTGGGAAATTATTGGGTAACGACTCAATAGCATGTGGATATCCCGAAACGTTGCGACTTGCACACCATGTTTCAACTTTTTCTTCCACTGAGACATCTTGCCTTAGAGGCCACGTATTAACCAACTATGATGTTATGGAACTTGCATCCAAAGACATACGCAAAACTTTACTAGGTTCTATCACGGTATGAAGATTTTATCAAAAAATGGCAATGAGCTGATTATGCTAGCAATGAAGAGCGATATTGCTAGTAAGGGTGACTATTTGATAATTGAAGATGAAAAGTCAAAAAGAAAGATGATTGTTCAGATCTATGATGAAGAATATCTTTCTTCCCAATCTTTAATTGAAGATATTGTGAAGGATGAGGTTGTAACAGCGTCAAGCGTAGAAAATTTACATGATCCGCTCAATATTGGGAATATATCTAAGATCATCAGAGATGCAAGGGTATTCCGTGTGAAAATAAGAGCTTCCATAGATTTATCAGGTAAATTATCGAGTGATGTAACATGGCTGCCGTCAAGGGTATATTCTAATGTAAGAAGGTTAAGTATTCCCGAGTTGGATATGTTCATTGAGAGAAAAGGGGTCTTCCCTATTGCGATAGGCAAAGCTAGAGGAGATGATCAGGATTTTGAACTTTATGCAGAAGACCTTGACGGTAGATTAAATATAATTACAGGAAAAAAAGAATCTGGCAAATCTCATCTTTCAAAGATCCTTGTGAAAACATTAGTACAACACGGAGCATTTGTCATTGTATTTGATTTAAATAATGAATATGGAGGGCTAGCATGGAATAGTGACGGCTCTCCATCTTCAGTTCATGAACAGATAATGGTACTTGAGCCAGGATATGGATTAAAATTCTCACTCTCTTACTGTGGCAAATCTGCTATGTATAACATGCTTAAAAATGCGCTCGACATGCCAAGTGCATCTTTACGTGAATTCTTTAGGATTTGGGATTATCTCGAAAAGAAACAAACATTAGAGGTTGAAGCATTTGGTAATGCAATAAATACATGGAACATCAATGAGCTTGTAAGGGATGCTCTTATATCGAGATATCACGTAATTCAGTCATCGCGCTTATTTTCAAATAGCCAGGATGGGCAGGGGATAAAATTTGAAGATGTGATATCAAAAGAGCATAAGGGAGCTGCAATAATAATTAGCATGGGGAAATCAACGCCTATTGCAAGAAGAATGATTGTAGAACTAGTTCTGAGCAAACTTATTGACTTGCTTGAGAAAATGGTAATTCCACCCATCTTTTTGTTTGCTGAGGAAGCTCATCTCTATGTTAGAGACACATATTGGGAGGATATAATCACAAGGATGAGACATTTTGGAATCTATACAACATTCATTACCAATCAACCTGACGCCATAGGTGATGGAATATATCGTCAAGTGGACAACATATTTCTGTTCAACTTTACTAATGATACAGATTTGGACAAAATCTCAAAAGTCTCGTTGGCTGATAATGAGACCATACGTTCAATTGTTAGGACGTTGCCACAACGTTATTGCTTATCTATTGGTAAAGTCGTATGTGATTTACCGATAGTCGTGAAAACAGCACCAGCAGAAGTACTAACACTAGGAGAGACTAAAAAATTCTTCGCATGAATATCTACCCCATACATATGCCTAACAGAGAATGTATTGTATTATGAATATCCTAAACTATGGCGGTTTGGCCACGTTTCTTTGTACCTATATCAACAGCCTCATTTATTTGCGATACAAAAATCTTCCCATCGCCTGCGGAACCGGTGCTCACTGTATCAACTATAGTCTTGATGACTTTATCTACATCAGAGTCTTCAACTATTATGACGACAGCAGCTCTAACTGAAAATTCTGACGTATATCTCCCAGTTCCTCTGCCAGTTTCGACTACTGGTTTTTCTCCTTTTCCCCTGCCTTTTGCATCGAGAATAGTGCATCCGCCGACTCCAGCATTCTTTAGAGCCTCATTTACATCTAACACTTTCTCACTAGCTACAATAGCTTCTATGCGTTTCATGTTTTGCTATAAAAAGGCCCTTATAAATAAGGCTTTCAAGCAGATTCAATCTAAATATTGTGTTGACTACGATGCAAAGACACCCAAGGGAGTCCGCTGCCTGAGTTAATTTTTTATGTTTAGTCATATATAATATGTATATATATATCCATAACTGACATTCTTTGATACGAGTAAATCATCATACCAAATTCCCATCACATAATTGCATAGAAAAAACCATTTTCGGAACTAGTAAATACTAGGATAACAATTGTATAATATATGCATATGAGTAAATTAGAACTTAAAAACAGAAGTAAAGTAGATATCATTTATGACATACTTGCTTCTGCTGTTGATGGCGGTGTAAAAAAAACGCACATCATGTATAAAGCTAATTTAAGTTCGGAACAAATGAAATTCTATTTTCATACTCTTGTTTCTCATGGTTTGTTGACTAGTGATAGAGACAGTGAAGATAATTTAATTTACAAAACCACACAGAAAGGTGTAAAGTTCCTCCAGTGTTGTGTACAAATAAAGTCTTTAATTTCTCCGGTACCTGACGCAAGAATGTATAATGAAGCAGCAGAACCACTGTATCTTTAGGCCAATAAGGGAATACACAAAATCGTAACCGCTGATTTTTAAAACAAGAGATAGCGTACATGCAATTAAATATCACATCTATATAATGCTTAGCCATACAGAATTCACCATTGTAGTTAGAGCCATAATAGGCTAATTCTTTTTATACTTAGTTTTTTGAAAAATTACAATTGGTGGTTACGTTAGTCTTTTCAATTTAGTGCCAGTATTAAAATTCAGCCTTTATACCAAATAGCAATATGATTACATGAATGTTCTCAATTTTTGGATCGTATAAATGCTTTAGATAGTATAAACCTGCCCAAAGATCGCATGATATAATGAGCATGTTTTTTAGGATAATTATTGATTGGAATACAGATCAATATAGATAAAGGCTCATATAATAACATCTGTTCTTAAACAATGAATAATGATTGATAAGAAAGTGTTTGTCTCAGCTGCGATTGGCTTAGTAGCAACATTTTTAGTATACATAGGACTACAAAATTCTTTGAGGGTACCTTCTTTATCTTCTACTCCAATATCGTCTGAGACAGCGATTGCCATAGTAGCTAAAAAACAAAATCTCACGTTGTATAACATAAATGATTTCTATACTAGGTATGTATACATCAAGGGTGATGGAACTATATATGAGTCTGATACTGGCTCTAATTCAATAGGAAAATATCTTGGGAGGACAAAACCAACGCTAACGACGGGAAATCATTTTGCATGGATGGTTAAAGAAAATAGTCATAGTTACTTTATAGATAGCGTAACCGGAGAAACTATAACATTAGGGAGTTAGCTCTTCATTTGGAAGAAACTGATTAATTTATATATACACCATTTTTTCTTAATGATATCTAAGCGATCATTTATGACACAATTACATTATTAATGGCACTTTTAATGCTGAACAATATGAAATATATCTAGAAGCGCATCCATAAATAATTGTTATTATAACAAGCGATGTCAGAGTTTTCACATATAAGGAAAATGACGATTACTAACTCAATTAATAATCAACCAGTCAGAAATGTTAGTACAAGTAACAATATGGCATACATACATATCCATTACAATAGCTCCATAAGGCGAGTTACATTACTATATTGAAAGATTCAGATTAGAAAATAATATTGAACAATAATTGAAATGAATGCCAAACATGAACTAAATGTCGCCAGCTTGAATATTCGATAACCAACATCCTTTTCTGATAGTGGGCCATCAACCAAGAGCAGCCTAACTAATGTAGAAGGTGCATTCTTCTCCTTTGATGCGGCCAGCTTAAAATCATCAATCAACACTATAGGCCTCGACTTTACTTTTCTATGCTCAACAATCTTCTTTACGCTTGCAAGGAATAGAAAAGAATTCATAACAGCTGGTAAAATGGCAATTACTCCAATAATTTCAGAATTTCCTGCAATGGCTATTGCTCCATACATTGCACCCATTAATAATGTTCCAGAGTCGCCAGGAAATATCTTACTTGGAAATTTATGGTATTTATATAATGCAATTGTTCCAAAAAACAAAGGAAGTGCAGCAATGAATACTTCATTACTGCCGAAAACAGCTATACTGGCTAAAAGTGGAATCATGGCAATAATTACAAATCCACTAGCAACTCCATTTAAGACGTCAATCGAGTTAATAGTATTGCCAGCGATTGGAATAATGACCAATATTAGTGGTATATACAGTAATGGAATAGCTACCCTCCCAAATTCAAGGTTGAGGTGGCTCTCATGAGCACCCAGAACTATCAATGGGATTGCTGCTATTACCAGAGTAACAGGTTTGAACCAACCTGGCAAAACTTTTTTATCATCGACAAATCCAATGAAGAAAGAGATCACAGCTGTAAGTAGAATAGCGATAACCCTTACTTTCCAAGTTAGCAAGAACAGAAGAATTTCAGCTACCACAATACCTGCAACAAGCGCCGGTCCTGCTGGCCTCGGAATAGTTGGTTTGTGGGGTTTATGATAATCCTGTACTACTTCACCTTTTGCAGTTAACAGTTCAATCATTTTGGCAGTTCCAAATAATGTGATAAAAAAAGACGTAGCTGAGGCAATTACTCCATAAATTATAATTTCTTTTGCATAGTACAGGTCGAGCATTTATTATTGATTTTACATTGTATGCGCCAGGTATATAATTATGTGATGTTCGAATTTTGTTTCTAATGTTATAATAATATATATTTACCTCCTTTACGGTAATGAAAAGACATATTATTAAGCAACTGTAATCCATGTAAATCTATTTTGTGTAGGATCTCAAAATTGTAGCAAATTAGTTTCACAATTCTTTAGAGTGACATTAGAATGTTTAAGGCTGATTCATGACAATGATAAGGATAATAGTACTCAGTATTGTTAGTCATGGTCAAGATCGTTCTAGTCATGTGAGATACTAAAAGCATTATTTTTGTACTTCCAAAAGGTAATTGTTATTATGAGCTGAAAGTGCATTATTAGTAGGTCAATGAATAATAAAAGAAACCGATAGAAAATTTTTCATTACTTTTTATGATATCAGTTACGATATTTTAGACTATGATCTGTATTTGGACTATTTGTTTGTCTTCTCCAAATTCTCCTTAAGTTTCCTTGCTACAGCTGGGCCAATTTTTGGTATTCGAGCGAGTTTTAATTCTGGCATTTTTGCAACTTTTGTTGCATCTGTTACGCCAGCATCATATAAGCTTCGTGCTCTTATTCTACCTATTCCGTCAAGTCTAACAAGTGGTAAGAGTTCATCCTTTATACCATATTTTATACGAAGTCTAAGACTATGAATTGATCCTAGCAAGTCTTCACGACGGAGTAATTTAGCAACCTCATACAAAGAATAAGCCAGCCATTCGCTGCTCTCAGCTATTCTATACATATCTCCAGGTTCTACTCCAACTTTGTCATTCAATACTCTATCATTAGCTTCATTAATCCACCAATAAAGAGCTAATACACTTCTTGAGCAACCATATTCATTTACTTGATAGAATAGTTCATCACCATGTTGCGCGAATATAACACCTAACTCATCAATATCTTTTCTTCGTAATGATAATTTTGGATAAAAGTCTGCACTATTAGTAATAAGGCATAGAAGCCCCAAGACATGCTTATTAATAAAATCTTTGTTATAATCATTATTACTATTTGGAATGCGTTCAATAGATTGAATAGCCTTTCTAAATTCTATTGCAGTTAATGGATCAATATAAAGCAGTGATGTCCGTCTTCCAAAGTCTGTTGCAATATATCTATCATTTTTTGATTTGATAAGATCTTCTGATTCTAAATAGCTTAATGCATTATCAATCTTAAAAGTTACAGTTGCTTTTCTATATTGTTGAGCAAACAATGTGCTTTCAAATAAATCATAAATTTCAGATTTTTTCAATCCAGGAATACTTGAGACAGTACTAAGCAGATGAACCCTGATTGATTTGTCGTTGGTCATTTGAGACTGCAAAGGTTCGGGATTACCTAATATGTAATGATCATAGATATCCTCTGCGCTCGCTCCAGATCCAGTCACGATAATGGCTTCACCAGAGGTATCGTATTTTGGTCTCCCAGCTCTGCCGCAAAGTTGTTTGTACTCTAAAACAGTAATTGGCATATTCCCGCCATAGTCAGAATCATATCTTAATATACTAGATAAAATGACTCTCTTTGCAGGCAGGTTAACACCTGCAGCAAGGGTTGGAGTAGCAGTTAAAAGTTTGATTACGCCTGCTTTAAATGATTGTTCCACAATTTCTCTGCTTGATTGTCCTAATCCAGCGTGGTGGAAAGCCACTCCTCTTGATACTACTTGACAGAGACTTCTTGTAAGTTCTGTGTCATCACTGTTCTGAAGTATCTCTGTTGATATTTTTGCAGCCAAAGTTTTAGTAGCTTTATCAAGTCGTTTATTAACAATTTCTGAAGCCTTCAGGGCAAGTGAAGATGCTCTTTTGCGTGTCTCAGCAAAAATTAACGCTTGTCCACCGTTTTCGATACAATCTATAGCAATATCTATTGCAGAAGAGGAAATAGCAGGAGATGAGTTTTTAATTATGGTTTTACTGCCATCATTCATACGAATTATTCCATTTTCATATACTCCTTCGACCAACTTAGTCGGCCTCCAGTTACTTTTGATTAGCTCACAGCCTAACCACTTTGCAATATCTTCGGAATTTGTAACAGTTGCGCTTAAGGCCAAAATCTGGGATTGTGTATACATTTTACGTATCTTGGTTAGCATCATTTCAAGTGTGGGGCCACGGTCTCGGTCCCCAAGTAAATGTACTTCGTCAGCTACGAAGAGTCCGACTTTATAAATCCATTCAGCACCATGTCTTATAATAGAATCCATTTTTTCATTTGTCAGAACAATAATATCTGCTTTTGAAAGTTCAATTCCTGATGAATCATAATCGCTAGTAGAAACCCTAATTCGGATTTTTCTATCATCGATATTAATACCGTCAAGAGCTCCAAAATACTCGTATTTCTCTGTAGCTATTGCACGTAATGGAGAAAGGTAAACGACTTTTAGTCCCTTTTCAATTGCTTTTATTGCGGCCATTATTGCGATCAGTGTCTTACCGCTTGCTGTGGGTGTAGTAATTAGCAAGTTTCTCTTCTCTAAAAGACCTTTAGAAATAGCCAATTCTTGTGGTGGATAGAGTGAAGAATAACCGAGTGAATCAAGAATCAACTTTATTCTGTGATCAGATATTGTAACTGTCATAACTTTGTAAAACCTATTGAGATTGATGTGTTTATTAAGCTATGTAAACTTCTCAAGTCGTTTTATTTTACGTAGCTTCCCGTAATTCTTTTAGCACCAAATCCATAGTCTTTAGCAGAGTTTTTGATTCAGCTGAATGTGTTCGTTAATAGCCTCAATACCTACATTCTTCTTTTTTAGAAGTATCGGCCTCTCTCAATTCCTCTTCGATCTTTTTCTTCTCTATTTTTTGCTCAATATACATTGATTTGATCAAGTGGAATTGACTCTTCCTTACCAATCTTATGTATTTGATTTAGGTACTCCATTGATATGTTTTTAAAGACTTGTCAAACTGAAAGGATACATTTTACCTAAAAGCGTATATAGACGCGAAGCATTTAGTGACAAAGTACAATGTGGTAGGAGTCGTATTGTTAATTGTTATCTCACATTGTCAGCGCCCACTACGTTGTGCTACGTAATTACTGTGAGGCTTAACAAAATAATAGTTACAATTATAACATCAAAACCTATGCCAGAACAAGGACAAGGTCTATAGCCTATAAATCATAAGCTTGATAGAATTCGATTATGTCTGATGATGATGCCATTGAAAACGTACTTATACTTCAAGGTGGAGGTTCTTTAGGCGCATTTGGATGTGGAGTCTTCAAAGCTCTTGCAAATAACAATATAAAAATTGACATAGTTGCAGGCACATCAATTGGTGGAGTAAATGCTTCCATAATCGCCGGTGCTAAGCAAGACCACCCCGAAATAGCACTAGAACAATACTGGTTAGAGCTAGCGGAGGGCAATGTTGATATGAATTTGGAATTTCCTCTGGTAAAAGAAGATAAGTCATCTGAACATCAGGTAGAAATGTCATCCACAGAACGCACGCAGATGACGCACATATCGCAAATTAATTCATCGATCTCATTTTACTTTTCAGCAATCTATGGCAATAGGAAAGTCTTTATACCCAGATGGAGGCCTGAATATGCCCTTACTGATGCGAAGTATTTTGCACCTCATGAGTGGACTTACCTATTTGATCATTCTCCACTCATAAAGACCTTAGAAAAGTTTGTTGATTTTAACAAACTAAAACCTACGGGTCAACTTAACTCACGTCTGATTATAACTGCAGTTAATGTCTTGACTGCAGAGCCCCTAATTTTTGATAGCAGTAAACAACAAATAACTTCAAAGCATATACTAGCTGCAACAGGCTATCCAACATATTACTTTAGATGGGTAGAAGTGGAAAAAGGAGTATATGCATGGGATGGCAGTTTGCTAAGTAACACACCTTTAAGAGAAGTCATAGAAGCATCTCCAGTAAAGGATAAAAGAATTTTTTTGGTAGAAAACTATCCCAAAAATATTGAGACGCTACCAGATAATATACACGAAGTACAACATAGATCAAGAGACATCATGTTTAGTGACAAAACTTTGCATAACATCCAGATGTCAAGGGCGTTCACCTATTATCTTAAGTTTATCGACGAACTTTACCATCTGATTGAAGATCAGTGTGATTTTAAGAAAAAAGAAGATAAGGCTAACTTTAAAAGAATTCAAGCAAAATACAAGAAAATAATAGAACAGCATGGAGCAGAAATAAAGGATGTTTATTATATAACTAGAGAAGAGAGGTTTCCATCACTTTATGAGAACGCAGACTTTTCAATAGAGACCATAAAAGCTTCAATCAGAGACGGAGAACTAAAAACGAAGGATATACTAAAAGGCAGTGGTTTAATGAATTTATAATAATACTTAGTTCTCTACAGTCAAAATCTGACTTGATTCCTGCTCTCATCTTCTTAAACTGCATATTCGGGGAAGCTATGAAATACCTCCACATGATGATTGATGAGTGAGGGGCCTGTCTCATCATTATAGAATTCAGGAAGCGAATGAACAAACCAACCAACAAGTACACAATCAGATCTCATCTAGCAAACACTGCAATACCCTTCTTTTAACAAGACTTCTGCAATTATATTTCGCTTATTATCTTTTAGTGTAAACTCTATTCTGGTCTATAAATAATTTCTCCATATAAGGAGCATGCTTTGCAAATACTTCATACTTACCATCATCTCCTCGTACGTTCAATTAGATTCATTAGCTCGTATCCATATTCAAGAATGAATTTGCACGTATGTTACAAGACATACGGCATATCAAATT
>Ga0075424_100005428_pt1 | contig 12171 bp, 9 predicted proteins | sample SoiMethybrSBSTD3_FD_75301 | JGI IMG/M metagenome (GOLD analysis project Ga0075424, IMG submission 75301) | Bulk soil microbial communities from a Populus tree surrounding site in Tennessee, USA - Soil MetaG P. TD hybrid SBSTD3 | ecosystem: Environmental > Terrestrial > Soil > Tree plantation... | reverse complement strand
GGAGCGGTTCCCTGCGCCGGGGGGTTGTAAACGGAAACGATCGCGCAAGTTTGCGAAGCGAGCAGATCGGCTGACACCGTCGCGGCAATTTGTGATGCGGTGGCACTGGTAGTCGCCAGCGTAGTCTGTGTGCCGTTCGCGGTCCATCGAACCTGCGAGCCACCAGTGGGATCGGAAGACGGAATGAAACTCGAGCCAGAAAGAGTCAAAGCCAACGAGGCACTACCGGGGGCGGCAGAGGTTGGCGAAATGGAAGACAGCACGGGCAAAGGATTCGGTTGCGGATTGATGATGAACACGATGGTATTCGAGAGGCCGTTGTCCGTGGTTCCGGAATGCGGATTCAATGTGTTGACTCGGGCCGTACCGACGGCAGTAATGAGCGACTTATCCACGGTCGCAGTCAACGTGAGAACGTTGTTGTTGGCGTCAGTGGTGACAGTGGTGGGGATCGTCTTGCCGTTCCACTGCACCACGGTCTTCGCCACAAAGCCCGCGCCAAAAAGATTCAGCATGAAGGCGTCGCCGCCCGCGCTGGCATTCGAGGGAGACAGAGAGCTGAGTCTGGCCCCAGTAGGCGACTGAAACGTATTGCCATAATCGTTGCAACCCGAAGTCCAACAGACCACGGCGAGCGCGAATGCGCACGCTGCCCCAAACCGCTTCATGAGAACTCCCTTTATTTCCATTCACGAGTGACCGCCAAGCGGTCAACTTCACTGGTAACCGCGAAGCGGTTAACCGGCGTCCGCGGAAACCCGCCGAGCCAGCCAGCTGACTGCTGAGGTGAGATGCGAAAAGCAACGGGCGCGTTGACTGGACGCAGAAGCGCAAAAAAGCTGCTCTGCGGCCACTTGAAATTGCTAGGCAGTAACGCGAGAACTCGACCGGCCGGCTGGCCTATATCTTGGCATTGCAGCCGGGGCTTCCCCGACGCATCTTCCCGAACCCTGCCTTCATATCATCCATTGCAGACGGGCAAAGGTCAATGCAGAGCACGATTCCATTCCTTCGCGCTAATTAATTGACGGACTGCAACGAGCGCAGGCACTGCAGATGCGCCGCAAATGAAACTTAGAAAGTGTATCGCCACACGCCAGAAGAGTCGCTTTTGCCTGAATCGTCTGTAACGAATCAGATAAGGAATCGCGTCCCACCCAAGCGGGACGAAAAGCAAGCAAGAAGCTGCTATCCTCAGCAGCGCGATGGCGGAAACGCAAAAAGAAGCCACCAAAGCGCAGCCCTTGCAGCGAGCGGGCGATGCGTCGCCAACCAGTGGCCTGGAGCGCGGGCTCGGCCTGAAAGAAGCCGTCGCGCTCAACATGATTGAGATTGTCGGCATCGGCCCGTTTGTGGTGAGTTCGCTCGTGATCAAGGCGATGGGCGGGCCGCAAGCGATGCTGGCGTGGCTGGCCGGCGCAGTAATTGCCACGCTGGATGCGTTTGTATGGAGCGAACTCGGCGCGGCGATGCCGAAAGCGGGCGGGACGTACGTTTTTTTACGTGAAGCGTACGGACCGGCCAAATGGGGGCGGCTGATGTCGTTCCTGTTCGTGTGGCAGACGTTTTTGCACGTGCCGCTGTCGGTGTCCTCGGCGTCCATCGGATTTGCAGAGTATGCCAAGTATCTCCATCCGTTGAATTCGTGGCAGGCAAAGGGGGTCTCCGGCGGGCTCGTATTGTTGCTGATCGTGTTGCTTTACAGGCGGATTACGACAATCGGAAAGATTTCCGTGTTGTTGTGGGTAGGCGTGATCGGGACGATGCTGTGGCTGATTTGGGGAGGAATGCGTCACTTTGATTGGAAGATTGCAACGGATTTTCCGCCCGGCGCATTCGCGTTTTCATCGCTGTGGTTTGCAGCACTGGGATCAGCGATGGTTAATACGATTTACAGCTACTGGGGGTATTACAACATTTGCCATTTGGGCGGAGAGATCAAGCAGCCTGAGAAGAATATTCCCCGTGGGATCTTTCTATCGGTGCTCGGAATAGCAGTTTTGTATTTGCTGATGCAATCGAGCATTTTGGGCGTGGTGCCGTGGCGCGAGGCGCAAGACTCGAAATTTCTGGCGAGCCTTTTTATCGAACGCTTGTACGGGCCGGTGGCGGCAAAAATTGCGACTGGCATGATCTTGTGGGTGGCGCTGGCGAGTGTTTTTTCGGTATTGCTGGGAGCGTCGCGCGTGCCATATTCCGCGGCAATCGACGGAAATTTTTTCGCGGTATTTGGCCGTGTACATCCCACAAAACACTTTCCACATTTTTCATTGCTGATGTTGGGGGGCCTGGCTTTCGTCTTCAGCGTGATTCTGAATTTGAAGACTGCGATCGCGGGAATTTTGGCGGTGCGGTTGATCGTGCAGTTTATTGGACAGACAGCGGGATTGATGGTGCTGCGGCGAAGATGGGGACCGGATAAATTTCCGTTCAAAATGTGGCTTTATCCTGTGCCCGCTTTGCTGACGATGGCGGGATGGGCATGGCTTTTCTGGCACACCGGGCCGGCACGAAAATGGGGACTACTGCAGATTGCGTTAGGAATTGTCGCGTTTCTGGTGTGGAGCAAGGACCGCAAGCAATGGCCGTTCGCAAATCGCTCCGGGTTGACCATTGGAGAAGCAAGTGGCAAGTGGAATGGTGAAGTCAAGTAACGCCGCCGAGCTCGAAAGCGTCAGATGGAACAGCGTCAAGAATCAGGAGCAGCATGCGAAAAATTTCGGTTACACTGGCGGTGACTTTCAGCTTGGTTTGTGCGCGGAGTTATGCGCAATTTCCTCCCGCTCCGGGCACCGGTCCCGGTCTTGCCGAAACGATTGAAGCTATCGACAGCGCGCGAGTGACCACGCGCATTTTATACATCACCGCGCACCCCGACGACGAAAGCGCGGCAGTCCTCACCTATCTCGCGCGCGGTTTGCATGCCGACGTAGCACTGCTCTCGCTGACCCGGGGCGAAGGCGGCCAAAACGCACTCGGCCCCGAACAAGCTCCGCAACTCGGCCTGATTCGCACTCAGGAGCTACTCGCCGCGACGCGGGGCTACGGAGTGAACCTCTATTTCACTCGCGCCAAGGATTTTGGCTTTTCCAAAACCCCCGAAGAAACCGAAAGAGTCTGGGGCGACCAGGTGCTGGAAGACATGGTGCGTGTGATCCGCACCTTCCGCCCCAACATTGTCGTCAACAACTGGGGCGACGTGCACGGCGGGCATGGCCATCACCAGGCCGCGGGCCTCTTGACGCCGAAAGCGGTCGCGTTGGCGGCCGATGAAAAAGCTTTCCGCGAGCAGCTTCAAGACGAACGGCTGCGCGCATGGGGAAGCGAACAAAATCCGGTTGCGATCCTCGACCTCGAACGCGGAGTCGAAAAACCTCGGGGATACGTTCTCCCCTTGGACGATATTTCTCCGTTGTGGGGCAAGTCCTGGCGCGAAATTGGAATGGACGCCTTCGCGAACCATAAGACGCAAGGCGTGGCGGTGTTTTTCGGCAATCCTTTCTTCCGTCGCCCGATCTCGCTAAAGAAGGAGGATGGCACGGCGCCGGATCCCGGATCGTTCGCTGCTTCTTTGCACGCCGTCGCTGGGGACGCGGAAGGATCCAATTGCCGGGCAGCGGCGTACTTCTGTCCGGTTTTGAAATCCGCGGAACAGGATATTGCTGCCGCTCGAGCGTCGGCGTTTTCCCTGCAATGGAAGGATGCGGCCACGTCCCTGGGACGCGCTGCACAACAAATTGCGTCTCTCTATCCAGGCGGATCCCACGCCGCGCATTGGGTGGCGAATGATCCCCTGCTCGACGAATTGAAACTCGCCGAGCAGAGAGTGCAACGTTCGCTGAATCTTGCCGCCGGACTAACGATTTCTGCCATCGCTGATAAAGGCGCGCTGGTCGCGGGGGAACCCTGTGTTGTTACGACGCAGCGGAAATGTCGCGCAGGGATTGACTGCGAATTCCTGGACGCACGCATCGATGCGCCGTCGGGATGGACGGAAACAAAGACGGGGAACACGTCTGAGACAGAAAAATTACAGGTCACACCTGGAAAAAATGGCCGAGAAGATTCCGCCTGGAGTCAGCAGATTCCCGAGCCCCCGCCACTCCTTTCCGTCGTGCAGGATATAAGAGTGGAAGGCTACAACTACAAAACCGAGGTGCCGGTCACTCACATAGACGCATCGTCAACGCGAGTCGATCGTCTGCCGTTGCGTCTCGTCCCGGCTTACACGCTAACCGTAGAGCCCAAACAGCTCGCTCGCCTCATCGAAAACAATGGTAAGCCGTTTGAATTGTTGATTCGCGTCCATTCTTATTCCGACAGAAAGGGAGAGGTGAGTGTCGGTGTGGAGCTGCCCCCCGGTTGGACCGGCGGTGGCGACGCGAAAGTGACTTTTGCGGGCGCGCGAGACGCCTACACAAAAATTGCCGTTAGGCCATCCGCCGTATTGACTGCCGGCAATTACCGGCTCGCAGTACACAGCAAACGAGGCGCTGAAATTTTCGCCACTTCGCTCGAGCCGCTGCCCTCAGTGCCCACGTTGCTGTGGCAAGAGCCGGCGCAATGCGTCGTGCACGCCTTCGACATCAGCGTTCTCAATAACTTGCGCGTTGGCTATATCACCGCGGAGAGCGAACCGGTTCCGGATTCTTTGCGGATGCTCGGCATTCAGGTGGATTTGCTGGACGCGGCGGCGCTGAACTTTGGCGACCTTTCCAGGTACGACGCTATCGTGGTTGGCGTACGCGCATACGAACTCCGCAGCGAACTTCCCGGCGCCAATCAGCGCCTGCTCGACTATGTCGCGAACGGCGGAGCCCTCGTCTTACAATACGAGCGCGACTTTGCCTGGGACGGCAAGAATTACGCGCCGTATCCCGCAAAAATCGACGGCGGTCAAGCGGGCCAGCCTCTACCTCGCATCACCGACGAGACCGCGGCAGTGAGCTTTCTCAAGCCCGACGATCCGCTGCTCAACAAGCCCAACAAAATCACCGCGAAGGATTTTGAAGGGTGGGTGCAGGAGCGCGGTCTTTATTTCTGGACGGACTTCGACGCCGCAAAATACACCGCGCTGCTTTCCATGCACGATCCCGGTGAAAAAAACCTGAACGGCGCGTTGGTCTATACCAAGCTGGGTAAAGGGATCTACATCTACACCGGCCTGGCATTTTTCCGACAACTGCCCGAAGGCGTCCCCGGCGCCTATCGGCTCTTTGTGAACCTGCTCAGCGCATCGCGCTCGCAATAGCTTCGCCTTCAGCGGATGATGGGTTATCGGAACAGCACTTCCGCTGAGGGAACTTCATGAATTGCGTACACGCGCGCTGTTTTTGCCGGTGCATGGCGAGCCTGCTGCTTGCACTTGGATTGCTCGCCAGCGCCGTCACCGCCCAGGCGCAAAACGATAAAAAGAAGAAAAAGAAACCGCCCATCACCGACAATGGGAGCTCCAACCCGATAGTTCCCCTGAGCGACGAGCAGCAAATTGACTATATGATTTCCGAGGTGCTCGGGGCCTGGCAGATCGGCGACACCGAGCGCATGCGTAAGGATTACGTAGACGATGTTTCCGTGGTCAACGGCGGCTGGGCCGCGCCGATCATCGGCTGGGCTAACTACGAGATCCTCTTTAAACAGCAGCGAGCCACCATGCAGCAGGTGCGGCTCGACCGCAGCAACACATATATCAAGGTGAATGGTGCGACGGCGTGGGCCTGTTACCAATGGGAATTTGCTGGAGTGATTAACGGAACGCCATCAGAAGCGCGCGGGCAAACCACGTACGTATTGGTGAAGAAGGATAATCGCTGGCTGATCGCACACGACCACACTTCACTGGTGCAGAGCGCGCAGCAACCTGCGCCTCACGCTCTACCTGCGGGGGCGGCAACTCCGGCAAAGCCAGGAAGTTGATTCCGGGTCCTTCCAGCGCAAACGTCAGCTGGAAACGCCGTCTAGAAGTGCCTTAAACCCTCATACAACCACAAGCCGGCTGAGGCCAGGAGTAACACTCCCGCCAGGATGCCGGTCATCATAATCGGCCGCGACAGCGTGTTGATGCGCTGGATGAGCGCCCGCTGTTCTCGGGCCATGTGTTCTTCCGCGGCGTCAATAAAGAGTTGATCGTCTTCGTGGCTCTCCAGCAAATTGCGCCAGAGAAGCAGGGCCAGAAACACGGCGGTGACGATCCCCCAGGCGATCAGCATGTAAAGGACGGGCCCCGTAAGCGTTGATTCCGACATTATGACCTCCTGTTGGAACCGAACCGCGGTGGCAGGCTTTTGGCAAGACCTGCCAAGGGGTGGGACGGCTTCTGCGGCGGAGTATAGCACCAACAATTAAAAAAACCAGCACATCCTATTAATAGTCCTGATGCAAGACAACAGTCTGCAAGAAAGGCGCAAGCAAAGTGTTTTGAGGCACTTGCGGCAGTACTGCGTCGGAAAGAATTTGGCGGAGGATGAATCGAAGTTCATTCGAGTCGAGTGCCCTTTGGGGGACAGGCACTCGTTTCCATCCTCTGACGGGTAACCTGCCTAGCCGCCGTAGATCGACCCTTCGAGAATGCCGATGGAGACGGTCCCGGCTTAGCCAGATGTGGCGTCGCCGTCAGACTGACCTGCAGCGCGGGGCTTTCTTCGTTGTAAATCGAATCCGCGGAGTTCAATGTGTCCCGCGTCCCGCTGCGCGAATACGTTGAGTTGGCCGAATAGACCGCCGGAGAAATGGAATCAGCGAAGAAAAGTTGTGTGCTGGCCTCTATGGTTACCTTGCCGGAGGAATCGCGAAATTCCAGAAAGCTCGACCACCCGCAAAACCCGAAACACATCCAGACGGTTCGGGGCCGCGGCTACAAATTCACTTCCTGATTTCTCTCGCGCCCTCCCAAGTTGTTCCGGTCACACTCCCCCTGTACGATAAAAAAACTCTCCAGGAGCGAACTCGCAAATGAAGGTTGCGGTGATTACTGGCGCGGCGCAGGGAATTGGTCGTCGAACCGCTGAAATTTTGGGCGAACACGGTTTTGCTCAGGCGCTGATCGATCTGCGGGAGCCCTCGGAAACACTCGCCGCGCTGAAAAGCCGAAACGTGGATGTCCTGAGCTTCGCTGGCGATATCACCAGCGAAGACGTCGTCAGCGAATTCGCCGGTGATGTCGAATCGCGCTGGGGCCGCGCGGATGTGCTCGTCAACAATGCCGGCATCAGCCTTATCGCGCCCTCCGAAACGATTGCCGCGAAAGACTATCGCCGCGTCCTCGAAGTCAATCTCGTCGCTCCATTCCTACTGGCGCAAGCCTTTGGAAGAAAAATGCTGGCCGCCGGCCAAGGTTCGATCATCAACATCGCCTCAGTTGCCGGCTTGCTTGGCATCGCCGATCGCGCGGCGTATAACGCTTCGAAACATGGACTGATCGGCCTCACGCGCACGCTTGCCGCCGAGTGGGGCGGCCGCGGGGTTCGCGTCAACGCGGTTTGCCCCGGCTGGGTCAAAACCGAAATGGACGTGGCCGACCAGGCTGGCGGTGGCTACACGGACGCCGACATCACTGGTCGCGTGCCCATGGGACGTTTTGCTTCGCCCGATGACATCGCTCGTGCCGTCGCATTCCTTGCCGACGACGAAGCCAGCGGCTTCATCAACGGCCACGCCCTCGCGGTCGACGGCGGCTGGACCGCCGATGGCAGCTGGGAATCTCTCCGCTTGCGTCATCGCTGACAGTCCGCTTCGCATCCAATCATAGTGAGGCTCGTGCTTCCGGGAACTTTCCCGCCTGTTCCCGGGAATTCCGTAATAGGGGCAATCGGTGATTACGACCAACGCAAAATTTCTCCGGATCGGCTGCGTGGCTGCTTTCGTTATGGCTTCATTCAGCCTTTCCTTAAAAACCAGTGCGCAAGCGCCTGCCGGCCCGCTGCCGGGTGCTGCGTCGCAGGATTCTTCCGCGGCCGTGCCGGCTAGAGCGCCCGCGCTCAACGTTCCGCGCATCAAAAATATCGCCGGAACCTGGAAGCTGAACGTCGATGACAGCGACGACCCGCGCAAGAAATTGCAGCAAGCCCGCGGCGGTGGCCGCGGACAAGGCGGCGGACGCTCTGGTGGAGGAATCAGTGGCGGCTGGCCCGGCGGTGGGCATGGAGGTTACGGCGGACGCGGTGCAGGCGGCGGCGAAAGCGCCGAAGACCGTCAGAAGTTGCTTCTATTGCTGCAGCCCGCGCAACAACTGACCGTCACCCAGAAAGACCCGGAAATCGATATCAGCGACGACTCCGACCGCAAATTCTTTGCGTTCACCGACGGCCGCAAAGTCGAGAAATCAAAAGATCCGAGTACGCAGCAGTTCAATGCTAAGTGGGATGAATACCGCCTGGTTATGGAAGGTAAAGACCCGCGCGGCAATAAATACCAGCGCTCCTACGAAGTACTGGAAGGCAACCAGCAGCTCCGCGAAACCCTTTTCCTCAAAGTCGGCCGCAACAACAGCGAAATCTCCATCCGCTACATCTACGACTTGGTGTCAGCTCCGAAGAAGTCCTAGCCGCAGGGTTGCAAACAACGTAACCCAAGATCACCGCTGCCCACTGGCCGACGGCAGAAGCGAGATTTCGCCATCCTCATTCAGCCATTGATACGCGTTGTCTGTCACCGATCCACAAAACGGTTCCGTAAATGACGCTACATCAGACCAACCTGTATTAGTGAGACCGCAGGCAAACCCGAACTCGGCAACCTGAATAATTCCCCTATTTCTTCTGCTTACCCTCAAGTTCAGTTGACAGCCGTCAACGGGTAAAATGCCCGTTTGCTCGTCGAGGGCTATGAGCGTGCTAGAACCGCCTGCCAGTTTGTCGGCCAGTGCTTTCAGTCGCCCAGCGTCTGCCGTTTGAAAATCGTACCGTCGAATCAAAGGGCAATCGGCCGAGCCATATGCGAGGTATTGAAGCTTCATCGGGCCATTCTCGGATCGCTCACGATTTTTGCCTGAAAACACCCGCGATTGCACACAAAAAGGTCGAATCTCTACAAGCGGCGAGGTTTGACGGAACTCACCTCGAATGCTACTCTTTTAATTCCGAGTCGGCAGCTCTGGGCCAGCCGTGCGCATGCTGTGGGGTGGGTGTGCGGCAGTGGCTACCAGCCGCAGTCCAGGACAACTTTTTAGGCATGGATATTGTTCACCAACTAGGCGAACTCTTTCTCGGCGCTGTGCCCACAGTCGTCCTGATTTTGATTTTTTATTTCATTCTCAAGTCGTTGTTTTTTAGGCCTTTGCTGGCGGTGATGGCGGAGCGCGAAGCGCGTTCCATCGGCGCGCAAAAAGCCGCGGAAGCCGCGCAGGCCGCGGCTGCGGAAAAGATCAAACAATATCAAGACGCTCTGCGCCAGGCTCGCGCTCAGGTCTATGCCGAGCAGGAAGCCGCTCGCAAGAGATTCCTGGATGAACGCGCCGCCTTGTTGAAAGACGCCCGCGCCAAGTCCGCCACCGAAGTCGCCGCCGCCAAACAGCGCGTCGCCGCGGAGCTTGCCGCTGCTCGCCGCGACATGGAACCCTCCATCAGCCAGCTCGCTTCGGAAATCGCCACACGAGTCTTGCAGCCCACTCGAGAGGCCCGATGAACCTTCGCCAGCGCATCTTTTCCTCGCTCTTCGTGTGTGGCGCTTCTCTGTTTTTTGCTGCTTCGGCCTTCGCCGCGGAAGAAGCTGGCGCCGCCGCCGGCCCGACCGAGATTTTCAAGTGGATCAACTTTGCCATCGTCGCAGGAGCGTTGATTTGGCTTTTCGCGAAGATTCTGCCGCCGACATTTCGCGCGAACGCCGAAAACATCAGCTCCGCAATTACCAAAGCCACCGCCGCCAAGGCCGAAGCCGACCGTCAATTGAACGTCGCCGAGCAGCGCCTGGCTCGCCTGGAAGATGAAATCCGCGCCCTGCGTGTGGATGCGGAAAAAGAAGGCGTGGCCGAAGCGGAACGCATTCGCGCAATGGCCAAATCCGATGTGGAAAAAGTCGCCATAGCCGCCAAAGCCGAAATCGAAGCGGCCGAACGCGCTGCTCGTATTGAACTGAAAGCCCTCTCGGCAAAGCTCGCCGTGGATGCCGCGGAATCCCTCGTCGCCAAGCAGTTGACGCCGCAAACGCAGGATGCGCTCATCGCAGGCTTCGTAATAAGCCTGCAGGGGAGCCCCAATTGAAATCCGCCAGCCTCCAATACGCCAATGCGCTTGCGGATATCGCGCTTGCTCAGGGCGCGGCGGCTCCCGTGATGCAGCAGCTCGGCGATTTTGCGGCGGCCTACGCCTCTTCTTCAGAACTGCGGAATTTTCTGGCGAGTCCCGCGGTCAGCAAAACCGAAAAACGCGGCGTGGCGGAAAAAATTTCTTCTCGCCTCGCTGCCAGCAAAATCGTCCGCAATTTTTTGTTTGTGGTGATCGATCACCGGCGCACGCACGAGCTTCCCGACATTTTTCAATCCTTTCAACAAGTAGTGCGCGAGCGCCAGGGCATCGCCGAGGCTGAGATTTTCTCTCCCATGGCGCTGAACGACACGCAAAAAAAAGAAATGACGCAAGTGCTAGAGAAGCTGACCGGCAAGAAAGTGCAAGCAAAGTTTTCCCTCGACGCCAAGTTACTCGGCGGAGTACTGGTTCGCGTCGGGGACACGATTTACGACGGGTCGCTGCGCAATCGCCTGGATGATATGCGCGAGCGGCTGGCGGCAGAGTAGGTGTAGCAGCCGGTTTACTCTTGCCTGCCGACTGAAATGTTTTTTGATTTTCTGACGAGTTGAGGAACTTCGGTTCACGCGTCAGTGCCGGTCTCAGGTTTTTGAAACGGAGTTGGAGCGGGAATGGCGAACATCAAAGCAGACGAAATCAGCAAGATTCTGCGCGAGCAGATTGAGAATTACGAGCAGACTGTCGCGGTCGAAGAAGTCGGCTCGGTCATCAGCGTCGGCGACGGCATTGCCCGCATCCACGGCCTGGAAAAAGCCATGGCCGGCGAAATGCTCGCCTTTCCCCACAATGTCTTTGGCATCGCACTGAACCTGGAAGAAGACCAGGTCGGCACCGTTCTGTTGGGCGAGTACACGGCCATTAAAGAAGGAGACACCGTCAAGCGCACCAACACGATTATGTCGGTGCCGGTGGGCGAAGCACTGGTCGGCCGCGTGGTAAACCCGCTCGGCGAGCCGATTGACGACAAAGGTCCGATTGCCGCCACGCAGCGCAATCCGCTGGAACGCATCGCTCCCGGCGTGCTCGATCGCCAGCCGGTGCGCGAGCCACTGCAGACCGGTATCAAAGCCATCGACGCCATGATTCCGATCGGCCGCGGCCAGCGCGAACTCATCATCGGCGACCGCCAAACCGGAAAAACCGCCGTCATCCTGGACACTATCATCAACCAGAAGGGCCAGGGGATGATTTGCATTTACTGCGCGATCGGGCAGAAGCGCTCGACGATTGCACAGGTGGTGAAAGCGCTCACCGACGCCGGCGCGATGGAATACACCATCGTTGTCGCATCGTCCGCCGCGGAACCTGCTTCGCTGCAATACATCGCTCCTTACGCCGCTTGCGCCATGGGCGAATATTTCCGCGACAACAAAAAACACGCGGTCACGTTTTACGACGATCTTTCCAAGCATGCGCAAGCCTATCGCGAAATTTCCTTGTTGCTGCGCCGGCCGCCCGGTCGTGAAGCGTTCCCTGGCGACGTTTTTTATCTCCACTCGCGTTTGCTGGAACGCGCCGCAAAACTGAACGACAAGCTCGGCGCCGGTTCGCTCACTTCCCTGCCCGTAATCGAAACGCAGGCAGGCGACGTTTCCGCGTACATTCCGACCAACGTGATTTCCATTACCGATGGCCAGATTTATCTGGAAGCGGATTTGTTCAACAGCGGCATCCGTCCCGCCATCAACGTCGGCATTTCGGTCAGCCGCGTCGGTGGCAACGCACAGATCAAAGCCATGCGACAGGTCGCCGGAACTCTGCGCTTGGACATGGCGCAGTTCCGCGAGCTCGCTGCCTTCGCGCAATTCGGCGCTGACCAGTTGGACAAGGTCACGCAGGCGCAGTTGGGCCGCGGACAGCGCCTCACAGAAATCCTCAAGCAGGATCAGTACGTCCCGCTGCCCGTCGAAAAACAGGTGCTGAGCCTGTT
>Ga0075424_100005423_pt1 | contig 12176 bp, 19 predicted proteins | sample SoiMethybrSBSTD3_FD_75301 | JGI IMG/M metagenome (GOLD analysis project Ga0075424, IMG submission 75301) | Bulk soil microbial communities from a Populus tree surrounding site in Tennessee, USA - Soil MetaG P. TD hybrid SBSTD3 | ecosystem: Environmental > Terrestrial > Soil > Tree plantation... | reverse complement strand
ACCTTATTATAACAGGGTGCTGCCTCAAAGTCAAGAGGCTCGGGCTTGTCACTTTTCGATGATTTGTGGGAAGATGCGGCCGACAAAGGCACTGTCGATTTTGACGATGATGATACGCACCGAGAATTCAATGACACATTAGCGGACCTATTTAACGAGGCTGGTTTTGACGACTTTGACGCGATACCTTCGGCCGATGAAATACCGGAGGATCAATGGGGCGATTGGATCGCCTTCTTTGACGAATACGATTTATGGGATGATGTCAGGGACAATTGGGAAGATTACGAGAAGGCGGCCTGAATGTCGCGCAAAAAGGACAGAGAACAATGGGACTTTATCGGTATCGACGGCGAAGGATCGACAAAGCCGAACGAATTAGAGCCGGGTGGCAAGAGCATATATCAGCTACTTACGGCTTACCATCCTTCTTTCGAGAATTCTATGCGTTCAATCGAGCAGAAAGATGGTCTCGCCACAACCGATTGTTTAGAGTTTCTATTAAACCTCCGATTTCGCCAGAAGAAACTCGCTATCTGCGGCTATGGTTTTACCTACGATATATGTAACATTCTTATCGACCTGAATTGGAAGCAGCTAAAGACTCTTGCTAAAGACGAGGCGGCATACCTCTATATTAGCAAGGGTTATCGTTACAAAATCCGGGTGATTTACAAGAAGTTATTAGAGGTGTGGAAACTGCATTGGAATGGCTACAAGTGGAAGTCGATCCAATACGTGCGAGTTTACGATGTGATCGGGTTCTTCCAAAAAGGGTTCGCGGCGGCTGTCGAAGAGTGGAAGGTTGCCGACAAGGGCGAAAGAGCATTCATCGAAAAGTATAAGAGCAAACGGGGCGAGGATTTGCTGCCGGATTTTGAGAACTGGAAGCGATACAATCTCCTCGAATGCAAACTCCTCCGCGATTTGATGCTCCGTTTCAACGAAATGCTTACCAGTGAAGATATTCACCTGACTTCTTGGTGGGGCGCGGGGTGCATTGCTTCTTACTGGTATCGCCAGTCAAATATCAAGCAGCATTTGACGCAAGACTTTGGAGCAGAGATTAACCGTGATATCCTCTACGCGTATTTTGGCGGTCAAGTTCAAACATTCTACCGGGGACGAGTCGAAGGACCCGTCTACCACTACGATATTAATTCGGCTTATCCGTGGGCTACCAGTCTATTACCTAGTCTGCGAGGAAAATGGGAGGATATATTTGAACTTCAAAGAGGATACCCTTGGGCCATATACGAAGTGGAATACGATTTTCGTGGAGTATGGGAAGAGACGCGTTATGGTCCGCTTCCGTGGCGACTTAAACACCAACAAATTGTCTATCCGCGACGGGGACGCGGAATATTTTGGGCGCCGGAATTACTTGCTTGCGAGGCAGCTTGGCCTGGGTGTATTAAGGTTCGGCGGGGTCGGACATATATACCTGAAGAAAACACGCTCCCTTTCGCGTGGGTTCCCCCTCTATTTGAACGAAGGAATCGGCTTAAACAAGAAGGCGACCCGCGAAATATCCCCCTCAAGCTTGGGCTTAATTCCCTCTATGGAAAAACCGCACAAGGCGAGGGAATGAAAGACAGCCAGGGAAAGCGAACCTTGCCTGCTTATCAGTCTTATATGTGGGCTGGTTTAATTACTGCCCTAACGCGGGCCAAAATGATCGAAGCCATTGCCACCAATCCGGCAGCAATATTGAACGTTTCCACTGACGGGCTTTTCTCAAGGTCGCCATTGCCATTGAAAATGGGGAAAGGTTTGGGGGAGTGGAGTGAAGAAGAACAATTGGACAGTTTCGAGCTTTACGGTAACGGTGTCTACCGAGGGTATTATCGACATTCAGATGGGAGCCTCCGGACCTTACGAAGGGCACGCGGATATGAGGAAAGAAATCTCGACTTCGATCTTATCGGTGCTGAATTTCGTTCAAGAGGAACAAGCGCGAGTGTTCAAGTGTCAAGGCTGCGATTTCGCGGATATAAAATTGCGGCTCACCGTAACAACCAAGATCAATTCGCAACTTGGGCAATCGAAAGCACACGATTTACCGTCCTTTCCTTCGGCCCCTATAAAGCCATCGACATAGGCGACCCGAATTGTGTCAGAGTCGAATGCACCGCTCGAAGTAGTGATCGAATCGGGATGTTCGGACCTGACAATAGTTTTCCGGAACCGTATATCCCGCGAGGAAGTCCGCTCCCAATCGCGGAGAACTTTGACAATGAAAACTGGGAACGGAAAATCCTCGATATCGAGCAGCCTTGAAAGGAGACAATATGGCAATGTGTGAAAGGTGCGGCGGAACCGGAACCATTTCGCCCGGTGAAATGACTCGTCCTTGCCCTGGCTGTCACCCAGAAGCGTATCATCGGGTCGTTCCGGTTGAAGGAGAAATTACCATCACCTTACCGGCTGTTAATCGGCATACCCGCTTCAACATAATCAGCACCGAACACGACCTGATGAAACACCGGCTCGAATGCGAAGAAAGGGAACGGCGGAAAATGGACCAAGGACGACCGAACAAAAAAGGGCTATCTTATCCCCATTGGACGGTGGGAGATTTGCGCTGTTTTCTGGAGGACTCTGGCGTTCTTGACAGTGCCTTGATTTATTTAATGAATGACGAAGGCACTAAAGGAATGCCGTTGAAAATGGTGCAGGTTCAATCAGGAACCGGCGGGGTCGCCCTTCTCTTGCATCAAAAGGACGGCTAAAATGGAGCAGAATATGATGGGATATCTCCTTCCTCTCTGTCCCATTTGTCGGCGGCCGATCCAGAAAGGCGATTTGATCGCTGAAATTGCTGCCGAAATAATGGTCGGAGGAATACGCACCGCTTACTGCCATATGAGTTGTGCGTTAATGGAGGTAGAAAAAGGGGTGCCCGAAAAACTCCCACGTCAAGACGGTTGGCCTCCAAGGGAATAACCAATCAAGGGCCTTGACAAGTTATTGACATTCGGGTGCCGGGTCGGGTATAATAAGGGATAACCACAACCAACCTGACCCGCTGGAAAATAGGGTCTAATTGTGTGACCCGATTAGACCCTATTTTTCCAATCAAAAATTATGGCTAGAGAAGATTGCTTCCCTGACTGGCTGCAACGATTAAACAGGGACAGATACGGCCCTAATTTTGGCTACCCCTCGCCTTACCCCGTCTACACCGTTCAACCCTACGTAAACTCCGAAGAAAATTTCACCGGTCCTTCGATCCAATTAGCGGACGCCTTTTATCAGTTCGCAGGTAGCAGCATTCCCGTTGCCAATCTAGCCACGCGTGTTGTCCACGTAATGCCGCGTAACCCCTACGATACGATTACTATCACCGCCTGGGTATCTCCCCTGCAAACGGGCGTTAATTCTCCCGGTGTGCCGATCTTTTTCTCCTTCAATCGACCGGGACGGATTACGACCGAGACAGAAATACAAGGATCGGTCGAAGCGTATCTCGCCGTGGCAAATGCCTTCGATCCAGTGAACGATATTTCCTCATTTCCTAACTGCATCATAATGCCGCAGGAAGTTAGCGTTGCCAACAATTCGGTCGTCGGAATGGCCTATACCGTGGCGACATTCCCAACGGTCAAAACGAACAAGCCATTTTATTTCTGGTTCAACGATGGTATTGCAACGCTTCCAGCGGCGGGCGCAGGAAATAACGTAGGATTTAAGGCAGCGTGGTTTGTGCAAGGACGTTAAGCTTCCCTCTATGCGGGACAATTTCGGAGACCGAGATTATACGTGGTTCACTGTATTGGAAACAGTGATTAGAAAGGACGACACTTCTTATGTCAATGCGCGACCAACTCTCCAAGTGGTTATCCGATCAGGGTTCCGGACCCGAACGGAAGAAGCTGGCGGAACGACTGTTAAAAGACGCTGACGACGAGGACACGGCAGCCCTGGTTAATCGCGTGATCGACACCATTATGAATGGTGGCAAAGAAAAATGAGGGTTACAGATGTCGGATTTGACGAACCGATTGAGGGAATTATTTCCGGAGACGGACCCGGAGAGAGCGGCGCGGTCACGTTCGGGAGCGCGTTTGGCGAAGGGGCGTTCGGAGCCGGAAATAGTGGAAGCGAATTATCTGCCCCTTCTGGCAGTAATAACGGGAGTGCTGATAGTAGCAGTAGCAGTGATGAAGCCCCAAAGAAACGCCGTGGACGCCCTCCGGGCAGCACAGCAAAATCTAAACCAAAATCCGCAGCCCTATCAGAATCAAGAATCGCAGCAGTTCGAGGAAAACTCACAGATGGCTTTTCCCGGCTGGTAGGATTTGGCTTCTCGGCTTACGGCGTTTACCGGGGAAATAAATACCGCAAATACGATCAGGTTCTTTCCCAACGCGTTTACGCCTGTTACCAATTGCCGATGCCTGCGGCGCAGTCGGTTGGCGAACCATTAGCCGACACATTTATCGAATGGTTTCCGCAGTGGATCGAACCGGCGGCAAAAGGGATCGATCCGGCCCTTGCCATTGGCCGGTTAATCTCGGTGCTGCAACAGACGAGCGATAATGAGAAGGCAGTTGTCACCGATCATTACGAGCGAATTAAAGCACAGAATGCACCGACCAATGGAAACCATCCTCCGTCAGAGGAAACGACGCCAGAAAATCCGGTGGAAGAATGGATGAATCAGGAACAACCGACGGCGGAAGAGGTTCTCGCAGTCAATATCCCGACATTGTAACGGTGCCGTTATTAGTTGGGGTAAGCGTAGGGCTGCTAATGATCGGCGCGTATTTCATCTTGTCAGATGTAAGCCAACAATTACGGGAGTTAAATGCGTGCCTGGGGAGGGTTTTCTTGACATTTCCATTATCGCTCCAAGAATTCAAGGACCTAGAGGGGCTGATAGGGGCTTCATCGCGGGGCGAAGCGGAGCGGGTAAATCCTTTCTTGCCAAACGACTCCTCGCCAGTTATGGAATAAGCGAGTCAGTTCCAAAGGAGTTTCGCGGGAACCTTGTAATCCTAGATGCTAACGATACGTTCAATTACCCCGCCGAAGAACGATATGAAACAGTCGATGAATTCCGGTTGAACAAAAAGATACGTGCCGTTAGCTACGTTCCCAAACCAGACCAATATGCCGCAGAAAAGTGGAATGAATTATGGCGAAAGTTATTCTACTTCAATGGACCCCTGATGGTATATGCCGATGAAACACGCGCAATGGAAGGGGTATTCGGCAACCGATCTTTCGATGATGGGAATTTCTTCATTGCCTATCTCACGCGTGGTCGGGCGAAAGGGAAAGCGGCAATTCTTGGGGCTCAAAGACCGGTGCGTATTCCGCGAGATATTATCGGGCAAGCAGAATGGTATTATGTATTCGACTTGCCCCTCAAGGATGATCGGCAGACGATGGCGGGCACGATTGGAGAACTTGGAATTGCCAACGAGCAGAATGGGCAGCCGATCTATCGCAGAATTGATGATATGAATGCGCTCGGCCGTTTTGAATTCTGGTTCAAGGGGCCCGATACGCCGATCCCCATTAAGATGATGGTTGTGAAGTGAAATGGCAAGCGATTTATCCCTCGGATTTCCAACCGGAACAGCGGACCAAGAAAAAGCCATCCTTGTTGCCGGGGTGGTTTTGGTGGTTGCCGTTACCCCTACTCTATTCGACGCATATGATGCCTGGCAAAAACATCCCAATGTTCGTGTTGCTCTTGTTCTTTGGTATCTATTTGTTGCTGGTGTATCTCTCTCTGCGTGGCAGGTTTTTCTCGGAGGCAAAAGGTGAACAAAAAGCAGGCAGAGGAATCGGCCGGACCCACAGCCGATATACCGCCGATTCCCGTTGACGCAGAATCGCTCGAAGGCACCATTCGCGTGCTAAAAGCGGGCGTATTAAACTACGCCGCTTTCATCAAAGAATGGCGGCTAACGGGGCTGGCCGAATGGATCAAAGAACAAGAGGACAAATTTGATGTTGATGCCGGGCGCAATCCCGATGAGAGGGGCGGGGAACTCATACCGAAAGACCAAACGGAGGAAGAGAAATCGACCGCCGAAAATCAAGGAGAATCTCAACTCGAATTCGGAGGCTGGAATAATCCAGAGCGAGAGGCAGACTGATGTTCACTCCCTACATTTCCCCCGGCGAATTTGAAACAACCGTTCCCCCTAATGCGACCCCGCCAATGGGCGCAATGGGAATGATGGACGTAATGAGCGCACCGCACTTATCCTTTGCCGGGTGGATTGCGGGCGCTCTTGCACTGAAGTTCTTTTCTGAAAGCGACATTTTATCCCTCGATGTGAGTGAGGTTAAGGTGTCGCTTTTCAATATCTTTTCCATTACCCTTCAGGCAGGGTTCGGATTTGTTGGCCTGAAGGTTCTCGTCGGTTGGCTACTTCAGAAGGGCGTTCCTCTCTTCGGATTTGCCGACTTCGTAGGAGCATTCTAAAATGCCTGCTGGTTCAAATGCTCCGTTTATGCCGGTGGATATTCCGAACACGGGATTGGTGCTGCCGTTTAACCTGATTAGCGGGGCAACGGCAGCCTATACCGTAACCGTTCAAGATCGGTATGTCTACGTGGACGCTACTTCCCAGGTCGTCACTGTAACGCTTCCCCTGGCGAATTCTGTTCCGGCCGGATTTACCGTCGGAATTAAGAAGAAAGACAGCGGGGCAAATGCGGTCACTGTTGCCCGCAGTGGCAGTGATACCTTCGACGGTGCTACCAGTATCTCCCTGGCAGCACAGTTCAATTCGTGTTTACTGGTATCGGACGGAGTAAGCCAGTGGATACGGAGCAGTAACGCCGTCGCTACGGGCGGTTTCTAAATCACCGAGGAATTAGGTCACAAGTTCCTAGTCACTTTCCGAAGAGAAAGGCAACGGGAATTATGGCAGCAGCAGCACCGATGATGATGCAGAGGGGACGCGGCGGACAGCCAGTAATGCAGCCGAACCCCGCATTATTCAATCGCGTTGCAAGACTTCAACGGCACCTTGTAGGAGCGGTCGCTTATGCTCCGGCGGTTGCTGGCCGGTTTTTGGAACTGCCCAATGTGGGGTATCATTACCGCACATTTTCACAGTTCGATTTAACCGGCACTTCACGCACCGACGGAAACCAGACCGGCCGATTTCTCTCCGGACAATTCGGCGGAAATACCGGGCGGTTTCCTTGCCCGGTGGGAACGCTTCGAGGACACCGTTATACCTTGAACGTTTCCTCGCCCATTTACGCCTCCGATGGATACGGGAATTATATCCTCCAGTTGGTGAACAACCGGGGAATGGACCCGTTTATTCAGGTGGCAACGGGACAGGTAGGAAGGAACCGGAAAGAACGGAACTGTTTCTGTATCCTGAATACGACAACCGGTGCCATCGTTCCTCCAGATGCAGCCGTTGCCGGGTCCACGACTTACAATCTGCGGGGCGTGTATTTGATCGCTTTGACATTGGGTGAATCGGCGTCGGCTGGTTTAATCCCGGTGCAGGATATCCGAATCACGCCGCAGTTGTTCTTTGATTTCGGAGACTTGACGGACCTGGTATCGGTGCCGACCGACTTTACGGGGTCGGGCGGCGGCGGTCAGTTTACCGGGAATTTCCAGGTGGTTTCCGACTTCTTTACGGTGCCGTCGGATCAAGTTCGGCCGGATACCTCGTTTGTGATGCAGACGAGGAACGACATTATGCAGGTGGCTGGAACGGGCGACCAAATTTATCGCCCGCAGATCGGTGGCGTCATTCTCAAGATGATTTTCACCGTCTGGAATAACAGCCGCGCCATTGACGTGCAACCGGCCGGATCAAACCTGCAATTGCGGATTCAGCAAGGCGTGACGCTGGAGAACCTGATTCCGCAGGTTCACATTATGGACGAGCGCCGATGGTATGCAAAACTGCTGCCTGACGAGGTGTGGGTATACGACCACCTTACCGGCTTTGGCGACCCGACCCTGCCAAGCTTGCGGGATAGGATTGCTTCCAATCAGCTAACGCGTTTGGAGTATATCTATCAGTGGCCGGGGACAACGGCCGTAACGGCAACGGCGGAACTACGCAATTACCTGCTTCAATTGGTGCCTCTCCCACGCGTTATGTAGATAGTCTCCTATAGCGCGTGAGAGGACACTAGGGGTCGGGCAGCCCGTTTTAGCGGAGAGTGAACGGGGACCCTGCCCGACCCCTCTAGAATCGCCTTACAATGGCACAGACAACGACTGCAAAAACAGAGGGGTCTAGCTTCCCCGCCAAAGTGAACATCAATACGGGCGGCAAAGGTGGCACCGTGGTATTGATTGCCGGTGTCCTCTTTACGGGCTACCTGTATTTCACGCGGCGGCTGCCCGGTGTTTTACAGGCAGTTGTTTCTCCTGGCAAAATGACTCTCGCAACAGCCAGCACAAACGGGACGACAACGCCGAACGTGGGAACTCCGCCGATTAATCCGAGTGGTTCCGGCGGTTATGGACCCGCACCGTATAACGTGGGATTTGTGAACGTCACGATTACGTATCCGCCGAACAGCGGATTACCGGCGGAAACGATCAAGGTAGACCCCAAGTATTGTCACGTTACTGTTTACTCACACGTTTTGAGCCGCACTGCAAATATCATTTGGGCGCAGGCAATTGCCGACTCGGCTTGTAGGGGGCTAAATTGAAACACGACCCAGGACCTGCATCGGCATTAGTTGTTGCCCTCATTATCGGGACGTTGTATACCTACGGCGGAACCGGGCGATTGATTGCCAGTCTTATTCTCCTGGCAATTCTGGTTGCCCCTGTTGACCAACAGGATTCTCTTCTATCAGGGATGTTAAAATACCTGAATAACCTACTCACCAAAGGCATCCAAAGCGGGGCCTAAAAGGAGAACCGAAAATGAGCGGTGGAAAATTCCTGTGGGGACTGGCAATCGGTGCGGTCGCTGTTTGGCTGCTCAAGAAGTAATGGAAAAGAAGGACAAAATAGTAATGTCCCTCAAGTGCCTGCTCATTGCCGGTGCCATCATTGGTGCAGGCTATTACGTCTACAAACACAAAGCGAGGTTCAAGCTTGGGTGAAAGAGTCGTTACTTATGTCGGCGGCTTGATAGCCCTCGCTTTGGTCGTCAAAAATGGGACGCAAGTTTCCGGCATTATTCGGCAGGCATCTCGATCCCTGTCGATGTTCTCGAATGTGCTGCTCGGCGGAATGTATGAGGACAGAGGGTAGAAAATGCGTATTGGAGAATCAGCCGTAACCTATATCGGCGGTTTGATTGCCCTCGCTGTTGTCGTTCGTTACGCCGATAACGTCAACACTCTGATTCGAGGAAGTTTTAGCGGCGTATCGAGCTTCGCTTCAACTCTCCTCAATCCGATGGGGTCTTTTGTATCCCGATGAATATACAAACAGGATTGCAAAATGCCGGGCAGATGGATGAGTTCCCGATTTATGGACCTGCTTTAGGAATGGGGATTTATGCCCCGTATCCTAACACAGTCGCCAACGTAAGACGGAACCCGTCCGATATTCCCCTCAACAATACCCCGGAGGATTACGGGAGTTATTGCGACCCAGAAATCCGCTACATTTCCGACAGTTGTGCGGAACTGTTTCCGTATATGTCGAATTCGGGACAATACCAATATGGGACGAGTTACGCACCGCCCATTGGTGCAGCCTACAATTCTCTCACTCAACAGCGGCGGCCTTATCCGTTTTATGAGTGGGGAGCAATGGGTCTGTATCAAGTGCAGTATCCCGAGACGCAATATAAGGATACAAAATCGGCCTATGGAATTGACAAGGTATATGGCCCTTCGTTCAACGAATGGATCGAAGGTCCCTGGCTCTATGCGATAACGCAGGAGGTATACCAACAATACAACGCACCGATTCCCACACCGTTCGGGATGTAACGGTAATCTTTCCACACCGACAATTCCAAATGCACAGTTATCGTTGCCGCGAATGCAACGCCGAATTTGTGGTTGGTGATCTAGTGGTTTTGATGGTGATGGAAGCGAGCGAAAAAGAGGTTACGCACGCGTGGATACATTTCCACTGTGCGGACGCTTTTAGAGTGAGGGTCATAACAAATGCTCGTGTCCGAAGCAGGCAAAAAAGGCGGAGCAGTGCGGGGAACGGAAATGAAGGGGGAAAAGAACCCGAACGCAAAACTGACTCCTGAAAGGGCAGAATTAATCAGGCGATGCAAGGGTAAGTTATCCTCGGCAAAAACTGCCCTCGCATTTAACATTCATCCTGGTCACGTCCAAGCGATATGGCAAGGGAGATACTGGAAAAATGCCGGATGATGTTCGGCTTTTCGGCGCGGATACCCACGTTCCCAAGAAAACCTTTCCCTGGCTGCTCGGCGGGGCAGCTATTGTTACTGTTCTGGCCTTGCGCTCTAAATCCGCGCAAGGTCAGGGACCTTCTTTAGCGCAGGGAATTGCTGACGCGGGAACACAGTCTAATCAAGCATCGCTTGAATTCTATATGGCACAGCAGCAAGCAGCCTATGAATTGGCGCAATTAACGGCGAGTAATAAACTGGAGTCGCAGGCAGCCGAAAATTCCTACTCCCAAACGGGCGCGGGACAGCGAATGTGCATTCCCCTGTCTACGTGGTATAACCTTGCTGCTTCGGATCGTCAGCAGTTTTCGCAGAGGGTAAATAATGGACAACTTATTGAGTCGATTGGGCCGGATGGGATTTGTTTCACTCCCACGAATGCCGGAATTCAGGGGTATATGCCTTATACGAAAACAACTTCTAAACAGGGGTTATTCAGTGGGTCATACAGCGTCGTCGGTCCCGCCAATGCAGCCTCTTCCTACGGAGGAATGGCACCGCCGCCCTCGCTGTTCGGATTTCTCGAAGCTATTTTGAGAGCATTTAATCAACCCCTCGGATCGGTTCCCTATGGAGGTTTACCCTGATGGATATGAGCGCCCTTAATACCGGACCCCTTCCGCCCGAAAAATCACTCGAAGAAAGAACAATGCGGGAATTGGCCCTCCGCGAATGTGCCGATCAATGGGACGAGCGAAGTCCGATTGAAAAACTCTTCGATGTTCTCCTTCGCGCTCGAATGACAAAATACCGCCCGATGGAACTGGCGGAAAATCGCAGTGATATTCCCTGCTTCTGCTGCGGTCAGTTATATCGGCCGGACGACCCGAAAGATGCAGTGAATATGTTCCTCTGCCTTTCCTGTATCTATCTAGCCGAGGGAAAATGAATGGCGGATACCTACTATAACCGGAACATTGAAACCCTACCCCATTTACCGGGAGAAGTCGTCGGCGGTTGTGAACTACCAGAAATGCCTTTCGATTTCCTGCAACCGACGACCCGGAAACAGCTAACACAGATCGGTTATGGTGGGCCGTTCGTTATTCGCAGCAATCCTATTGGAGCAATTCTCGACGCCATCAAAGGCTTCTGTAATCCGGTGCCAATGTCCTTTGATGGCAGCACCTATACCGATCTGACGGATTCCGGACTCGGATCATACGGCGATGCTACGTCACCTTATTTGGGAGCAGAAGGGACCCCTTATTCGGGGCCTTTCGGATCGTCCGGAAATATTCCGGCATTTAATGCTCCTCAATGCGGCAGTGGGACAATGTGGGATGTGACTTCCCAAATGTGCGTGCCTTCGATGCCTGCCAGTGGCGTTGCGCCAATGGCGGCAACGAATATGTGTGACGACCCCGCTTATGCTTCGTCCCTGGCGCAAATGGCTGCGCAGGCATTCGCCGCTAGAGACGTGCATATGTTGTGCCAAATTCAGGCTAACGTTGTCGCGTGTCAACGTTCCTCGTCTATTCCGGGCCTGAAAAATGTAACCTGGCCTGCCATTTCAGCGGCAATTGTAGGGAACCTGAAAATCCTCGGCTGTAATGACTGTGGGACCTGCAAGGGAAATCAGCCGATGGCAGCGCCGACCCCGACCCCTACCGGCGGCGGAAATCCGAACACGTCCAATACCGGCGGAACGGGTCCGATGAATACGCCGATGAATTCCGGTGCCCAAAATCCTCCTTCGCCCGGTGCCAGCACTGGCAACCCTACCAATATGCCGAGTAATCCGTTCGATTATATTGGGCACGCAAACAATCCAATGTATGTAACGAATCCTCCGGCTTCCCAACCGGTGACAGTTAGCAAGGCTGCTCG
>Ga0075424_100005422_pt1 | contig 12178 bp, 13 predicted proteins | sample SoiMethybrSBSTD3_FD_75301 | JGI IMG/M metagenome (GOLD analysis project Ga0075424, IMG submission 75301) | Bulk soil microbial communities from a Populus tree surrounding site in Tennessee, USA - Soil MetaG P. TD hybrid SBSTD3 | ecosystem: Environmental > Terrestrial > Soil > Tree plantation... | reverse complement strand
GCGTGGCACGCTCGGCCTGATATTAATTGATATTTCACGCCCGGTTCGGGCGAGTCGCGCTCCTCTCAGTCTCATATCTCCTAATGTTTGGGGATGCGGCGGGGCCCGGGTCGCTTAAGGACCGAGAGCGATCGGAACGCGAATGCCTAGTCACCGGCCGCCGCAGACCATGAACGATTCGTCATAAAACCGTCATGGTTTCGGGGTGGCGTCTGCGGCGGCCGATGCCTATCGTGGCCGAACCCCGTTCAAGCTTGGAGGTCCAACAGTGATGCTTCGCGCCGCAGTCACGAAGTTCGTCAAGTCCGAAGACGGTATCGCCGTCACCGAGTACGGCCTGCTCATCGCGCTGGTCGCCGTCCTCCTCATCGGCGTGGTGACCATCTTCGGCAGCTCAATCGCGAGCTGGTTTGCGAACAAGACGAACAAGATCACCTCGTTCTGAGCGCGCCGACGCCCTAACAGGTCGCAGCGAGGGCGCTCGACGACTCGTCGGGCGCCCTCATCGTTAGGCCCGTGCGGCCTACATGTTGTTCAGGGAATACGTGTGGCAGTGGGTCGTGTGGCCCGGGTGTAGGTGGCGGAGGCGGAGCGGGGTGTCGCCAACCGATTCAGCCGCGCGTGTCGACGACGTGCGGCGGCTGTGGCCGACGCGCCACAGCGGCGCCGGTACCATCTCGGGTTGATCCCGAATCGCGGGCCTTAACCGTCAACGGATCCGCACGCGGCAGCGGAACGCCGTGTGCCTTCGGTGGGCCGGTCACGGTCCGTTTCCGTTTTTAACGCGCTCGTTTCCCCTTCGCCAAACGCTGGAGACCTAAATGATGAAGCTGCGCGCCGCCCTCACGAAGCTCGCCAAGTCTGAGGAAGGTATCGCCGTCACCGAGTACGGCCTGCTCATCGCGCTGATCGCGGTGCTACTCATCGGCGTCGTGACGATGTTTGGCAGCTCGATCTCGAGCTGGTTCGCCAGCAAGACGAACTCGATCACCTCGTTCTGACCGGCACGCGCGGGACCGGGCGTCGGTAGGTGATTGGCGGTTGGCGATCGAACGGCGGCAGCGCGAACTCGGGCAGTGAAACACCGCGTCAGCCTTAGCCCCCGAGCGCACGCTGAATCCACGGCTCGCAGTGGTACCACGACTTGCCGCGTTTCTCGTGACGCACCCCGCGCGCCCGCTCGTTCGCGCCCGGTACCTCCGGTCGGCACACCGGGCGCAACGAGATCGCAGCGAGGGCGACGAGCCAGAGCCCGAGGACGAGGAGTCGCCACGGCCGTGTTACGCCAGAATGCGGCGGCGGCTCGTAGGCGGCGTGCGGCCGCGTGGTGTGGCGCACCACGGCAGGAGCGTTAGGCACCGTCCAAGGAGGCCAGGAGGTAGTGCGCCCGTTGCGCGGCGGCGCGCTCGAGCTGGTCTAGCAGCGGCCCGATGTACTGGGAGCGCGCCTCCCACAGTCGCCCTGTCCAGCTCCTGAGCGGACGTCGCGGCCGCGATTCTCCCGAGCAGCTGCTCGAGCGGGACGCCCGCCGGGCGAGGCGCGTGAGAGTTGGCGGACGGTTTGCTCGGTGGGGTTTGGGGCATAGTTGGTTGGACGTCGGCAAGGCGTATCTGGTATGACGATCTGGACCAGGCGCTTGGTCTCGCGCTCTGCGGATCCGCGCTAGGCGGGCCTCGATGGCGGCTCGCGACGTCACGGCGGTCACGTGAGTCGACTTGCCGCGAAAAATCGACTCATTAAGATAGGACGCCGCCGTGTGCCAGCCGGCTCTGCAACAGAGCCGCTGGAGAACCCCTTCAACCTCGGGTGGAGTCGCCCATGCCCACCAACTCGCACCCCACAGTCCGGCCTACGGAGGAATTTCTGGCCGCGCAGCCTGCGCTATCCTGGTGGAAACGCGTACTGAATCGGCTTTTCGCGCCGGAGACCCACTGGCATAGATCGCGGAGTGGGTACGGATATTCAGCCACGTGGACCCTGGTTTCATCGGACGGAACGGTGTCGCAGACAAACAGGAAGGTCGCTCGGGAGCCAGAACCGGGGTCAGGGGGTGAACCCGGCGGCCGTCAATAAGGCAGCACTGTCGAACATCCGCCGTCCTTCATCACGAGCCGGACGGTGCGAACGTTCTGGATGTTCTCGAGTGGGTTGCGCCGAGCACTGGAAGATCCGCGCGCTGCTGCGCGAGCACTCGAAGCACGATGCCCCCCGTGTGGGCAGCCCGATTCAACCAGAGAAAGACCATGGCGCAGCGTAGCATCCCGCTACAGCTGCCCCATCATCGCTTTATTGCCCAACGCATCAATCGGCGGGCGATCGTGGCGTCACCGTTCGACTGGGCTACCTTCTCCGCATGCTCACCCACACGACCCGCGCCCTGCAGCTTCTTTTCCAGACGATCCGCGAGATCGACACGCTCGAGGAGTTGGCGCGCGTGGGGATGACGGCGGTGGAACTGTACGAGGGCGACCATCCAACGCTGCGGGAGCTCATGCAGGCGATCGAGGCGCGTGCGACGGACCTCCGAGCGCAGTTGCAGCTTTTCCCCGCTGCATCGGGCGAGGTGCGGCCGGCACCCGGATTGGAGTCAGCGCCGGCGGAACTCGTTAGTGAATGGTGCGCCCAGGTGCGGACGATGGGTCCCGACGAGTTGGACGCCATCGAAGTACTCACCCACAAGCATTGGGCACGCGATTCACTCCGGGACCTCCGCGCGGCGATCCAACATCGGCGGCGACAGCTCGGGGCGTGAGCGACGATCCGCAGGAGACTGGTGTCGGGCCTGCCCCACCTGAGACGGTGGCGCTGTGATACGCGTCGCCACGATGCGGGCCGACGAAGTCGACGAGTTCGAGCGACACACGTTCACGGCGTGGGACCAGAGATCGTTAGGCGACTTGTGGCGCGCGATCGACCTGCGGGGGAGAACACCGGGTTCATCGCATTGTCGGTAAGCCGGGGAGGCGTGACCTGACCCGCGAGCACTGGCTGGCGCGTGGCCGGATCGAGCGTCATCACCCACACCGTGTACGGGCGCTTCGCCCCACGGTCTGACGAACGCGATCGGTGGCAGAAAATCGCCGCCGCGCAGGACAAAAAAAAGAGCGAACTGGGTACCGCGGTGGGGTACCTGACTCGCGACGCCTAACAATGAAGAAGCGCGCAAGCCATTGGACTCGCGCGCTTTGGGGAATAGCAGGGGCGGGACTCGAACCCGCGACCCCGGCATTATGAGTGCCGTGCTCTAACCAGCTGAGCTACCCTGCCGCGTTGAGCCTAAGAGTATAACGCCTTGGCCGCCTTGATCATAGTCGCTGGCCTCCCCAACAAATCGCCTCGTCCCACGCGGTCATTGGAATTCATTGACCGAACGTCCGCCCCGCTCGTCATCACCCGTGCACCCATTTCGAAGCCCGTCATGACGACACCCGCTCGGCCGACGCCCAAAGTCAACGTTGCGGCGCTCGTCACGGAAATCGTCGAAGAGGCTCGGAAGAACGCCGAGGAACCGGCGCCTTCCAAGTCCCGGGTCATTCCCACCTACGTCTCCGCGGGACTCGTGTTCGCCCTGTGTGCATGGGCGTGGCTCGCGCCACCCGCATGGCTCGTCCCCCGACCCGTCGGCGCCCCCTCCCGCGACTACCGTCAAGCCAGCACGCGCGTCGCCCTCGCTCTCCATGCACAGCGCATCGAAGCATTCCGCGTGGCGCGCGGGTACCTGCCTCGCTCGAAGCAGGACGTCGGAATCGCCAGCGACCAGATCCAGTACGACGTCACCGACAGCCTCAACTTCGAGCTCAGCTCGCAGGTCGATGGCGAGCGCGTCACGTACAAGTCGACGCAGCCGCGCGATCGGTACCTCGCCGAGGCGATGACGGCGCTCTCCCGAGCACGCCGATGATGCCACGCCTAACGAGTCACAGGCGCCGCCGTCGGCACGCATTCCGGGCACGCCGAGGCTTCTCGCTCATCGAGCTCCTCACGGTCATGGCCGTGATCGGTCTGCTTGCCGCGCTCGGCGTACCGCGCTACCACGACATGAAGCGGCGCGCGTACACTGCGGCGATCGCGTCCGACTTCAACACGGTGCGAGTCGCGGCGTACAACTACTTCGCCGACAACAGTACCTACCCACCCGATGGGATGCCCGGCGCAGCGCCCGCGGCCATGCTCCCGTACCTCCCGAAGGACTTCTCGTTCGACAACGGCGACTACACCCTGGACTACGATGTATGGCCGTCGCCGTTCAATCCGGACGAGCTCATTGTCGGCGTGACCGTGACGTCGCGTGATCAACAGCTCGTGAACATGGTCGCGCGGAACATCGCCGCCGGCGGAATGGGCATCAACGTCGGCAATGGATACACCTACATCTTCGCCGGACTCTAGCGAGCGCGGGACGCGCGAAAACGACAGAGGCCGCCCATTGGGCGGCCTCTGTCGTTTCCCATAGCGGGGGCGGGATTTGAACCCGCGACCTTCGGGTTATGAGCCCGACGAGCTACCAGGCTGCTCCACCCCGCGTCAGTGAGGCGAAATGTAGCCCGAGGCACAAGCAAGTCAAGGCAAGTTGTCATCCCGAGCGCAGCGAGGGATCCTCAGGTTCCCGGCAGAGGGCTCTCGGTCGGGACGATGAAGATCCCTCGCCTGACGGCTCGGGATGACTCAATCATCACCGCCCGCGCACCGAGTCCGGCGGCGTGGCAAAGCGATAGAGTAGCTCCTTGTCTCCCTTCACCATACCGAACTCCTCGCGCGCGATGCGCTCCTGAACCACGGGATCGGTGAGAATCGCTTTCTTCACGCGAGCAAGCGAGTCCACTTCCCGCTCGAGCGTGTCGATCTGCGCCCGCAGCCGCGTCGCGCGCGCGCGCTGCGCGAGCAGGTCGCTGGTCCCCCACTCCCCGCCCTGCACCGCGAACACCAGCGCGGCAATCACCACTCCCCAGAACACAATGCGGCGAAGCATCGGTCGGCGACCTGGAGCCTCAGAGCCCGTAGATCGCGCCACCCGGGAACTCGGCGGCATCGCCGAGCTCCTCCTCGATGCGCAGGAGCTGGTTGTACTTCGCGACGCGATCCGTCCGCGACGCGCTGCCCGTCTTGATCTGCCCGGCGCCGGTCGCCACTGACAGGTCAGCGATGAACGTGTCTTCCGTCTCTCCGCTGCGATGCGAGATCACCGACAGGTACCCGGCGGCGCGCGCCATCTCGATCGCCTCCAGCGTCTCCGTCAGCGTCCCGATCTGGTTCACCTTGATGAGGATCGCGTTCGCCACGCCGTTCTCGATGCCGCGCGCGAGCCGGTCGGTGTTGGTGACGAACAGGTCGTCGCCCACGAGCTGGACCCGGTCGCCTAACGCTTTCGTGAGCTGCGCCCAGCCCTCCCAGTCATCCTCGGCGAGTCCGTCCTCGATGGAGACGATGGGATACTCGTCCATCCACTTCCCGTACAGCTCGATCATCCCGGCGGCGTCTCGCGTGCCGGCCCCACTTTTCTTGAACGTGTACATGCCGCCCGAGTGCAGCTCCGACGCGGCCACGTCGAGCGCGAGTGCGACTTCCTTGCCCGGCGCGTACTTGGCCGCCTCGATCGCCTCGATGATCACCTGAAGCGCCTGCTCGTCATCCTTGAGGTCCGGCGCGAAGCCGCCTTCGTCCCCCACGCCCGTCGCCAGCTTTCGCTTCACCAGCACCTTCTTGAGCGAGTGGAACACCTCCGCGCCGACGCGCAGTGCTTCGGCGAACGACTCCACACCGACCGGCACCACCATGAACTCCTGGAAGTCCACCGTGTTGGTAGCGTGCGCGCCACCATTCAGGATGTTCATCATCGGGACCGGCAGCGTCCGCGACAACGGTCCGCCGAGATATCGATAGAGCGGAAGCCCGGTCTCGGCCGCCGCCGCGCGGGCGGTCGCCATCGACACCGCCAGGATCGCGTTCGCCCCGAGCTTCTCCTTGTTCGGCGTGCCATCGAGCTCGATCAGCGTGCGGTCGATCTCCACTTGATCCGTCGCGATCAGCCCTGTGAGCGCCGGCGCGATCGTCTCCTCGATGTTCTGTACCGCTTTACGAACGCCTTTCCCGAGATACCTGCCGGCGTCGCCGTCGCGCAGCTCGCGCGCTTCGTGTTCTCCGGTGGATGCGCCGCTCGGCACGGCGGCGCGCCCGGTCTGCCCACTGGCGAGTGTCACGTCGGCCTCGACGGTCGGGTTGCCTCGGCTGTCGAGGATCTCACGTGCGGCGATATCGATGATTGTGGACATGCTGATGGTCTGATCGGTTGAATAGTTAGGCAGGAACTCGCGGCGCACGGCGCCGCGTCGGCGAGTCATTCAATCGACAGCCGCCCCTTCGCGCACCGGCAAGGCGGCGTATTCACTCTCGACTCCATACAGCTCGTGCATCGCAGTCGCCATTCGCTCCCATGCCGCCCGGGACAGACGATTGCGATCGTCGTAGGTGACGCCCTCGGTGTCGACCGACTCGAGGAAGTGAATGTCCACGACGCCCGCGCGTACGCGGAACGAATCGCGCGACATCACCTGGAGCGTGCCGTGTACGACGGTGGGTACCATCGGAACGCCAGCGGCCACCGCGAGGACGAAGGGACCCTTCTTGAACGGCCGGAGCGCGTAGCTGCGGCCACGCGTGCCTTCCGGAAAAACGACGACGGACGCGCCCGCACGAATGCGCTCGGCGGCAACCCGATATGACTCGAATGCCGACTTTCGGTTCTCGCGCTCGATGGGAATCATGCCCGCCGCGCGCGCGGCACGGCCGAACAGAGGAATCCGGAACAGCTCGGCCTTGCCAACGAACTTGTAGCGTGGCAACACCGCCGCGAGCGTGAGCACGTCGAACCAGCTGATGTGATTGCTGACGTAGATGCGCGGCGCGCCTGACCGCATGCGCTCCTCGTTATGCAGCCGGACGCGAATGCCGGCCGCCCACACGAGACAGCGCGCCCACCACCGCGGTGCGTGGTCGTAGATGCTGCCCTCCCGATCCTTCACGCCAAACAACGCGGCGATGATCACCATGAGCCCGAACACCGGCGTCATGATGATCAGCGTCAGGAAGACGAGAATCGTGCGCATCAGGTTGAAAAGTGGTCGTGCCCGGCTGGCGGGTCAACGAATGCGCCGTGCGAGCGCAGCCGTGCCCGCGGCGTGCGGTCGAGCGGCGCAGCGACCACGCCCACCCGCGTCAGCGGCACACCGAACTCACGCGCGAACGCGTGCTCATCGACCGGCCCGCTCGTCGTGACGACGAGCTCGTACTCCTCACCGCTCTTCGCCGCACCGAACGCCGACACTCCGCTCGCAACGGGGATCGCGTCGAGCTCGATGCACACATCGACCGCGCTCGCAGCGGCGAGGTGCCCTGCGTCGGAAAGCAAGCCGTCGGAGATGTCGATCGCGGCCGTCGCGCCGTGTGTCGCGAGCCAGAGCGCCTCTCTGATGCGTGGTGAGGGGCGTGCGAAGCGCGCGCGGTGCTCGCGACTCGGTGGGCGGCCAGCCAGCCATGCCTCGAGCGCACAGCCGGGACTGCCGAGCGCGCCCGTCACGTAGACGACGTCGCCGACGCGAGCGCCGTTGCGCCCAAGCGGACGTGCGGCGTATCCAAGGACGGTTACGGTGAGTGAAAGCTCCGTCGCCCTCGTGAGATTGCCGCCCGTAATCGGTGAGTGGAATGAGCGCGCCGCATCGCCGATGCCCTCGGCAATTCCCGCGAGGTGCTGGCGCCATCGATCGGGAACGCACATCGCGACGAGAATGGCAATGGGCGTGGCGGCCATGGCCGCGAGGTCGCTGAGCGCTGCCGCGGCGGCCCGATAGCCGATCTCGCGGGGCTCGAGCCATCCGTCGCGGAAATGAACGTTCTCGACCGTCGCATCCGTGCTGGCCAGAAGACGGCTGCCCGGTGGCACGTCGAGAACAGCCGCGTCGTCCCCAATGCCACGAGCGCTGTCTCCCCATCGATGAACGAGGTCGCGAATTACGTCGAACTCGCCGCCGTGGCCGAGCGGAATGCTGTCGCTCACGGCAGCTCGGCGAGCACTGGAGGTCGGGGTCGAGATCCGGCTTCGGTCCACACGTGGGCGAGGGCGTCGACCACGTCGTCGATGGTCGTGCCGCGCGCGCCTGGCGCGGACGTCAGCTCGCTGGCTCGACCGTGCATCCACGCCGCGCATGCCCCGGCATCGAGTGGATCATCGATCTGCGCGAGCAGCGTCCCGGCAATGCCGCTGAGCACATCCCCGCTCCCGCCTGTCGCGAGTGCCGGCGTACCGGCCGCCGAGACGAGACTGTGTCCGTCGGGCGCTGTGAGAACCGTGGGCACCCCTTTCAGCAGCACGACGCAGCCCAGCGTCGACGCGAGCTCACGCCCGACGTCGAAGGGTGCGCGAAGGATTGCCTCGGTCGGCATCCCGCTCAGTCGGGAGAACTCGACGACGTGCGGCGTCACGAGCGCCTTGCGACCACCGAGGAGCGAACCGAGCGCCGGCGCGTCACCCTCGAAGATCGTCAAGGCATCCGCGTCGAGAAGCACCGGGCCGCGCCACGCTCGCAGAATGCGTTCGACGCGTGCACGTGTGTCGCCCGCGCGACCGAGACCCGGCCCAATCACGACAGCGTGCGCCCAATCGCAGATCGAGTCCTCGATCTCGGCGTCGGACTCGGGCCACGGCCGCGTGAGAGCCGCGGGCACTGATGACTGCACGGCCGGAACGCTTGATGGATGCACGATCGCGCGCGCCATCCCAACGCCGCTTCGAAGCGCCGCGCGCGCCGCGAGAATCACCGCGCCGGCCATGCCCTCCGTGCCGCCGACGATCGCGACGCGTCGCCGCGTTCCCTTGTGCGCGTTGACGGCAATCGCAGGGATGCGAGACATGACCCATGCTCGATCCACGAGCGTGGCGGCGCCGTCGTCGAGCGCGGCGTGCGCGCCGAGCCCGATATCGACGACTATGATGCGACCACATCGCTCGCGCCTGACGAGCGTGCCACGCTTCATCGCGCCAAACGTGATCGTGAGATCGGCCGTGACCGTAACGTTACCCGCACCGGTGGACGCATCGAGTCCGCTCGGCACGTCGAGCGCGACGACGCGCGCACCGCTCTCGCGCAGATCCGCGATGCGACGTATCGCGTCGGCGATCGCGCCGCGCGGCGCGCCGCTCGAGCCAGTGCCCAGAAGGCCGTCGACCACGATGCGTTCCGCACCACCGGGTTCACGCGCGTCGATCAGCGAGCGGGCGGTCTGACGCTCGGCCCGAGCATCGTCGGTCTTCGCATCGGCGACGTCGAGGACACGCACTGAAACACCGACGGCGGCAAGTGACGCCGCGACTACCCAGGCATCGCCCCCGTTGTTCCCGGGACCGGCAAACACCGCGACGCCACGTGCTATGTCATCACCGAAGGCACGCACGATTTCGGCCGCAGCCGCGGCCCCGGCGCGCTGCATGAGCGCTCGCGACGGGATGCCGCTGTCGATGGCAGCACGGTCACGGGCGGCTGACTGCGCCGCGGTGACGACTTGCACGGTCATGCGACCGTCGTCAGGCAGGGTGACATGGGCGGCGGCAGATGGTGAAACGGCGGCCGGGTGGCCGCCGCGACTCGCCGCAGGCTGCTATTTGCTCGTTGCCGCTATTTGTGCGACTGGCCCACGGACCTTCCGAAACTGATCTCGCCGTTGTCGATCCGCAAGTTGAACCCGCAGTCGGGATTGCTGCACACCCAGGCCTTGTACGTGATGGGTGCGCCGTCCTTGCCGTAGTCGCTCAGCGGGAGGAGAGAACCTTCACGACACTTACGGCACGTCGGAAGTTCAGTGGAGTTCAAACGATCGTCCCTCCTTCAGCATCGAGGATTGGCGGACCCGGGTGCGATGGATGGACCGCTCCGAGTGAGCTACGCCTGACCGGCGCGCCTCCACGGGTAGTCGCGCTCGAACGCCTGGTCGAAGCCGAACACATCCGCGAAGTCGAGCCGCGAGTCGTTGGGCTGGCTGATCAAGAGTCCCAGGTCCACGAGCGTGAACACTACATCGCCGATGTCAGCGGTCGAGCGCACGCCCCAGTGGTCGAGCACCAGTCGCGCCATGACGCCGTACCGTTCGAGCGCGAGATCTCGACACGCTTCGGCGAGCTCGCGACCCGTGATGTGCCTCCGCTCAGGGAGGCGCGACTGGGAGAACTCGAGCGCCGAGAGAACGAACAGGTAGGCGTGCTCATGGAACCGCGGTTCGCGCAGGCGAATCTGGTCCATGATGCCTTCTCGAAACGCCAACTCCGGCAATGCTGCTCCTCGACCAAGGGGTTGTGAGCCGGCTGCCTCGCACGGCACACTTGTTTTTCGGGCCCCACGAGGCACGTCACGTGCCTCGGTGCTCGACGCTAAGATGTGTGTCCATTCAGCGCGGCACAACCCGGCCCGTTGCGATGACGAACGACGACGAGCACGGGGCACGGCGCGCGCCCGCGGCAGCGGCGCAGGGGCAATTAGACAGGCCTAACCGCGTACCGTGACGCGCCGCACAGCCTGGTTGGCAGGCGAGTCCCTTTTTCCGGCCGCCCGATGCGGGTGCGCCGTGCCTAACGCGTAACAGCGTTCATCGGCTCACGGTGACGCCGCTTCCACGGGAGCCGGATACAGCGGGAACGCCGCGGTGAGCTCGCGCACCTCGTCACGAACACGTTCGGCAACGCCGGTGTCCTCCGGCGCTCGCAGCGTCGTGTCGATCAATTCGGCGATGCGTCGCATCTCCGGCTCCTTCATCCCGCGGGTCGTTACCGCGGCCGTGCCAATGCGGATGCCGCTCGTTACAAACGGAGACTGTGTCTCCTTGGGAACCGTGTTCTTGTTCACCGTGATCCCCGCCCGGTCGAGCGCGTGTTCCGCTACCTTGCCCGTGAGCCCCTTGCTTCGAAGGTCCACGAGCATCAGGTGATTGTCGGTTCCGCCAGAGACGACATTGAAGCCGCGCTCCACGAGCGCGGCCGCGAGCGTCCGCGCGTTTGCCACGACCTGCGCCGCGTAGTGCTTGAACGACGGGTGGAGCGCCTCCTTGAGCGCGACCGCCTTGGCCGCGATGACGTGCTCCAGCGGGCCGCCCTGCAGCCCGGGGAACACCGCCTTGTCGATCGCCTTCGCGTGTTCGGCCTTGCAGAGAATCAGCCCGCCGCGCGGGCCTCGCAGCGTTTTGTGCGTGGTCGTCGTCACGACGTCGGCGTGCGGAACCGGCGACGGGTACACGCCTGCGGCAACGAGCCCGGCAAAGTGCGCCATGTCCACCATGAAGATCGCGCCAACCTCGCGCGCCACGTCGGCGAACCGGGCGAAGTCGATGACGCGCGAGTACGCGCTGTAGCCGGCGATGATCATCTTCGGCCGCGATTCGAGCGCGAGCGCGCGCATCTGCTCGTAGTCGATCAACCCTTCGTCGTTCACTTTGTACGACACCGGGTGATACAGCATCCCGGAGAAGTTCACATGCGACCCATGCGTTAGGTGGCCGCCATTCGACAGGTCCATGCCGAGGAATGTCTCGCCCGGCTTGAGAAACGCGAAGAATGCCGCGGCGTTCGCCTGCGCGCCGGAGTGGGGCTGCACGTTCGCGTGCTCCGCGCCGAACAGCTCCTTCGCCCGATCGATGGCGATCTGCTCGACCTGATCGACGAACTCGCAGCCGCCGTAGTACCGCTTGCCCGGTAGTCCCTCGGCATACTTGTTCGTGAGCGGCGAGCCCATGGCCTCGAGCACCGCCGGCGACACGAAGTTCTCACTGGCGATGAGCTCGAGCCCCTCGAGCTGACGCTCCACTTCCCGATCGATGAGGCGGGCGATCTCGGGGTCGGCATCACGAAGCGCCGCGCCGGGCGGACAGCGATCCCACTCGGACCACATGCTCATGCCGTTGAGTCCTCGGTTCGGAAGATTGATGGTCATGCTTCGCGCGGAAACGGCGGCCACGTGCGGACGAGCGAACCCACGGCCTTCAATCGGCGCTCCGCCATCCGGTCCGCGGCCACGTACGTCGGAATGCCCTGCTCGCGCGCCAGTTCGAACACGCCGAGCAGTGTGTCGTAGATCTCGTCGGCCTTGCGCAGCGATCGCTCGCGCGTCCATCCGGCCAACTCGCTGTATACGTTGATGACGCC
>Ga0075424_100005421_pt1 | contig 12179 bp, 9 predicted proteins | sample SoiMethybrSBSTD3_FD_75301 | JGI IMG/M metagenome (GOLD analysis project Ga0075424, IMG submission 75301) | Bulk soil microbial communities from a Populus tree surrounding site in Tennessee, USA - Soil MetaG P. TD hybrid SBSTD3 | ecosystem: Environmental > Terrestrial > Soil > Tree plantation... | reverse complement strand
CACGCAGGATCGCCAGCAGGCGGTGAGAGGGAATGTCTCGGCCCGGCTCGCCGTGCTCGAAGTAGTCGCGGTAGGTGGCGGCCTCGGGATCCTTCTCCTTCTCGGGGAGGACGCGGACGCGCAGCGTCCCCTCCGCGGCGATCACCCGGCGCAACTCGGCGCGCTCGCCGGCGTTCTCGGAGAGCCGCTCAGCGAGGATGTCCCGTGCGCCAGCCAGGGCCGCGTCCCCATCCTCGACGCCCTTCTCGGCGCTGACGAATTCGCGAGCCAATTCCTCCGGGAGGGAACGCGAGGCGGCGTTCGCCAGCAGTGCGTCCGCCAGCGGCTCCAGCCCCTTTTCGCGGGCGATCTGGGCGCGGGTACGGCGCTTGGGCTTGTAGGGAAGATAGAGATCCTCCAGCTCCTGCTTGGTGACGGCGGCGCGAACGGCTGCTTCCAATTCGTCGGTGAGCTTGCCCTGCTCGCGGATGCTCTCCAAGATGGCGTCCCGGCGCTCGGCAAGCTCCAGGAAATACTCCCGGCGCTTGAACAGGGTCTCGAGCTGCAAATCCTCGAGGCCGCCCGTAGCCTCCTTGCGATACCGGGCCACGAAGGGGACGGTCGCCCCCTCGGCAAACAACTCGGAGGCGGCCTGCACCTGCTGCGGCCGGCAACTCACCTCCGAGGCGATCTTCGCGACGAAGCGCGGTTCAAGTACGGCGGTCTTGCTCATGGAGTCTCCTTCGGGGTGGAGAGGTAGTTTCTCATATCTGTAGCGCCCGGGCCGGATGCGGTCTTGCTCATTGAAACGGATGGGGCTCGAGCTTCGTATCAAGCTCCATGCGAAATCCCAGACCAGGTTCACTGCGCTCGCCGGAGACCCGCCTGAACTGGGTAGATGCTGCGTGGGCGCTTCTGCTGCTCGTCACCTCGCCGCACTGGGCCGCAGCAGCCGAAAGGAAAGACCTGGCACTTCTGGGGGCGAAAGTGTACTCATCGCCGCAAGCGACTGCCATTGAGGATGCCGTCGTGGTGCTGCACGACGGCAAGATCGCCGCGGTGGGGAAGCGCGGCAAGGTGAAGGTTCCGGGCTCAGCGCAGATTATTGACTGTAGAGGCAAGGTGATCACCGCGGGCTTCTGGAACAGTCACGTGCACTTCACCGAGGCCGTCTGGAACGACGCCGCGAAGGCTGCCGCGACGAAGCTTGAAGAGCACATGCAGACGATGCTCACCAGCTGGGGGTTCACGACGGTGTTCGACATCGCCTCGTTCCTCAGCCGTACGAATGCACTACGGGCTCGCGTAGAGAGCGGAGAAGTGCCGGGCCCGAGGATTTATACGACCGGCGAGCCGCTCTATCCACGAAATGGCACCCCCTCGTATGTGGGAAAGGAGTGGGACATTCCGCAAGCTTCCGGCCCGGAGGAGGCGAACGCCTTGGCGTGGCAGCGGCTGGCGGCCGGAGCGGACGGCATCAAGGTTTTTGCCGGTGCGATCACCAAGGCTGGGGTCATCCCGATGGATCCCACCATCATCCGCTCGGCCGTCGAAGTGGCCCACGAGGCAGGCAAGCCAGTCTTCGCCCATCCTTCGAACAGGGTCGGCTTGGATGACGCGATCGAGGGTGGAGTTGACGTGCTCGCTCATACGGCTCCGATGGCAAAGCAGTACACCGCGGAGGAGCTGGCGCGGATGAAGAAGCAGCACATGGCTTTAATTCCGACGCTCGAGCTGTTTCCTTATGAGGAAAAGAAATTCGGCGGCACTCACGAGGACGAGGAAGCGGTGCTGAAGACCGCTATCGACGAGTTGAAGAGCTACTTCGCCGCCGGCGGGACGATCCTGTTCGGCACCGACGTCGGCTACATGGAGATCTACGACACCAGCGGCGAGCTCGAATCCATGTCGCGGTCGGGAATGACGTGGCGCGATATCCTGGCGTCGCTCACGACCACCCCGAGCACCTTCTTCAAGGCGACTCAGAAGGGCCGCGTAGAGAAGGGAATGACCGCCGACCTCGTCGTGCTGGATGCTGACCCGGCGAACGATGTCCGCAACCTCGCCAAGGTGGCGTACACCATTCGCGCGGGCCAGGTTATCTATAGGAAACCCTGACGTGTGAGGCCTCGCCCAAGCGACGGACCTTCAGGAAGAACCCGCTGGACGCGTCTAGGCCTCGCGGGCCGCGCCAAGGTGGCGGCGGGGACTCGCGGCCAAGCCGAACAGAAGCCCGAGGCCCGCAGCCGTCAGCAGCACCTTCCCCGGATGGTCTTTGGCGTATTTTCTCGCGTCACGCTCGAAGCGCGACACTCTCTTCCTGGCGTGCAGGTAGCGCCCCAGCAGGGTCTTCCTGACGTCGTCGACCTGCGCCTGGACGTTCTTCGAGACACGCTCGGCTCTGCCGCGCAGTTGGGTCACGGTTTCACGGTAACGGCGGTCGAGCCGGTCCACCCGATTGTCGATCGTCTTCTCGGCGGTGTCGAGGCCCTGATTGACGACGACACGAGTCTTCTTCACCAGGCCGCCTACTCCATCCTTCACGCGCTCAGCGGTTTTGCTGTTTCTGGCCATATCGTTCTCCTGGTTCCATTGTGGAATTCGCAGTGATTTGCTCCGCCGCCGTTCGGCGAGACACGGAACAGATTCCTCTACTTCAAGAACCGCGCCAACTTGGGCGGGAACCTTTCCTCGCCTTCCGCGTTATGTTGAGCTGGAGATGCGAGTCAGCTCATGAGCATGCCGATGATTCTGGAACCGCCGAGCGACGGGGAGCTGATGGCACGCGTGCGGGAGGGAGACCGGGAGGCTTTCTCGGACCTGGTCGACCGCCACAAGGACGCCGTGGTGAGCTATCTCACCCGTCTGAGCGGTGACCGCGACCGCGCCGAGGACCTGGCCCAGGACACTTTCCTGCGCCTGTTCCGAGCCGCTCGCGAGTACACGGAGCAGGGCTATCTCAGGGCGTACCTCTTCCGCATCGCCACCAACCTGGTGCGGTCGGCGGAGCGGCGAGAACGGCGGCTGCGCTTGCTGATGCCGTTCTTCCCGCGGGAGGAGCACGCGGAGCCGGCAGCCGCCAGCGGCATGCTCCGCCGGGAGCTGCATCGGGAGGTGTCTGCGGCCTTGGCGAAGCTGCCACTACGCTACCGGGTGCCCCTGGTCCTCCACGAGATCGAGGGCTGGTCGTACGTCGACATCGCCCAGGAGATCGGGTGCCGGGAGGGCACCGTGAAGTCACGCGTCCACCGCGGACGCAAACAACTGAAGCAAAGGCTCGAGCCTTATTGGACTGGAGGTGCGGCATGGAAGACCACCGGACCCGGCGGACTCGCCAAGTAATGGAGCTGCTGCGCGAGCTGCCCAGCGAGCATGCCCGTCCGGGCTTCACTGCCCGTGTGCTGGAGCAACTCGACGCGGAACCGCAGAAGGCTTCTCGCTGGAGCTTTCGGCTCGCGCCGGCCCTGGCGGTTGCCGCCCTCTTGGCGGTCGCGATCTCGGCCGGGGCGCTGATCGAGTGGCAGGGAAGAGCCAGGAAACATCAAGAGGAGGTCCAGGCCTTGCAGGAGCTGCGAGCCGAGCACGGACGATTGGAGGCTGAGCTGCACGCGATATCGGCGACATCGGAGCCGCCCGTGGTCTACCTCGGCGGCGATGAGCAATTCGACTACGTCCTCGATCTGGGAAAGGTTCGCGATGCCGAGGTCGTCACCTCGGCGACGCCCGCGGCCTATCACATCGCTACGTTCTAGGGAAACCTGATCGCAACGATCGATCACAACGAAAGGGAGAAAATCAAAATGCGCAATGGAAAGGGATTGAACGCCCTGGCCTGTGGCCTCGCTCTCGGCCTCGCGGCCTGGGTTGGAACGGCGAGCGCCGTCCGTGCCGACGAGGGGGAAGGCGAGGGAAAGAAAGTTGAGAAGCGGGTCGTCATCGTCAACAAGGACGGTAAACCGCAGGTCTATGAAAGCGGCGGCCCGCTCGTCAACCGCGGCTATCTGGGCGTGGGCCTGCTGGACCTGACGCCGGAGCTGCGCACCCACTTCGGCGTGCCCGAGGACTCGGGCGTCATGGTCTCGAAAGTCGAGGCGGGAAGCCCGGCGGAGAAGGCGGGGATCAAGGTGGGCGACATCCTCACCCTGGTCGACGGCAAGCCCATGAAGTCGAGCTGGGACGTGATGGGCAAGGTCCGCACCTACGACAACAGCCAGCAGGTGCCGATCGAGATCTGGCGCAACGGCAAGGCCCAAACGGTCACCGCGCCCATCGTCACCCGTGAGCGCCCGGAGCTCGACATGGGCCCTCTGCTGGGCAAGCTCGGCTCCGGCGAACACCCCATGTGGCTCAACCTCGACGGCGAGAACCTGCTCAAGCTCAAGGGGTTCAAGGACCTCAAGGATCTCCCGGGCGGCAAGTGGACCGACGACGACGGGCACCACGTCGAGATCAGGCGCTTCGGCTCGGACCGCGAGGCGGGCTTGGAGAAGAAGCTGAAGGAGCTCGAAAAGCGGATCGACGAGCTTCAGAAGCAGTTGGAGAAGAAGAAGTAGGGCTGTTTCGTCAGTACGCCAACAGCTCCCGCGCCGCCGCCAGAACCTTCTCCTTGTCCGGCAGCAGCACCTTCTCCAGATTCTTGGCGTAGGGCACGGGAAGGTCCGGGTAGGCGACGCGGCGGATGGGAGCGTCGAGCCAGGGGAAGGCGCCGTCGGCCAAACGGGCGGCGACTTCAGCTCCGAAGCCGAGGGTAATGGGCGCTTCGTGAACGATCAAGGCCCTTCCCGTTCGCTTCACCGAGGCCAGCACGGTCTCTTCGTCGAAAGGCACCAGGGTTCGTAGGTCGATCACCTCGGCCTCGACGCCCGACTTCGCCAACTCCTCGGCGGCCTCCATGGACGTCCAGGTGGAGGCGCCGTAGGCGATCAGCGTCAGGTGCTTGCCCGGCCGCATCACCTGGGCTTCGCCAATCTTTGCCACGGCCTCGCCTTCGGGCAGCACGGCTTTGATCCGGCGATAGAGGAACTTGTGCTCGAAGAGCATCACCGGGTTGGGATCGCGGATCGCCGCCTTGAGCAGCCCCATGGCGTCCTCGGCCGTAGCGGGACAGACGACCTTGATGCCCGGCGTCTGGGCGAACCAGCCCTCGGGATTCTGGGAGTGGAAGGGGCCCGCGCCCACGCCGCCGCCGGTGGGCAGGCGGATGACGATCGGGCAGGGCACCTGCCAGCGATAGAAGAGCTTGGCTGCCACGTTCACGAGCTGGTTGAAGCCGCAGGAGATGAAGTCGCCGAACTGCATCTCCACGACCGGCCGGTAGCCCAGGAGGGAGGCGCCGATGGCGATGCCGATCGTGCCGCTCTCGGCGATGGGCGTGTCCAGCACGCGGTGGGGCCAGCGGGAATGCAGTCCCCGGGTGGTGCGGAAGGCGCCTTCGAAAACGCCGATGTCCTGCCCCATCACCACCACCGACGGATCGCGCTCCATCTCCTCCAGCAGCGCCTGGTTGATGGCGTCCACGTAGGTGATCTCGCGCGGGTTCCGCCGCCGGTGGCTGAGGGCCGCGGTTTCCGGCCCCTTCGGCTGCGACGGCGTCGTCGGAGCGGGTGCGAACACCGGCCGCAGAGCCACCTCGGCCACCGGAGGCAGCGCATCGACGGCACGGGAGATGGCGGTCTCCACCAGCTCCGCGATCCGCTTTTCCAGGCGTTCGCGGGTGGCGGCGTCGAGAGCTCCGTCCTCCTCCAGCCGGTGGGCGTAGGCGGGCACGGGATCGGCGGCGCGGTAGACCTCGAGCTCGTCCTTGGGCACGACCTTCAGCGAGTCGTCCCCTTCGCTATGCCCGCGCATGCGGCCCAGCATGGCCTCGATGAGCGTCGGCCCCTTGCCCGCGCGGGCGTGATCCACGGCCCGGCGGAAGGCCTCGGCCATCACGTCCGGATCGTTGCCGTCCACCGTCTCGGCGGCGATGCCGTAGCCAAGGCCGCGGTCGGAGAGGCGCTCGGCGGCGTACTGGAGATGGGCAGGAGTCGAAAAGGCATAGTGGTTGTTCTCGATCACCAGGATCAGCGGCAGCTTCCAAACGGCGGCCATGTTGAGCCCTTCGTGGAAGTCGCCCGTCGACGTGCCGCCCTCGCCGATGAAGTTGATGGCCACCCGGTCGGACCCTGAGTGCCGGAAGGCGAAAGCGCAGCCGGCCGCCACCGGGATCATGGCGCCGAGATGACTGATCATGCCGACGTGGAGAATGCCCTGCTCCGGCGCCAGGTAGCCGTAGTGGAACGAACGCTCGACGCCCTGCGAAAAGCCCTCGCCCTTGCCCAGGAGCTGCAGCGCCAGGCGATTCAGCAGATGATCGGGCTCCGGCCGCCGGCCATCCGGCTCGCCGAAACCAAAGCCGGGAAAGGCGCGGGCGGGATCGAGATAGACGGCGAGGATGGCGCCAAGATCCCGGTGCAGCGTGCAAAGCGCATCGCCCGGCCCCAGCGCCAGACCGGCCGGGACGGTGGTGGCCTCGTTACCAACCTCGCTGTACCACTTGGAGACCCGGCCGGTGAGCAGCAGGGCCTCGAACCGGGCGTCGAAGTCCCGGGTGAGCTTCATATAGGCGTACCGCAGCAGCCGCTCCCGGCTGGCCGGCGCGGCGACCGCGGCGGTCTCGGAGGATAGGACGGTCATAGGGGAAGGAGTGTATCAAGGGGAGTGCGAAGGCCGGATGTTCTCCGGACCGGCCCCTCATCACCCCGGCCCTCTTCTCCCATCGCCCTCCCCCCGACCGGGAGAAGAGGGAGCAAGGCAGGAACGCCCCAGGGGTACCCCTCTCCCGGTGAGGGGGGGTTGGGCGGGGGCGGGAGAGGGGCAGGGGTGAGGGTCTTGGGTGCGGGGACCTCTGCCGTTCTTCACCTTCTACTTTTTCAACCCCCCCACCTGCTTCTCCAGCCGCTTCCGGTGCCGGTTCTCGGGGTCCATCTGGAGGAGGATCTTGAGCGCCAGCTCGGCCTTGGGCGCATCGCCCTTGCCGATGAACGTCTCCACTTGCTGGACGCCCTGCTCCAGGGCCTGTTGCCGGCGGTGGACGGTTTCCAGGCGCTCGACCTCGGAGTACATGGCCGCGGCGCGCGGACTCGCGGGCTGCGCCTGCTGCAGCTCCTCGGCGACCTCGCGGGCGGCGAACCAGTCGTGCTCGCCCAGCGCCTGCCGGTAGCGGCGCTCGAAGACGGCGGCCTGCTCCTCCGTCTGGACGCCGGCCCGGGCCTCCTCCAACTGCTCGCGGTAGAAGTCGAGCGTCACCCGGGCGACGTCGAGCTTCCCCAGGGCGTCCAGCTCCTGCTTGGCTTCCACCAGCCGATCCGCCGCGAGAAGCTCCTCGAACTTGTGGCGCCGGCGCTCGATCTCCGCCGCCTGGTGCACCCGGCGCTCGGCCTCCTCGAGCTCATGGCTGAAGGCCTCGGCCCGCTGCCCCGTGGGATCGTTGCGGGCCACGGTCTCGAGCTCGCGCCGGGCGGCCTTGAGGTTGCCGTTGGCCAAGGCGTCCCGGCCCGCGAGGAGAGCGGCCTCGGCCCGTTTGCTCCGCTCCGTTTCCTCGGCCAGCACCTGGAGCCGGCTTTCGAATTCCGCGCGCCGCGGGTGATCGGGCAGGATCTCGAGCAGCGTTTCCAGGGCCAGCCGCGCCAGCGAGAGCTGCTTGCGCTGGAGATAGTTGGCGAGCACCTTCTCGGTTTCGGCGGCGCGGCGCATCTGCTCTTCGCGATGCCGTGCCTGATCCTCGCGCTGACGGTGCGCCTGGGCGAGCCCTTCCTTGAGCCGGTCGAGGCCCAGAGCCCGAGGATTGGCGGCCTCGATCTCCGTGATCAGCCGTTGCGCTTCGTCGAGCTTTCCCGCGGTCATCGCGGCTTCCGCTCGCGAGAGATCGACGGTGTTCTCCTGGACGCGCTTGGACGCCCGGTCGATCTGCGCCAGGAGGTCGAGCCTCTCGGCCCGCGACAGCTCGCTCGAGCTGCGCTGGCGCGGCGGCGCAGGCGGTGGGGGCGACTTGGCCTCCTCGACGAGCGAGATGGGGATCTCCCGCGTCTCCGCTCCTTGCAGTCCCTTCTCCACCTTCTCGAGAGCGGTGATGAAGGCGCGAGCGTCCGGGAATCGCTGCTCGCGGTCGCGTTCCAGGGCCCGCCGCACCACGCGGTCGAGCTCCTGCGGCACGTCGACGTGAGGGTTGCGGCCCCGCAGCGGCAGGGGATCTTCCGACAGCCGCTTGAAGATGAAGCCGTGCTGGTTCTCGGACTCGAAAGGCGGCAGCCCGACGATCATCTCGTAAAGGACGAGGCCGAAAGAGTAGATGTCGCTGCGGTGATCGAGCGTGACGCCGCTCGGCATTCCCGCCTGCTCGGGAGAGCAGTACTGGAGCTTGCCCAGGAACATGCCCACCTGGGTGATCTCGACGTTGGCGTCCGCCTCCAGGGTGCGGGCGAGGCCGAGATCGATGATCTTGAGCCGCAGGTTGCCGGCCTTGTCCTCGGTGATCATGAGGTTGTCGGGCGACAGGTCGCGGTGGATGACGCCGGTGGCATGAACCGCCTCGAGACCTTGGAGCGCCTGGATGCCGAGCTGGACGGCGGTGGTCACCGAAAACGGGCCCACACGCCGGATCCGGTCGCCTACGTCCTGCCCGTGAATGTGCTCCCAGACCATGTAGAAGCTGCCGTCGGGCAGCATCGCGAAGTCGTAGAGGATGGCGACGTTGGGGTGCTTGATCTGGGTGGCGAGCCGGGCCTCGCGCATGAAGCGCTTCTGCGCCGAGGGATCGGCCGCGAGGTCCTGGCGCAGGATCTTGACGACCCTGAGCTCTTGCAGGTGGAGGTGGCGGACGGAGTAGACCTCCCCCATGCCGCCGGTGCCGAGGCGCTGGACGATCTCATACTTGCCGTCGAGGACAGACCCCGGCTCCCTGGCGTTCAAACAGATTCCTCGCTCTACATCTCGTCCAGCAGCTTCTGACGCTTGGCGTTGAACTCCTCCTGGCTGATCAACCCCTCGTCGGCCAGGCTCTTCAATTGGCGAAGCTTTTCGGCCACCGGATTGGCTGCCGCCGCCGCGGGCGCCGCCGGGGCGGGTGCGGCTGGAGCTGCGGCAGCCGGCGCTGCCGCCATGGCGTCACGCATCATGCCGGGGAGCATGGCGCCGAGACCGGCGCCCATGCCGATCCCGAGGCCGGCGCCCACGGTGCCGCCGGCGCCGCCGCCCGGCTGGGCTGCGGCGTCGCCGATGGCGCGGGCGGTCTTGAACTTCATGTAGGCGTTCATGTCGCCGATGGCGCCCATGCCGCTGCGCTCGTCGATGAGCTTCTGCACCTCCTCGGGCGGCGTGATGGCGCCGAGGTAGAGGTCCACCAGCTCGATGCCGTACTTGCCGAAGTCGTCCGCCACCCGGGCCTTGAGGCCCATGGCGAGCTCGTCGTAGACCTTCGGCAGGTCGAAGATCGAGGTCAGGTTCTCGCCCAGGACGTCGGTCAAGCGGGCCACGATGACGTCGCGGAAGTAGTCCTCGACGCCTTGCGTGCTGTAGTTGCCGCGGGTGCCTACCACGGTGTTGACGAACACCTGGGCGTTGGTTACCCGCACGGCAAACTTGCCGAAGGCGCGCAGCCGCACCATGGCCAGCTCGTGGTCACGGAAAACCACCGGCTCCTTGGTGCCCCACTTGAGGTCGAGGAAGGTCTTGGTGGAGACGAAGAACACCGAGGCCTGGAACGGCGAGGTGCCGCCGAAGGGAATGCCGAAGAGGCTGGCGATCACCGGCACGTTCTGGGTCGCCAACGTGTGGCGGCCGGGGCCAAAGGTGTCGAGAGCCTTGCCGTCGCGGAAGAAGACGGCCTGCTGGCTCTCCTCGACGATGAGCTGGCTGCCGAGGCGGATGGCCGCCGTACCGTTGGCGGGCCAGCGCGCCACCATCGTGCTGCCGGTCGGGTCCTGATATTGGATCACGTCCATTGTGAGTCTCCTGAAGTCTCCTGGCTGCCGATATCGTCAAGCAATCGTCAAGCGCTTTGGCCGCCTTGCACGGCGTTGCCGATGACCTGCTTACGCTGCTTCCACTTGTCGTCCAGTGCACGCACCGCCTGTTGCAGACGGTCGAGAGCCGGCGCGGGATCGTCGGCGCCCGGCGCGGGCACGGCGGCGGCGCCGGCCTCGAGCTGCGCCAGGTCGTCCACCACCGAGAGGTCGAACTCGTAGAGGCGCTGCAGCTCGGCCTCGCCGATCTTCACCGGATCGAACAGCCCGGTGGCGCCGTAGTCGGCGAAGCGCACGGCCTGCGACAGGCCGTCGATCTGGCGGTCGAGGCGGTCGAAGCCGGTGAGGACGCCGATCTTGCCGGCGTCCGTATAGCTGCGGGTGCGGTCGCGCAGGGCCGATTTCAGGCGTCCCAGCTCCGCCGCCAGATGCTCGCGCAACTGCCGGTCGACGTCGCGCCGCAGCTCGCGGTCCTGAAAGCCCCGGTAGCCGGGGATCTTGTCGCCGAGCCGCTCGAGGAAGTTTCGTTGCGCCTTGGCCTCATCGTAGCTGTTCGTCATGCCGGTCTCCTCCGCTGTGGACCTGGATGATCCTATCGCAAAGCGCATCCCGGGTCCCAGGCTGGCCTGGCCGGAAGGCCCTCATCGCCCCGGCCCCGCCCAGGAGCCTGCCGAAAATCTCCCACCGGCCCAACGGGCCGGGAGACCCTAGCCCAGGGCTGAGGCCGAAGGCCGATGCCCTGGGGAAAAGGGCACCCCATCATTGCGGCCTGAAGGGCCGCGAGAGCTTGCACGCTGGCGGACATCTCAAGCAGCCAACAGTCTCGCGGCCTTTCAGGCCGCACCGTATTGTAAATCTCTCCACCCAGGGCATCGTCCTGCGGCCTCAGCCCTGGGCTCCGTTCTCCCGGCCCGTTAGGCCGGCCCCGAGACTTCTACGACACCTGACCCGGTGTGCTTAGGCGACAATCCCACTCCGTGTTGACGAAGACCAGCAACTGGCGTAGTGTGATAACCATCATGGACAGAGCAAGATGCGCGCGCAAGAGCGTATCGAAGGCGCCTCATCGGTTTGCCGCTAAGCATTCTGGGCGCTGGCGCATAAACTCGTCGACGTGTAGTAGAACCAATATAGGAATAGGATGAGATAAGGAGAATTCGATGTCGAAGCTGTTGGCGAGCTTGCTGATGGTTGCGCTCGTGTCTATTGGTTGCGCTTCGACTGGCAAGTCCATAGGGCAGCTAGAGCCGGGTATGACAAAGCAGCAGGTTCTCGGCATACTTGGAGCTCCAGCAGATCGTTCCTTCAGGGAAACCGATGAAGCTTGGCAGTACCAGGAGATCGCAGGGTTTGGCCAGTGCAAGTACACCACTGTTTGGATATCGAACGGCAAGCTCGTTGGCGTCTCAACTCGTAGAGGTGGCAGTGTGGCGGGCTGTGGCCTTGGTTCTCAGCCGGTAGATTGGAGCCAAATGCCATCTACCGAAGGGCATACGCAACCCAAGGGGTAAGATTGAACGGCTGGAAGATGTGTGGGCTCCTGTGGACAGTATTCGAGATCGGCTTCTGTGCAAAATCGAATTGCTTTCCAGTGTCTTACCCGACGGACAAGTCATCAAAGACGTTGCTGAGCATGTGGCGGCATGGCTGGAAACCTCCGATGCAACACCGGTCTGTACTGTCCGTAGTGGACATACTCTTGTCGTAGCTAGAGAGCAAGACGAGAAGCTCCTATTGACGATTTCCCAAACCCTGATGCAACTTGAAGATTCAGCGTTGTTACGCAAGGGTCAGGGTGGCTTCTCAGTTATTGATCCGGGAACTTCCGCAATCATCGTTGAGATTCCACTCTCTGAGGTGATGCATAACCCTGCCGAGAGAGATTGAAACATGCCACAGGTAAGTCCGATCCCTCTGACTGCTCAGCAAACCCTGATCCGCGCAGCGTTGTTGGGCATGCTAAAGGCGAGCCCAGTATTTGACCGATTCTGCGGTTGGGTGCTTGCACTTGGGGGAGGCGCTCTTGGTTTCATTCTTGGTAAGTTAGATTCTCTCCACCCGTTTCTTTCTGCGACGACAATCAAGCGCTTCGCCTGGGTATTTCTGCTCGCCTTTGTTCTTGGTTTTCTTGAGAAATTATTAGCCTCCATGGTAGAAGCTGCGATATCAGGGGCAGAAGAAACTGAGGCGACTGTCATG
>Ga0075424_100005419_pt1 | contig 12182 bp, 9 predicted proteins | sample SoiMethybrSBSTD3_FD_75301 | JGI IMG/M metagenome (GOLD analysis project Ga0075424, IMG submission 75301) | Bulk soil microbial communities from a Populus tree surrounding site in Tennessee, USA - Soil MetaG P. TD hybrid SBSTD3 | ecosystem: Environmental > Terrestrial > Soil > Tree plantation... | reverse complement strand
CTTGGACCCTGATATTTATTCTCTGACACCAAAGCGTTCTCGATATTCTTTCAGATTCATTTTCATTTGCTGGACAAACGCTCTACGCAGTGCCTGTTTCATCGCGGAAACCGGTATGGCGTTGGTTCAGGCAATCAGGACTCTGACAACCATGATTCGTGAAGGGAAAAACACCTTCCGCATTCTACTGGAATTTGAGGAGCCGAAAGTCGGCTAAATCACTGTCCGCGGCTTGTGACCATGGACTGACAAGAAATATATAAGTGGCGGAACTGGGCAATCACTTCGCTTGCCAACCAGGTAATGCGCCGACAAAAGCAGGTGCGCAACCGTGCTCGGACCGTGCATTTTTGATTCACGTTGAGGTCCTTGGAGTTAGCTTTGAACGAGAAGCAGATTCCCCAAGTTGTTGGAAACAATAGCAAACGGAAGTAGAGGATGGAAAGCCTAGAATGGGTTATCGTCCTTGCAAAGCAGGTGCTCTCCCAGCTGAGCGACTTAGTGGAGGCACCAACGTCCAGGTTATTGGCGCGCTCGATGTGTGCCAAAGCCACATTTCCGTGCTCCAGGAGAAACCGGTGGCGAGCAGCGAAGACCGAGTTGCCAAATTCCTGAAGCGTCTCCTCAAACACAAGTCCGCGCTGGAGGTGGCGCAGTCGCTTTCGGGCCCGTCACCTGAACATGTCCGGCGCGTTCCGGGCGGAAGTTCCGTGTCCCTTTCGGCAATCAATAAGCGCTGGGATTTAATACCGCACTCGGAAGACTGCCGGCGCGCTCTTTTGCCGGCGGGCGCTGAATCGGAAGTCGCGGCGTATCAGAATCATATCGAGAACTGTCTCGGGGCAGTGAAGATTCCGGTTGGGATTGCCGGTCCGCTTCGCGTGCGCGGGATGTTTGCTTCCGGCGACTATTACGTTCCTCTGGCGACGACAGAGGCTGCGCTCGTCGCCTCCTATTCCCGGGGAGCGCAAATCATCACCGAAGCGGGCGGGTGCGTTAGCGTGATGTTGAACGAAGGCGTCAGTCGCACGCCTGGATTCGCCTTTCGAAGCCTGGTGAGTGCGGGGCTGTTTTCGGTCTGGTGCATCGAGCAGCGGGAAGAATTAAGGACCGCTGCTGCCCAAACCAGCGCACACGGAGAACTCGCGGACATTGGCGTGGCAATCGAGGGCAATCACGTGTATCTCCTACTCGAATTCACTACCGGCGACGCCTCGGGCCAAAACATGGCGACCATCGCCACACAGGCAGTTTGCAATTACATCGGCGAGAATTCGCCCGTAAAACCGGAATACAGTTTTGTGGAAGCCAATTTCTCGGGCGACAAAAAAGCGACCGCGCACTCATTCACCACAGTTCGCGGCAAGAAAGTCAGCGCCGAGGTCACTCTGCCACGAGAATTGTTGGAGCATCGGCTTCACACGACGCCCGAACAACTGGAGCAATACTGGAAGATGTCGGCGATTGGCGCGATCCAGAGCGGCAGCATCGGCGTTCAGGGACACTTCGCGAACGCTCTAGCGGCGCTGTACATTGCCTGCGGTCAGGATCCGGCTTGCGTAGCCGAGTCGGCAGTCGGAGTGACGCGAATGGAGCTGGATCCACAGGGCAATCTCTATGCGAGCGTCACGCTGCCCAGCATCATGGTGGGCACGGTCGGAGGAGGCACTTCGCTTCCTACACAGCGCGCGTGTCTTGAGATCATGGGCCTGGCCGGCGCCGGGCACGCGCGAGCCTTAGCCGAAGTATGCGGAGCGCTTGCGCTGGCGGGCGAAATTTCGCTCACCTCGGCAATTTGCGCCAATGAATTCTCCCGTGCGCACCAAAAACTGGCCCGCGGCCGCCAGGCCCTACAGAAGAGCGGCAATGGCTAACCGCTGGTGGATCTACCAGCGCGAACGTTTTCCTGTCTTGGCACACACGCCGATCATCGCGGCCTTCAGTCTCTCCGCGGTCAGCTATTCGGCGTTGATTCGCGGTTCGCATCATCTTCCCGGGTGGAAACCCTGCGTCGTGGCGTTTGCGAGCTCGTTCCTTTTTTTCCTCCAGCTTCGCATTGCCGACGAGTTCAAGGATTTCGAGGAAGACTCGCGCTATCGGCCCTATCGTCCGGTGCCGCGCGGCCTGGTCAAGCTCCAAGATCTGGGCTGGCTGTGGGCGGGCTGTATCTCGATCCAGCTTGCGCTCGCGCTTTGGCTCGCGCCCCGATTGATCGTGCTATTGCTGCTGACGTGGATCTATCTGCTGCTGATGAGCAAGGAGTTTTTCGCGCGCAGCTGGCTAAAGGCGAGACCGATCACCTACATGGTCACGCACATGGCCATCATGCCCCTGGTTGACCTCTACACGACCTCTTGCGACTGGGTTCCCGCCGGGCTCTCCAAGCCGCCGCACGGCCTGCTGTGGTTTCTTCTCGTTAGCTTCTTCAACGGCATGGTGGTGGAAATTGGCAGGAAGATTCGCTCGCCACAGGACGAAGAGGCCGGCGTGGAGACGTACAGTTTTCTATGGGGCCGCGCGACTGCCATCGTCGCATGGCTTGGCATGGTGGCTTGCACGGCCGGGTTTGCATACCTAGCGGCCCGCGGGATCGGTTTTGCTCGTCCCATCCTTATTCTCTTGATGGGCTTGTTCTTCGCAGCCGTGCTTGTCGGGGCTTACTTTCTTCGCGGCGCCCCGGCTAAACGCGGCAAAATCGTCGAGGCAATGGCCGGCGTCTGGAGCCTGCTGATGTATCTCAGCCTGGGCTTCGTGCCTATGGTTTTGCGACAGTGGGGTTCGGCATGAGCCGTTTCGTCTTTCGCGAGGGCGGGCTGCAGGAACTTGGGGGCAAGGCCCTGGCCTTGCTGCGATTGGAGCAAGCTGGTCTGCCCATCCCCCCGTGGTTCGTGGTTGCGCCTTCGGCGTTCACGGCAAGTCTCACCAGGGAGCAAGAGGACGCGCTCGCGTCCGAATACCCTGAACGGACGAAGTCGGAACTCCTCTCGCTGAAGCCAGCGGATGAAATCCTGCGTGAAGTCGCGGAAGCCGTGCAGAATTTATGCGGCCAAGGCAGCCGCTTCGCGGTCCGGTCGTCCGCCGTAGACGAAGACGGCTCCCAGTTTTCGTTTGCCGGCCAATTCGACACGTTTCTGTTCGTCGACCCGGAAGGAATCGGCGGAAAAATCTCGGCTGTATGGCGATCTGGTTTCAACGACCGCATTCTCGAATACCGCCGCCAGCATGGGCTGCCGGGCTCGTCGTTAGGGGCCCCGGCCGTGCTCGTCCAGAAAATGGTGAACGCGGATGTTTCGGGCGTAGCGTTCAGTGCCGACCCGGTGAGCGGCCGGCGTTCGCTGGCCGTCGTTTCGGCTGTGCCGGGCCTGGGGACCGCGCTTGTCGGCGGCGAAGCGGCCGCGGACGTCTTCAAAGTCGATCGTGGCGGCACGGTCGTCGACCGGACGATTGTGCCGAAAAACATTTCTCATGTGTTCGATCCCGCGGTGGACGAAGGCGTTTCCGCGGTCGCCTTGAGTGAGGCCGAGGGTTTGAGGCCCGCGCTCAGCGATAAACAGGCCGTTGCAGTCGCCCTCCTCGCACGTCGCGCCGCCGGCGCTTTTGGGCGCCCACAGGACATCGAATGGGCCATCGAGAGCGACCGGCTATTTCTGTTGCAGTCGCGCCCAATCACAACGATAGCCGATCTCCCCGACCCCGAAGGCGCCCACAATCTCTGGGACAACAGCAACATCACGGAAAGCTACAACGGCGTCACGACGCCGCTGACGTTCTCCTTCGCGCGCTACATCTACGAAGGAGTTTATCGGCAGTTCTGCGTCCTCATGCATGTTCCCAAAGCCCGGATCGCTAGCAACGAGCGCACTTTCGCCCGCATGCTCGGTCTTATCCGCGGCCGTGTCTACTACAACCTGCTGAACTGGTACCGCGTGCTGGCGCTCCTGCCGGGATTCACCGTGAATCGCCGCTTGATGGAACAAATGATGGGCGTCCGCGAGAGCCTTCCGGACGAGATCGCCCGCGAGTTGGGTCAAGCCAGCATCAAGGATCGAATTCTTGACGCGTTGCGTGGCGTGCGCATGTTATTCGGCCTGGCGGCAAACCACTTCACGCTGGATCGCCAGATCGAGAAATTCTACGTCCGGCTGAATGCGGCGCTAGCCCCGCCCGAGACGCATTTCGAGGATATGCGCCTCGACGAACTCGTGGCGCACTATTACAAACTCGAAGCGCAGTTGCTTTCTCGTTGGGACGCGCCGTTGGTCAACGATTTCTTCGCCATGATATTTCATGGCGTTTTTCGCAAGCTCGCGGAACGCTGGTGCGGCGATGCCAGCGGCACGCTGGCGAACGATGCGATCCGCGGTCGGGGCAACATCATCAGCCTTGAGCCCGCGGCGCGCGTTCGCGAAATGGCCCAAGTCGCGGCCGCGCATCCCGCGCTCGCCGCTGCTCTCCGCGAAGCTCCGGTCGCCGCGGCAGTCCGCGTCATGCGCCAGTATCCCGAATTCTCCGCGCTGTACGATGCCTACCTTGCGAAGTTCGGCGATCGCTGCCTGGAAGAGTTGAAGCTGGAAAGTCAGACTCTTCACGAGGATCCTCTGGTCCTGTTGAGGAACATCGGCGAGGTCGCGCGCGCCGCTCCCATTTCGCACGCGTCACCAGGGGCCGAGATTCCATCCGCCCGTCAAGCCGAAGAAAAGATGAAGGCTGCGCTCTCGGGTTCGCCCCTTCGGCGCTGGACGCTATTCTGGGTCATGCGCCAGGCACGCAAGCGCGTGAGCAATCGGGAGAATCTCCGCTTCGAACGCACGCGACTGTTTGGCACTATTCGTCGGCTCTTTCTCGAAGTCGGCCGGCGCTTGCAGGCCATGGAACGTTTGGACGACGCTCGCGACATCTTCTATCTCGAACTGGGCGAGATACTCGCCTTTAACGACGGCGCTGCAACCACGTGCGATCTGCGTTCTCTCGCAGCCGTGAGGAAGCAGGAATTCGAAGCATACAAGAACGGTCCGGCTCCGGCCGAGCGCTTCGAGACCCGTGGTCCCGTGTACCACGCGCAAGCGTATCGTTCGAGCAAGCCGAGCGAAGGAATCGCAATCGGCGGCGAAGAAAGAAACGGCCTGGGGTGCTGCCCCGGGGTCGTCCGCGGAACCGCTCGCGTGGTCCGCGATCCCCAGCATGCGAAGTTGACCGCGGGATGCATCCTCGTCGCCGACCACACCGACCCGGGCTGGATCATGCTGTTTCCCTCGGCGCGCGGTTTGCTGGTCGAGCGAGGCAGCTTGCTCTCGCATTCGGCCATCGTCGCGCGCGAACTTGGAATTCCAGCCGTGATCTCGATTCCGGGACTCCTCGATTGGCTCCGCGACGGAGACGAAGTCGAGCTCGATGGCGCCGCCGGAATCGTCCGCCGGCTTGCCGCAAATGAAGCCGATGCGTAGCGAGGCGGCAGGGCGCGCCGATTTTTCCGGCATTCGTTACGCACAATGCTGGGAAGATGCCGATGTTCTGCTTTCCGCGCTCGAACCGGGCCCCGGAAAGCGTTGCCTCTCCATCGCTTCGGCGGGAGACAACACTCTTGCTCTGTTGTCGCGCGATCCGGAAAGCGTGCTCGCACTCGATCTCAGTCCGGCGCAACTCGCCTGCCTTGAACTGCGAGTGGCCGCCTATCGGACGTTGCAGCATGGCGAGCTGCTCGAACTGATTGGTTCGGTCGATAGCGACGCGCGCCCCCGCCTCTATGAGGCCTGCCGTAAACATCTCTCGTCCGGAGCTCGCGCGTTCTGGGACGATCGACCGGACTTGATCGCCGGCGGCGTTGGTTCGGCCGGCAAATTCGAACACTATTTCCGCATGTTCCGCGAACGAGTGCTGCCGCTGGTGCATCCGCGCGAGACCGTCCGGGAACTCCTGCGTTCGAAATCCGGCGACGAGCGGCGTTCGTTCTATCGCAACAGGTGGAACAACTGGCGCTGGCGGCTCATGTTCCGCATGTTTTTTTCACGGAAACTCATGGGCTTGCTTGGCCGCGACCCGGAGTTTTTCCGGTATGTGGAGGATAGCGTCTCCGAGCGGATACTTAAGAGGACCGAGTACGCGCTCACGGAATTGGATCCTGCGGTAAATCCCTACATTCATTGGATCCTGACTGGGCGTTATGCCGGCGCGCTCCCGGCCGCCCTCCGAGAAGCGAATTTCGAGCCGATCCGTCGCAATCTGGATCGTCTAGAATGGCGCCGCGGTTCGCTTGAGGAATCACTTGGCCCTCATCAGAAATTTGATTGTTTCAACCTGAGCGATATTTTTGAGTATATGTCGCCGTCTTCCTACGAGCAGCTCCTCCGGCTGATCATATCGAGCGCCCGCTCCGGAGCGCGGCTGGCGTATTGGAACATGCTGGCGCCGCGCCGACGCCCCGATTCGCTCGCCACATCCTTGCGGCCACTTGCAGAATTGAGTTCGCAGCTGTTCGCTCGCGATCAGGCCTTCTTTTATGGCGCCCTGGTCGTGGAGGAAGTCATATGACTCCGCGCGACGCCGTCGCGATCTCAGTGGTGTTGGCTTCCGCGCTTGCGATGCTGTTTCTGCTGCGCCTCTATCGCCAGTGGACCGGAGCAGAGGGCGAGTGGGTGCGCAAGCTGGCGCACCTGGGAACCGGCTTGATGTCGATCAGTCTTCCGTGGATCTTCTCAAGCCGCATTCCGGTCTTCATCATCTGTGGAGCGTCGATCGCACTGCTGCTCACAATGCGGTATGGGCCTTTCATCCGCGGTCGTTTGTCGGGCGTGTTGGATGACGTAGCGCGCAAGTCTTGGGGAGAAATCTACTTCCCCTTGTCGGTTGCGCTGCTCTATCAGCTTGCCAATGGCAGCAAGCTGCTCTACGCCGTTCCCTTGGTGGTTCTCACGCTGGCGGACACCGTTGCCGCGCTCACCGGCGCCGAATACGGAAAGCACGGATACACCACGACCGGGGCCACGAAAACCCTCGAAGGCTCCATCGCGTTCTTTTGTGCTGCATTCTTCAGCGTAAATGTGGCTCTTGTGGTTTTTTCGGATGCGGGACGCATCGAGACGTTGCTCATTTCGCTCGACATCGCCGTAATCGTGATGCTGCTCGAAGCAATCGCATGGCGGGGTCTGGACAACGTCTTCATCCCCCTCGGTGTATTTATCTTGCTGCGGTTATATTTGGTGATGTCCGTGGCGCAGCTGTGGAATCGCTTGCGCGTGGCGGTTGCCCTCGTGATTTTCGTGACCGCCTACGCCCGCAAGACCACGTTGCAGGGCAGCGCGCTTCTGGCGTCCGCTCTGGTGCTCTACGTTTCGTGGGCGCTCGGAGGATGGCAGTGGCTGGTACCGCCCGCCACCTTGCTGCTTGCTTATACCGCCTTTTCCCCGGGAAAGATTACTCCGTCGGACCGCACGCACAACGTCTACGCGGTCTTGAGCATCGCATCGGCGGGCTTGGTGTGGCTTTTTCTTTTTCGCGTCTGGCAGCAGCCCGGATTGTTGTTCCCCTATACGCTCGCGTTCGCCATCAACCTTGCTCTCGTAGCGTGGAATTTCCTTTATCCCCGGTACTCGTCCGTTCGACGTGTGATGGTTGCATGCGTGCTGATTTCATGGGCGTTGATGTTTGCGCCGTACTTGCTGACGGAGGGCGCCTCGCGCTCATCGCTGCTGCAAACCGCTGCTGCCTTGTTGATCTGCGCCGTCGCTTTCGCGGTGTTCTACCTATTGGAACCGCGCAGGGAAGGCACCTATCCCGCGAGCGGTGCCCGCTGGTTGCGGCAGGCTGCCATCGTGTTGCTGGCGACTCTGGCGGGCAGGATATTCTGAAGATGCGAGTCATTCATTGCCTGCATGCCTCCGAAATCGGCGCGTTGGCTCAAGGCGCGCCGCTGCCGCGCTTCAACCCTGCGGATTTCGATACCCAGCACGCGGATGTGCACTTGTGCGCAGTGTTGGAGAGCGGTGATGTGCAGGCACGCTGTTCACTCTGGTGGAATCACGTACCCGCGTACGAACAGCACCGCCTCGGGGTCATAGGGCACTACGCCGCAGCAGGTGACGAAGCGGCCGCCGCAGTCCTGGCAGCGGCACTGGAACGATTGCGTCTGGCCGGATGCACGCTGGCCGTCGGTCCCATGAACGGGAACACTTGGCGGAGCTATCGCTTCGTGACGGAGCGCGGCGAGCAGCCGGTGTTTTTCCTCGAACCGGCAAATCCCCCGGAATGGCCGCTGCAATTCGAAGGGGCGGGCTTTTCGTCGCTGGCATCCTACTTCTCGGCGCTCAATAGCGACTTGTCGCGCCGCGACCCGCGCATTGCGGCGATTGAAAAGAGAATCGCCGATGCGGGAGTTGCGATCCGTTCGGCGAATGCCGATCTCCGCCGCGAAATGCAAAAGATCTACGCAGTGAGCCGAGTCTCGTTCCGCCAAAACTTCCTGTACACGGAAATTCCCGAGGCGGAATTCGTCGCGATGTATGAGCCCTTGTTCTCGGTAGTGCGCCCTGAGCTGATGCTCATCGCCGAGAGCGCCGGCCAGTGCGTAGGCTACCTGTTCGCCATTCCCGATCTCGCGCAAAAGGCCCGCGGTCTCGACGTGGATACGTTCATCATCAAGACGGTTTCCATTCTTCCGCGACCGGAGATTCGGGGCCTGGGCACTTTGCTGGTCGCGCGCGCCCAACAGCTGGGGCACGAAATGGGCTTCCGCTGCTGCATCCATGCGTTGATGTTCGAGGACAACATTTCGCTCAATATCAGCGGCCACTACGCCGCGATCATGCGCAAATACACGCTCTATTCGAAGGACTTGGTAAAGTGAATATCGCCGAGATCCTTTTGCGGCGCGCCTCAGAGATGGGTGACGACGCGGCCATCGTTGATGTCCAACGAAATCGCGACCGCTCGTACAGTTTTCGCGAACTGGAAGCTGCGACCGCCAGTGTTGCCAGCCAGCTCACGAGCGTAGGTCTGAAGCCCGGTGATGGCGTTCTGCTCCTGCACCCGGTGGCGGCCGAACTCTATTTGGTTCTCATCGCGCTGTTCCGTCTGGGAGGAGTGGCGATCTTTCTGGATCCCTCCGCCGGACGAGAGCACGTCGAGCGCTGCTGCGCGATTTTTCCTCCAAAAGCATTTTTCGGCAGTCCGCGGGCACAGCTTCTGCGGTGGACCATACCGGCCCTCCGCCGCGTTCCCAAGGCGTTCTGCTCAGGCTGGTTTCCCGGCGCGCAGCGGCTGAATTTCGACGCGGGCTGGAAATCCCTGCACCAGATCGTCCCGCTCCCTCCTGACGCGCCTGCGCTCGTCACCTTCACCAGCGGGAGCACTGGCCAGCCCAAAGCGGCGTTGCGGAGCCATGGTTTCCTCCTGGCGCAGCATCATGCCCTTGAAGCTAGTCTCGGGCTTCAGCCGAGCACGCGGGATTTGACGACTTTGCCGATCTTTGTCCTTGCGAATCTCGCGTCAGGCGTCACGAGCGTGCTCCCCGATGCGGACCTGCGATCGCCCGGCAAAATCGCTCCTCGACCGGTGCTCGCGCAGATCGAGCGGCACAAAATCCAATCGACTGCGGCGGCGCCGGCTTTTTTATCGCGGCTTCTGGACGAATGCGAATCGAGTGGCACCGTCCTATCGCCCTTATCGAGCATCTTTATCGGCGGCGCGCCGGTTTTTCCCGGGCTTCTGCGCAAGGCCAAGCAGTTTTGCCCGCAAGCCAAAGTCTGGGCTGTCTACGGTTCGACCGAAGCCGAGCCCATGGCTGAGATTGCTCTCCCGGATATGTCGAAAGAGGACTTCGAAGCCATGGAGCAGGGCAAGGGGCTTCTCGCGGGCCGCCCCGTCTCCTCGATTTCCCTGCGGGTCATTCGCGACACGTGGGGCGCGCCGATTCCACCGCTCGATATGCGCGCCTTCGACGGGCTTATGACGTCTGCCGAAGAACCCGGGGAAATCGTCGTCTCAGGCGGACACGTCCTGCGCGGCTATCTCAACGGACAAGGCGATGCGGAAACGAAGTTCGAAGTAGATGGCGCGCGCTGGCATCGCACTGGCGATCTCGGATACGTGGATGCGGCCGGCCGGCTCTGGCTGCTCGGTCGATGCAGCGGCAAAATCCAGGATGATCGCGGCACGCTTTACCCCTTTGCGGTGGAATGCGCTGCCATGCAGGCTCCCGCCGTCCGGCGGGTGGCCCTGGCTGACGTCGACGGGCGGCGTGTGCTCGCCATCGAGGGCGGAAAAGCACTGTCAATCGACGCGATCAGGAAGTCGCTTTCTTGGGCGCAGTTGGATCGCATCGTCCGCCTGGATCGAGTCCCGGTGGACAAGCGTCACAACGCGAAGACCGATTACGTCGCTCTGGCTCGCGCGCTTAGAAGTGCCGTCAAAGAGAGATAGTTTTTGTGTCGCGCGTTTTCATCATCACCTGGGCGCGCTCGCGGTCATGCGCAGACCATTCTTGGGCCGAAGCGTGATGCTCGGCTGCGCTTCTACCGGATGGCCCGGTACGAGTTCGAGATGGCAGCTCAGGATCACCATGGACACAATGAGTCGAGCCTCCATCATCGCGAACTCGTTGCCGATGCAGAATCGCGGCCCGCTGCCGAAAGGAATGTAGGCTCGCGGCCGAGTCGCAAATCGAGTCGGATCGAATCGTTCCGCCTGCGGCCAAAAGTTTTTATTTCGATGCAGGGCGTACGGGCTGATCACGACGCTGGAACCCGCCGGAATGTGGAACCCTCCTATGGTATCGCCCAAAATGGCCCGGCGTTCGATCGCCCAAATAGGCGGATACAATCGCATCGCTTCCTGAATCACCATTGTGGTGTATTTCAGCTGCGACAGATTCTCAACCGTCGGCGCGCACTCGCCGAGTACCGTGGACACCTCGGCGCGCAGTTGCCGCTCGGCGTCGGGGTTTTGCGACAGCAGGTAAAACGTCCATGCGAGCGCGTTGGCCGTCGTTTCGTGTCCTGCGAGTAGAAACGTGATTGTTTCGTTCCGCAATTCGGTGTCGCTGAGCCCCTGCCCGGTTTCTTCGTCGCGCACATCGAGCAACATGCCAAGGAAGTCGGTGTTCGCGCCCTTGCCGGACCGGTGCTCGGCGACGATGCGGTACACGATCTCGTCCACCGCCTGCAACGCGCGACGGAATCGAAGGTTCCCGGGCGTGGGAATGAACGCCGGCAGAGCGACGATGTTTCCCCAACGCTGGTACGTGTGCGTCAGCAGCGTGCTCATCGCGCTCTCGACGGCGCTCGAGTCTTCACCGACGTCCGCTCCCAGCAGCGTATTCCCGACAATCGTGTACGTGAGCCGCATCATCTCCGACGCGATCTCCAGCGGTTCGCCAGTCGCAATGTTCGTACGCCACCTCTGCAGCATGGCGGCCGTGAAATCGATCATCCGGCCGGCCAGTCCCGCGATGCGTTGACGATGAAACGACGGCTGCATCAACCGGCGCTGGCGCTGCCAGAGTTCGCCGTTGCTCGTCAGCAAGCTGTCGCCCGAGATCGACCGAATCTTGGCGGAGCTGCGCGTGGCTTTATCGTAGTTGCGGGCGTGGGATTGCAGCACGCGTTCGACGTGGTCAGGATGGTTCAGAAGATGCACAACGAACGGGCCGATGTGAAACCGAACGACGTCGCCGTATTCTCGCGAGCTTTCCAGCATCAGGCCGAGAACGTCGCGCCGAAACGCCCGCAGATTTCCTGCGAGCCAATCACCGCGCGGGCCCGGAGCAATGCCGGAAGGCCTGCTCATCTTAGCTGGCATAGCTGCAAATTTCTGCCTCGCAGAACAAAGCGCTGTCCACGACTCGTCGCACTCTTCTTGACGCATAGTAATGTGATGGTTTTACGGAAACGGAACGTAGCGGTTGTCGCTCGCCGAATCGTGGTTGAGGCGCCAGGAGGCGGAGGTTGCGGATGCGCTTCCTGCCCGAGCGCCAGCGGCGCGCACAGGAGATACGGGAGGATGGCTCGTCCCGAGAGACGAACAACTCGCTCCGTGGCACGAAAGGCTCGACGACATTTTTCCGCGATCGTGGGATTCACCGGGTCACCGTATCCTCTGAAAATTGCCGAATAAAAATCCGCTGAGAATTCGCGGCGGTTAGTATAACAACGCTACTTTCTGGCGCCCCGCGTGTTTAAGAACAGCAAGGG
>Ga0075424_100005418_pt1 | contig 12182 bp, 11 predicted proteins | sample SoiMethybrSBSTD3_FD_75301 | JGI IMG/M metagenome (GOLD analysis project Ga0075424, IMG submission 75301) | Bulk soil microbial communities from a Populus tree surrounding site in Tennessee, USA - Soil MetaG P. TD hybrid SBSTD3 | ecosystem: Environmental > Terrestrial > Soil > Tree plantation... | reverse complement strand
GCATTATTGCCGAACCCAATACCCCATCAGGCGGTCGAATCTTTCGGGAGGAGAACAACTGGAAGGCACTGCTGATCTGCGTTCAGCGGTTCCGCATCGTGCGTAACAAAGGGACGAGCATCGGCACCCGCCGCGCGTACGCATCATAGGCCTCGGCGCCGAGCTGATCGCGCAGGAATTCCTCTTCGGTTCTCGCCTTGATGTAGATGCCTGTCGCCAGGATCGCCGCGCCCGCGACGCTCTCTGCGGTCGCGCGCACCAAGACGGTTGCGCCAAGCGCGCATAGCAACCCTGTGTAGATAGGATGGCGCACGAATGCGTATGGACCGGTGTTGACGAGGTGATGATCCGCCTTGCGGGTGACCGAGCCTGACCAGAGGCGCCCCAGGTGCAGGCGAGCCCACCACATGAAAACCACGCCGGCGGCCGCGAGCCCTGCGAAGAGCCAGCCGAGGGCCCCGTCCAACTGCCAGAACACGATGTCGTACCGCCTGATGCCGAATACGCCGAACAGCAGCAGCGCGCCGCAAATCGTGGTCAGGCGATAGGCCGACTGACGCCTCAGCGACGGACGCGTCACCGTACGGTCGCTCCAGACAGCCGCGGCGATCCACGAGATCAGCCATGCCCACCAGATGTATTCAGTCGCGTCCTGTGGTGTCATGCAGACCGCCGCAATACTATCGTGGCCATGTCAGACAACGTCCGCATCGTGGCCGCGACCGAGAAAGACACGCCGACCATCCTGCACATGATTCGTGGCCTCGCCGAGTACGAGAAACTGAGCGACCGCGTCACCGCGACGGAGGCTGCGCTGCGCCAGCAGTTGTTCGGTCCGAAGCCGGCGGCTGAAGTCTGTCTCGTATACGTTGACGATGAGGCGATTGGTTTCGCCGTGTTCTTCTCGAGTTTTTCGACCTTCGCCTGTCGTCCCGGCGTCTATCTGGAGGATCTGTTCATCCAGCCGAAGTGGCGCGGCCGGGGCTTCGGGCGTCAGCTGCTCGCGCACGTCGCGAGAATCGGGGTCGAGCGCGGCTGCGATCGGATGAACTGGGCGGTGCTGCCGTGGAATCAGACGGCGATCGACTTCTATCACCGTCTTGGTGCCGAAAAGGTGACCGAGTGGGAGAGCTTCAAGATCGCGGGCGAGCCTTTCGAAAGACTCGCCCGCCTCCGCTGAAGCTTCCGCCTTCGCGCAACGCGCTACGGCGGACAAGGCCGGCGTGTAAGTCCGTGGCCGCGCGATTGGAATTACGGCTGTTCCTGCAGGTTGCCCGCGCCGCCGCCGCGACGGCCGCCACCGCCGCCGCCACCCTGGCGTCCTGCGGCGCCCCCGCCGCCCGCGCCGCCGCGACCGTATGACGGCGCTGGAGCGTCGCCCAGTCCGTAGACCTCGTTCGAATAGATCTTCTGATAGCGGACGCCGTTGCCGTCCTTGTCTACGTAACCCATCGACTGCTGAAAGAGACCGGGCTGCGGATAGCCCTTCGGGACCGTCCCTTCGGCGATATAGAGCTTGTTCTCGCGCATGCTGATGAACGCGAACGTGCGCGACCCATCGACGTTGCTCGTCAGCTGCAGTTCGATCCCTTCGACCAGATCCTGGTGGGCCCACAGCATGCGCGTCAGCTTCACGTTGCGCTGCAGCATTTCATTGGCGGCGTGGACGATGGCGCCGCGGATGTCGTGCTTCCAGTAGCCGGGGCCGCTGATGTCGCTGCCGATGCACGGTTCGGCGCCCGCGGGGCAGTTCTTCCGCCGCTCGATACCCTGCGCCTCGATCGTGTTGTAGTCGACGACGGTCATCGAATAGCGCTCTTTGCCGCGCTCCGCGCTGTAGACCCGAGCGGGCAGCTTGTAGCCGTACTCCGACGTCCACGTCGTCTCGGTGATTTTCGGCTGGCCAGGAAAGTCGACCTTGAAGCCGTCCTGAATGTTCTGGTACTCGGTCCAATCCTGCGCGGTCGCCAGCAGCGGAATGGCAAGCAGCAGCGCGAACGCGAACGAGGCCGTACGCATGTTTCCCTCCATGAAGCGCACCATACTATCGCGTCTTGGACTCAGGCGAGCAGGTACTTCTGAATCTCGGGATCCTTGAACCGCCACAGCACGTTGTCGATGAAGTAGTGGTGGATGTTGATGAACAGCATCGCGGCCGTGAAGAAGAAGAACATCTGCCACGAATTGAACGTGCCGAGCGCCGTGTCGACTTCGTTCGGCACGAACTCGAATGCCAGCCAGCCCGCGACGACGATGCTGAAGGCGAGGATGGTCCCCCGCACCTCCGGATGATTCAGCCCGCGCAGCCGCGTGTCCTCCATCTTGTAGACGAACGCAAGGTATTGCAGCGAGTGGAAGAACGGCGTCAGCAGGAAATAGAACTCGTACTGGCGCGTGATGGGCAGCCACCACACATACAGCGCGAGAAACGGCACAACCATGTTGACGCCCGGCGCCTGGCCGCGTTCCTTGTAGTTCTTCCAGAACACCTCATAGATGACAAGTGCGAAGCCCGCAAAGACGATGAACGTCGTGATCGGAACGAGGACGTCGGGAAGATCGAAGGAGTAGTACTTGAATTGCGAGAAGTTGTTCTGTGCGGCCGCGACGTTGCCCGAAGCGAAGTTCAGCCACCAGATGCTGAGCAGCGCGTACTTCGTCAGCGTCCGCTGCCGCGGCGTGAACTTGTACTTGTCGAAGTAGGCGTACACCATCATGCAGCCGAATACCTGCTTGGTGTAATGCCAGCCCACCGTGAAGATCATCACGTTGAAGGTGAGGCCGAACAGCAGATCGCCGAGACGCGGACCCGAGACGACGAGCGCGTTCTTGCCCAGGCCGCTCAGATCCCGTGACAGCAGCGACACGACCGGAAGCTGCGAAACCGGGACGGCATAGTACGCATAGGCGAAGGCGAAGGTCGCGATGAGAAGTGCCGGAACGGCGAGCAGCTGCCACCAGTGCATCGTCACGAATGCGCGGCCGCGGCTGTAGGCCAGTTTGTACGACACCAGGAAGTGAGGGTAGTTGACCAGCAGCGACAGCGACGCGGTGGTGACCGTCAGGTTCTTGAAGTGCTGATCGATGGCCCAGGCCGCGCGGAATCCCTGCGTCGCGAACATCACCAGCCAGACCAGCAGGCTCGCACCGCCAAGCATCCAGAAATCGGCGAAGCGCGTCGTCAGCGCTCGCGCGTGCGGCGAGTCGGCGGTGGGGCGTATCTCGCGCCCCAGCGCCGTGATTTCATCAGGATGGCTAACTGTCGAGGTGGTGGCCAGACTCACCCGAACACTTTACGGTACTGCGCCGCATTGCGGCGCGCGAACTTCCATCAGGGCAGCGGCGGAGGGTTCGGGACGACGCAGCCGGGTCCGGGATAGGATCCGCCGCCGTTGGAGAATTCCGGCTGCACGACGAAGCCGCCATCGGCCATCCGATACAGGTTATGCCAGGCGCACTTGTCGTCGGCCTCATAGCCGCTGTTGTCGTACCACGCGTTCAGCATCGGGTCGGTCACGGCCTCGCGGATCTCGTGGCTCGCGACGATGGTCAGCATGTCGGCAACGGTGAGGGTCGAGAGCTTGCACGCGTTGCAATCGAGGTATGGGAACACCGCATATCGAATGTCGAATCCGCCGTAGTTGAAGTGCCCGTGGTAGCCGCAGAACGTCGAGCACGATGCGCCGCCGCTCATCGTCACTTTCATGCCGGACGGCAAGTACACCCCGTAGATGATGTTCGAGCTGACATTCACTCTACCGCTGTTGAACAGCCCGGCGATGAAGCTGCGGATGCCGGAGTCCGAGATGCTGGCCTTCGCTCTCTCCGACGCGACGTGATAGCCAAAGTTGAAGTTCGTGACGGTGCTGCTGATCGTCGCTCCGTATTGCTGCACGATCGAGAAGTCGTCCCCCGGTAACTGGCTGTATGGCGCGTCATTTCCAAAGCTGGTCAGGAAAGCATCCATCTGCGCCTGCAGCGTCGCGTACCTCGTTCCGGTTGCCTGATTGATCGAGGTCTGCGTCGCGTTGGCGACGCTGCTGTTCCAGTAGAGCGCCCAGAAGCCGGCATTGGCGATGACCGGGCCTCCGTGATTCACGAGCGAGCCGCTGCCGTAGCTCGCCCCGTATACCGCGGCCTCAGTTCCCGGCGGGGCCATCGTGGCACCCGTATCGCGCGGCGAGTGGACGGAGGCCGGAGTCGGCAGGACGTGGACCGTTTCGCCCGTATCGGAGTGGTCGACGAAAGGATTTTTTCCCTGCGAGGCCGCGTGCCTGGGGATGCCCAGCAGCAGAACGGCCAATGACGCAATCGTGATCGTGGCCCGAGCGGAAACAGTATTTTTCATCGCGGCGGATTCTCCGAATGAAGCGAAGTTAGCGAACGGTTGTTAATATCAAGAGTTGCGACCGTACCCGGTGAGTGGCGAAGGGCTTCCGTCCAACCGAAAATTGTCGGCCCTGCGGAAGAAAATGTAGAAATCCTTTGCCGTCTTTGCACACCAGACCACGTCGGGAGCGCGCGAAAACACGGCAGGAATCGTGAAATACCGCCGACCGATGCTCAAAGTCGATCTCCACATCCATACCGCCGACGATCCAGCTGATCGAATTCCGTACCAAACGCATGAGCTCCTCGACCGCGCGGCGGAACTCGGATTTGACGCCCTCGCGATCACCCTTCATGACCGGCAGCTTGACCTCGCGCCGTTTCGCGCCTACGCGGCGGCCCGCGGCATCGTGCTCATTGCCGGCATCGAGCGGACGATCCAGGGCCGTCACGTGCTGCTGCTCAATTACAGCCGCGCGGCGGAGACAGTCGAAACGTTCGACGACCTGGCGCGCCTGAAAGAGCGCGAGCACGGGCTCGTGATTGCGCCGCATCCTTTCTTTCCTGCTCGCAGCGCGTTGCGGGGTCTTTTGAGCAAATATGCGCACCTGTTCGATGCGGTTGAATGGAACGCGATGTTCACTCGCCGCGTGAACTTCAATGCGCTGGGCGAACGCTGGGCGCGCCGCCACGGCAAGCCGATGGTGGGCAACGGCGATGTCCATCGCCTCGAGCAGCTCGGAACCACCTATTCGCTCGTCGACGCTGAACCCGGCGCGGATGCGATTTGCGACGCGATTGCCGCCGGCCGTGTTCAGGTCGTCGCGAGGCCACTCTCTATGTTGACAGCCGCCTGGATCGTAACGGACCTTGTGGTAAGCACGTTGTTACCACGCCCGGCGAGCAGCGCTGTCGTGTCGCCGTTGCGGGCAGAGCGGTACGTTGCGCGAGGAATGGGAACGTCTACTTGAACAATTCGATCTTCGCCTCCCGGAAGAACACCGGATTGGGCGGCGAAAGCGAGATGGGTCCATTGATCCCGAGAATGGCGATCTGGAATCGGTCGCCGGGTTTTACGCTCTCGCTCAGCACCACGCGGTTCGGCATATTGAAACCTTGAATGGTGGCGGGGCTTGGCCGGCCGATGGCCCGCGGCATCTGCCCGTTGACCCAGACCTCAGCGTAATCGTCGATGATGATCGAGAGCACGGCGCGCGCACCCGCCGTGTCGAAGTCGCCGATCCTGGCGGGGACGGTCAAATTGGACCGGAACCACGTCATGAACAGGTGGCCGCCGCCGCGTCGCTCCAGCAAGCCTTTGGGCTCGATCGCCGCCCAGGACGAATCATCAAAGTTCGCCTCGCCCGCTTTTGGCTGAAGGTCGTATGCCATCTTCCATGACGGTCCCGCATTGGGCATTGCGGGCACCTCGACGATCTTTGCATCCATGTTCTTCCACTGTCCGCCGAAGCTGGCCATCCCATCGGCGGTCGTGAGATCCACAACGCGAGATGGCGGAAGGACGGGAGCAACGACGGGGATGACTGGCGCTGGCGGCGGCGTCTGGCCAGCCGCGGTGTCGGAAATCAGCGTGATGGCGAGCGTCAGCAGCGTGGAGGTCAGGAGCCGATAGGATGCCGTCTTCAGCATTGGTTCCTCCGTGTGCGCCGCATCATACTGTGGGGGAGACGCCTTTTGAATTCTTCGCTGACCCAGCTCCTCCACGACATTCTCACCAGCCGCGTGTACGACGTCGCGCGTGAAACGCCTCTCGATCACGCTCCGGGCCTTTCCCGGCGTCTTGGCACAAACGTCCTCCTCAAACGGGAGGACCTGCAGCCGGTCTTCAGCTTCAAGCTGCGCGGCGCCTACAACAAGATCGCGCATCTGACGCCTGTCGAGCGCGCCTGCGGCATCATCACCGCCAGCGCCGGCAACCATTCGCAAGGCGTGGCCTTTTCGGCCCGCAAGCTTGGTCTCCGCGCGGTCATCGTCATGCCGCAGACCACCCCGCGCATCAAGGTCGATGCGGTGCGGGCGATGGGCGCCGAGGTCGTGCTGGCGGGCGACACGTACGGCGACGCCAAGGCGCACTCCGACACGCTGGTCGCGCAAACGGGCATGACATTCATCCACCCGTACGACGATCCGCTGGTGATCGCAGGGCAGGGAACCATCGGCGCCGAGGTCCTGCGCCACAGTCAGGATCATCTGGCGGCGGTGTTCGTGCCCATCGGCGGCGGTGGGCTTATCGCGGGAATCGCGGGGTACATCAAGGCGCTGCGTCCGGACGTGAAGGTCATCGGCGTTGAGCCGTTCGAAGCCGACGCGATGTACCGGTCGCTGCAGGAAGGGCGTCGGGTTCACCTCGATCATGTCGGACTATTTGCGGATGGTGTCGCGGTTCGTGACGTCGGCGAGCTGACGTTTGCGATTGCGCGTGAGACGGTGGACGAAGTCGTGCGCGTCACCAACGACGAAGTGTGCGCCGCCATCAAGGACATCTTCGATGACACGCGCTCGGTCATGGAGCCTGCGGGCGCGCTGGCTGCTGCCGGCCTGAAAACATGGGCGGAGCGCGAACATGCGGCAAGTGACCGGGCGCTGGTTGCCGTGCTGAGCGGTGCGAACATGAACTTCGACCGCCTGCGCTTTGTCGCGGAACGCGCCGAGCTTGGCGAGGCGCGCGAGGCGCTCATCGCGGTGACCATTCCGGAGCGCAAAGGGGCCTTTCGGGAGTTCTGCGGCGCCATCGGGCGCCGCGTCGTCACCGAGTTCAATTACCGATTGTCCGGCCGCCAGCAGGCGCACATCTTCGTCGGGTTCGCCACCCAATCACGCCAGGACGCCGATGCCCTGATTGCGCAGCTGCGCAGGAGCGGCTACGAGACGGTGGACCTGACGGACAACGAGATGGCGAAGCTGCATGTCCGCCACATGGTCGGCGGACACGCCCCCGAAGTGCAGAACGAACGCCTCTGTCGCTTCGAATTTCCCGAGCGTCCCGGCGCGCTCGCAAACTTTCTCGACGCGCTTGCCGGACGTTGGAACATCAGTCTGTTCCACTATCGCAACCACGGCTCCGACTTCGGCCGCGTGCTCGCGGGCCTCGAGGTCGAAGACAGCGACCTCTCCGCGTTTCAATCGTTTCTCGACGGCCTTGGCTACGAGTACACGCTCGAATCGGATAACCCTGCGTACCGGTTCTTTCTTGGCTGAACGCGTGCTCTAAAGCGGCCGAACGTGTTCCGATTTGAACGGCGGTCGCAACTCGTTGATCCCTCAGCGGATACCGAGTAGCGCCGCGTCCCCGCGCGCACCGCGCATGTCGCATCGCGGCACACCGCCGTTTCTGGCGATGCAACGTCGCTCACCGCCAACGGGTCGTCAAACCATTGCCAGTCAACACGATATAGCTGCCGCTACGCTGAATGGTCTGTCCGTTGCAGTCCTACCAGTGTCTCGTGTGTCACAAAGCGACGCCCGAAACGATCACCTCATAGGAAAACATATGCAGTTTCGAAAACTGATCGTTCTGGCCGTGGTGTGCGCCGCGGCGGTTGCGGCTGCGATATTGCCGCGCGGCCTCTCCACGCTTCGCCATCGCGCGTCGCTGTCCGATGACCTCCGCGCGTTCGCCGCGGCCCATTCGACCAGCACCGTTCACGTCATCGCCCACGGCGGCGATGCGGACGTCGCCGCGGTCGCAGCGAGGCACGGTGTGCGCGTTGTCAGGATCCTCGATCACGCTGCCGTTCTCGAGGTCAGCGCTACGCAGATTGAAGCGCTGCGTGAGGAGCCGGGCATCGAGCATCTGTCAGGCGACCTCGCCGTCGGCGATTTCATGACCGTGTCGAACCAGGCAACGCTCGCGGACAAGACACGCGCCGGCAAGAGCGGCGGGCTGCTTGGTCTCGGGAGTATCCCGGGAATGACCGGACAGGGCGTCGTTGTCGCGGTTCTCGATTCGGGCATCTATGCCCACAAGGCGCTGAGCGGAAAAGTTCTCGCCAGCGTCAGCATGGTTGCTGGTGAAACGGCGAACGACGAGTACGGCCATGGCACGCACGTCGCGGGCATCATTACCGGCACGGGCGCGTACGCGGGCGGCGTGACGACGCAGTATGCAGGCGGCATTGCCCCCAGCGCGCAGCTGGTCAACGTCCGCGTGCTTGGCGACGACGGCGTCGGCACGACGAGCGATGTGATTGCCGGGATCGACTGGGTTATCGCGCACAAAGCGCAATACAACATCAAGCTCATGAACCTGTCGCTCGGCCATGCCGTGACCGAGCCGGTCATGTATGACCCGCTCTGCGCGGCGGTCAAGCGCGCCTACGACGCGGGCATCATCGTGATCGCGGCCGCGGGCAACGCCGGCAAGCTGGCGGATGGTACGCCCGTGCTCGGCGGCATCGCGTCACCCGGCAACTCGCCGTACGCGATTACCGTCGGCGCGACCAACACGTGGGGGACCGCCGATCGCGATAACGACACGGTGACGACGTATTCGTCGCGCGGACCGACGAAGTGGGACAACTACGCCAAGCCCGATCTCGTTGCGCCCGGCAACAAGATCATCTCGCTCGAGGCGGCCAACTCCTACATCGTCAACCACTATCCGACGGAACACGTGGCGGGTTCCGGCACCAACGGTTATCTGCGGCTGAGCGGCACGAGCATGTCTGCGCCGATGGTGACCGGCGCGGCGGCGCTGCTGCTGCAGGCGCAGCCGAAGATGAGCGAGGAGCAGCTCAAATTCGTCCTCCAGTCCGGCTCGACCTACATGACGGACGCGGGCGTCTTCGGCGGCGGCGCGGGCAACGCGAACTTCTGGACGTCGCGCCAGATGCAGGCCGACGCGAACCTGCTGACCAACGTGGTTTCGTTGTTGACCGATCTGCTTCTCGATCGCACCGGCGGCGTCTCGTTTTTTGACAACGGCACGACGAGGCTGCAGGACAACCTGTATAACGGCGTCGGCCTCCATCTGCTCAGCCTCCTCGAGCTGCCGGGTATCATCCTCAACCCGAACCAACTCCCGAAGGGCAAGCTGAATCTGATCGGCCTCTCGAATACCCTCAGCCTGCTGCCGGCGAAACGCCTCTTATATGGCGACGTCTCGTACTGGACCACAGACGATCACATCGTCTGGGGTGACGACATTACGTCGCCTGAAGGCCAGCACATCGTGTGGGGCGACTCCGATCTGACGGACGACTACCACATCGTCTGGGGCGACGCGATCGCTGGCTCGACCGATCCCCGCTGATGTCCTCAGCTCGACTTTCCACCCGGCGCCCGGCGGTGAGCGGCCTCGACATTCATGTCGGGGCCGTCATCGTTTTTGGCAGCGCTGCGATCGTGACCTCGCTGCACGCGATGGCCACCTCGCCGCTGCCGATGAACGCGCTGTTGTTTGCGGCACTCGGCCTCGTCGCGGGCGCGTGCGCGGTGAAGATTCCTGGCGTCGCGGCACTCGTCTCCGCGTCGGACACCTTCTTCATCGCATCGGCGATCATGGCTGGCCCTGCACCGGCGATGCTCGCCATGACGATCGACAGTACGGCGCTCGCATGGCGCCGCAGCAGCGGGATGGGAATGCGGCGGCTGCTCTTCAACGCGACCGCACCCTCACTGTCACTCTGGATCGCGTCGCACCTGTTTCAGCTGCTCGTCGGCAATGTCTCGGTGCTCGCGCAATCCACCCAGATCACGCGCATGCTGCTGCCGCTGGCGGCGATGACCGCGGTGTACTTCGGGCTGAACTCCGGGTTCACCGCCGGTGCCATCGCGCTCGAATCGGGAACGCCGTTTCTGAGCGTCTGGAAGCGGCTGTGGCCGCTGGCGGTGAATTACGTTGCCGCCGCATCCGCGGCGTTCTGCTTCGTGATCGTGATGCGCACCGCAGGTACGCTTGCCGCGTCAGCGGTCGTGCCGCTCGTGCTGGTGCTGCACCTGACGCTGCGTTCGATTCTCGGCCGGCTCGCAGACGCCGAATTGCACATCCAGGAAGTTGACCGCCTGTACCTGTCGACGGTGGAAACGCTGGCAACCGCGATTGAAGCGAAGGATGGCGTGACGTCCGACCACATCCGGCGCGTTCAGAAACTCGCGGTCGGCCTTGCCCGGGCGCTCGGCGTGGGCGACGAGGTCACGATCAAGGCAATCAAAGCAGCGGCGCTCCTCCACGACACCGGCAAGCTGGCGGTTCCAGAACACATCCTTAACAAGCCGGGCAAGCTGACACCGTTCGAGTTCGAGCAGATGAAGCTGCACGTCGACGTTGGTGCGGACATTCTGTCGTCGATCGACTTTCCGTATCCCGTCGTACCAATCGTTCGTGCGCATCATGAGAATTGGGACGGCAGCGGCTATCCGCGGGGCCTCAAGGGCGAGGATATTCCGATTGGTGCGCGCATCCTCTCGGTCGTGGACTGCTATGACGCGCTCACGTCGGACCGCCCGTATCGTCCGGCACTGAGCGACGCGGATGCCATGAAAATCGTGCTCGAGCGGCGCGGCAAGATGTACGACCCTGATGTCGTCGACACGTTCGTCCGCGTGTATCGCGAGATTGCCGCCGAGGCGATGGAGCCGGTGGCACACCAGGACGCATTGTCGAAGATTGGACGCGCCATCGCGGCGCCGCAGCCGCCGCCGGCGCCCGTGACTGAGGTTCGCGCCGATGCCCCGGACGACCTGCTGGCGATCGTCAGCCTGTCGCGCGTGCTCGGTGGCGAGGCGACGCTGAGCGATGCGATCGCGCTGGCGACGACGTCTCTGTCGCGCATGTTCCCGGAAACGACCTGTGCCTTCTATATTCACGACACCGCGTCTGGCCACCTGGTGCTCCGCTACGCGACCGGGCAGCATGCGGGGGCGCTGCGCGGCATGTCGATCGCGATGGGCGAGCGCTTGAGCGGCTGGGTCGCGGCATGCCGGCAGACGATCACGAACTCGGACGCGGCGCTCGATCTGTACGATCGCGGCGTCACGCTCGGAAGCGCGCTCAGTACCGCGCTGGTCGAGGGCGATCGCGTGGTGGGCGTGTTCACGGCCTACGCGGCCGCGCGCCAGGCGTTCACCCAGGACCAGAGCCGGCTGGTCGAGATGATGGCGCCGCATCTGGGGCGCATCGTGGGTGCGGCGCTGCGGACCGAGCATCGGACGCGCGACAGTCAGGAACCGCGCGCGACGACAGGCTCACGCGACCTCAGAGTCGTCTTCAGCCGTTAGCGCGTCTTCCAAGTCTTAACGAGAAGACGCGTTCCCGCCTATGCTCGGCATCGAGCGTCCTGGTGCGGCCGGCAAGCAGATCCGACAGGCTGATCATTCCCACGAGCCGTTGATCGCCGCCGCGTTCCACGATGTGGAAATTGCGTGAGCCCGTCGATGCGAGGAAATTAGTAACAGGCGGGCGTTGGCGGTGAAGTGGCCCGAGCGCATGCAGGGCGCTCTCGTCGCCCTGCGCTGCGCGCGCCCCGAAGGTGAACATCCGTCTTCGACTATATCAAGCGGATACAGCGGCCACTGTAGGGTGAGGACTGTAGTACCGTCACCGCAATGTCGCATGAGATGTTCATGGACGCCGCGCTCGAGCAGGCAAGGCTCGCGTTGGCCGCGGGCGAGGTGCCGATTGGAGCGGTACTCGTCATCGATGACGCAATTGTCGCGCGCGGCTACAACCAACCGATCTCATCGAACGACCCGACGGCTCACGCCGAGGTGATCGCCGTGCGCGAAGCCGCACGCATCATCGGCAATTACCGGCTGACCGACGCGGACCTGTACGTGACGCTGGAGCCGTGCCTGATGTGCGTCGGCGCGCTCGTGCACGCGCGGGTCAGACG
>Ga0075424_100005417_pt1 | contig 12184 bp, 7 predicted proteins | sample SoiMethybrSBSTD3_FD_75301 | JGI IMG/M metagenome (GOLD analysis project Ga0075424, IMG submission 75301) | Bulk soil microbial communities from a Populus tree surrounding site in Tennessee, USA - Soil MetaG P. TD hybrid SBSTD3 | ecosystem: Environmental > Terrestrial > Soil > Tree plantation... | reverse complement strand
AGCGTCGCTGACCCTCGAGCAGCTGAAGCTCATCGTACTGATGGTGCTCTGGAATCAGCAGACGCCGACCAGCCAGCTGGTGGCCGAGGAACTCTTCGCCGGCCCGCAGGGCCGCTTGCCGAACTAGACGCAACTCCCTCGCGCGCACGCGCGCGTACGCGCGCGCGGAGTAACGTGGCGGTTGAAGCAGCGCCGCCTTTGCACTTATCATCTGCGGCCTTTCGCGCCGCATGACCAAGAAACTCATCATTGCCGAGAAACCGTCGGTCGCCGCCGACATCGCGCGCGCGCTCGGCGGCTTCACGCGCAAGGGCGACTACTTCGAGAGCAACCAATACGTGCTCTCGTCGGCCGTCGGCCACCTGCTCGAACTCGTGGCACCGGAAGGTCACGAGGTTAAAAAGGGTAAGTGGTCGTTCAAGAATCTGCCGGTCATTCCGCCGCACTTCGATCTCAATCCGATCGAGAAGAACGAGCCGCGGCTGAACGTGCTGCTGCGCCTGATGAAGCGCAAGGACGTGGTCGGCCTGATCAACGCCTGCGACGCGGGCCGCGAGGGCGAGCTCATCTTCCGCTACATCGCGCAGCACGCGCGGGTGAAGAAGCCGATCGAGCGCCTCTGGCTGCAGTCGATGACGCAGCAGTCGATCCGCGATGGCTTCGGCAAGCTGCGCCAGGATAAGGAAATGCGCCCGCTGGCGGACGCGGCGAAAAGCCGCTCGGAAGCCGACTGGCTGGTGGGCATCAACGGCACTCGCGCCATGACCGCCTTCAATTCCAAGGAAGGCGGCTTCTATCTCACCACCGTTGGCCGGGTGCAGACGCCGACGCTGGCGATCCTGGTCGAGCGCGAGGACAAGATCCGCGCCTTCACGGCGCGTCCCTACTGGGAAGTGCACGCGCGCTTCGAGGCGAAGGCGGGCGAGTATCCCGGCCGCTGGTTCGACCCGGACTTCAAGAAGAAGGACGAGGATCCGGAGCGCAAGCCCGAGCGGCTGTGGAAGGCCGCCGACGCGGCGAAGATCGTCGCCGCCTGCAAGGGCAAGAAGGGCGTCGCCAGCGAGGAATCAAAGCCGGCGACGCAGATGTCGCCCCTGCTATTCGACCTCACCAGCCTGCAGCGGGAGGCGAACGGCCGTTTCGGCTTTCCGGCGCGCATGACGCTTTCGCTCGCGCAATCGCTCTACGAGAAGCACAAGGTCCTCACCTACCCGCGGACCGATTCGCGCGCGCTGCCCGAGGACTATTTGCCGACGGTGAAGGACACGCTGAAGGAGTTGAGCGACACCGATGCCTTCGGCAGCTTCGCGAAGCAGGTTCTCAAGCAGGGCTGGGTGAAGCCGAACAAGCGCATCTTCGACAACACCAAGATCTCCGATCACTTCGCGATCATCCCGACGCTGCAGACGCCGAAGCATCTGACCGAGCCGGAGCAGAAGCTCTACGACCTGGTGGTGCGGCGCTTCCTCGCGGTGTTCTACCCACCGGCGGAATTCCTGCAGACCACGCGGATCACCAAGGTCGGCGAGCACCACTTCAAGACCGAGGGCCGCGTCCTGCAGAGCGCCGGCTGGCTGGCGATCTACGGCCGCGCCATCGGCGACGAGGAAAAGACGCTGCCGGCAATCGAGCCGAAGGAGCAGGTCCCGGTGCTGGAGGTCGCAGAGCAAGCGAACGAGACCAAGCCGCCTCCGCGCTACACCGAGGCGACGCTGCTCTCGGCGATGGAAGGCGCGGGCAAGCTGGTCGAGGACGACGAGTTGCGCGAGGCGATGGAAGCGAAGGGCCTCGGTACGCCGGCGACGCGCGCGGCGATCATCGAAGGCCTGATCCGCGAGGAATACATCCACCGCGAAGGCCGCGAGCTGGTGCCGACGCCCAAGGCGTTTTCGCTCATCTTCGCGCTCGGCATGCTGCACATCGTCGAGCTCGCGTCGCCCGAGCTCACCGGTGAATGGGAACACAAGCTGCGCCTGATCGAGCAGAGCAAGCTCACGCGCGACGAGTTCATGAAGGAGATCTCGGAGCTGGTGCGCAAGGTCGTCGGCACCATCAAGACCGGCGAGATTCCGGACGTCGTCTACGCCACGGTGCCGGCGCCGTGTCCGAAATGCGGCAGCGTGGTGCAGGAGAACTATCGCAAGTTCCAGTGCCAGAAATGCGACTTCAACATCTGGAAGGTGACCTCGGGCCGCGAGTGGTCGGCCGAGGAAGTGGCGACGCTGATCACCAAGCGGGTGATCGGGCCGCTCACCGGATTTCGCAGCCGCATGGGCAAGCCCTTTGCCGCGGTGATGCGCCTCACGGACGACTTCCGCGCCGAATTCGACTTCGGCCAGGACAAGGACGGCAACGAGGCGCCGGTCGACTTCAGCGGCCAGGAGCCGCTCGGCAAGTGCCCGAAATGCGGCAACCGCGTTTTCGAGCACGGCATGGCCTACACGTGCGAAAAAGCGGTAGGTCCGAACAAGACCTGCGACTTCCGCTCCGGCCGCATGATCCTGCAGCAGCCGATCGAACGCGAGCAGATGAAGAAGCTGCTGGCGACAGGCAAGACCGATCTCCTGACCGCATTCGTGTCGAAGAAGGGCCGCCGCTTCAAGGCTTTCCTGGCGAAGCAGCCCGACGGGAAAATCGGCTTTGAATTCCAGCCGAGGGCGGCGAAAGCGCCCGCGGAAAAAACTACACGTCGAGGTTCCGCACCCCGAGCGCGTTCATCTCGATGAAAGCGCGGCGGGGCTCGACCTCATCGCCCATCAACTTGGTGAAGATCTCGTCGGCGGCGATGCCGTCCTCGATCTGCACCCGCAGCAGCCGTCGCGAGCCCGGATCCATGGTCGTGTCCCAGAGCTGCTCGGGGTTCATCTCCCCCAGGCCCTTGTAGCGCTGCAGGGACATCGACTTCTCCACTTCGGCGAGCAGCCAGCGCATCGCCTCGGGAAAATCGCGCACCGGCTGCTTTTTCTCGCCGCGCTGCATGAAGGCGCCTTCGCCCACCAAGTCCTTCAGCATCGCCGCGGTTTGGCGGATCTGCCCGTAGTCGCCCGAGAGGATGAACTCGGCGTCGATCGTGCTCATGCGCACGTTGCCATGACGCGTGCGCTCGATGCGCACCTGGTAGCGCTCGGTCTTCTGGTCGAAGTGGGGAGCGACGGCGATGCCGTTGCCGCCGATCGCCAGCTCGAGCGCCTCGGCCGAGGCCTCGGCTGTCTCGCGCCGCGAAAGGTCGACCTGGATGCCGCGCAGCAGCGCTTGCAGCGCCTCGCGGTCGATGAGGCGAGAGACGCGGTCGATGACCGCCTCGGAGACGAGATAGGACTTGGCCAACTGCGCCAGGGCGTCGCCGGCGATCGGCTCGCGGCCGGCACCCGGGTAGAGCGCCGCGTCGACCAGCGCCTGGCGCAGCATGAATTCATTTAGCTCGTGCTCGTCCTTGAGGTAGCGCTCTTCCTTGCCGAGCTTCGCCCTGTAGAGCGGCGGCTGCGCAATGTAAATGTGGCCGCGCTCCACCAGTTCGGGCATCTGGCGATAGAAGAACGTGAGCAGCAGGGTGCGGATGTGCGAGCCGTCGACGTCCGCGTCGGTCATGATGATGATGCGGTGGTAGCGTAGCTTGTCGGCGTTGTACTCCTCCTTGCCGAAGCCGCAGCCGAGCGCGGTGATGAGGGTGGCGATCTCCGCCGAGGAGAGCAGCTTGTCGAAGCGCGCGCGCTCGACGTTGAGGATCTTCCCTTTGAGCGGCAGGATCGCCTGGAACTTGCGGTCGCGGCCTTGTTTGGCCGAGCCGCCCGCCGAGTCGCCCTCGACGAGGTACAGCTCGCACAGCGCCGGGTCGCGCTCCTGGCAGTCGGCGAGCTTGCCCGGCAGCCCCATGCCGTCGAGCACGCCCTTGCGGCGGGTCATATCGCGCGCCTTGCGCGCGGCTTCACGCGCTCTCGCCGCATCGACGATCTTCGAGGTGATGATGCGCGCGTCCGCCGGCCGCTCGGCGAGGAACTCGCGCAGCCGCTCGGCGACGATCTCCTCGACCACCGGGCGGACCTCGGAGGAGACCAGCTTTTCCTTGGTCTGCGAGGAGAACTTCGGCTCCGGCACCTTGACCGACAGCACGCAGGCGAGGCCTTCGCGCATGTCATCGCCGGTGGTCTCGACTTTCGCCTTCTTCGCGAGATCGGTTTCCTCGATGTACTTGTTCAGCACCCGCGTCATCGCCGCGCGCAGGCCGGTGAGGTGCGTGCCGCCGTCCTTCTGCGGGATGTTGTTGGTGAAGCACAGCACGCTTTCCTGGTAGGAGTCGTTCCACTGCATCGACACTTCGACGGTGACGCCGTCCTTCAGCCCGGTGCCGTGGAAGATGCTCGGGTGCAGAACATTCTTCGCACGGTTCATGTACTCGACGAAGCCCTTGACGCCGCCGGAAAAAGCGAAGTTCTCTTCCTTGGCGACGCGCTTGTCGATCAGGACGATCTTGACGCCGTTGTTGAGGAACGAGAGCTCGCGCAGACGGCGCGCAAGGATGTCGTAGTGGAAGTCGATGTTGCCGAAGATCTCTTTCGACGCGAGAAAATGCACTTCGGTACCGCGCCGCTCGGTGCTGCCGACTTCCTTCAGCGGCTCGACGGCGACGCCCTTGCGGAATTCCATGTGGTGCGCGCGGCTGTCGCGCCAGATGGTGAGCCGCAGCCACTCCGAGAGCGCGTTCACCACCGAAACACCGACGCCGTGCAGACCACCCGAGACCTTGTAGCTGTTCGAGTCGAACTTGCCTCCGGCGTGCAGCTCGGTCATGACGATTTCGGCGGCGGAGCGCTTCAGCTCGTCGTCGTCCTTGATGCCGGTCGGGATGCCGCGGCCGTTATCCAGCACCGAGATCGAGTTGTCGGTGTGGATGGTGAGGACGATCTCGTCGCAGAAGCCGGCGAGCGCCTCGTCGACCGCGTTGTCGACCACCTCGAACACCATGTGATGCAGCCCGGTGCCGTCGGAGGTGTCGCCGATGTACATCCCCGGACGCTTGCGCACCGCGTCGAGGCCCTTTAGGACCTTGATCGAGTCCGAGCCGTAGTCGCTGCCGTCGCCGTTGCCCTTGTGTTCCGACATCGCTTCCCTAGATCCTCATCGGCATGACGACGTAGCGGAAGTCCTTTTCCGACGGATAGCTGATCAGCGCGCTCGAGGATGCGTCGCCGAAGGCGCACTCGATGTTCTCGCCGCCGACGTTGTTCAGCACGTCGAGCAGATAATTGACGTTGAAACCGATGTCCAGCGCATCGCCCGAGTACTTCACCTCGACTTCTTCATTCGCCTCTTCCTGCTCCGCGTTGGAGGAGACGATCTTCAGGCTGCCTTCGGTGAGCACCCAGCGCACGCCGCGGAACTTCTCGTTCGACAGGATCGCGGCGCGCAGCAGCGCCTGGCGCAGCGTCTCACGTCCGGCCTGCAGCTTGTTCTTGTGCTGGGCGGGAATGACCCGGGTGTAGTCGGGAAACTTGCCGTCGATCAGCTTGGAGACCAGCTCGATCGTGCCGAAGCGGAAGGCCGCCTGCGTCGCCGACAGCTCGATGTTCACGGGCTCGTCGCTCTCGGCGAGCAGCTTGGAGAGTTCGATCACCGTTTTGCGCGGCACGATGACTTCCTGGCGCGGCAGGCTGCCGCTGAGCACAGCCGCAGCGTAGGCGAGGCGGTGACCGTCGGTCGCCACCAGCTTGAGCTGCCCATCCTCGACGACCATCAGCAGGCCGTTCAGGTAGTAGCGGATGTCCTGCTGTGCCATGGCGTACTGCACCAAGCCGAGGAGTCGCCGCAACGCTTTCTGGCCAAGGCTGAATTTCGCCGCCTCGCCGGCGGGCTTCGCCAGGCGCGGGAAATCCTCCGCCGGCAGCGTCTGCAGCGTGAACCGGCTCTTGCCGGCCTTGACTACCAGGCGCTTGTCTTGCGGCTGAAGGTTCAGCTCGGCACCGTCCGGGAGAGCGCGCAGGATGTCCACCAGTTTTCGGGCGCCGACCGTGATGGCTCGCGGCTCGCCCGTCGCCTGGAGCGGCGTGCGCGCGGTGATCTGGATCTCGATGTCGGTAGCGAGGAAAGAGAGGTTCTGGCCGTTCTGCTCGATCAGCACGTTCGACAGAATCGGTAGCGTGTGGCGCCGCTCGATGATGCCGCTCACCGCCGAAAGTGGCGTGAGGATGTCGTCGCGTTTGGCCTTGATCATTGTTCTATGCCTGTTATTTATTAGTAGTAGTAACTAATAGAGAGCGCGAAACCACGGGATAACTCAGGATTCCCCCACCCGGCCCACTGCTTAGGGTGCGCGTGAACACGCTGAAAAGCTGTGCATGGCGGATGTACCAGTGTGGACAAGTTGCGAGCCGCGCCGCAAACGGCCGCTTATGCACAAAGCACACACAGCTTCTCCACGCTCAACCTTTCAACACCTGTTCGAGCACGAGATAGTCACGGTTCAGGCCGGTGTCGTGCTTGCGCAGGCTGGCGACGGTCCGGCAGGCATGCAGGACGGTGGTGTGGTCGCGGTTGCCGAAGGCTTCGCCGATCTCGGGTAGGCTCATCTGCGTCAGGTCCTTGGCGAGTGCCATGGCGACTTGGCGTGGCCGCGCCAGGTTACGGCTGCGCTTCTTCGAATGCATATCCGAGACCTTGATCTTGAAGTACTCGGCGACCGTCTTCTGGATGCCTTCGACGCTGATCTGCCGGCTGTTCAGGTTCAGGATGTCGCGCAGCGCCTCTTTGGCGAGGTCGAGCGACAGCTCGCGCTCGGTGAAGCGGGAAAATGCCAGAACCTTCTTCAGCGCGCCCTCGAGCTCGCGCACGTTGGAGCGGATGTGCTTGGCGATGAAGAAAGCGATGTCTTCCGATAGCGCGACTGCCTCCGCCTCGGCCTTCTTCAGTACGATCGCCACCCGCATCTCGAGCTCGGGCGGCTCGATCGCTACCGTCAGGCCCCAGCCGAAACGCGAGATCAGCCGCTCTTCCATGCCGGCGATCTCCTTCGGGTAGGTGTCGCAGGTGATGACGATCTGCTTGTGCGCCTCGACCAAGGCATTGAAGGCGTAGAAGAACTCCTCCTGGGTACGGCCCTTGTTGGAGAAGAACTGGATGTCGTCGATCAGCAGAAGGTCCAGCGAGTGGTAGTAGCGCTTGAACTCGTCGAAGGACTTCTGCTGGTAGGCGCGTACCACGTCGGTGACGTACTGCTCCGCGTGGATGTAGCGGATGCGGGCCTGAGGCCGCTGGTCCGCCACCGTGTTGCCGATCGCCTGCACCAGGTGGGTTTTGCCGAGGCCGACGCCGCCATAGACGAACAGCGGGTTGTACGAAATGCCGGGATTTTCGGCCACCTGGATCGCGGCGGCGCGCGCCAGTTGATTTGCCTTGCCGGTGACGAAGCTGTCGAAGGTGAAGGCGCGATTGAGGCGCGAGCGCTCTGCGAGCGTGGGTGCCTCCGGCGCGGCTCGTGGCGCCGGCTCGGCCGAGCGCGCGGGGGGCTCGGCGCCGCGCGCAAGAACCAGGCGCACGCCCAGCTCGCGTCCGCTCGCCTCGGCCGCGAGCCGCTCGATGCGCGCGACAAAGCGCTCTCGCACCAGCTCGAGCACGAAGCGATTGGGCGCCGTCAGGACCAGGGTATCGCTCGCAATTTCCGTCTCGGAAGCGAGCGGCCGGATCCAGGTATTGAACTGCTGCGCGGGGAGTTCCTGCTCGAGGCGGCGCAAGCAGGTATCCCAGAGATTTTGCATCTTGTAATGGGGTCTAAGCGAACCGAAATTTTACTCGCTTAGTCATGGGTTATCCACAGCGAAAAATGCGCGGAAAACGCGACGAAACGATTTGACAATGCGTTCTCGCGCAAGCTCTAATACCGCCCTTTTTCGGATCGGCAGATGGCCACCAAGCGCACATATCAACCTTCCAAGACACGGCGCGCCCGGCGCCACGGTTTTCTGGTGCGCAGCCGCACTCCCGGTGGACGCAAAGTGCTGCGCAACCGGCGCGCCCGCGGTCGGCGCCGGCTCGCGCTATAGTCGCTGCCGCAACGCGCGCGAAGCGCTTCGGGTTCGGCGCGGCTCGGCGTCTGCGGCGCAAGACAGATTTCGAGCGGCTGCTGCGGGAGGGGAGGCGCGTCCGCGCCGACGGGTACACCTTCTTCGTCGGGCGACGCGCAGCCGGCGGACCGAGGTTGGGTATTCTCGTTTCGCGCCGGCACGGGCGGGCCGCTTCGCAGCGCAACTCGCTGAAGCGCTGCATTCGCGAGGCATTCCGTCTGGAGCAGGACCGGCTGGGCCCGGTGGACGTACTGGTGCGGCCGCCGGAGCGCATCGGGGCGCCGGCGGACATGATGAGACGGCTGCGAAGGCTTTTCGGCGAACTGGACAAATGATCGCGAGCTCCCTGCGTCTTGCCATCCGTGCCTACCAAGTGGCGGTGAGCCCGCTGCTGCCGCGCGCCTGCCGCTTCCATCCGAGCTGCTCGGACTACGCGGCCGAGGCGCTCGAGCGACACGGCGCGTTGCGGGGCTCTTGGCTCGCCGCGCGCCGGCTGGTGCGCTGCGGACCGTGGCATCCCGGCGGCTGCGATCCGGTTCCGTGACCATGGACGCTCAACGGCTAATCCTGCTGTTCATCTTCGGCTTCTCGGTGCTGATGCTCTGGGAAGGCTGGGAGCGCGAGCATCGGCCGAAGCCGGCGCTGCAGGCGCCGAGCGCGCAACAGCAGCAAGGCGTGCCGGTACCCGCCGCCCCGCCCGCGCCGGGACAGGCGCCGGCGCCATCCGCGAAGAGCGCGGCGCCGTCGGTGCCGGTCGCAGAAGCGCCCGCGCGCGGCGAAACGGTACGCGTCACGACCGACCTCGTCGTGGCCGAAATTGACACGCTTGGCGGGACGCTGAAGCGGCTCGAGCTCCTGCGCCATAAGGACTCGGAGGACGAAAAAAGGAACCTGGTGCTGCTCACCCCCGAGCGGCGCTATGAGGCGCAGAGCGGAATCGCCGGGGAAGGCGGACCGAACCATCGCACGCTGTGGCACTTGCTTCCGGGCGAACGCACGCTCGCGCCCGGCGCCGACCACCTCGAGGTGCGACTCATCGCCCAGGGACGCGATGGGCTCGAGGTGCAGAAGGTCTACACCTTCAAGCGCGACAGCTACGTCGTCGACGTCTCGCTCGAGCTGCGCAACCCGCGGCAGCAGCCCGTGAACGCGTACGCTTACTTCCAGTTCACGCATGACGGGCGGCCACTATCCGACGCGAACACGCTCGCGCAGTCGTTCGGCGCGCAGAGCTATACCGGCTTCGCGCTCTATTCCAAGGAGCACGCCTTCGAGAAGGTGCCCTCCTCGGACCTCGACAAAAACAAGGAGCACACCACCCGAGCCGACAGCGGCTGGCTGGCGTTCGTGCAGCACTACTTCGTTTCGGCGTGGCTGCCTCCTGAGGGCACGCGCGATTACGTGATGGAAAAGCGGCAGGACGGCACCTATGCCGGGCGGCTGCTGCTGCCGGTGCAGGTCGCTGCCGGGGGCACTGCGAAGGTGACCGTGCCGCTCTACAGCGGACCGCAGGAGAAGCGCCGGCTGGAAGCCGCCGCACCCGGTCTCGATCTGGTCGTCGACTACGGCTGGCTGACCGTCATCGCCTGGCCGCTCTTCTGGCTGCTCGAGAAATTCCACGCCCTCGCAGGCAATTGGGGGGTCGCGATCATCCTCCTCACGGTGATGATCAAGATCGTCTTCTTCCCGCTCTCGGCAGCGAGCTACAGGTCGATGGCGAAGATGAAGCTGATCACGCCGCGCCTGCAGAAGATGCGCGAGACCTACGGCAACGACCGGCAGAAGCTGAACCAGGCGATGATGGAGCTGTACAAGACGGAGAAGATCAACCCGCTTGGTGGCTGCTTCCCGATCGTGGTGCAGATTCCGGTGTTCATCGCGCTCTACTGGGTGCTGCTCGCAGCCATCGAGCTGCGGCATGCGCCTTTCATGCTCTGGATCAAGGATCTCTCGGCGCTCGATCCCTACTACGTGCTGCCGATCCTGATGACCATAACGATGGTGCTGCAGACCCGGATGAACCCGGTGCCGCCCGACCCGGTACAGGCGAAGGTGATGCAGTTCATGCCTTTCGTCTTCAGCATCTTTTTCTTCTTCTTCCCGGCGGGGCTGGTGCTGTACTGGCTGGTCAACAACATTCTCTCGATCGCGCAGCAATGGCAGATCCAGCGCATGTTCGACCGAGACAAGCCGGCGCATGCCAAGCGATGAGATAACCCGGGACACGATCGCCGCGATCGCCACGTCGGCCGGGCGTGGAGGAATCGGGGTAGTGCGCGTTTCCGGCCCCGCGGTGGCGCAAATCGCGCGCGAGATTCTGGGCCGCGTGCCCGAGGCACGCCTCGCGACCTACGCCCACTTCGCCGACGTCGACAAAGGCATCGCGCTCTACTTTCCGGCACCGCATTCCTATACCGGCGAGCCGGTGCTGGAATTGCAGGGCCATGGCGGCCCGGTGGTGATGCAAGCGTTGCTCGCCGCTTGCCTCGAAGCGGGCGCTCGGCTGGCGGAGCCGGGCGAATTCACCCGACGTGCCTTTCTCGAAGGGAAGCTCGACCTTGCCCAGGCCGAGGCGGTCGCCGATCTCATCGACGCAGCGACGCGGGAAGCGGCGCGTTCGGCGCTGCGCTCGCTTTCCGGGGAGTTCTCGGCCGCGGTAGGGGCGCTCGTGGCGCAGTTGATCGAGCTACGCGCGCTCACCGAGGCGATGCTGGACTTCCCGGAAGAGGAGCTGGACCCATTGCACGCTCGCGACGCTGGGCAGCGCCTTGCGCGCACACGAGAGGCGCTGGAAAGCGTGCTGAGCAAGAGCCGGCAGGGCAGCCTGTTGCGCAGCGGCGTGCACGTGGTTCTCGCCGGCCGGCCGAACGTCGGTAAATCGAGCCTGCTGAACCGGCTCGCGGGGGACGATCGGGCGATCGTCACGCCGGTACCCGGTACCACGCGGGATGCGCTGCGCGAGCCGGTGCAGATTCACGGCGTGCCACTCGTTCTTGTCGACACAGCCGGGTTGCGTAGCGACGCGGACGAGATCGAGCGGCTCGGCATCGAGCGCACCCGCCGCGAGCTGGAGAGCGCGGATGTCGTCCTCGCGGTGCACGAGGCGGGGAGCGAGGCCGGGCTACCGGAGCCGCTGCCGGCGGCGGCCAGGCGCGTCGAGGTTTACAACAAGATCGATCTCGCGCCGGCGTTCCGGCCGCCCGCGGGCGCCGTTGCGGTGTCGGCAAAGACCGGCGCCGGTCTCGAGCGGCTGCGCGAGGCCATCCTCGAGGCCGTCGGCTGGAGCGCGACCGGGGAGTCGGTGTTCCTCGCGCGCGAGCGGCATCTGCGGGCGCTCGAGAGCGCACGGGCGCACCTCGCCGACGCGGAGCGCGAGCTGTTGCGCTGGGAGCTCTTCGCCGAGGAACTGCGCCTGGCGCAGGTCGCACTCGGCGCGATCACCGGCGAATATCGCGCCGACGAGCTGCTGGGAGAGATCTTCGCGCGCTTCTGCATCGGCAAGTGAGGCCGGCGCGTGACAGCTGGCTCAACCCGACGCTCGGATTCGCGTTGTGCCTGCTCGTTGGCGCCACGTTCGCCTCCCTGCATGTCCCGCTGCCGTGGCTACTCGGGCCTCTGGTGGCGATGGCGGTGTGCAACTTCGCGGGAGCCGAACTGCGTGCGCTGCGCGGCGCGCGGGAGATCGGACAGATCGCGATCGGCATCGCTCTCGGCCTGTACTTCTCTCCGGAGGTCGGCAAGTACGTGCTATCGCACTGGGCCCTTCTGCTCGGTGCGGGGCTGTTCGCCATCGCGCTGGGAGTACTGAGCGGAATGATCCTCGCGCGGCTCGCGGGTATCGACCGCAGCACCGCCTTCTTCGCCAGCGTGCCCGGCGGCGCCGCGGAAATGACTCTGCTCGGCGAGCGCTATGGCGCGCGACCGGATCGCATCGCGCTCGCGCAATCGCTTCGCATCCTGATCGTCGTCTTCATCGTGCCTTTTGCGCTGACCTTCTCCGGCGCTCACGGCAGCGATCCGTATGTCGCTGCTCCCGGCACGACGCTCGACTTGCAGCGGCTCGCACTGCTCGTCGCTGGCGCCGCACTGGCTGGCGGGGCGCTGACTCGTGCTGGCCTGCCGAACGCTTT
>Ga0075424_100005416_pt1 | contig 12187 bp, 9 predicted proteins | sample SoiMethybrSBSTD3_FD_75301 | JGI IMG/M metagenome (GOLD analysis project Ga0075424, IMG submission 75301) | Bulk soil microbial communities from a Populus tree surrounding site in Tennessee, USA - Soil MetaG P. TD hybrid SBSTD3 | ecosystem: Environmental > Terrestrial > Soil > Tree plantation... | reverse complement strand
CGTCCATCACGGTTGTTCCCCGGACGCTCAGCATCGGAACAACTTCCAGCACGCTGAGAGTCGGCTCGATTTCCGCGGCAATTTTGCCCTGAACTGCCCCAACCACCACGTCCTGTCCGCGCTCTTTACGCCTACGGCCCTCGTCAAACATGCGGAACGATTTGCCAACTCCCGATGCGTAGCCGAGAAAGACCTTTAATCGTCCCGGCGCTGCCTGCTTTGGTTCACTGTGGTTCATCGTCCGAGGATTGTAACCTTACTCCCCGTTTCTCTGCCTGCCCGCAACAGCGGCTCCTTGGCCGGCGAGCACATGCCTAGGTCCCCTTGCTCTGTGGCCGCTGGGAATAGTTCTTTGAGCGCGATCCAGTTCCTCGTTGAGCGCGGGCATTAGACGCGGTGCCGCCGCGACGTCGCGGCAAATCGAGAACCACAGATGAACCGACGACGCACAGTTTCCCGCAAACTGTTTGCTGTTCTTTCTCAGGTGAATCCCTGATTGTTTCTCGCCAGACAGCTGGTCAATACTTCGAGCCTGCCTTGCGCCCCCGGCGCCGTTGGGCTCATCTCTGACCTGGGATACTGACGGCATGGGGAAATTCGAGGAGATTAGTCGCGAACTGGGGAGTACCTTCGCTGAATTAGAAAGTGCGCGAGGTCAAGCAAAGCGTCGTTGCCTACGCAGGGCCCACCTGCTCCTACTATTGGCCGATGAAATGATGGCCACTGCAGAAACCGACGAAGAGCCCGCCGGAAGCCTCAAGCCGCTTACTCATGAGGCTCCTGCGGCTCAGTCACTGGTGGGGATGTTTGCGGAAGCCGCCGTGCACTCCGCAACGCGCGGACCGTGCCGAGGGCTTCAAACAGTGCTTGTTCTTCGACCGCGCTCGGGCCAGGCCAAATGTCCTGAATCCGACGCAAAATCGCGCGCTCAGCGCGCCGGATCATGAGCTCTGCGGCTGCGGGTTCGGCTTCATGAATTGCCTCTTGCAAAAGTTCGTGCCATAAACGGCCCATCGCCACGTTCGTCACCACTCGTAAATAAGTCGCGGGCCGGGCGTCGAGCGAGCCTGCCATTTGGCACGCACTGGTCTCGCGCCCAACCTAACCGCACCCTGCGCGTCTGTCGTTACTCCTGTTGCTGTAAGTCGCCGAAGTGATTCACTGCAGCCCATGGCCCACCTTCAAGCCCGGCGATGCGCAAGTCCCCAAAATCCAAAAGATGCAAAACCCGCCTCGCCGGCCTTGCCAACCGACACGCGCGGATCGGCCCGCCCCGGGCTGCAAAATGGAATCCGCTGCGACGCCTCTTCGTCATTATATCTCTTATAATATACTAACCTGTAGTAAACACAGTGCTAGCAATGTCTACTGTTCGTCGCGACCAGTCCGCTGTTCCGGCAAACCCAGCTTCCGCACATGGCGGGCCTCTGCTACTTAACCCCGGCCAGCCTGAAAAGTCGTCAAAGTTGTCTTCCAGCAACCTACCCATTTTCAATAGTTTGCTGGCGACGCCTAGGTACGCCCAAACCTCGGGGATTTCCCATCCCCAGCTGTAAGTTCTTTGGAATCACTACTTGCAGGAAGCGCTATCCCTATCGGTTCTAGAATGAATGCACGCAAACAGGCCGTTGTTATCCGGAGCAAAGCAGGCGATCGGCGGCCTACGACTTGGGCGGCCAGACAATCTGTCCGTTTTTGCCGTACGCCAGGTTCGCGATCTGGCCGACTCGTGCCGCCGATACTCCCGCCTCCACCGGTGCATTGGGCGCGCGCCGGCTCCTTACGCAGTCCAAAAAGTTCTGCATGTGGTCAATCGTCCCGTCCTGAAAGCTGTCCGCTTTCACCACGGGATTTGCCTTCGCGGCCGCGCCTTCACGATGAACCGTAAATCCCGTGCGATTAATTTTCAAAGTCCCTTCCGTGCCGCGAAACTCCAGCCCGCCATCGTCGATCGAAGACGACATCATGCCCTCATACACCACATCAAAACCCGGATAGCGCAGCAGCGCCTGCACCGTATCCGGACACTCCCAACTTTCGAAAATATATTTGTCACCCAACATGTGAACATTCTTCGGCTGGTCCTCTTTCATCGCCCAGTGCACAACATCAATCCAGTGCGTAAACAAATCCGTCATTGCGCCACCGCCAAAATTCCAGTACCAGCGCCACAAATAATATTTCTCCTCGCTAAAGGGTTGTTCCGGCGCTCCGCCGAGCCACTGTTTCCAGTCCAGTAGTTTCGCGTCGATCGGTTTACGGTTCTTCCAGGCAGCGTAGTTTTGCCACCAGTAGGTGCGCACCTGCGGCACGCGCCCCAGGCTCCCGCCTTGAATCAGATCCACCGCATCGCGAAAATGCGTCCAGCTCCGCTGCTGCATCCCGCACTGCAGAATCTTCTTGTTCGCGCGAACAGCCTTGGTCAGCGCCGAGCCGTCCTCAATCGTGTGCGTGACCGGTTTTTCGAGATAGACATCTTTGCCGGCATTCAGTGCGTCCACTGCCATCCGCACATGCCAGTGATCCGGCGAGGCAATCAGCGCTACATCAATGTTCTGTTGAAGCAGCTCGCGGTAGTCCGCGTGCGTCGTCGCATCCTTCGCACTTGCTCGTTGTTTGACGGCGTCGACGTGCGGCGCGTACACGTCGCTGACGGCTGTGAACTGAATGCCGCCTGCTTTCTCCGCGGCGTTCAGCAGATCGTTCATGCGGCCGCCCGCACCGATTACGCCGATGCGCAGAGTGTCGTTGGCGCCAAGAATTCGCGTTGCGGAAAGTGCGGTCAGTCCGGAAGCGACAATGAAACTGCGGCGAGTTGGATTTTGCATGGCGCGCCTATCTTAGCGATTCGCTTCTGCTTAAGAAAAGTGCTAGTTGCTTTTCGTCGTCTGTAAACTTGAGGCTTATGGCTTTTTGTTCTGTTGTTGCTGACGTTGCTTTTCCGCCTCTTCAATGGCCTTGCGGAATTCATCCACCGCCGGAACACTGGGCGAACGCAACGCATCTTTCTTCATATAACGCCACACCGGCGAGCGTTCGAGTGGAGCACCGACCTTGCCCAGGTAAACGGCGAAAACATCTTCGCGCGGCGCAACTTCTACCTGCGGTGCAGGCCCGGTCTGCTGTGTCGAAGTCGGTGTCCCAGGCGCTTGGCCCTTTTGGCCGCCAAGGCGGATGCCGCTGTCGGTAGGCTGTACGATCACCGGACGATCATTAGTGGGTAGTCCACCGATAGTCGGCTGCACAATCTTGTCCGCGCCCTTGCGCACCGTGATCACCAGGTCGGCAGTCAAGCCGTCAAGGACAGGATTTAGCCGGCCCCACTTCAACAGCGCCTTCTCGACGTCGTCTTGCGCTTTTTTGTTTGCTAGGGGCGCGCTCATGGAAGTTCCGGCGTCAGGATCGATCAACACCAGAACCGTCCGAGCCTCCAGAACATAGGCGGGCAAGATTGGCTTCTTATTGTTGCCGGCGAACCCCAAAGAAGCAGCCAGAACAAACAGTGGCAGCATCACGCGCATGCAAATACGCATCGCAACCTCCATGCGGCGAACACTATTCACATCATACGCTGGGGCCCGGAGGAACACACGCGTCGCGAGTGGAGAGGGACGGCTTAGCTTGGCGGGATGGAAGAGTCGGGATTGCTGAACAACTCACCAGGGCAGATGCTTGAATGCACCCACGCGAATCAGTGCGGCCAGCGTGAACGCCAGCAGCGCGACCCAGGTCTCCAGCGAAAGTCGCTTCGACTTGCCAGCTACTGTAGCTTGTTGTGCCAAACTCATCGTTCTCCCCTCTCTACCTCAAATCGGTAAATCACGAAATTCTGTTTCGACCGCAAACAGCTCCGTACGAACGCGTTCGCGCCATTGCTCAGCGCCTTGCGTAGCAACACGGCCGACCAATAGCAGCGACGGGGCGGGAAGCTGATCGCTGTCCGACAGTGCTGCTAGATTCGACCAGCGCACCTGTTGCTCCGCGCGCGTAGCGTGCGAAATAATCGCGCATGGTGTGTCTGCAGCCAGACCGTTTTCGATCAGGCGCGCGGCGACTTCGCCGTAGTGCGTTCCCGGCATGTAGATCGCAATCGTCGTTTCCGGAGTGACCGCCGCCCAGTTGAGCCAATTATCGGTTTCGCCGCGCGAAAAGGTGGTAAACAACGCTTGCGAAGCCACGCGGCGATCGGTGAGCGATATTTTTGCCGCCGCAGCCGCGCCCACGGCGGCGGTGATTCCCGGCACAATTTCGAATGGGATTCCGGCGCGGCGCAGCGCTTCCATTTCTTCGCCTGCGCGGCCAAAGAGCAGCGGATCGCCGCCCTTCAAGCGGATCACAAGCTTCCCTTGCTCCGCATAGCTGACGAGCAAGCTGTTAATCTCATCCTGCGTCAGCAACTTTTTCCCGGCGCGCTTTCCAACATCCACCAGCAACACATCGCTGGAAATCAACGCCATCACTTCCCTGCTCACCAGCGAGTCGTGTAGAACGACTTCCGCTCGCGCAAGCAATTTTGCAGCTTTGAGCGTCAGCAGCTCCGGATCGCCCGGCCCAGCGCCGACCAAGTACACTTTGCCGTTGGCGGAAGTGGAACTCACGAGACACCTTGCCGCGACGCTGCGGATTTCTTGCTGGCTTCTTTCACAAACTGTTCGTACATGGGCTTGCTGGCGAGGTGGTGGAGCATCTGCTTGGTGCTTTCGCTTCCGCCATCTGCCGCGCGCAAGAGTTCCCGCGCAGCGCCCAGCCACTCGAGCCACACTTCGTATTCGGGGCCGAACTGTTGCTCGAGTTCTTGGCGAAGGCGCTGCGCTAACGCGGGACTTTTTCCGTTGGTGGAAATGGCAATTTGCAGATCGCCGCGCTGCACCACGGAGCCGTAGTAGAAGTGGCAGTTCTCGATGTCGTCCACGGCGTTGCAGAAAATGCCGCGGGCTTCAGCTTCGCGGAACACGCTAGCGTTCACGCCGGGCGCGGCAGTTGCCGCGATCGCGAGTGCCGCGCCGTCCAGATCTCCTGGTGCAAATTCACGCGGAAACCATTCAATTTTGCGGGTGCGGATCGAGGAAACGAGAGAAACGTGAACTTCGGGAGAGATGAGACGAACTCTTGCTCCTGCATCAAGGAGGCCTTCAATTTTGCCAGCTGCGATTTCGCCGCCGCCAACAACCACAATTAATCGGCCGTGCAATTTCACGAACATAGGGAACAAATTCATCGTTCAGCCTTCCACGCCCTGCGGCGTTCTCGCTTGCGGCAGATCGCGCTCGACGGGAATAGTGATTTCACCGGCGAGAATTTCACGGATCTGGTCGTTGGTTTTGCGCGCCAGGAAAGCGCGCAATTGTTCATGTTCGAATCGGTTTTCCTGAAAGTTCGTTAGGAGGCGTTCGATAGCGTCCGGTACATCAGTCGCTGCGCAGCGATAGCCGACTGGACGAGCAATCGAAGCAATCTGGCCCAGGCTGCCGCCCACGCAGAAGTAGTAGGCATCAACAAGCTTGCCGTCGTGCTTGATCTTCTTGCCTTCGATGCCGATGTCGGCGATCCAGTGTTGGCCGCAGCTATTGGGGCATCCGGTGATGTGCAGCTTGATCTGCTGGTCGAAGCCGGGCAGGCGGTCATCGAGTTCGGTGGAGAGCCAGCGCGCGAAGCCTTTGGTCTCGGTGAGGGCGAGTTTGCAGAATTCCGAGCCGGTGCAAGCGATGGTGCCGCGAGCAAAGGCCGGAACTGTGACCGGCAAACCTGCCGCGCTTAATTCCGCTGCGACGCTTTCCGCGTGCTCCGCGCGGATGTTCGCCAGCAGCACATTCTGTTGCGCGGTGAAGCGAAGACTGCCGTCGCCAAACTGATCGGCGAGCTCCGCAGCGCGGCGGAGTTGCGCCGGATTGATTCGTCCGCGCAAAACGGACGCGCCGATAAAGACCAGGCCTGCTTGTTTTTGGCGGTGGATGCCAGTGTGGTCCCGGTGGGTGTCAGAAGGAATTTCCTCATGCTCTGCCGGATCGAGGTTGTATCCGATGACGCGGTTCAGTTCGGCCAGGAATTTCTCCGCGGTCCAGTCGAATTTAAGGAAGAGGTATTTCAATCGGGCATGGTCCCGGCTGATGCGAAGAACGTCGCGAGAACGGAAAATTTCGGTGATGCAGCGAGCAACGTCGACAACCTGCTCCTGACGAACGAAAGCATTGAGTTTCAGCGCGAGATGCGGCTCGGTGGAAAGGCCCCCGCCGATGCGGACGGAGAATCCGTGTTCGACATTGGAGCCACGAACGCGCCGCGCGGCGGTGAAAGCCACGTCGTTGATTTCCGGATAGCTGCACCAGGTGCGGCAACCAGTGACAGTCATCTTGAACTTGCGCGGAAGATTGTAGAAGTCGCGATTGCCGCCAAGGGCCCGATCCAATGCCAGCGCCCAGGGCGAAGCATCGAAATGCTCATCGTGAGCGAGGCCAGCGACGGGGCATCCAGTAACGGTGCGAACAACGTCACCGCATGCCCCGGTGGTGGTCAAGCCGGCCCTTTGCAAGCTTTCGATAATTTCGGGAATGGCTTCGATGGTGACCCAGTGCAGCTGAAGGTTCTGGCGGACGGTGATGTCGGCGAGGCCGCGGGCATGCTTTTCCGAGAGTTCGGCGAGCGTACGGACTTGGTCGCTGCGGAGGATGCCGTTGGGGATACGGATGCGGACCATAAAAAATTCGCTGGACTTGCCTTCACCGTTGGCGCCGCCCAGAACGCCTGCGCCGTCGCCTTGCGTGTAAATGCCCCACGAGCGGAAATACGTGCCAAGCCATTCCGGCGGGACGGAGTTGCGGCCAGTACGCGCGAATGCGCGAATTTCGTCGAGGTGGTCCCACGCGAGCTTTTCGCGTTTCAAGCGTTCAACGCGTTGTGCCTTGCTTTCCTTTAGTGGTGCTGCATCTGGCATTAGCCGATGTCCCTTATCCTTGAGTTTGTTCGTCGCGTTCACACTAGCGGGATAAACCCGCTGCGATATAAAACCCGCACGCTTTAGAACCGAAGGGTGCGGCACCCAAGTCGAGCGATCACTCCAAAAACGAAAAGCCCACGTGGACCAGGGTTTCTGGCACGTGGGCTTGGAATTTCTTTGTTTACGGCGGTTCTAGGTCCGCAGCAGCCTCTGGCCAGAAATGTGTGGTACGCGACAGCAACAGCAGTCGCAGCAACAACACACGCGCTGGCAGGTCATTCGCATTACGTAAGAAGGTTACGCTGCACGGTTCGCACTGTCAACGGCATTTGCCTATACAAAAAGCCGATAGTTGCGAACGGTATTTTGGATGCCGAACCAGGCGCCGTGGTTATGTGGCGCCCAAGCCCGAAGGCAACAAAGTGCCGCCCTGAAAGATGGCGCTACGTAAGGCGCTAGTCGAGGTACATCCAGGAGGGCCAGGAGACAGCAAGGCTTTGGCGGGGGCGGCGACATATATAAATGGTGAGAGCAGATTCTTCCGGGAGGGCATAAGCGGGGCTGATGGTTTCGAAGGGCTGAACGTCGGCGAAAGCCTGGTCGAGGCGAGACTTGCTGAAACCGATGGCAACGACGATTTCACCGGAGGAACCGCGCGGGCCCCAGTAGCCATACTGATTGTGGCCGCTGATGGCTTTGGGTACGCCGTAGTACTTCCCGAGGTAGTCGATGGCACCAGCTTCGCCGTAATTGTATGCGAGCAGGGTGGCGCGGGGCTGTTCTTCGGGCGAAAGTGAGTGGAAGGCGCGTGCTATGGCCTGGACCTGCTCGGGCCAGCCGAACATGTCTCCGAAGAGTTGCGGCAGACGATCGAGCGGGACGTTCTCGACTTTGACGTCCTGTACCCCGAAGAATTTGCAGTACTTGACGGCGGCCGCGACTGGGAGAATCGGCATAGCCAACGGAGCGGCGACGATTCCAGAAATCACGAGTGGAGTGACGACGGCAAGCTTGAGCCACGACTTTGCGCGAGAGAAGACTTGTTGTTCCCAGGCGACCGCGCCTGCGGCCAGCAGCATGATGTAGGCCGGGGCGAGGTAGTAGATCTTTCCGTGCAGCACAAGCATTTCGACCAGAACGACGAGATAGGCGATGCCCAGGACGGCGTATTTGCGGCCTTGCTTGTCGGCAAGGAAAAACCACAGGCCGGCGAGCCACACCGGCGCGGCGAGCGGATTCACGAGAAGAAATTGTTCGCCAATGAAGGAAAGCGGCGAGACGGTTGTGTACTTGCTACCGATAACGGTGTGAAGGAGCGCGATGGTTGGATAGCCGTGTTGAATTTCCCAGAGAAGATTGGGGAGGAAGATCAGGAATGCGATGGCGGCGCCGAGCCAGATTTCCATGCGCGCGAACTGTTTGCGCGCGGCTGTAAGGAGAAGGCCGACAGCGAGGCCGGAGCCGAAAAAGAGCATGGAATGTTTGTTGAGTAGGCCCAGTCCGGCGCTCGCGCCGAACAGGAGCCAGAGGCGGGCGCTGCCGACTTTTTCCGGATCAGCATCAGTAGGTGAAGACCCTGAAACCCGGATTATGCGCAAGACGATGGCGGCGCAAGCCATCCAAAAAACGGGCTCGAAGGCGTTCATGGAGAGAAAGTTGTCGAAGGTGAGATAGATAGGTGCAAGAAGGACCAGTAGTGCGGCGAAGAATTGGGAGAATTTGCCGCCGCCGATTTCGCGGGCTATCCAGCCCGCGAGAAGAACTTTGGGCGCGGCAGAAAGTGCGGGCAGAAGACGGAGCGCGAACAGAGAGTCTCCAAACAGGGCGCGGGTGAAGGCGGAGGCGAATGCGACGAGCGGGGCGTGGTCCACGTAGCCCCAGGCAAGGTGCTCGCCGCAGGCGGCGTAGTAGAGTTCATCGCGGAAGTAGCCGTATTGGCGGTTGAAGAGGAAGTGGATGAGAACGGCGAGCGCGGCGAGCGCGTAGACGGATTTCGTAATTGCGGCGTGCGGCGCCCGCCTAAGAAGGCGGCCGCTATACTCCTCCGCAATAACCGAGCCAGTCAACGTTGTGCAGTCTTACTGAACGAGAGTGGCGGACTTGATGTAGTCGAGCTTGGGCCAGCCCTTTTTCAGGTACGCGTCGCCCTGCTTTTCCAGCTGGTCCTGGTCTGGGCCGGCGTTGTCGCCGTAGCCTTCGTACATCATTTCGACCACGTTCATGCCGTTGCCTTCCACCGTGCCGAATGGGGAAAAACCCATGCCGTCGAGGCGGCCGTTGTCCTTGAGATTGATAAAGATTTGCGTGGTTCGCGTGTTTGGTCCTGCAGTAGCAAAGGTGATGGAACCGCGCTTGTTGGTTTGCGTGACGGGATCGTCTTTGATTTCGGTGTGCTTCCAGGCGGCGGAGACGGCGGGCGTTGGACTGATGCCGAACTGGGCGACGAAACCCGGGACTACGCGGAAAAACGCGGCGTTGTCATAAAAGTGATGCTTGACGAGGTTGTAGAAGCGGTCGGCACCGAGCGGAGCCCAGGCACGGGTGACGGCGACGGTGAATGCGCCGCGGGTGGTGTCGAATTTTACTTTGTAGGTGTCGGGAGCCTTCTCCGCGAGTTTTTTAGGCGCGAGCAGGGCTTTGGCATCAGCGGGTTTGGCGTCGGCCTTCGCCGATGCTTTTGCAGCTTCGGTGGCCGGTGCAGAGGGGTTTGCAGAGGCCGGTTCGGCAGGCGTTGCGGTTTGCGGGGGAGCTTCGGATTTCTGGGGCTCGGCGGACTTTTCAGCCTGTTGTTCCCTGTTTTTGCAGCCAACAAAGACGGCCGCTACGACTAAGATCGTGGCTAGGCCGAGAATTTTCGTCTTCTGTTCCATACTTTTCTCCGAAAAGAAACTGAATTATCCGCAAAAACCCGCCTTCTAAAGAGCGCGGCTACATGTCAGCAAATTCCAACCTTACTTGTGGGAATTCAGTTCCCTACTGACGCGTTCCACATCCGTCATAAGGCGCAGGGTATTTTCACCCAGAATTTTTCTAACGTCACGTTCGGAATATCTCTTTCGCAGAAGGGCTTCGGTGATCTTCGGAAGCATGGTGGCGTCTTCCATGCCATAGGGCATGTTCGCGCCATCAAAGTCAGAACCGAGGCCGACGTGATCAATGCCGGCGACTTTCACGGCGTGGTCAATGTGCTCGATGATTTTGCTATAGTCCACGCGCGGAAGCTTGTCCTGCGCTACGAATTCGCGCGTGATTTTGTCCCCTTCGAGCAGCTGACATGCTTCGTTGCCGTCGTCGCCGCAACGCTGGCGAACTTGCAGCGCGATGTCTTCGTTGATCTTGGGGTCTTTCTTTTCAGCATCACGGAATTCCTGGCTGAGAAACCCCACGTGGTAATTGATCTGAACGACGCCACCCTTTGCGGCGAGGTCTTTCATCATCTGGTCGGTCATGTTGCGAGGAGCGTCGCAGATCGCGCGACAGGAGGAGTGCGAAGCGAAAAGCGGAGCTTTGCTGACTGCGAGCGCGTCGTAGAAGGCTTTATCGCTGACGTGGGAGATATCCACGATGACGCCGAGGCGGTTCATTTCGCGGACCACGTCTTTGCCGAAGTCGGTGAGGCCATTGTGGACAGGTTTGTCGGTTGAGGAATCGGCCCACTCCACGTTCACGCTGTGCGTCAGCGTCATGTAGCGTACGCCGGAGTTCGCGAACGACCGCAGCACGTCCAGGTTGCTGTTGATCATGTGGCCGCCTTCGACGCCCATCAGCACCGCGATTTTGCCCTCCCGCTTGGCGGCGCGCACTTCGCTCGCGGTGGTTGCCAGCACCAGGTCCTTCGGATTTTTGCGCACCTGCTCATGCACCGCCCTGATCTGAGCCTCGGCTCGTTTCACCGCTTCAGGGCCGGTCATCTTCCCGGACATCCAGATGGAAAAGAAAATTGCGCTGAGGTTGCCTTCGCGCATGCGCGGGATGTCGATACTGCCGTCGGAGTGGCGAACACCGAGGTCGAACTTGTCGTCGAGGAGGCGCTGCGTGGTGTCGTCGTGGGTGTCAACGACGATCGAAGAAAAGTGGAGTTTCTTGGCACGCTCCGAAACGCTATCGCCGGCTACTATCGTGGCCACGAAGAGTCCTCCCAAAATACCAGCCGCGGCGCGAAAACCACTGTGCATCTTTGTTGTTCCCCCAGATTTTTACCGCTGCGATGATTGCAACTCGCGAGCGACTTTTTCGTTCTGCTCCATGACGCGTAGCAGGTTGCCGCCAAGAATTTGGCGAATGTCGTTGTCGGAGTAGCCCTTACGCAAAAGAGCCTCGGTAATCTTGGGCAGGTGGGTGCAGTCGTCCATACCTTCGGGCATGGTCGCGCCGTCGAAGTCGGAGCCGAGGCCAACGTGATCGGCGCCGACGAGCTTCACGACGTGATCGATGTGGTCAATGATGCGCTCCCAACTGACATGAGGGAGCTTGCCTTCGGCAGTGGCCTGTTTTTCCATTTCCACCATTTTTTTGCCAAGACATTCTTCCTCATCGCCGCAAGCTTTCTTGAGCTGATCAAACTGGGCAACGACTCCGCCAGAGACCTTGTCCGACGCGTCCTTGTACGCCTGATCGATGAAGCTCTTTTCGTAGTTGATCTGGATGACTCCACCTTTTGCAGCGAGCGCCTTGATCATGTCGTCGGACATGTCGCGGGGATGGTTGCAGATCGCGCGACACGAGGAATGCGAAGCAATCAGTGGAGATTTGCTGACTTCGAGTGCGTCGTAAAAAGTTTTGTCGCTGACGTGAGAGATGTCCACCATAATGCCCTGGCGATTCATTTCGCGGACGATATCTTTGCCGTAGTCGGTGAGGCCGTTGTGGGCGGGCTTGTCGGTGGAGGAATCGGCCCACTCGTCGTTGTAAAAATGCGAGAGCGTCATATAGCGGACGCCGAGATCGCCGAAGATGCGCACGATGCGGATGTCGTTGCCGATCATGTGGCCCCCTTCGACGCCCATCAGCGCGGCAATCTTCCCTTCCTTGTGCGCGCGGCGGATTTCGTCGGCGGTGCGGCAAAAGACCATGTCCTTGGAATTGCGGCGAACGTTTTCCCGGACGGCGTCGATTTGATCGAGCGCTTTCTGGATGGCGGGCGGGCCCATGATGCGGCCGTCGATCCAAATGGAAAAGAAGATGGCGTTCATGCCGCCTTCCTTCATGCGCGGGATGTCGATGTGGCCGTCGGGATTGCGCTTGCCGAGATCG
>Ga0075424_100005415_pt1 | contig 12187 bp, 7 predicted proteins | sample SoiMethybrSBSTD3_FD_75301 | JGI IMG/M metagenome (GOLD analysis project Ga0075424, IMG submission 75301) | Bulk soil microbial communities from a Populus tree surrounding site in Tennessee, USA - Soil MetaG P. TD hybrid SBSTD3 | ecosystem: Environmental > Terrestrial > Soil > Tree plantation... | reverse complement strand
AGGCCGAAGCCGATGCCGACGCCGAAGGCGCTCACGAGGATCGTCACCCGCGTGAGGTCCATGCCCATGGCGGCGATGGCGAGGATCAGGCCGAGGAGCAGGATGCTGTAGTGAAGCAGCGTCGACACCATGTTCGGCACGCCGCGGGCCAGGGGGAGGCGGGGAAACACGTCCTCTTCGAGCACGAAGCGGATCAGGCGTGACACGAGGAAGGAGAGCCACACCGTGAGGGCGAAGGCGGCGATGTCGCCCACGGAGAGGTTGAGGTTGCCGCGGGTGAGGGTCAGGCCGAACAGCGCCCCCGTCAGGGCCTTGGCCTTCCAGATGAGCCCGAGATTGGCGAGGACGAGGAGCACCCACCCCGCCACCGACAGCCACCAGAGAATGCGCCCGAGGCGCCGCTCGATCAGGAGCCGGTTCTGGTGCACGAGGCGCAGATAGGTGAGCGGCCCCACGCGGAGCGCATAGGTGAGCAGCGCCTGCGTCACCCGGAACAGCGCCTGGAGCAGCATCGCGTAGTACCCGACGGACAGGGCGCCGGAGCCGAGCAGCCGTCCCAGCCGTGTGTACCCGATGGCACCGAGGAGGAAGCCGCATGCCATGGCGGCGAGCATGAGCATGGCCACGGCGCGCGCCAGATGCAGAGGCGACTCGTCCGGCTGGCGACGGTAGGAGAAGAGGAGCGCCACGATCAGCGTGATGGCCACGAGCATCTCGGCCAGGAACACGAGCTGGTTGAAGAGGGGTACCACCTCGGCGACGTCGTCGAGGCGCTCGATCACGAAGAAGACAGTGAGGGCGACGAAGCTCGGCTGCAGCGAGCGCGGGGCGAGCACGGTGTAGACGCGAAGCACCGGGAAGACGCCGATGAGGAAGAGCAGGGTGCGCACGGGGCGCGGCAGGACGCCGTAAAACGACGGGGACAGGAACAGCGCGAGGAGGAGGGCCATCGCGAACGGATACCGGAAGAGCCGCGAGGCCTCCGTCAAGCGCGGATCGGCATCCACCTTGGCGGGGACCCTTCTCCGCACCAGGTGGAAGCCCACCGAGAGCGTGATCCAGAGCAGCGCGTGGAGGACGATCTGGGCCCCGTGCGACTGGCCGAAGCGCCGCAGGGTGGCGCTGTCCTCATCCAGCCACTGATGCACTCGGGCCGGGACTTCACGGAGCGCGTCGAGGTTCCGCACCGCCTGCCAGATCGGGGGGCTGTCCCGGGAGAGCAGCTGGCGCTCGGACGCTTCTCGTGCCGCCGAGATCCGCGCGAGCAGGTTCTCCACGCCCTCCGTCTCCTGCGAGACCCGGTCCTGCAGCAGCAGCACGTGCGCGCGCCGGGTCTTCAGGGTCGCTTCCGCTCCGCTGAGCGAGTTGAGCGTGGCTTCGACCCGCCCGACCACCGCGGTGGGGGCGCCCGTACGCCGTGCTTCGGTCCGCGTCGCCTGCCAGGCCGCGCGCTGCGCGCCGAGCTCGGCGAGATCGCTCTCCACCTGGGTGGCGTGGCGGCTCAGCGTGGCCGCCCAGCCGTTGAGGAGGGCCCGCGCCGCGAGGAGCGGGCTCACGAAATTGTCGAGCATCCCGGAAGACGGCGTGGCCGCGAGCGCCTTGAGCGTGGGATCGACGCGGCTGCGCGCGTCCTCGGCGACCGCGGGAAGGCGGCGCTCGATGGTCTCGATCTCCGCGCGCTGAGCGGGAGTCTCCTCCAGGCCGCGCAGCCGGGCTGCCACCTCCTCCGAGCGGCGGACGATGTCCGGGGCGGGGATGGCCTGGGGCGCCGTGGGGGCCGCGGATGTCGCGGGGGCGGGCGCCGCCGGGGGGGTCGTCGTCGACGGGGTCGGGGCGGCGGGCGGTGTGGGCGCCTGCGCGCGCGCGGCGCCGCATGGAAGCACGGCGGCGAGCACGAGGGCGAGAATCAGCGGGACGCGCATGACCGTCAGGGCTGGCTCCGGCGCGTCATGGGCCGATCATACCGCCCGCTCCGGGTGCGCGGGAGCGGCAGATGCGTGCCCGCGGGCTTTCTAGAGCCGGGCCGCCACCACGGGGGGGATGCGGCTGCGCCATGGGGCCGCCGCCTCGAAGGCGGCCGCGGCCCGCAGAACGGCGGCCTCCGCCCGACGCCGGCCCACGATCTGCAGTCCGACCGGCAGGCCGGCGGCGGTGAAGCCGCATGGGACGGAGATCACGGGGAGCCCGGTCACCGTGATGCCATAGGTGAGGAAGAACCACTGTGTGTAGTTGTCGAGTGGCTTGCCGTTGATCTCGGTCGGCCAGGGCTGCTCCACCGGGAAGGGCGGCACCGCGACGGTGGGGAGGATCAGCAGGTCGCGCGTCTCCATGAACTCGCGCACGCGATGCCACAGCGCGGTCCGCGCCGTCTGGGCGTACGCGATGGCCCGCGGCGTCAGCGCCAGCCCCTGCTCGATGTTCCACAGGAGCCCCTTCTGCAGCTTGTCGCGCCACTGGGGGAGCTTGTCGGCGTGGCGCGCGACCATCGAGACGCCGCGCGTGCCGAGCACGATGTCGTTGAGCTCGGAGAAGTCGGGGCTGCCGTTCTCGACGCGCGCGCCGAGGCTCCGGAACACGCGCGTGGCCCCGTGGGCGATTCGCGCGATCTCGGCGTCGACCGGGATCAGGCCGTTCAGATCGGGAGTCCACGCGATGCGCAGGCCTTTGACGGAGGGGGACTTGAGCGCGCGCAGGAACTCGCGGGTGTCGACCGTGTAGGACAGCGGCGCGCGGTCGTCCGGGCCCGCCATGGTGGAGAGCATGAGGGCGACGTCGCCCACCGTGCGCGCCATGGGGCCGGTGACCGACAGCGAGTCCCAGGCGAGCGTGGTCGGGTACTCGGGGATGAGGCCGGGCGTGGTGCGAAAGCCCACCACCCCGCAGAAGGCCGCGGGCGTGCGCAGCGAGCCGCCGAGGTCGGAGCCCTGCGCGATGGGGCCCATGCCCGTGGCGAGCGCGACGGCGGCGCCTCCGCTCGAGCCGCCGCACGTGAGGGCGGGATCCCAGGGATTCCGCGTCGCGCCGAACACCGCGTTGAACGTGTTGCCGCCCGCGCCGAATTCCGGGGTGTTGGTCTTCGCGAACACGATGGCTCCCGCCGCCTTGAGGCGCTCGACGACCAGCGAGTCCTCCTTCGGCACGTCGTGCTCGTGCACCTTCGAGCCCCATGTGGTGCGGATGCCCTTGGTGGGCGTGAGGTCCTTGATGGAGACGGGGACGCCGAAGAGCGGAGGCAGCGCGCGGCCGCGCTTGAGGCCGGCGGTCGCGCGCTTCGCCTCGGCGAGCGCGGATTCGCGCGCCACCGTCACGCAGGCGTTCACCGCGGGATTCACCGAATCCAGGCGCGCCAGCACCGCCTGCATGACCTCGAGGGGCGAGCAGGCGCGGCTCTTGTAGAGGCGGACGAGGTCGGCGGCGGGGGTGTAGCAGAGATCGCGTGCGCTCACGGGGTCGCTCCGGTCAAGAAGGCACGGGAAAGCCGCTGGACCGCGCGGCCCTACAGGACCTTTCGTGGGTCGAGGGCGTCGCGGAGGCCGTCCCCGATGTAGTTGATCGACAGCACGGTGAGGAAGATCGCGGTGCCCGGGAAGAGCGCCCAGTGCGGCGCGAAGTCGAGATTGTCCTTGGCGTCGAAGAGGATGCGGCCCCAGGTGGGGATGTCGGGCGGGAAGCCGAGCCCGAGGAAGGACAGGGACGACTCCGCGATGATCGCCGCGGCCACGTCGATGGTGCCGGCCACGATCACGGGGCCCACCGAGTTCGGCAGGATGTGGCGGAGCATCTGGCGCAGGGGCGCCGCGCCCAGGCCCCGCGCCGCCTCCACGAACTCCTTCTCACGCAGGGAGAGGAACTGCGCGCGCACGAGGCGCGCCACCGGCATCCATCGGAGCCCGCCGATCACCGCCACGATGAGCACGAACACGCCGACCTCCGGCCCCAGGACCTTCTTCAACGCGTCGCGGAAGAGATACACGATGAGGAGCAGGAGGGGCAGGCCGGGCAGGGAGAGGAAGAGATCGGTGAGGCGCATCAGGGTGTGATCGACGGTGCCGCTGAAAAATCCGGCCAGCGCGCCCACCGCGGTGCCCGCGATGATGGCGATGAGCATGGCGGAGAGGCCCACCGCGAGCGAGATGCGGCCCCCGTAGAGCATGCGGGCGAGCACGTCCTGGCCGAGGTCGTCGGTGCCGAAGGGATGCGCCCAGGACGGCCCCTTCAGCTTCGCCTTGAAGTCGATCTCGTCGATGGGGACGCGATAGACGAGCGGTCCCACCATCACCGCCACCACCATCAAGATCAGGATCACCGCGCCGACCAGGGCGAGGCGGTGGCGCCGGAAGCGCCGCCAGGCCTCGGCGGTGAGCGAGGTGCCCGGGCGCCGGATGGGCGCGGCGGGCGCCCCCATCAGTGCGCCCGCCCGGCTATCGGTACGAGATGCGGGGATCGAGCCAGCCATAGAGGAGGTCCGCGATCAGGCTGAAGAGCACGACCAGCGCCGAGAAGACGAAGGTGATGGCCATGACCACTGGGGTGTCGTTGGCGAGGATCGAGCTGATGAGCAGCGAGCCGATACCGGGCACGCGGAAGATCTGCTCGGTGATGAGGGCGCCCGCGAAGATGGTGGGGACCTGGAGCGAGATCAGGGTGACGACGGGGATGAGGGCGTTGCGCACCACGTGCTTCACGATCGTGATGCGCTCGGCGAGGCCCTTGGCCCGCGCCGTCCGCACGTAGTCGAGCTGGATGACGTCGAGCACCGCCGAGCGCATGAAGCGCGTCATCGAGGCGGCCTGGGCGAGGCCGAGCACGGCCACCGGCATGATGGCCTGGCGGATGTGCTCCCACCACCAGCGCCAGCCCGTCGCGGTGATGTCGGCGCGGTAGATGAAGGGGAGCCAGTCGAGATAGATGCTGAAGAAGAGGATGAAGAGGAGGCCGGTGAAGAAGGTCGGCAGCGAGAAGCCGAGGAAGGCGCAGGTGGTGGCGATCTGATCGAACAGGGAGTACGGGCGCGTGGCCGAATAAACGCCGATGGGGATCGCGATGAGGAGGCCCAGGAGCTGGGCGGACCCGATCACCGCGATGGTGGTGGGCAGCCGCTGCATGATGAGCGTGACCACGTTGACCCGGCTCACGAACGAGAAGCCCCAATCGCCCCGGATCATGGAGGTGAACCAGCGCACGTAGCGCACCGCGATGGGATCGTCGAGGCCGAACTGCGCGCGGAGGTTCGCGCGCACCTCGGGCGGCACGTTGGGGTTGGTCGCGAGCTCTTCGAAGGGGTCGCCGGGGGCCAGCGCCAGGATCGTGAACAGCACCAGGCTGATCCCGGCGAGCACCGGGATCAGGATCAACAGGCGCCGGATGAAGTACTTGGACATCGATACCGCGGGAAGCGGGCCCGGCCCCCGAGGGCCGGGCCCGCTCGCACGCCCGCTCTAGGCCTCGCGGTACCAGTTGTGCAGCGCCCAGAAGTCGGAATCCCAGCCGCTCTGCTCCATGCGGAGCGTGGTGGCCACCGCGGCGACGCGGGGGCGGAACACGACGGGGATCACCACGACATTCTGGATGACCAGCTCGTTCATCTTGATGAAGAGGGCCGCGCGCTTGACGGGATCCAGCTCGGATTCGGCCGAGCGGAAGAGCTTGTCGTACTCCTCGCTCCGCCAGCGGGTGATGTTGCGGCCCTGCCACTTGTTGTCCTTGGACGCGGCCTCCCACGACGTGAACTGGAGCATGAACAGTTCCGGATCGGGCTGGGTCATGGTCGTGGTGAACATCTGGATGTCCGTGGAGAAGTGGGCGTAGGTGTCCGGGTTGGCCACATCCGACGAGAAGAACACCGACGCGGTGACGGACTTGAGCTCCATCTCGATGCCGGCCTTGGCCGCGGCCTGCTTCACGATGGCCTGGGTCTTCTGTCGGGGCGCGTTGATCGAGGTCTGGTAGAGCATCTTCAGTCGCTTGCCGTCCTTGGCCCGGATACCGTCGCTGCCCTTCTTCCAGCCCGCCGCCTCCAGGATCTGGCTGGCCTTCTCCACGTTGAACTCGTACTTCGTGGCCTTGGAGGCGTAGCGCGCCGGCTGGTTCAGGAAGTTCGCGGTGGCGATGCCGGTGCGCCCGTAGATCTGCTCCTGCACCGAGGCGCGGTCGACGAGGAGGTTCAGGGCCTGCCGCACCGCGGGATCGGTGAGGAACGGATGCGGGGCCTTGAGGCTCGACCGTTCGCCGTCGACGTCCTTGTTGGGATCGGTGAAGTTGATCTGGATGTGCTCGATGTTACCGCCGGAGACGATGTCGGCCTTGCCCTTGCCGCCCTGCTCCAGGCGCTTGAGGATCTCGTCCTCGACCTGCATGTTCCACGCGTAGTCGAACTCACCGGTCTGGATGACCGCGCGCGCCGCCGACACCGCGTCGCCGCCGCCCTTCATCTCGATGGTGTCGAAGAAGGGCCGGTTCGGCATGTGATAGCCCGAGAAGAGCTCGCCTCGGACCATATCACCGGGCTTGAAGTCGACGTACTTGTAGGGGCCGGTGCCGATGGGCTTGAGGTTGGCCGGCGCCTCGCGGGACTTGTCGCCCTTGTAGGCCTCGAAGGCGTGCTTGGGGAGCACCATCCCGCCCACGCCCACGAAGGCGTCGGCCCAGAACGGGGTGGGCTTCTTGAAGGTGACCTTGATCGTATGGCTGTCGATCTTCTCGACCTTGAGGTCCTTGTACGTATTGATGTTCCGCGAGGCGGTGGCGGGGTCGGCCACCCACTCGGCGGTGAACACGCAGTCGTCCGCGGTGAAGGGCTTGCCGTCGTGCCAGACCACGCCCTTCTTGAGCTTCCACGTCACGGAGCGGCCATCCTTGGACACGCCGCCGTTCTGCACCGTGGGGATCTCGGCGGCGAGGTTGGGCGACAGGTTCCCGTCCGGATCCCAGGACGCCAGCGGCTCGTAGAAGATGCGCGAGCCGTCCTGATCCTTGGTGCCGGTGGCGAAGTGGGGGTTCAGCAGCGTGGCCCCCTGCCACCAGAGAGTCTTCAGCTGGCCGCCCCCGCCGCGCTTGGTCGGCTTGTAGGGCGCCGTCTTGGTCTGGGCCTGGGCCACGCCCGCGGACGCGAGCAGCTGACCGGCCATGGGCGCGGTGAGCCCGAGGCCCACCATCATCTGTACGAAGCTGCGGCGGCTCAGGTGGCCGGCCTTGACCTGGCCGATCAGCTGTCGAAGATCACGCTCTTCCATTAAAGGTCCTCCTGGGTGGGTCGGCGGTGACCGCCCGGCGCGAGCTCGGACGGCTCCATCCTTATAAGCTGCACGAGCGAAACTGTCAAGGGCGGCGGGGGGTTCCGCCGCCCTTGCCCGTCGATAGCGCGGTCAGCCTACGCTTCCTTGTACCAGTAGGGCAGGCGCCAGAGCGTCCCGTCCCAGCCGGTGAGGTCCATGCCGCGGAGCTTGGTGCTCGAGCCGGACACCCCGTTGCGCCAGAGCACGGTCATGACCGCCACGTTCTGAATGACGATGTCGTTCATGCGGATGAAGAGGGCCGCCCGCTTGACGGGGTCGACCTCGCCCTCCGCGGCGCGGTAGGCCCGGTCGTACTCCTCGTTGCGGAAGCGCGTGATGTTGCGGCCCTGCCAGCTGTTGGCCTTCTGCGACACCTCCCACGAGCAGAACTGAAGCATGAAGGGCGCGGGGTCGGGCGCGCTCATGGTGGTGTTGTACATCTGGAGATCCGAGTAGAAGTGCGGGTAGGTGTCGGGGTTCGCGGGATCGGAGGAGAAGAACACCGAGGCCACGACCGACTTCAGCTCGATCTCGATGCCGGCCTTGGCCGCGGCCTGCTTCACGATCGCCTGGGTCTTCTGCCGCGGGGCGTTGATCGAGGTCTGGTAGAGGAACTTCAGACGCTTGCCGTCCTTCGCGCGGATGCCGTCGGCCCCGCGCTTCCAGCCCGCCGCGTCCAGGATCTGATTGGCCTTCTCGACGTTGAACTCCCAGCGGTTGTTCTTGGAGTTGAAGCGGGAGGGGGCGTTGAGGAAGTTCGCGGTGGTCTGGCCGCCGCGCCCATAGATCTGCTCGTGCACCGCCGAGCGATCGATGAGGAAGGTAAGCGCCTGACGGACGGCGGGGTCGGACAGCGTGGGATGCGCGGTCTTGATGCTGGAGCGCTCGCCGTCTACTTCGGTCCACGGGTCTGTGGTGTTGCACTGGATGTGCTCGGGATTCCCGGTGGGCCAGATGTTCACGCGGCCCTTGCCGCCTTGCTCCAGCCGCTTGAGGATGTCGTCCTCGACCTGGAGATTCCACGCATAGTCGAACTCGCCCGTCTGCAGCACCGCGCGCGCCGCCGAGGCGGCGTCGCCGCCGCCCTTCATCTCGACGTGGTCGAAGAACGGGCGGTTGGGAACGTGATAGGCGGGATTGATGTCGGCGCGGACCACGTCGCCGGGACGGAAGTCCACGATGCGAAACGGCCCCGTGCCCACCGGTTTGAGGTTGGCCGGCGCCTCCTGGGCCTTGGCGCCCCGGAAGGGCTCGAATACGTGCTTGGGGATGATCATGCCCCGCACGCCGCAGAAGGCGTCGGACCAGAACGGCTGGGGCTTCTTGAAGGTGATCTTGACGGTGTGGCTGTCCACCTTGTCGATCTTGCTGATCTCGGTGTAGGAGCCCGTGGTCACCGTCTTGTTGGCGGGGTCCGTCACGAACTCGTAGTTGAAGACCACGTCGTCGGCAGTGAAGGGCTTGCCGTCGTGCCACTGGACCCCCTTCTTGAGCCGCCATGTCACCGAGCTGAGGTCCTTGGCGAGCCCGCCGTTGGTCACGGTGGGCAGCTCCGCGGCCAGCACCGGCACCACGTTGCCGTCAGGGTCGAAGCCGGCGAGGGGCTCGTAGAAGATGCGAGAGGCGTCCTGATCCTTGGTCCCGGTGGCGAAGTGCGGGTTGAGCAGTGTGGGCGCCTGCCACCACAGCATCTTGAGCGCGCCGCCGCCGCCGCGCTTGGTGGGCACGAAGCTCGTGCCCTGCGCGTGCGCGCGCGGCACTCCGCCCGCGGCGAGCATCTGCGCGGCCAGCGGCGCGGTGAGGCCGACGCCGACCATGGTCTGCACGAAAGCGCGCCGGCTCAGGCGTCCGGCCTTGACGTCCGCAATCAATGCGCGAAGGGCATGCTCGTCCATGTGGAAACCCCCTCCGGGTGGGTTACGCCCTTATACGGGCGGCCCCCCATAGTGTCAAGAATGGGCCCCGCGCGTGGGGGTCACGGCGCGAGCCAGTCGGCAAGTCCGGTGAGGGTGGGGAAGGTCTCGACCGCGCGCGCCGCGCTCGACGGCGGGCTCGGCTTCCGATTGATCCAGGCCGCCGGAATGCCGAGCGCGGCGCAAGGCGTGATGTCGTGGTAGTGGCTCTGCGCGGCGTGGAGCCACCGCGCGCCGCCGATCACGGTGCGCGCGGCCACGAAGTGAGGCGACGCCGGCTTGTAGGACCCCACCTGCTGCGCGGTGATCACGATCTCGAACATGGCGGCGAGGAGCCGGCGGCTCCAGACGAGGAGGTCGTCGTCCACATTGGAGAGGATCCCGAGGCGGTAGCCCGCGGTGGCGAGCCGGCGCAGCGCGGCGTTGGTGTCCGGGAACTGCGGCCACGCGGGCAGGCTCTCGGCGACGAAGCCGGTCCGCTCGGGTGGAAGCGGCCAGCCGAGCCGGGCGGCGACGCGCCGCGCGGTCTCCGCGAGGATGTCCCGATACCGGCGGTAGCCTTCCTGCTCCACCGCTGCTTCCACGTCCACGTAGAGGTTCACCGCCGCCGCAGCGTCCACCGGGTGGCCGATCTTCACCGCCTCCGCGGCGAACGCGCGGCCGATGCCGCTCTCCCAGTCGATCAGGGTGCCGTAGCAGTCGAAGGTGACGACGTCGTAGAGGCGCTCGGCCATGATGTCTCCTGCGTGCCGCGCGACCGCGGCCCGCTCAGCCCTCCATCCGCCACTGCGCGATGTTCCAGAGATTGGACTCCCAGGGCGAGATCTGGATCCCGCGCAGCCGGGCCGACACCGCCGTCGCCTCGCTGCGCCACAGCACGGGAATGACCACGCCGTTGCCGATCACCAGATCGTTCATCTTGATGAAGAGCGCCGCGCGCTTCGCGGCGTCCATCTCGCGCTCGGCGGCGCGCCACAGGCGGTCGTACTCGTCGCTCCGCCATCGGCCGGAGTTGGTGAGCGACCACTTGTTCTCCTTGGACGGGATCTGCCAGGAGCTGAAGCGCTCCATGTAGAGCTGGGGATCCGGACGGCCCATGAGCTGCTGGTACATCTGGAGATCGGCGTAGAAGTGCCGCACCGTGTCGGGATTCGCGGCGTCGGAGGAAAAGTACGCGGAGGCGACCACCGACTTGAGGTCGATCTCGATCCCGGCCTTGGCCGCCGCCTGCTTGACGATGGCCTGGGTCTTCTGTCGGGGGGCATTGATGGACGTCTGGAAGACCAGGCGGAGCCGTCGGCCGTCCTTGACGCGCACTCCGTCGGGGCCGCGCCTCCAGCCCGCGGCGTCCAGCGCCGCGCTCGCGCGCTCCACGCTGAAGTCCCAGCGCATGTTGGGCGAGCGGTACCGCGCCGGCGTCACGAGGAAGTTGGGGGTGGTCTCGCCCTGTCTGCCGTAGATCTCCTGCTGAATCGCGCGCCGATCCACCAGGAGCGCGAGGGCCTCCCGCACGGCGGGATCCGACAGCAGGGGATGCATGGTCCGGGCGCTCGCGCGCTGCCCCTCCACCTCGTTCCAGGGGTCGGAAAAATTCAGCTCGATGAATTCGGTGCTGCTGCTCGGCGTGAAGAGCACGCGACCCTTGGCGTTGACCTCGAGGCGGCGGAGCAGCTCGTCCTCCACCTGCATGTTCCACGCGAAGTCGTACTCGCCGGTCTGCAGGACGGCGCGCGCCGCCGAGGCGGCGTCGCCACCGCCCTTCATCTCCACCGTGTCGAACCCGGGCCGCCCCGCGAGGTGATAGCCGGGGAAGCGCTCCGCGCGCACGGTGTCGCCGGGACGGAAGTCGACCGCGCGGAACGGACCGGTCCCGACGGGCTTGAGATTGGCCGGCGCCTCCCGCGAGGGGCCGCCGCGGTAGCGCTCGAAGACGTGCCGCGGGAGCACCATGCCCCCGGTGCCGCAGAACGGGATGGCCCAGAAGGGCATGGGCCGCTTGAAGAGCACGCGGATCGTCTGATCGTCGAGCTTCTCCACGCGCTCGAGATCCCGGTAGGCGGCGATGGAGGTGGCGGCCGTCGCGGGATCGGCCGCGTACTCCCACGTGAACACGCAGTCGTCCGCGGTGAGGGCGCGGCCGTCGTGCCACGTCACGCCCTTCTTGAGCCGCCAGCGCACCGAGGTGCCGTCGCGGGCCAGGCCGCCGTTGTCGCGGGTGGGTAGCTCGGCCGCGAGCTGGGGGACCAGGTTGCCCTCGGGGTCGAAGGCGGCGAGCGGCTCGTAGAACAGCCGGGCCGCGGCGGCGTCTTTCACGCCGGTGGCAAGGTGCGGGTTGAGGATGGTCGGCGCCTGCCAGTAGAGCAGCCGGAGCGCACCTCCCCGCCGCGCGGGGGGCGTCGGCGCCTGCGCGCGCGCCGGTCGCGGCGGCAGGAGCTGCGCGGCGAGGGGAGCGGCGACGCCCAGGCCGGCAAGGATCGCGAGAAAGCGGCGCCGGCCCAGCCGTCCCGAGGCTGCGTCGCGGGCGAGAGCGCGGAGCGCGGGCGCGTCCATGACGACGCGCTAGCGCGCGTGGGCGCCGAGCATGCTGACCGCGACCTCGATCGCCTCCATCATGCTCTCGGGATTGGCGATCCCCTTCCAGGCCCGGTCGAATGCGGTGCCGTGGTCGACCGAGACGCGGAGGAAGGGGAGCCCCACGGTGACGTTGACGCCCGAGAGTCCCGTCCACGCCCCGGTCTTCTGGTCGAACGTGAAGCCGAGCGTCTTCACTGGCACGTGGCCCTGGTCGTGATACATCGCCACCACGATGTCGAACTCGCCGCCACGGGCGCGCGAGAAGAGCGTGTCCGCCGGCAGGGGACCGTGCACGTCGAGGCCGGCGCGCCGCGCGACCTCGGCGGCGGGGCCGATCTCCCGCTGCTCCTCGTCGCCGAAGAGGCCCTCCTCGCCGGCATGCGGGTTCAGCCCGCACACCGCGATGCGCGGGCGCGCGACGCCGAG
>Ga0075424_100005414_pt1 | contig 12190 bp, 12 predicted proteins | sample SoiMethybrSBSTD3_FD_75301 | JGI IMG/M metagenome (GOLD analysis project Ga0075424, IMG submission 75301) | Bulk soil microbial communities from a Populus tree surrounding site in Tennessee, USA - Soil MetaG P. TD hybrid SBSTD3 | ecosystem: Environmental > Terrestrial > Soil > Tree plantation... | reverse complement strand
GGGCCGTCGTCCAGGACAAGCCTGGGAAGATGGTCGTAGCGCCCGACGTCGGACTTTGGAATCCCCCCGGGCACCGGCGTCGGCGCGACCACGTTGACACCTCGCCGGGCCTCTGCGAAGGGACAGCGCGCGGCACGGGTGACATCCTACCCGGAGGTCGAAATGGGACAGCTACCCGATACGAGCCCGATCGGTCTCGACTGTCCGAACGGCAAGCGTCTTCAGTTCGACGTGACGTTCTCGTGTTCCTGGGAGAACGAGGTCGTGATCAGGAACGAGGACACGGGCACCGAGCTCAAGAAGTTCAACAGTCACTCGGATCCTCAGGGACATAGAGGCGCCCGCGGGCGCACGTTCATCGCAGAAGCAAACGCTTCGCCGATCGGTGGGAACACGAGATTCAGCATCCACGGTCGTCACAAGCACAGCGAGCCAGCGCGCAACATGCCGTGGCATGACAGCCCGCACCAGCAGTCCGGGACGCCGGGCCAGTCTCTTCGCATTGGCTGGGAGGATGGCGGGGATCAGGTCGACGGCGACTACAACGATGCGCTCGTCAACGTGACATGGCTGTAGGTCCGCTGACGAATCTCGAGGTATTGTCACTACGCACACAGCCTTCGCGAGCGTGAGCTTGGCGCTCGCCAACGCCCAAACGCTCGCGGCAGAACTGCTGCGACGCTTCGCCGCCGCCTAATCAGAAAAGTCTGTACACGGGGTCGCCACCTGAGCGATACCCGTCAGCGATGGCGCGCGTAAACGATCCGACTGGCGGCCCAACGCGGCGCCAGTTCCTTCAGGCACTCGGCGACGCGCCACGCGGTGCTTCCTTCGCCCAGCCGACGATGAACTCTTCGGCATTCGGGTCCAGATCCCTTTCCCGAAACGGCGAGGGATCTATCGCGTTGAACAGTTGCTTCAGCTCGGCAACGTGGACTTCGATCCGCACGCAGTCCGGCGGGATCACATCGCCGGCGGACTTCGGTTGCTCGTTCATGTGGGTCCTCCGCTGACGTGCGGCCAGGGCATCGCAGGATGCCTCTTCAGTGACGATCCGCCGAACGCGCTCGGCGCGCGGAAGTGAGAGCACACGTTCTGTCGCATGCCGGCGGCCGGCACACTGCTACCGCGAAGTTCGCCGCGTCGTCGATGCTGCCTTCACGGGGAGCGTATTCCGTAGGGAAGCGACGACGTCCGGCGCCGGATTGTCACCCGTTGCGCCCGCGCCAGCGGTCGGCCATCGTTTCCCCGAGAGCCCAGTTTCGAGCCGGCCGCGCACGCCTGCGCGTCCCGGGTCTCGACAGCGTAATCTCGTGGCGAACGCCGACGTGACGGTGATGTCGTATCTCCGGCGGGAACGCGCCGAGAAGGGCCACCGCGGCGATAGTAAGCCGCGACGGATCATGGCGTGACGAGGATGAGCGGCGCGGACCCGATCCTGGCGCGGCTCGATCACCTGCTCCCCGATCTCGAGGCGCTATACAAGCATGTGCACGCGAATCCGGAGCTCTCCATGCAGGAGACGCGGACAGCCGTTTTGGCCGCGGACCGCCTTCGCGCCGCCGGTTACGAAGTGACGACCGGCATCGGGAGGACCGGCGTCGTCGGTCTGCTCCGCAACGGCGATGGTCCGACCGTCATGCTACGCGCCGATATGGACGCGCTCCCCGTCGGAGAAGCGACCGGGCTGCCCTATGCCAGCAAGGTCACGGCGACGGACGGCGAGGGCAACACTGTCCCGGTCGGACACATGTGTGGCCACGATATGCATGTGGCCTGGCTCGTGGGCGCGAGTACGCTATTCGCGCACGCACGCGACGCGTGGCGGGGCGCATTGATGGCGGTCTTCCAACCGGCGGAAGAGACGGCCGAGGGCGCCCGAGCCATGATCGACGATGGCCTCTTCGATCGCTTCCCAAAGCCGGCCATCGTGCTCGGTCAGCACGTCATGGTCGGGCCCGCCGGAGCCGTCGCCGGACGCGCGGGGGTCATCACCTCCGCGGCGGACAGCCTGCAGATTCGTTTGTTCGGGCGCGGCGCGCATGGCTCGATGCCGCAGGCCAGCATCGATCCCGTAGTGATGGCGGCGGCGACCGTGATGCGGCTGCAGACCATCGTCTCCCGCGAGGTGGCCGCGGCCGAGGCCGCCGTCGTGACGATCGGTTCGATCCAGGCCGGCACCAAGGACAACGTCATCCCCGACGAGGCGATCATCAAACTCAATGTCCGCACGTTCGACGAAGGCGTGAGGAAACGTGTGCTTGTTGCGATCGAGCGCATCGTCCACGCGGAGGCCGCCGCCTCAGGCGCCCCGCAGCCGCCGGAGATCACGCCACTCGACCGTTACGCCCTCGTTTCGAACGATCCAGCGGCGAGCGACCGCGTCGCCGACGCATTCCGCCGCCATTTCACCGTCGACCGCGTCCGACATACCGGCCCCACGCCGGCGAGCGAAGACTTCGGCTCCTTTGGAGCCGAGTGGGGTGCCCCTTCGGTCTTCTGGTTCGTTGGCGGCACCGATCCTGACGCATACGCGAAGGCCTACGAGGCCGGCCGCCTCAACGACCTTCCGACCAACCACAATCCACGCTTCGCGCCCGTCATCCATCCCACGTTGCAGACCGGCGTCGAAACACTGGTCGTTGCCGCGCACGCCTGGCTACCGGCGTAGGATCACGCTCGGCCATGGGGATGCTCCTGCTGGTGCTCGACCTCGCTGGCACCTTCGTCTTCGCGCTCAGTGGAGCGAGTGCCGGGTTCAAACGCCGGCTCGATCTCTTCGGCGTGCTGGTTCTGTCCTTCGTCGCGGGAAATTTCGGGGGTATCGCCCGCGACCTGTTGATCGGCGCAGTGCCTCCGGCGGCGATCCGCGACTGGAGATACCTGGCGATCTCGCTTCTCGCTGGCGCGATCACGTTCTATCGATATTCGGCGATCGACAGAGTGCGTAGCCCCGTTCTGGTCTTCGACGGCGCGGGGTTGGCTCTCTTCGCCGTGTCCGGTACGCACAAGGCGCTTGTCTCGGGGCTCGACCCGATCATGGCGGCGCTCCTCGGGATGCTCACCGGCATCGGCGGAGGAATGGCGCGCGACGTGCTGCTGGCTGAGGTTCCCACCGTCCTTCGCTCCGAGCTCTACGCCGTCGCCGCTCTGGCCGGTGCGGCTGTCGTAGTTGTCGGCTACATGCTGCGGCAGCCGGCAACCCCGGTGATACTCGCGGGCGCGGTTCTGTGTTTCGGGCTTCGCCTGATGGCCATCCGTCGCGGTTGGCAGCTGCCCATCGCCGGCGAGCCCGAACGGTCCTCGGCCGAAGAGACACGCGGCGAGGCGAGACGATGAGCAACGACAGAGCAGCCTTGACCCCTCTTGCTACGGCGCCAACCGGCTACGCGGCTTGAGGAGTGGAGGCGGAGGGAATCGAACGGCTGGACAGTCCTCACCATTCGCGGGTCGCCTCCCTCGGGGAATCCGCCTTATGCGGAACGTCCGCGCAGCCGCACCGGAGGTATCATCTTGTCGACGCGGATGCCCCAGCGGTAGTTCTCCTCGACCAGCCGGGCGCACCAACATTCGCCGCACCCCTTGCGCGTCAGCCGGGCGAACGCTTCGGCCACGCCGAGCGCAACCACGCTGTGACTCCGGTCGCTGCGATCGAGCTCCCCGCACGGAAAGAGCACGCCGTCGGGGTCCATCGTGCAGAAGACCCAGCCCGCCGCGCACGGCGGCCGTGTCTCCTCCGGGAAGCGACGGAAGTGACGCAGGCTCGCCCAGCCGTTGCCGACCCCTCGCCCGCGCTGCTTGAGCTCCTCGATCCGGGCGAACACGGAGCGGATGGCCGCCTGATCGAGTCGCCACGCCGATCCGTCGCGCGTGCTCCCGTTGAAGAGGCTGTTGCGGGCCGGTTGGAAGACGAGCGGCGCGCCTATCTTCTCGGCCACCTCCAGGACCTCCTCGACCACGTCGGCATTGTGCCTGCCAACAGTGCAGGTGAACTCGAGGGGTAGGCCGAGCGAGCGCACCGCGCGCGCGCCGGTAATCGCCTTGTCGTACGCGCCGGCTCCGCGCGCCGCGTCATGCCGTTCGCGCGGTCCGTCGAGGCTGATCTTCACGGTCGACAGCTTGCGTACAGTCTCGAGCTTGCGCGGGACGAGAATCCCGTTGGTGTTCATCGCGATCGGAATGGCACGCTCGGCGAGCCATGCGACGATCTCCTCGACGTGCGGATGCGCCAGTGGCTCCCCACCATCGAGGCTGATCGTCCGCATCCCGAGGGTGCGGAACTCTTCGAGGACGATGAATATCTGCTCGCGCGTCAGCTCGTTCGGCGTCGGGGTGTGCCGGTCGCAGTAGCTGCAGGCGAGGTTGCAGAGCCAGGTCAGTTCCCAGGTCACGCCGAGCGGGTATGCCCGGAGCCCGAGCCGGGCGATGGCTCCCCGGGCGATGATACCGGCGTCCACAAGACGAGCCCCTACCATCGCTCACGTCGGTAGACCAGAACCCACCGAGGTGAGTGCGACGCCTGTCCCACTCGCGCGCGGCCTCGCACGTTTCTGGGCGTCTTTTGACGGAACCAACGGCCGGGTCTGCTGCCGCTCGTCGAGCGGAGTCGGGACCTCCGCGCGGTATCTGCTAGATTGACAGGTCGGGCGGCGGTCACCCGAACGGATTTACACTGGGCGCGTCGTCCAGTATGAGTGCCGCCGCACCCGATGGGACGAATTGCCGTCGCGATTGCCGGGGTGGGGAACTGCGCGAGTAGCCTGCTCCAGGGAATCGAGTTCTACCGTGCCGCCGGCCCGGATGGTCGCGGCGACCACGTCGGGCTCATGCACTACGACGTCGGCGGCTACCTCCCGCACGACGTGGAGGTGGTGGCCGCCTTCGACGTCGATCGCCGCAAGGTCGGCAGATCGCTCGACGGCGCCGCGATGGCGGCCCCGAACAACACACGGGCGCTCCATCCATTGCCGCATTCCGATGTCACCGTCGAGATGGGGCCGCTGTTGGACGGCGTCGCCGACCACATGCGGGACTACCCGATGGAGATCAGTTTCACGGTGGCGGACCGGTCGCCGGTCGACGTCGCCACCGTGCTCCGCCGGAGCGGGGCCGAGATACTCATCAACTACCTCCCGGTCGGGAGCCAGCTCGCGACCGAGCACTACGCGCGGGCCTGCCTCGAGACCGGCGTGTCGTTCATCAACTGCATCCCCGTGTTCATCGTCTCGGATGCGCAATGGGCAGCCGAGTTCGAGCGCCGCCACATCCCCGCCGTGGGCGACGACGTGAAGTCCCAGGTCGGCGCGACGATCCTCCACCGGGTCCTCGCGCAGCTGTTCGCCGACCGGGGCGTGACGCTCGACCACACCTACCAGCTGAACTTCGGCGGCAACACCGACTTCCTGAACATGCTGAACCACGAGCGCACGCGCTCGAAGCGAATCTCGAAGACGCAGGCGGTGCAGAGCGCCCTTCCGAACCCACTGCCCGCGAAGGACATCCACATCGGCCCGAGCGACTTCGTGCCGTGGCAGCGCGACAACAAGGTCTGTTTCCTCCGTATGGAGGGCCGAGGCTTCGGCAATGCGCCGATCGAAATCGAGATCCGGCTGTCAGTCGAGGACAGCCCGAACTCCGCGGGCTGCGTGATCGACGCCGTTCGCTGCTGCCGGCTCGCCCGCGATCGGCGCATCGGCGGTCCACTGACCAGCGTGTCCGCGTACCTGATGAAGCACCCGCCTCGCCAGATCGTCGACTCCCTCGGCCGGGAGCGGGTCGAGCAGTTCCTCCGCGGCGAGATCGAGCGCTGAGCCGCGGGCTCAGGTCGCGACGACCGGCGCGCGTGCGGCACGACGCGCGTCGCGCGACAGGATCACGAAACCGATCGCGGCCCAGGTCATCTCCCGGATGCGGCGCATGATCGCGAACGAGAGGCCCTGGGCGGGATCGAGTCCCAGCATCGTGAAGATCAGGACCTTGCCGCCCTCCTGCGTCCCGACCTTGCCCGGGACGAAGAAGAGGATCGCGTCGATCGTCGTGGACAGGATTTCGATGACGAGCACGCGCTCGAACGTGAGCGGGATGTGGAGCAGGAAGAGAGCCAGCGAGACCTCCACCACCCCGAGTGTCCAGCCGACGAAGAAACACGCCATCGAGCGGACGAAGCCGGCGGTGCCGGCGGCATGAAAGGAGGCGATTTCGTCGTCGAGCCGCCGTAGACGCCCGGCCACCGCGCGTGCCGCGACGGGGAACCCGATCGCGTTCAGCACTCGCACGAGCGGGGTCGACAGCCCGCGGCGCTGGGCGATGAACAGCGGCACCGCGACGGCGGCCATCACCACGAGGCTCGCGAGGAGCCCATGGCGGAGCGGCGGGGGCAGCGGCATCGCGCGCAGCACGATCGCGAGCCCCGCGACGACAAATACCATCTGCGCGACCGTCTGACTCAGCTTCGCGATCGCGACCGAGGCGACGACCGGCGTCGCGCCGGCGAGCTCGCGCAGCATGCGGACGCGCACGAACTCGCCCCCGAGCGTCGCCGTCGGCGTGACGTAGTTGACGGCGTCGCCCGCGATGCGCGCCGCCATCAGGCGACGGAATTCGACCCTCGGACCCGGCGCCGGAAAGGCGTACCACCAGCCGAGGGTGTTGCAGACGTAGGCGAGCAGCTCCTGCGACACGACCAGGAGGATGCCCCACCCGGCCATGCGGATGTTGAGCAGGACCGCTGCCGGCCCGACGTCGTAGAAGAGCACGCCGAACAAGCCGAGTCCGGCAACCAGGAGCGCGCGCTCGACGTAGCGGAGCCAGCCGTTCGCGGAGCGCGGGATCGGGCCCCGCGCGATGTCTCGTGCGTCCGCCGGTTGCACCCTTCCCCCCCGGTAATCGACGTCCGGCCGGGCGTCAGCCGGCGTCCCGCCAGCGATACACCCACCCGAGCGCCGCGGCGAACACCCATGTCCCGAACGCGGCTCCCCAAAGGAACCAGTCGAGCCGATCGATCACCGCGAGCGCGAAGAGGAGATAGGCGAAGTCGCGGTTCAGCGCGGCCTCGAAGCCGACGAGCAGCGCATTCCGTACGCGCCCCCTCGTCGTCTGCGCGGCTCGGTGCGCCGTGAGCGACGGGTTGCGGAGAAGACACCACCAGCCGACCGTCGCGGCGACGGCGACGCCGACGAGAAGGACGCCGAGGAGCGTGCCGTACTCGCGGTCGGGATGGCGTCGCATCTGTCCTGCGACGAGACCCACGAAGATCGCCGCGTGCACCACGTTGTCGGTGGTCACGTCGAAGGTCTTCCCGAACGGCGTCTCCAGGAACTTGAGCCGGGCGACCTCGCCGTCGCAGCCGTCGATTACGGTGGCGGACAGGAAGAGCAGCGTGCCGAGGACGTCGAAGCCCCAGGTGCCGCGCGCGAGACACGAGGCGCCCACGAGGCCGATCGCCGTGCCGATGATCGTGATGTGGTTCGGGCGGAGCGGCGTGTGCACGAGCCGGCGGCTGATCCACTGCGAGACGGACCGATCGAGCAGCCGGGCGAGCGGTCCATCGCTCGCGGCCGTCGAGGCGCGGAGCTCCGCGAGCAGGCGACCCTCCGCGGCGCGCGCCGACGGTTCGTCCGTGACCCGCACGCAGATCTCGCCGTCGAGCGACCCGACGTGCGCGTCGCCGGGAGTGCCGGTCGCGGCGTCCGACATCAGCGCTGCGAGCGACGGCGCGTAGCCCAGCCGCAGGGATGTCCCATCGCCGGCGAAGACGACGTCGCGTTCGTTCGCCGCCGCCGCTCGCACGCGCGCGAGCGCTGCCGGGGTGACGAGGCAGTCGGCGGGAATGACCAAAATGCGCTGGTCGCCGAGCGCCGCGGCCGGCGCCCCCTCGAGAATCTCGACGTTGCGGGTGCGTGTGTCCGCGCCGAGGACGTCGCGGAGCCGCGATCCCTCGCTGCCCGCCATGACGACGACCCGCGGGAAGCCCGCGCGTAGCGCGCCGAGGACGGTCCGCCGGACGAGCGGTAAGCCGCCGATCATCCGGAAGCTCGACGAGGTCGGCGGCAGAACGAGGGCGACGGTCATGCGCTGCGCAGGACGTGCGGGCGCCCGCCGTCCGCGCCGGACGCGTACGCACCGGCGAGCAGACGCAGGCACTGTTCCGCCTCCGCGAAATTCGCGCCACGCGCGCCCGGCTCGTCGATCTCACGTCGGAACGCTTCGATCACCGCGCCGAACCACGCCGGATGGTGGGAGCCGTCCGACAGCGACTCGGCACAGACGAGCGCTTCGGTCCGTCCGCCGTGGCGCGCCTCGATGCGATCGTCGGCGGCGCGGATCTCGCCCGCGTCGCCGCGAAGGTGCCACGCCGTGTGCCGGCGATCGCCGGCCCACGTGAGATCGAGGCGGGCCTCGACGGTCGGGAACTCGATCGTGCAGTGCGCCGTGTCCTCGACGTCAGCGGTGACGTAGCGGCGGCGGTCGAACTCGGCCCGGACCGAGACGGCGCGCTGCGCGGCGAAGGCGAGCACCAGGTAGAACGCATGCCAGCCATGGTCGACGAGGATGCCGCCGCCGGCGAGCGTGCCGCGCGTGCGCCACCCATTGTCCGCCGCCGCCGCGCAACCGTCCCGGGTGACCTCGATTCCGATGGACGCGAGCTTCCCGATGGCTCCCGCGTCGACGAGCTCCCGCACGCGCCGGTACGGCTCGGAGTAGGTCCAGTTGTGCACGGTGAATAGGGTGACCCCGGCGCGAGCGATCGCGTCGCGCACGCGGCGGAGCTCGGCGAGCGAGACGACGAGCGGCTTCTCGCAGAGGACATGCACGCCGGCCGCCGCGGCCGCGACGATGAGCGGCGCGTGCAGCGCGGGCGGGACCGCGATGTCGACGAAGTCGACGGACTCGCGGCGGAGGAGCGCCGCGGCGTCGTCGTAACACGCGACGTGCGGGACCAGTGCCGCAGCGCGCGCCCGCCGGCCGGCGTCGGGCTCGGCGACGGCGATCAGTTCGACATCTGTCCGCGCGCGCCAGGCCGCGAGATGCCCGTGTTCGGCGACGTTCCCGAAGCCCAAGATCGCCCCGGCGAGGCGACGCCTCACCGCCGATGGCTCCCGTCGGCGCATACTTCGGCGAACACCTCGTCCAGGATGGCGACGCCGTCACGAGCCTGCGTCTCGGTCAACACGAGAGGCGGGTTGATCCGGACGCGCGAGAAGTAGCACATGAGCAGCAGACCACGGCGCAGAGCGCCCAGGAAGATGCGCTCGCAGACTTCGCGCGCGAGCGGCTCCTTCGTTCGCCGGTCCTTCACCAAGTCCATCCCGATCAGGAGCCCGACGCCGCGTACGTCGCCGATGAGCTCGTAGCGATCCTGCAGGCGACGGAGTTCGCGCACGAGGACCGCTCCGACTTGCGCGGCGTTCTCGGCGAGCCGGTCGTCGATGATCGTCTCGACCGTCGCGAGCGCCGCGGCGGCGGCGAGCGGATTGCCGCCGTAGCTCGACGACGACGCGCTCGCGTTCGCGAACGGCCGGGCGGTGGTGATCTCGTCCGTCGACATGAGACCGCTCACGGGGAAGCCGTTCCCGAGCCCTTTGCCCAGGGTCATGATGTCGGGCTCGACCCCGGTGTGCTCGCAGCCGAACGTACGGCCCGTGCGCCCGAGCCCGGTGATCAGCTCGTCGGCGATGAGGAGCGCGTCGTGCTCGCGCGCGATGTCGCGGACGCCGGGCAGGAACTCGGGCGGGGGAACCACGTTGCCGGCGGTGCCTTGCATCGGTTCGATCAGGATTGCGGCGATGGCGCCGCCGGTCGTCACCTTCAGGCTCTGCCGGACGAAGTCCAGGCAATACATGCCGCAGTCCGGGTAGGTGAGCTTGAACGGGCAGCGGTAGCAGTCGGCATACGGCACCTGGTACGTCCCGCCCGGCAGCGGACCCCAGCCCTGTTTCCACTCGTCGCCGATGAGTCCGATGACGCCGCCCGTCTTGCCGTGGAAGCCACCCCAGAAGCCGACCACCTCGTGCTTCTTCGTGTACGCCTTCGCGAGTCGGATAGCGGCCTCGACCGCTTCGGCGCCACCGCTGTAGAGCTGCGTCCGCGACAGCTGCCCCGGCGCGAGCGACGCGAGCAGCTTCACGAGCCGGAGGCGCACCTCCGAGGTGAAGCTGCCGACGACCAGGCCCTGCAGCTGTTCGGTGAGCGCAGCGACGAAGCGCGGATGCGCGTGCCCGAGGCTCGCGACCGCGACTCCGGCGAAGAAGTCGAGGTACTCGTTGCCGTCGACGTCGACGACGGTGCAGCCGCTGCCCGACTCGAGCGTCAGCTCGGAGAGCTGGGCGATCCGTTGGATTCCCGGCGCGATCAGCTCGCGCTCGGCAGCGTGCAGAGCACGCGACCGGGGCCCGGGCCGCGACGAGGCGGTCACTTCGGGATGACGAGGGTGTTCGGCACGAGGCCTCAACGGTCGCCAGCGTCGCTCGCTTCCAAGCAAGATGCAATGGCCTGCGCCGCGCCTGGACGGCAGCGGGCATAGCTTGGCCAGTCATTGATGTCAACGAATTCAAAGCCTTCGCCACCGGCAACGACATCGCCACCGAGGATCTCCAGGTCCAGCGCCCGGGCGGCGTGCTCGGCGCCCTCGCGCAGCGCGGCCGTCTGCGGGGCGGTGACCGTAACGGCCATCCCGACCGGGGGATACCAGGTGAAGAACCGCTCCGCCACGGCGTAGAACTTGAGCACGACGCCCTCGACGTGCCGCTGCAACGCGGCACGAGGGATGCCGCGGGCGCGGAGTTCCGCCACGCCAGCCGCCGCTTCGGCGGCATCGGCGACGAAGCGGACATCGCCCTCAGTCGTTGCGTGGACGTCACCGCGCTTCAGCCATCCGCCCTCGCGCGCGAGCCAGGCGGGCCAGGCGGGGGGCGCGGCGGTCGCGAAGAGGACCGTCTCGGGCATGGCGACGCCGGCACGCGCCAGCGCTTCGCACATGCGGTGGCGATGGCAGTTGAGGACGCCGGCGACGGAGTTCACGACCCGGAAGCCCGCGAGCTCCCACTCGCGGAGACGCGCGAGCGCGTCGGCGCCCTGTGCCATCGTGAACACGGTCGTGCCGCTCGTCGGACGCGGTGGCAGGTCGTCGGGGCGTGCGAGCGCGACGCGGTGGCCGCGCGCGCGGAGAACATCGGCGACCGTGTCGAGGATCGCACGGTCCGCGTCGACCTTGCCGGGCGAGAACTCCGGTTCGCGCCCGACGCCGAGGAAGCTGCTCATCCCACGTACCCACCGCGCACGAACGCCTCCGCGGCCGCGAGGTCGTCGGGGCGATCGACGTCGACGCATTTCGGAACGCGCTCGCCGTAGAGGCGGTAGCCGCGAGCGAGGAGGTGACCGAGGAACTGCCGGAGCGCGGTGAAGCGCGCGGCGCGCGCGGCCGCCACCTCCGCGAGGATCGTCGGGCGCAGCACGTAGAACCCGGCCGTCACAGTGGGGCTCGCGTCGGCGTCCGGACCCAGCGCGACGAGCCGTCCGTCGGCCGCACACGCGGCGCGCAGTGGTTTCTCGTCGTCCACGAAGGCCGTGAGGGCGAGAACGCCGTCGGCATCGTGTCGCCGCAGCGCGGACCGCGCGAAGTCGCGGACGGCGGACGGCGCGACGATCGTGTCGACGGTCGTGACCAGGAACGGTTCGTTCGACCCCGGCTCGTGTAGTAGCGGCGCGATCACGAACAGGCTCTCCATCGAGCTCGGCGTCGTCTGCACGACGAATGTCAGCGCCAGGTCCCTCACCCGCTCCTGGCAGTACGCGGCAACCGCAGCGGAATCCGCATTGACGATGCAGGCCACACGGATCGCGCCGGCGGCGCGGAGCCCGTCGAGCGCCCGCTCGATCAGGGTCCGGCCGGCGACGGTCACGAGCGGCTTCGGGACCCCGAGCCCCGCCGCGACCAGGCGTTCGCCGTGTCCCGCCGCGATGATCCCGCCTGTCATGACGACAGAAGCCTCTCGACGTCGGCGAGACTCCGTACGCAGGCGTCAGCGGGTGAAGTTTCGAACCGCAGGCCCGGGCCGATCAGCCACGCGGTACGAAGGCCTGCAGCCCGTGCCGGGACGATGTCCTGCGCAAGCGAGTCGCCGACGAAGAGCGCCCGATGCGGGGGGACGCCGAGGCGCGCGATCGCGAGCGCGAAGATCGCCGGATCCGG
>Ga0075424_100005413_pt1 | contig 12190 bp, 10 predicted proteins | sample SoiMethybrSBSTD3_FD_75301 | JGI IMG/M metagenome (GOLD analysis project Ga0075424, IMG submission 75301) | Bulk soil microbial communities from a Populus tree surrounding site in Tennessee, USA - Soil MetaG P. TD hybrid SBSTD3 | ecosystem: Environmental > Terrestrial > Soil > Tree plantation... | reverse complement strand
GCCTTGGAGAAGAAGCGGTGGCCGCCGATGTCGAACAGGAAATCCTTGTAGCGCACCGTGCGGCTGATGCCGCCGACATAGACCGGATCCTTCTCGATGACGATGACCGACGGCATCTCCTTGGTGAGGCAGTACGCCGTGGTGAGCCCGGCCGGCCCGGCGCCGATCACGAAGACATGTGCGTGCTCGCTCATGCGCGGCGCGATCCTTTGGGCGCGGTCTGATAGGAAACTGGGAAAGTGCTGCGCGCGCGAGGCGGCGCGAAGGCGAACAGGCGGTGGCCGTTGTAGGACACGATGGCGCCGACCGCCGCGCCGCACACCAAGGCGGCTTGCGGAAAGGCGGCGAGAATGCTCAGCACAAGCCAGGCGAACACCGCGTAGCTCGTCGCCTGCGCGGCGGTCGTGACGGCAGCATAACGCAGGGCCTCGTCGGCCTGCAGCCGGCCGCTGCGATCGAAGGTGAGCGCGCGGTTGAGCCGCCACGTCACCAGGGTCGCGCTGGCGAGCGAGACGAGCCGCACGGCGAGCGGATGATGTCCGTAGGTCGCGATGAGCGTGAAGACGCAGAGATCGGTCGTGAGGCCGAGAGCGCCCACGAGGGTGAACCGCACCGGCCGCGGCAGCCGCTCGGCCAGCGCGCGGACCTTATCTCGGCTGCCATCGAGCTCGACTTGATCGAACGCCATGCGAAACGCCGTCCCAATGTCCCCGGTTGGACCTGCACCAGTGCCGTGGGCGGCCCGCCGAGCGTTTCTTCGCGGCTATACTTCGCAGACCTTCGTTAACGCTGGACTTAATCGGGACGCGCCTCGGCGCGGATGCCGGGCAGCGTTAATGGAACCTCAATGCTCTCGCGTCAGCTTTCGGGTTTTCAAGCACGGGTGCGAGGCGTTCCATGTCCACCGGCGCGATGCGCGAGCCCAATTTCGCGGTGCTGCTGGGCATCGCCTGGCTGTTCATCGCGGCCGATCTCGTCATCAAGCAATGGGCCGCCACCGGCTTGACCTTGTCGGACACTGACGACGCCATGCGGCTCGTCCAGATGCGCGAGCTTCTCGCCGGTCAGAGCTGGTTCGACCTGCACGAACCGCGCCTTGGAGCAGGCTATGAGTCGCACTGGTCGCGGCTGATCGATGCCGGGCTCGCCGGGCTCTTCCTGCTGTTTCACCAGTTCGTCGACGTCGCCCTCGCCGAGCGGCTGATGCGAGTGGTCTGGCCGGTGCTGTGGCTGCTGCCGGCCTTCGTCGCCGCCGCGGCCATCGCGTGGCGCCTCGCCGGGCGCGACGCCGCGATCGTGAGCCTGCTGATGGCCGTGGTCGGCTTACCGGCGTTCCAGCAATTCCTCCCCGGCCGCATCGATCATCACAACGTCCAGATCACGCTCGCGATCGCGGTCCTGGCCGCGACCGTGTGGTCTGACCGGGTGCGCTGGGCGGCGGCCGCCGCGGGCGCGCTCACCGGGCTCGCGCTGGCGATCGGTCTCGAAAGCCTCGTCTTCCTCGCGCTCTGCGGCGCGGCCTTCGTGTTGCGCTACGTCGCGGACCGCGGCGCCGCGCGCGCGTTCGCGCATTACGGATGGGCGCTCGCCGCGAGCAGCGCGGCCGCCTTCGTGGTCACCGTCGGGCCCGAGCATTGGACGCACAGCGTCTGCGACGCAATCGCCGTCAATTGGGCCGCGCCGGTCGTCGTGGCAGGCCTGCTGATGGGCGTCGCCGGATACATGGCCGCCAGCGAGCGCATGATGGTCCGCATTGTCGCGGCGACGGTCATCGCCGGCATCGCGGCCACTATTTTCCTCGCGCTCGAGCCGCGCTGCCTGGGCGGGCCCTATGCGATGATGGACCCGACGTTGCGCGCAATCTGGTTCTCGCATGTCTCGGAGATGCAGCCCTTGCCGGCGGTCTTCCGCAGTTCGCCGGTCGTGGCGGGCGCCGTCGCTGCTTTTCCGACCGTCTCGATTCTCGCGACGCTGATCCTGGCGCGCGAGCGCGCTCTGCGCCGCGATCCCGCCTTTCTGCTCGCCGCCGCCGCGCTGCTGGTCGCCTGCGCGCTCACGGTGGCGATCGCCAAGATGTGCATGTACGCCATGTGGTTCGGCATGCCGCTCGTCGCCGCCGTGTGCCTGCGCCTGTTCGTGCGGCTGCGGCTCGACAATCTCGCGGCGCGCGCTTTCGCGGCAATGCTGCTGACCCCGGCGGTGCTTTCGGCTGGGGCGAGCGCGGCGGTGCAAGCGGCCGGCTCGCCGCCGCTCGAGGAGCGCGACGGCCGCGTCCTGGGCGGCTGCTTCAAGATCGCCAACTATGCGCAGCTCGCGCGGCTGCCGAAGGGCATGGTCGCAACCGACATCGATTTCGGCTCGTTCGTGCTGGCGCTCACGCCCCACGCGGCGCTCGCCGGGCCCTATCATCGGCTCTCCGCCGGCATCATCGCGGCGCACCAGGCGTTCGCGCTGCCGCCCGGCGAAGCGCGCGGAATCCTGGCGCGCTTCGGCGTCACCTATGTGGTCACCTGCGGCGGGCGCCCGCCACCCGCACTGAGCGACGCCGAGCGCGAGGCGAGCCTGTGGGGCCGATTGCAGGCGGGCGCCATTCCGCCGTGGCTGGAGCCGGTACCGGCCGGGCCGGGAGAGGTTTTTGCGGTTTATCGCGTTGCCCGAAACTTGCGCTGACGGCCGCGCACAACGGGCCGGTCTGTCGGATGAAATCGGGCCGCCACGACGGTTAAGCAAATCTTAGCAGCGCCGCCCGATACGGCATCTGCAGCGATTTTGGCGCCGCGCGTGCACCAAGGCATTTTAATCGCACGCTTAATTCGAACTTAGTGATATGCGGGCATCATCGCGCATCGCCGAAGGGGTTGGAGCGACTGCGTGATCGACGTCAGCATCGTCATGCCGTGCTTGAACGAGCGACGGACGCTCGGTCACTGCATCGCAGTGGCACAGCGCACGCTCGATGTTCTCAAGACGCGGCACGCGCTCGCCGGCGAAATCATCATTGCCGATAACGGCAGCACGGATGGCAGCCAGGAGCTTGCGCAAAGCCTCGGCGCCCGCGTGGTGAACATCAGCCGTCCGGGTTATGGCGCCGCGGTGTGCGGCGGTCTTGCGGCGGCGCGCGGGCGCTATCTGGTGATGGGCGACGCCGACGGATCCTACGATTTCCTCGAGGCGGTGCCGATGGTCGAAGCGCTGATGAACGGCGCCGATCTTTGCATGGGCTCGCGTTTCAAGGGCGGCATCAAGCCGGGTGCGATGCCCTGGAAAAATCGGTACTTCGGCAACCCTGTCCTGACCGGCATTCTCAACCTTCTGTTCCGCTCCGGGGTTGGGGACGCGCATTGCGGCCTGCGTGCGCTGACGAAACGCTGCTTCCAAAAACTGCGGCTCGACGGCCCTGGGATGGAGCTCGCGAGCGAGATGGTCATCAAGGCTGCGCTGCTCAATCAGCGCATCGCCGAAGTTCCGGTCACGCTGTGGCCCGACCGCCGCGGCCGCCCGCCTCACCTGCAGCCGTGGCGCGATGGGTGGCGCCATCTGCGCTATCTCCTGATGCTCAGCCCCTGCTGGCTCTTTGCCGTTCCGGCAGGCGTGCTCGGCGCGGTCTCGCTTGCCATCCTGATCACGATGGCTGGCAACTGGTTGACCGGCGCCGAAGTCTCGCGGTTCGGAAATTACTGGGCAATCCTGGCAGGCTCTACGCTGAGCCTGAGCCATATCGGGATCGTGCTGGCGCTGGCCGGTCAGCTCTACGGCATTCGCGAGCGCTATCGAACCGCGCCAAACTTCCTCAAGCCCTTGGCGCCGTGGCTGACGCTCGAGGCCATGTTGATCGCCGGACTTGGCGCGATCGTGGCGGGACTCGCGATTTTGCTCGCTATCGTCGCCTACTGGTCCGCACACAGCCTCGAGCCGATCGCCAATGTGCTTCCCGCGGTGGCCGGCACCTGTGCGATCGCAATCGGGACGCAAAACATTCTCGGCGGATTTCTGCTCGCCATCGTGAGCGGCAACGAAGCCGAGTTCCTGCGGGCCCGTCCCTTTCCGTCTTCGAATTGGACGGAAGGACCTCATCCGGTCTTCGAGGAGCCGGCAAGGCGCCGCACGTCGGCTCCTCCTATCGTTCGAGCTGCCGGATCTTCCACGGCTTCCGTCGACCGGCCGATATAAAGCGGGCACGCATGCGCCTCCTCATCGTCTCAGCTTATTTCGACAATCATCGCGGCGGCATCGAAATCGTTGCGGGCCGGCTCGCCGGGGAATTCCGCCGAGCCGGCCAGACTGTTACCTGGCTTGCCAGCGAGATCGGCGGCACTTGCGCCTCGGATGACGAGCGCGACCGGCGTGTCGGCGTGCCGGTGTTCAATGGAATCGAAAACATCTTTGGGATTCCGTTTCCGATACCTGCACCTAAAGGGCTGGGAATGATTCGCAGGGAAGTCGAGCGCGCGGACGTCGTCATGCTGCACGACTGCCTGTATCCGACCAACATCGTGGCATTTCTTGTTGCGCGCTTGTTGGGGAAGCCGGTTCTCGTCACGCAACATATCGCCAACGTGCCGTACCGAAATCCGATTCTACGCGGCTTGATGAAGTTGATGACGCGACTCGTGACGCGACCGATGCTGGCCGGCGCCGACCAAACCGTGTTCATCAGCAACATCACGGCCAAGGCCTTCGCGGCTGTCCGCTATCCCAGGCGACCGCGTCTCATCTTCAATGGAGTCGACACGGATATTTTTCATCCAGCCGCAAGCGACGGCGAGCGTGCAGCAGTCCGCAAAGAGCTCGGACTGCCGTTGGACCGCCCTGTGGCACTCTTCGTCGGCCGGTTCGTCGAAAAGAAGGGCCTGCACATCCTGCATCAGGCGGCCCGGCTCGGCGAGGACATCGTCTGGGCTTTCGCCGGGTGGGGAGCGCTCGATCCCAGGCAATGGGGCTTCCCAAACGTCCGGGTCTATTCCGGGCTTGGCGCGGCGACGCTCGCCCCGCTCTATCGGGCGAGCGATGCTTTCGTCCTGCCAAGCACCGGCGAGGGCCTTCCGCTCGTCCTCCAGGAGGCACTCGCCTGCGGCGTTCCCGCGGTCTGCGGAGCGGAAACCGCGCACGCCGATGAAAGGCTCGCGCAGCTATTGCATGCGGTCTCGATCGACGATCGCGAACCGGCCGAGATTGCACGCGAGGTCGTGCTGTCCGTCCGCGCGGCAATCAGGGAGCGTCGGCATGACCAGTTTGCCAGTGTCGCAAGCTGGTACAGCTGGCCACGGGCGGGTCAGCTCTATCTCGATCTCATGAACATGATATCGACGCAGGCCGCAGCCGCCCAGCCAAGGCCGACTCCGTCCGTCTTGTGGCAGCCGGGGGTGGACCGATGACGGACGCAAGCGTGCGAGGCGTGCCGGTCACACGCGTGGTCCCCTGCTATCTTCTGGTCGGTATCACGTGCGCCATCTTGCACAACGTGACGATGATCGCGGGCGACTTCGTCGGCCTGCACTATGTGGCGAGCACACTGATCTCCTATCTCATCGTCACCTGCTGCGCCTACGCGCTGCATTCGATCGTCACGTTCGGTCGCGAGCTGTCTGCGAATTCGTTCTTTCGTTTCGCGCTCGGGATGGCCGCCAATCTGCCGGGCTCCCTCTTCCTGATGTTTGTGTTTTGTGATGTTGCGGGCATCGCAGTCGCGATCGCGGCGCCGGCCAGCACCGTGATCCTGTTTATCTGGAATTTCGCGGTGAGCTACTGGGCCATCGTCGCGAACCCCATAGCGCGGAAGGCCGCCTGAATGCCTCAGCAGCAATCCGCCGACGCGATCGACATCTCGCTCGCCGCAGTCACGAGCACGCTGGCCCGACATATTCCTTTGTATCGCTGGCGCAGGCCCATCTACCAAACGGCATTGCTCAGGAGCCTGCGAAAAGCCTGGCAACCGCATCACCGAGCGTTGCTCGACATCGGTGGGGGCACCGGAATCATGGCTCAATCCATCAAGGACCTGTTTTCTCTCGATCGCGTCGTTTCGGTCGATATCGAAAATCGCTATCTCGCCGGGCTCAACATCGAAACGCGAATCTACGACGGCCGGACGCTGCCGTTTTCCGACGCCTCTTTCGATTGTGTGCTGATGTGCAACGTCCTTCATCACGTGCCGCGAGAGATCCGCGCGTCTCTGCTGAACGAATGCGGCAGGGTTGCCGCAACGGGAACGGTTTACATCAAGGATCATGTAGCGGAGTCGCCGCTTGATCATCTGCGGCTGACCACGCTCGATCTGCTCGGCAATGTTCCTTTCAGCGGAATGCTCGAAGCCAGCTATCTGGAAGCCTCTGATTGGCGGATGCTCGCCGAAGAGGCCGGGTTTCGCATCGACTCCCAGTATTGCGACGCCTACCGCCGCGGGATCATGGCGCACCTCTTTCCGAACCGACTTGAAACGACCATGAGGTGGGTGACCCGTCCGCGCTGAAAAGCGCGCGGTGCGCCGCAGCGGACGCCGTCGATCGATCAGGAACCGAGCAAGGTGAGTGAACCGACATATTTTCCGCGCCTTGACGGGTTGCGCGCCGTTGCGATCGGCTGCGTCATGGTGGAGCACTTTGTGCCGGTTCCGGCCATCCATCGACTCGGATTGGGCTTCGTCGGCGTCGATCTGTTCTTCGTGCTCAGCGGATTCCTGATCACGCGGATATTGATCGGGTTGCGGGAGTCGCACCAATCGGTCGCGTCGGCCGCGAAGTATTTCTTCTGGAGGCGGTTTCTAAGATTGGTCCCGGCCTTCTACGCAGCGATCGCCATTGTCGCGCTCTTGGGACTCGGCGAGATGCAGGAGCGATGGTGGATTCACGCCCTCTACCTGTCGAATTTCGAGGTCGCTCTTCAAGGTCGCTGGAATGACGCGTCTCACTTTTGGACATTGTCGGTCGAGGAACAGTTCTATCTGCTTTGGTTTGTGCTCATCATGGTGTTGCCGCGGAGGCTGCTGCTGCCCGTATCGATGGCATTTCTAGCACTGGCCAATCTCTATCGTCTCACCGTCTTCGTGACGGGCGGCTCGTTCTATCTTGTTATCCTGCTTCCGGGAGTCTGCGACGGACTCGCCATAGGCTCGATCGTGGCGATCATCCTCCAGGACGGCAGATATTCTTATTTGCGGAATGTGCTTCAGCACCGTTTGACGCTCTTCACGTGCGTCGGCGGGCTGCTCGCCATGCTGATTGTACCATTCACGAGCGTGCCGGAATTTCAGCCGGTGTTGTGGATGTGGATGAGCGTTTTCGCCGCGATCATTGTGCTCGAAGCAGTCTCGCCGAAGCTCGGTTTGCATCTCGACTGGCTGAAGGTGCCGCCGCTCAGGCATATCGGGAAAATCAGCTACGGCATTTACATTTGGCATTACTTCGTCGGACAGGCGATTTCGAAAATGAATGCCATTCCCTATTTCGCTCACTCGTTTGGCTGGCAAATGGTGATCATGCTCGCTTCGTTTGCCGTCTCGATGCTGGTCGCACAGATCTCCTGGCTCGCAATCGAACAGCCGGCGTTGCGGCTCAAGAAGCGAGTAGAGTTGTTTCGCGGTTCGACTGCGAAGCATGAAAGACGCTCTGGCGGAATTTCGCTGTCGCGATCGCTTCGTTCATCGGGAGCGTGAGGCTCGCTGCGCCGCTGCCGCGCATTGAGGCGACGCAGTCGCCCGGCAGCCACCGCCTAGCGCGCTGTGCGGCTGGCGAGCACAGGTCGGCCGCAGTTCAATGACCTCGCCAGCGCGCGAAGCTTCGAATCCAGATCGACCACGTCGGCGGGGGTCGGCACAATGCGCAGTCCGAGCCGTTGCGCATCCGCACGGTCGAAGATCGCCACGTCGTAGCGGCGGCACAGCCCGCCCAGCAGCGCCTCGTCCAGTCTGCGCAGGCTGAGCACCTTCGGCGTCTTGCGCAGGAACGGATCGTTTCTGACCAGATCCTCCCCGTACCAGACGTCGGTGGTATCGACGATGACCACATCAGCGTCGGAATGCTCGATCGACGCCATGGCGGCCGCATAGGGTTTGATGAAGGCGTTCACCTGATAGGCACGCCAGGGAAGCAGCACAAAAAGGGAGAGTAGGACGCTCAACGAAACGGCCAGGGCCGGCACGTTCGACCTCTGAGCGTCGCGATCCGTCAGACGGGTCCAGCCTTGCGCCGCGAGCAGCGACAGGGCTCCGAGGAATCCGTGCAGATAGCGATAGCCCCAGCCGTGTCCTTGAAACGGCGCCAGCGTCACCATGACGAGCAGCGTCAATGCCATGCCGGCCGCAAGCTTGACTTCCGTGCCCGCCGCAAGGGTGCCGATGTTCCGATCGCGGCAGGCGATCAGACCGACGACCGCAAGCGGGATCGTGAGCGGACTTTGCCAGGCCAGAAAGCGGAAGAGGTTCAGTGCCATCAGGACGACCGTATCGGGTCCGAGCTTGATGATGTTGCCGATCTGCTCGGCGAAGTGGGTAATCCCCACCTCGGCGGACTGAGCGAGAGGCGCGTCCGTCGTCCGCAACAGCAGGCTCCAATACAGAATCCAGAACAGGCCGATGACCGCGTAGCAACCGACATAGAAGGCGGCGAGTTTCCAGCGTCTTCCGATGACCAGCGATACGATGAAGGGCGCGATGAACAATGGATGAAACACGACCTGATGCAGGCCGCACGCCAGGAAGCCCGCGGCCACGGCCATGACGTGACTGGTCCGTGTATCGCGCAGAAACAGCCACAACCACACCATGTTGAGTGCGAGATGTGCCGTCATCGCATAAGCGCTCATCGCCGTGATCAGGAACTGGGACGAGCAGGCGAGCAGAACGACGCCGACCACGGCCGCATCCGGACGGTCCGGCCAGAGGCGGCGCGCAACGCCCCACAGCGCGATGATGGCGATGGCGGCGAGGACGACGCCTTCCCAGGAGGGTTCGCCAAGCAGGACGAACACGGCGCGCATCGCGGCGTTCATCGGCAGGTAGCCGGAAACCCAGTAGGCGTTTTCGGGCACCTCGAGCCGGAATATGGGTTGCAGCGCCGGGACATCGGGCCGCCAGTCTGGCGGAACGGATGCAAGCAATTGTCCCGCCGCAAGGATCCTGGCATCGAATTCAGCCATGAGCTCGTCCATCGAGAGTGCGAAATTTCGATAGACGAAATGGGCGCCGCCCCAGATGATGACGCACGCGACCATGATAGTGATCCAAAAGACGATTGAGACGGGCAGCTCGATCGAGCCCAGTGCAAATGTCTTCGGGCCATTTCTCAACAGCGCGCGGAGCACGACGTAGAACGCGCCGAGCAGAACAAGAACGGGAACGTCTTGAACGGAGAAGAAGTAAAAGCTGATGAAGGGCGAGTTCGGGTCGAAAAGCACTCCGCCGAGAGCGCTCCCGAACGACACCCCGGCAAGCACGGTCATTGCCGAAGTAAGGCTGTTGCGCGCGGCGAGTGCCTGGTCAGGAGACAACGTGCAACTCCGTCTGGCTGTCGGGGACGCCCGGCATGATCGGCTTAACGCGAAAAGCTTGCAGAAACGTTGTCTCCGGTCCGGCTCGTCCCCCGAAATGGTTCCCCAAACGTGCCGTTACGGCCCGGCCTCTTTGGAGCGGAGCGTCCGGATGAGCCACACCGGCCACACGGATGAAAAATATTACCAGGCCATGCCGTCGCGCTCGCTGTCCGAGCGCCTAGTGATCGCCGCGCGCGATCGCATCTACGAGGACTTCATCCGGTGCTGCCGCCCCGCGCCTCGCGATACCATTCTCGATATCGGCGTCTCCGATGTGGTGAACGACGCAGCCAACATGCTGGAGCGCAAATTCCCCCATCCCGAACGCATTACCGCGCTCGGACTGGGCGAAGGCGAGGAATTTCGCGCGGCGTTTCCGCAAACCGCCTATGTCCGCATCGAACCCAATCAACGGCTGCCATTCGCCGACAAGAGCTTCACGATCGCGACCTCGAATGCCGTGCTGGAGCATGTCGGCAGCGTTCGCCATCAGGCATTCTTCGTCAGCGAATTGGTGCGGGTCGCGCGCAAGGTCTTCATCAGCGTTCCGAACCGTTATTTTCCGATCGAGCATCACACCGCGATTCCGCTCCTGCATTTCTGGGACGCTAGCTTTGCCCTGGCCTGCCGCGCGCTCGGCAAAGCCGAATGGACTGACGAACGCAATCTCATACTGATGACTCGCAACAGGCTCGCGTCGCTCGCGCCGGCCCATGCTGTGATCGCCTACACGGGACTCATGCTCGGACCGTGGAGCTCCAATATGCTGCTCTTCGCCGAGGACACGGGCTCCGCGTGACGGCGCGCGCAGGCGACCGGATCGCCTGCCGCCACGCGCATGGCTCATGCAAATCGCGGCTGTCCGGGCGGCGGTTCAATCTTCGTTAAGATCGGCGGCGTAGGAGCGTGGAGTGTAGCCACGCCTGACACCCGCGCCGCGATGGAAACCCCGGTCAGCAAAGAACGCTTAGCGGAACTTCATTGTTTTACCGCCATCATCCTCCTGCTTCTTGCCGCGGGACGGCTGATCTATATCGCCCTGTGCGCGACGCCGCTTCGACCGGATATCGATCCGCTCCTGCAGGACATCCCGATTTTCCTGTTCGGCGCTTATTTCACATTCATCCGGTTTCACCTCATCCTCGCACTTCTACTCAACGGAGTGGCGCTCGTCGGAGTGTCGTTTACCGGAAGCTTCATGGCGTCGGTTCTCCTGGTGTATTCAGGCCGGCACCTTCCTATGACCGATTCGATCCTGGCCGCCGCCGATCGGCTGGTCGGATTCGATTGGCCTTCCGTGCTGAAACTGTTCGACCGCTATCCGCAGATGGATTGGCTTCTGCACCTCGCCTACAACAGCATCTTCCCGCAGATTTTCCTGGTCCTGTTCGCTCTCGCGCTGACACAACAGGCGGAACGGACGTACCGGTTCATCGTGGCGATGAATCTCGCGCTGCTGCTGACGTTCGTGATCGGAGTCTTCTTCCCGGCCCTCGGCCCGTATGAGTTCTTCGGTCTGTCCGCCGCCGATCATCCGAACATCAGCTTGGTCACCGAAGCGAAAACGACCGCTCCGATCGCGTGGCTGCGCCAGGCGACATTCGACACGCCCATGCCGGTGCCCGAAGTCGGTCTGATTTGGTTTCCCTCTTTCCACGCCGCGGCGGCGGCCATTTATGTGTGGGCCGTGTGGCGCACGCCAGCGATCAAATTGGTCGGCCTTGGCCTGAACGCATTGATGATGATCGCGACGCCTGTTCACGGCAGCCACTACGTGGTCGACCTGTTTGCCGGACTGGCGGTCGCGCTGGTGTCGATCGCGGTAGCCATATGGATGTTCGGTCTGCTCAGGCTGCGCCGCCAGCCCATATGGTCGGCGGCGGGCTCGCCGGCGTGACTTTCAGCTTCAATCGCGGGCTTTTCGCCGACGAAACGCGAACCGACACGTCAGAAGCCATGAAGCGCCGTTAACAAACCCTAAACCTGCCCGATCCCACTGTAAGACCTCCCGGATTTTTGGCCGCCTGTCTTGCGGGCGCAGGGGGCCCTCCTATATGAGCCTGTGTGCCCGCCGAGGGCGGCGGGATGTGCGTATCTGAGGGGTCGAACCGGGGGTTTCCGGACTGCTTGGATGCTCCCTTTGGGCGCTGAAAAGGCCTGTTCGACCTGCTGCAAAGAGAGGGAAGACCATGGGCAAGGTCATCGGTATCGACCTCGGCACGACCAATTCCTGCGTCGCCGTGATGGAAGGCAAGACGCCGAAGGTCATCGAGAACGCCGAAGGAATGCGGACCACTCCATCGATCGTCGCCTTCACGGATGACGGCGAACGGCTCACCGGCCAGCCGGCCAAGCGCCAGGCGGTCACCAATCCGGAAAAAACCTTCTTCGCGGTCAAGCGCCTCATCGGACGGCGCTATGACGACCCGATGGTCGAGAAGGACAAGAAGCTCGTCCCCTACAAGATCGTGCGCGCCTCGAACGGCGACGCCTGGCTCGAGGCCGACGGCAAGTCCTATTCGCCTTCGCAGATTTCCGCCTTCATCCTGCAGAAGATGAAGGAAACGGCCGAAGCCTATCTCGGGCAGAAGGTCGAGCAGGCCGTCATCACGGTCCCGGCCTATTTCAACGACGCCCAGCGCCAGGCCACCAAGGACGCCGGCAA
>Ga0075424_100005412_pt1 | contig 12190 bp, 13 predicted proteins | sample SoiMethybrSBSTD3_FD_75301 | JGI IMG/M metagenome (GOLD analysis project Ga0075424, IMG submission 75301) | Bulk soil microbial communities from a Populus tree surrounding site in Tennessee, USA - Soil MetaG P. TD hybrid SBSTD3 | ecosystem: Environmental > Terrestrial > Soil > Tree plantation... | reverse complement strand
ACGGCACACTTGTCCCGGACCATCAGCTGCAGCGAGTCCGTCGGTCCCTGCTCTACCGGGAAACGAAGACCGAGGCATCAGATGCTCGGCTGCCTATGCCCGAGATTGTCGTTGCAGCACTGACTATCAGGCGCGCGCAGCAGGAGCGAGAACGGGCGGCTGCCGGCGAGATCTGGCAGCAAACGAAAGACATGCCAGCTCTGATCTTCACAGGTCGTTACGGCACCCCCATTGATCCTCGCACTCTCAACAGGAAGTTCGTGGGGCGCTGTGAGGCCGCGGGGGTGCGTCCGATCACTGTTCATGATGCCCGGCACACGTGTGCCACGTTGCTCGTCGACCTAGATGTGCATCCGCGCGTGATTATGCGAGTCCTGCGACATGCCGACCAGGCGGTCACGATGGAGATCTACGCAAATGCCAGCTCGGCGGCCACACAAGAGGCGCTGCGGCGGCTTGGCGAGACCCTGCACTGAGATCGCTGCTGTACTTTGCTGCTGTACCTACAGCCTGAAGACACTAGTCGAGAATCTCAATGTGACTCTGACCAGACATTTTGCTGTCGGGGTGACAGGATTTGAACCTGCGACCTCTTCGTCCCGAACGAAGCGCGCTACCAAGCTGCGCCACACCCCGTGCTGCACCGAGCCTCGCAGAGTCTAGCCGATCTTGCCGCGGCTGCTGACGCCGTTTCGGCGGCCAGCAGGGCCCGCAAATGCGGCGATTACGCGGGGGAAGTCTCCATCAGCTTGCTCGTCAAGGTCAGCAGTGTGGCCTCAGGCGGGCAGGCGAAGCGGATAGGCGCATACGGAGACGTTCCGAGCCCAGCTGAGACGTGCAGCCAAGCCCTCCGACCATCGGCGGCGTGTCGGGACAGACCCTTGGCGCGCCGAGTGTCAAGATCGCAGTTGGTGACAAGCGCGCCATAAAACGGTACGCAGACCTGTCCGCCATGTGTATGTCCCGCAATGATCAAGTCGTGCCCGTCGGCGGTCATCGCGTCGAGGACGCGCCCATACGGCGCATGGGTTACGCCGAGAGCAAGATCAATCTCAGCGCGATCAATCGGCCCCGCGACATCGGCATAACGATCTTGATCGATATGGGCATCGTCGGTGCCACGGAAACCAATCCTTACACCCTTGATCTCTAACGAAGCACGCGTATGGGTGAGGTCGATCCAACCCGACTCTTTGAAGCCGCGCCCCAGATCTTGCCAAGGCAGCGTGCGTTCTGGCAGCCGAACATTCCGGCTCGGACCTTTGAAATAGCCAAGCGGATTCTTGAACTTCGGCGCGTAGTAGTCATTCGCGCCCCACACGTACACCCCAGGACGATCAAGTAGCCGACCAAGGCCACCGAGCACGTACGGCACTGCGTCTTGATGCGCCAGGTTGTCGCCAGTGTTGATCACCAAGTCCGGTTCCAGCGCAGCCAGGGTGGACAGCCAGCGCTGACGTGCCCTGGCATACGGCGTCATATGGAGATCAGAAACATGAAGTACGCGGATCGGTCGGGCACCCGTCGGCAGCACGGGTATCGTGACACGTCGCAGACGGAACGCGTCGACCTCATACAGGCCCGCGTAGGCGAGGCATCCGGCGCCAACCGCTCCTACGCCGAGCAAGGCCTTGCCGATCGAGGTCATCGTGCCGCGGTTCCCAGACATAAACAGAAGGCTACAAGCGAAGGCGGCTGTCACACTTGATCCCATGTCTGATGCGCCAAGCTCACTCAAGGAGCGCCTCCGGTCCGATCTAACCGAAGCGATCAAGGAACGCGACAAGGTCAGATCCGGCACCATTCGGATGGTTCTCACTGCGATCACCGAAGCCGAGGTCGCAGGCTCCGAGGCCGTCGAGCTCTCCGATCAGCAGGTGCTCGACGTTGTCATCAAGGAGGCGAAGAAGCGCCGCGAGGCTGAGGAGGCGTACGCCAATGCGGGCCGCACCGAGCTGGCCGACAAAGAGCATGCCGAATCCGAGGTGCTCGCCGACTACCTGCCCAAGCAGCTGAGCCAAAAGGAGATCGCCGCCATCGTCGCGGACGCGATCGCCTCCACCGGAGCAGCTGAACAAGGCATGAATGGCATGGGCAAGGTCATGGGTCAGGTAACGCCTCAGACCAAGGGCCGCGCCGACGGCAGTGTCGTCGCGGCCGAGGTCAAGCGGCAGCTCGCTGGTTGAGCCAGAAGCGTGCGCAGCCCCCAGCTAGCGACCAGGCGGGAGCGGCGGGAATCTCGGAGGCAGAGGTTGTTGCTGCTGCTGCTGTTTCTTCTTCTTCTGCTGCGCCTTCTTAGCCTTTTCCTTGGCGACCTCAGCAGGATCGCGGCCCTTGGAGTACACCGCATACACGGTGCCAAATTCCGCTATCGATGAACCAGGACTCGGGGACCAGCCCATGAAGCCGTACTTCGGGGTCTTGTCGCTGTAGGTGTAACGCTTCTCCACGGTGAAGCCCATCCGCTCCAGCTTCCGCGTTGCGGCGGAAATGCTCAGACCGTTGAGACTTGGCACCCTGACCTGCTTGCCGACCTGGATCTTGCGCGGCGGCTGGCTGAAGCCTGTCCTCGGGATCTGCTGGAAGTACTTCTGCATGACGGGCTTCCAGATCTTCATCCCGGCATCACCGCTACCGGAGCCCTCAAGGAAGACACCAGTGGAGGGCACCCGATAGCTCTTGACCCCTCCGCGCCGGAAGTAACTCTTACCGCCCTTGATGAAGGGCCTCTTTGTGTTGTCGACCGAGATCATCGCCACGCCGGCGATCTCTGGGGTATAGCCAGCGAACCATACTGCCTCGTTGCTGTTGATGGTTCCGGTCTTCCCGGCGATATCGCGGCCATCGTAGATCTTGGCGCGCTTGCCGGTCCCCTTGTCGACCACCGACTTCAGAACCTTGTTGACGCCATCGGCAACATCCTTGTCAACAACTCGCCGGCAATTGGCGTCCGGCACTGCAAGGTTCTTGCCAGCTCGTGTCGTGATCTTGGAAATGATGATCGGATCGCAGTGGATGCCGCGGGCCGCGAAGGTAGCGTACGCCTCGGCCATGGAAAGCGGGCTCACCTCGACGGTGCCCAACGTGAACGACGGCTTGTCCTGATACCACTTCACGATGTCCAACGGTGGCTGGCCAATACGCGCCCCCACTTTTACACCAGTCCGCTCGGCCATCTTGGTGACCCGGCACATTCCCGTGGCGAGCTCCAGCTGAATGAAGTAGGTGTTCACAGACCACTGCGCGGCCTCCATCATGCCGATGGTCTTGCTGTGTCCGACCGAGTTGCTCACAACCCAGTGGTCATAGACGCGCCCGTGGCCGGTGCACGTCTGGAACCGCCGGCCGGTGAAGTTGAAGGGCGACCTGGCGTGGAACTTCTTGCTGATCGGAATGCCCTTTTCCAGTGCCGCGGCGAGCGTGAAGAGCTTGAAGGTAGAGCCGGCCTGGTAGCCCTGGATGCCGCCCATGGCAGGATCCGCGGCAAGATTCCAGTAGGTCTGGCCCTTCTTCGGCTCGTTGCCCATCACCGGCCGGCTCTGCGCCATGGCAATGATCAGGCCGGTGCCGGGCTGGATCATGTTCATGGTGGAGATCAGCGGGTCACGCGGTCCGACCACAGAACTGACCTTCCGCTGGGCAAGGTCTTGCGTCTTGGGATCGATCGCTGTCTGGATGACCAATCCGCCGCGGTTGATCATGTTTCCGCGTTCTTCGTCAGTCTTGCCCAGGCTGGGTGCCTTCAGCAGAGTGCGTCGCACGTAGTCGCACAGGAATGGGTACCGCGTGCCGACACAGCCGTTTCGGGTCTTCTTGACTTTGCCCTTATCGAACCCGACCTTCTTCGCCTCTCGGGCCTGATCGACTGAGATCAACTTGAGCTCGGCCATCCGGTTCAGCACGACGTCGCGACGGTCCAGCGCCGCGCTGGGATTGCGTACCGGATTGTTCGCATCTGGGTTTTGCACCAGTCCAGCCAGCATTGCCGCCTGCGCCAAGGTGAGCTTTGAGGCCTTCGTAGAGAAGTAGTGGCGAGCCGCCGCCTCCGCGCCGTACGCACCCTCACCGTAGTAAGCGATGTTGAGGTAGCGCTCCAGGATCTCATCCTTGGTGAACTTCTTCTCCATGGCGATCGCGTAGCGCAGCTCGCGAATCTTGCGCTCCATGGTGGGCGCCTGCGCCTCCCGGACGCATTCACTGTCGCCCTTGGCCTGGCACGACTCGATCTGCACCATCTTCACGTACTGCTGAGTAATCGATGAGCCACCCTGAGTGATGCCCCCATCGGTGGAGTTGCGCACCAACGCACGCATGGTGCCCTTGAAGTCCAAGGCGCCGTGCTCATAGAAGCGGTGATCCTCGATTGCTATCTGCGCCTGCCGCATGATTGGCGCGATGTCCTTCAGCTTTACGGGAATCCGGTTCTCGTCGTAGAAGTACGCCAAAGTCTTGCCGTTCCCCATCAGCACTTTGCTGCGTGTCGCGGGCGCAGGCGTGGCAAGCTCGGCAGGCAAGCTCTCGAGCTCGGCGGCGGCCGCGCTGCTGGTGACACCGGCCATCCCCGCAAACGGGATGAACAGTCCGGCGACCAAAACACCGGCTAGGACACTGACAACGAGGAACATGACCAGCGAGTACGCGAGGCTCCCCATGCGCTTCGGCGTAAACGGCACGCCTCCAAGACTAAGGGAGTGACCCACCCCTTCGGAGTCACGTAGTGATACCAAATCTTGACCTGAGAGCGGATTTGGTTCAATTGTCAAGCACCGAAATATCACAAAACGGCAAACATCGGATCTCGTATCTAGTCATTCCGAAGAGGCCGTGCGTAGCGTGTCGTACCGCCGTGCCACCAAGGGCCGGGGAAATGCCCGGCACGGCGAAGTTTCACGAGGGGGAGATGCAGCGTGCCTGCAATGCAACGTGAAGACTGGACCATGCGCGCAAAGTGCCGGGGGATGGAAGATGCTCTGTTCCCTGAAGCGTCCGATCAGAAACGAGCCAGGCTGGTGTGCTCGGGGTGCCCGGTGCGCTTCGAGTGCCTTGCCGAGGCTCTGGACAACCGGATCGAGTGGGGTGTCTGGGGCGGCATGACCGAACGAGAGCGGCGACTGCTGCTCCGTCAGCGTAGCGACGTGAAGTCTTGGAGGTCGGTCCTCCTTGGCAACACGAACCAGCCGACGGCAGCTCAGCAAAAGTCGGCCGGTTCTCAGTCCTTGTCTGCCAAGAGCGCGCCAACGCGCCGGAGCGACGAGAGATCGGTCACGTCGGTCGGCAAGGCCTGAACCCGGGTCTGCGCCACGCTTGGACGAGCTGCGGCAAAACGCTGTAGCTGGCGGGTTTCGGTTTCGATCAGCCTCATGAGGTTGGCGTGACGTTGGAGCGCCTCAATCTCCAATGCGGCTGAGCCGTCGACAAGGTCCTCGGCGATGGAAAGTGCCCGCTCCGGCGAGATGGCCACGGTGCTGGTGTGCACCCGGTTGATCACCATGCCGGAGATGGGCATGTTTTCCTCGCCGAGCCGGTCCACGAAGAAGGCGGCCTCCCGCAGCGCGTCATGTTGCGGGGTGGCGACGACCAAGAAGGTGCTGTGCCGTGATGACAGCAGCTGGAAGGTCGTTGTGGCTCGCTGCCGGAATCCGCCGAAGAGGGCCTCGAACGCGCGCACGAATGTCTTCACATCGTTGATGATCTGCGCTCCGAGGATCTTGGTGATCACGGCAGATACCATGCTGAAGCCCGCGCCCATCAGGCGGAATGGGCCCCGCGTCGGAGGCAGCAGCAGGCGCAGGAACCGCCCGTCGAGCAATGAGCTCAAGTGTTCCGGGGCATCTAGAAAGTCAAGAGCCGAGCGTGCCGGGGGAGTGTCCACCACAATCAGGTCCCAGGTGCCATGGGCCTCGGCCTCGCTATGCAGCTGACCGAGTTTCTCCATGGCCATGTATTCCTGGGTTCCTGAGAATTCCGAGGACAGTGCCAGGTAGAACTGATTTTGCAAGATCGCTTCGGCCTTCTCCGGCGTGGAGTGTGCTACCACCACGTCGTCGAAGGTGCCTTTCATGTCAAGCATCATTGCGTCCAAGCTGCCGCCGGCTGCGGTGTCGATCTTGGGCACCGGCCGAGGCGTGTTGTCGAGTTCGCCGACGCCGAGCGATTGAGCCAGCCGACGCGCCGGGTCGATCGTCAGGACCACGACTTTGCGCCCCGCCTCGGCGGCCCGCAGCGCAATGGCGGCCGATGTGGTGGTCTTGCCCACTCCACCTGAGCCACAGCAGATGATGATCTTGGTATCACGGTCGCCGATGATCTTGTCGATGTCGAGGAAGGGCACCGCGAGGTTCGCGTGCGGAGCCGGCGAGCCTTTTGCCGGATCTCCGTTGGTCACGGCGCCTCCAGGCTCATCTGATCCGTCAGCTGCTCAGCGATTGCGAAGATCGCCCCTTCGTCGACGCCTCCATGATCGAAGGCGATCTGAACTAGCGGTAGACCCAGTGCGGTAAGCCGATCATGGCGTTGTTGCTCCTGCAGCGTACGGGCTGCCCCGATCGCGAACTCTGAGGCCAACGCTTGGTTCTGCTTGATCGTCAGCCCGGGCACCTTCAAGACGACTGAACCGGCGGCAGCAGCCTGAAGCTGACCGCGGTCGAGGGGAGTAGGGGTCACCATGTTTTCGATCACGCTGCCGATCCGGATTTGCGTAGGTCGTAGTGCGGCGACGGCCTCCTCGGTCTCAGTGACCGGCATGTCTTCAAGCAGGGTGACAATGTGCACAACCGTGGTTGCCGAACGCAGCAGCCGCATGATCGAGTCGGCCTGGCTGCGGATCGGCCCCACCTTGGCCAGCCCTGCGACAGCGGCATGCACATTGAGGAACTGGGCGATCCGGCCGGTCGGTGGCGCATCGAGGACGACGGCATCGTACGCGTTCGGGCGGTTTTTGATCTTGCGTCGTACGGCTTCGTAAACCTTTCCGGTCAGCAGTACGTCGCGCAGCCCAGGGGCGATTGACGTGGCGAAGTCAATGGCGCCAAAGCGATCGAGCGCCTTACCGGCGAGGCTGAGGTGATAAAAGCTGTCGAGGTATTCGTTCAAGGCGTCCTCGGGATTGATCGCCAAGCCATAAACCATGCCGCCTGCTGGCGTACGGCTGATACGGCGTTCATCAGCACCGGTGAGGGTTGGCACGTCGAAGAGTTCAGAGATTCCCTGGCGTCCTTCAACCTCGCAGACCAGCACCCGGCGGCCGCTGGTGGCCAGAGCGCAGGCCAGAGCGCCGGAAATCGTGGTCTTGCCGGTACCGCCCTTTCCGCTGACGATGTGCCAGGTGTGGCGGGGGGTCATGAGACGCCTGTAATGGTGATGCCGGCGTGCGTCTTGTAGCGCCGGTTGATGGCGATCAGGTTGGCCGCGAGGGACTCGACCTGGCCGGCATTGCGGAGGCGTCCGGCGTAGATTCCGCGCGCACCTGGGATCGCTGAGGCGAGCTCGCAGACCACAACGACGGCCTCCCGGTCCTCACCAAGTACCAGCACATCGTCGTGGAAGTCATCGATGGCCGGATCATCGAGCAGCACGGCACTGACGTGGTGAAAGGCGGCGATCACTGTTGACTCTGGAAGCAGTTGTTGTGCTTCCTCGGCTGCAGAACCAGCTGGTATCTGCAGCGGGAATGGGCCACGCTTATCGAACCCCAACGGGTTAACACAGTCGACCACGATCTTTCCGGCCAGCTCATTGGCAAGCGACGACAGCAATGCGGCGTGACCGTCATAGGGCACCGTGACAATGACCAGCTCTGCTGCAGCGGCGGCGGAGTTGCTGCCGCCGGCAATCCGACCAGCTCCCTCCAACTCGGCATATTCGGCGGCTATCTTCTCCGCTCGTTCGGCGGTCCGGCTCCCAATGACGACATTGTGACCAGCCATAGCGAGTCGTCTGGCCAGACCACGGCCTTGCGGCCCGGTCCCACCGAGGATTCCGATCTTCACGCCGATGTCCGACGGCAATCGATGGGGTGCTGCGGCGCGGCGGGCTGCCGTGCTGCCTGCATGGTCACGCGCTCGATAGTACTGAGGGCGCCTGCAGGGTCGCGGTGAGTGCTGGCGCGCAGTGCCGGGCCGCGCCCTGGCGCGCGGGCGGTCCGCATTCGGCGAAGCCGACCGCCCGTAAGAGTGTCAGTGGCGCCAGGGAGGATGTAGTTCATGACCTCTCCATCTGACACGAATGCCGAGCCGGGCTCGGCAACTTCTCGATCATCGCGACCCAATATCAGCGTCGGCGACGTGGTACTGGACACCGACGACCCGCCCCGTCTGGCGGAGTTCTATACCGCCTTACTCGGCTGGCGGATCGAGGAGACCGAGGATGACTGGATCACTATCGGTGGCGACTCGGCGACCAAGATCGCTTTCCAGCTGGCTATGAAGCACAAGCCGCCGACCTGGCCCGACAATGCTGTGCCGCAGCAGTTCCATCTCGATCTTGAGGTGGATGACCTCGATGAAGCCGCAGCGTACGCCGAATCTATCGGTGCCCGCCGCGCTGAAAGCGGCGATCATTCGCCCGACTTCATCGTGTTCCTTGATCCGAGCGGTCACCCTTTCTGTCTGTGCTCATAAGGGAGTCGGCCCCACCGTTGACCTCTAGAGTGAGGGCATGACGAAGTGGGAGTACGTAACGGTGCCACTGCTGGTGCATGCGACCAAGCAGATCCTGGACAACTGGGGGCAGGACGGATGGGAGCTGGTGCAGGTGGTGCCCGGGCCGACTCCTGAGAACCTCGTCGCCTACCTAAAGCGGCCCATCGCTGTCTCTGGAGCCGGTGCGTGACTCTGCCGTCACGACGGCTAGCTGATCTTGGATTGAGCCTGCCGGCCGTCGTACCACCACTGGCGGCATATGTCCCTGCTGTGCGGTTCGAGGACCTTGTCTATACAGCCGGTCAGCTGCCGCTCGTGAACGGATCGCTATTGGCCGCCGGCAAGGTTGGCGCCGAAGTATCCGTCGAAGAGGCGGTCGACTGCGCCCAAGTCGCAGCCCTCAATGGTCTTGCGGCCGTGGCTGACCTGGCCGGCGAACTCGATGCGATCTCGCGGATCGTCAAGGTGACGGTGTATGTGGCGAGTGCGGCAGGATTCACCGATCAGCCGCTGATCGCGAATGGTGCAAGTCAGCTGCTCGGCGACGTCTTTGGCCAGGCGGGTCGACATGCCCGTAGCGCGGTCGGTGTCGCAGTACTACCGCTCGACGCGCCGGTCGAGCTCGAGCTTGTGGTAGCCGTCGGTTCGACGCCAACCTTTGAGCCGCTCTGACTGAGGCCTCATGCCGTCGCACTCCTACGATGTGTTGGTTCGGCTGAGGCCAGAGCTGCCGGCGGGCATGATCGAACACGCGGCCACCTGGACTCCAGAGTCGGTTCCCAGTGCGGCCGTTCCTGCTGCCAGCGTGATCTTGCTGCGCGACAGCGAGCGCGGTCTTGAGACCTATCTATTACATCGCCACGCACTGATGCCCTTCGCCGCTTGCATGGTGGTGTTTCCGGGTGGTCGTGTAGATCCGGCGGACTCTGAAGGCGATCTCGATCCGATTCGTCGCTGCGCGGTCCGTGAAACTGCCGAGGAGACCAGTGTTGTTTTGGAGGACGCGGACCTGATTCCCTGGGCGCGCTGGATCACCCCGGAGATTGAGCCGCGCCGCTACGACACGTGGTTCTTCGTTGCCGCAATGCCCTCGGATCAGGAGGCGATCGATATCTCGGGTGAGACCGATCGTGCCGAATGGTCGACTCCGGGTGAAGCACTGGCGGCCAGTCGCTCAGAGTTGATTAGGATGCTGCCGCCCACGTTGTCGATCTTGCTCGAGCTTGCCGATCTGCCGACCGTAGCTGACGTGATCAATCATGCGACTGGTCGGCTGATAGAGCCGGTGCTACCGCAGTTGATCATGGCCGGGAGTGGATGGCAGTTCCGCTACCCGGCTGCGCCTACTCGCGAGGCGTCGTCATGATCTCCACCGCAGCTTCGGATGAGCCGTACATCCAACTGGTCCGCGCCCCCAATCCGGGACCGATGACCTTGAATGGAACGAATACCTGGGTGATCACTGACCCGGGAGCGGGTGCGGTAGTCATTGATCCCGGCCCTGCCATTGACTCCCATCTGGAGATGGTTTTAGCTGCCTGCCAGGAACGGCTGATCATGATCGTGCTTACTCACCGGCATCTTGATCATTCCGAAGGCGCAGCGATGCTGGCGGACCGGGCTGGGTGTGGCGTACGTGCCGCCGACCCGCAGTTTCGCGTTGGTCCTGATGGGCTCGATGACGGAGAGCGGTTCACATTGGGAGCGATCACGATCGAGGTGTTTGAGACACCCGGCCATACCAGCGACTCGCGCTCACTGTTGCTCTCCGGTCCTGATCAGGTCAACCGAGTGATCACCGGTGACATGATCTTGGGCCGTGGTACGACGGTGATCACCCATCCGGACGGCGACCTCGGCGCGTACTTCGACTCCCTCGATCTTTTCGAGCGGCTCGTCCGGAATCGCGATGTCCGCGAACTGCTACCGGGTCATGGGCCGATCGTCAGCGAGCCGATGCCCTGGCTGTCCTTCTATCGCCAGCACCGCCACGAGAGACTCGATCAGGTGCGCGCGGCACTCGCGGCGGGAGACCGTACGCCCACCGAGATCGTGGCCAGGGTGTACGCCGACGTTGACCGCAGTCTTTGGCCGGCCGCCGAGCAGTCAGTTCGCGCGCAGCTGGAGTACTTGGAGCGGCAAGGATAGGTGCTTAGCAACCCTCAGCGAGCTCACTAGCCCCCCACAGGATCCTCATAGGCTTCTGAGCCACTGTCGAGCCATGAATCCGAACGAGCAGCCAGGCAGCTACGCCCCAGACTTCAGAAACCCGCAAGCTCCAGGCTCAAATGAGGAGCCGACCGTCGGTCTGCCGACCGGTCACTATGGCGGCTACACCGCCGCCGACTTCCCGGCACCACCGGGAGTTCCTCCGCTCGCCCCAAGTCCCGCCCCGGCCACAGGTTTTCAGCGGCCGAAGCGCCGAGTCGGCGCAATAGTCGGCGGCGTGGCATTAGCCGCCATGTTGGGCGCCGGGGTCGGCATCGGCTCGTACGCGTATCTGGCCGATCACAACCCGTCTGCCGGTGTCAGTGTCACGAGCGCGGCAGCGCCAAGCCCGACGCTGGACGGCACTGTAGCGGCAGCCGCCGCCAAGATTGAGCCGTCCCTGGTGACCATTGCTGTGCAAGCACAGAATGGCAGCGGCATCGGCAGCGGCATGGTCCTTGACAAGGATGGACACATCCTGACCAATAACCATGTCGTCTCCGAAGCCGGCAACGGTGGCAACATCACAGTTACTTTCCACGACGGCACGACGGCGACGGCCAAGGTCCTTGGAACATCTGAGTTGAACGACCTGGCGGTGATCAAGGTCGACGGTGTCAAGGATCTCAATCCGGTCACCTTCGCCAACTCCACAGATCTTCAGGTCGGTCAGACGGTTGTCGCGGCCGGCGCTCCGCTCGGACTCTCGGAATCAGTGACCAGTGGCATTGTGTCCAACACCGCCCGCCCAGTGCGGTCCGGTACCAACAACGACGCGGTCTATCTGGCTGTGCAGACTGATGCCGCCATCAACCCTGGCAACTCCGGTGGTCCGCTGGTCAATCTCAATGGTGATGTCGTTGGCGTCAACTCCGCGATTGCCGGTACCAGTTCAGGTCCCGACGGCGGACAGTCTGGCAACATCGGCATTGGCTTCGCGATCCCATCCGAGGTTGCCACCCGCGTCGCCAATGATCTGATCACCACAGGCAAGACCAGCAACGCCCAGCTTGGCGTGAAGCTGACCGGTACAGATTCGGAACTACCGACATCGACAGGCGTTCCGCTAGGTGAGGTCGTCAGCGGTGGTCCTGCTGAGAAGGCCGGTCTGCGCGCTGGCGATGTAGTGACTCAGGTCAACGGCTTTCACACCACGACTACGGACGGGCTGATCGCGGCCACCCGGTTCTATGCAGCCGGGACGACCGTGACGGTGACCTACGTCCGTGACGGCGGCGCTCCGCAGACCCTCGATGTGACGCTCGGCACTAGCTGATTACCTTTCCCAGCTGATTGCTTCCCGGCTCGCCCGTACCCGCCCAGGTTGAACGCGCGAGCCGGGG
>Ga0075424_100005410_pt1 | contig 12191 bp, 9 predicted proteins | sample SoiMethybrSBSTD3_FD_75301 | JGI IMG/M metagenome (GOLD analysis project Ga0075424, IMG submission 75301) | Bulk soil microbial communities from a Populus tree surrounding site in Tennessee, USA - Soil MetaG P. TD hybrid SBSTD3 | ecosystem: Environmental > Terrestrial > Soil > Tree plantation... | reverse complement strand
GTTCCATCGGCAAGCCCGATTGGATCGTCGAGTCCGTCGTATCCCGTCACGATGCGTTCGATCGGCGTGCCGCCCTTGACCACACCAGGGATGTCGACCGCGGCACCCGCCACAACAGGCGCCCGGAGCGCCTGCGCGCGCGCGGCGACATATGCGGTCTGCAACGCGGCGCAGCACACGATGCTGACGAGGGCTGTCCGTCTCATGAGCACACCACCCTTCTCAATTGACAACATGAACGGGCGCGCCGGCTCTGAAGGCGAGGACGTTGTCGATGGCCATCGCCAGCCCGGCTTCCGTTGCCTCACGCGTGATTCCCGCGGCATGAGGCGTCAGCACGACGTTCGGCAGCAGACGCAGCGGCGAATCGCGGGGCAGCGGCTCGGTCTCGAACACATCGAGCCCGGCTCCTGCAATGCGCTTGCTTCGCAGCGCCTCGACAAGATCTTTCTCGACGACGATGCGGCCGCGTGCTGTATTGATGAAGATGGCGCCCGGCTTCATCATCGCGAAGTGTTCGGCTCGAATCATCCCGAGCGATTCCGGCGACTGCCGCACGTGCACGCTGACGACATCTGCACGCCGGAAGAGATCCTCGAGTGTCACCCACGAATAGTCCCCGCGCTGATTGAAGGACCAGGCGATGACGTTCATCCCGATGCCTGCGCCGAGTCGCATGACCTCGCGACCGATCGCTCCGGTGCCGATCACGCCCAGCGTCTTGCCGTGAAGCTGCGGCACCATCGCGCGGGGCCATTCGCCGCGCCTGACGGCCCGATCGATCTCCACCGTCTGCTTCGCCGCGGCGAAGATGAGCGACATGGTGTGTTCAGCGACAGCGACTGCGGACACCGCCGGCGTGTTGGTCACCGTGATGCCGCGCGCTTTTGCCGCGTGGAGATCGACATGATCGGTCCCGGTGCCCCAGATTGAGATGAGCCTGAGCCGCGGACATTCAGCCAGCAATTCCGCCGTGAACCGCGTTGACGCCCGGATATTGATCACCGCATCGGCGTCGGCGATTCGCGCCAACAGTTCTCGCGAATCCGCCGGCAGTGTCGCGTGCAGCCGGTGCTCGCAGTCGCGCAGCTGCATGACGGCAGCGCTCAGCGACATAACTGGCGGCGCATCATCCGGAATGACGATGAGTGGCATGTCGCGATTGTTGTTCGCGTCGACGAATCACCCGTGATAGTAACCTTGCGTAAATCCCAAATCCCAAATCCCAGGCTCCAAATCCCGGTTGTGACTTGGGACGAATTGGTAAAGCGACACTATGCCCTGCGAATACTTCAATTTCATTGGTGGCCAGTGGGTACCAAGCCGCACGCAGCGTACCTTCCCCAACGTCAATCCCGCGAACACGGCCGACGTCGTTGGCGTGTTTCAGGCGTCGGGGCCAGAGGATGTTGCCGCGGCGTTTGCGGCCGCCGAAGGGGCGCAACAGGCGTGGGCCGCGGTCCCGGCACCGCGACGCGGTGAGTACTTGTTCAAGGCGGCGGAGATTCTCGAGAGCCAGCTCGAGTCGGCGGCCACTGACATGACGCGCGAGGAAGGCAAGACGCTGCCCGAAGCGACCGGCGAAGTGAAGCGGGCTATCAACATCCTGCGTTACTTCGGCGGCGAGGGATCGCGGCTCTTCAGCTACCAGATTCCTTCCGAACGCGAAAACGTCTTCGCCTTCACGATGCGCAAGCCGCTCGGCGTCGTGGCGTTGATTACGCCCTGGAACTTTCCGAGCGCGATTCCGGCGTGGAAGCTCGCGCCGGCGCTCGTCGCGGGCAATACGGTCGTTCTGAAGCCGGCGTCGCTGGCGCCGCTCAGCGCACTTCGGCTCGTGCAGGCACTCGAGCGGGCGGGACTTCCCTCCGGCGTGATCAACTACGTCACCGGGAGCGGCGGCGCAGTCGGGGATCCAATACTCGATCACGAGTCATTGAAGGCCATCTCGTTCACGGGCTCGTGCGACGTGGGCAACCGGCTGTACGACAAGGCCACGCGGCGCAGGCTGCGCGTCCAGCTCGAAATGGGCGGCAAGAACCCGACCGTCGTCCTCGCCGACGCCAATCTGGACTTCGCCGCGGCGACACTCGTCAACGCCGCGTTCTTCTCGACGGGCCAGAAGTGCACCGCCTGCAGCCGCGCCATCGTCGAGCGCGCCGTGTACGAGCCGCTCGTCGAAAAACTCGTCGCGAAGACACGCGCATTGAAGGTCGGCAACGGGCTCGAGGCCGGGATTGACATCGGTCCCGCGGTCGACGAATCGCAGCTCAACACCGACCTCGAGTACATCGCGATCGCGCAGCGTGAAGGTGCGCAGCTGCTGTGCGGCGGTAAACGGCTGACCGGCGGCGCGTACGACAAGGGCTTCTTCGTCGAACCGACCATCTTCGGCGGCGTCACGCTGGCCATGCGCATCGCGCAGGAGGAAGTCTTCGGACCCGTGCTCGCGATGATGGTGGCGGACGATTTCGACGATGCCATGCGCCTGGCCAACGGCGTGCGGTTCGGTCTCTCGGCGTCCATCATTTCCAATGACATCTCGCGGGTTCATCAGTTCGTCAATCGCATCGAGGCGGGACTCATCACCGTCAATCTCCCCACGGCGGGAGTCGAATATCAGCTGCCTTTTGGCGGCACGAAGGAATCGAGCTTCGGCATGCGCGAGCAGGGGCCGCTTGCGCTCGACTTCTACACCGAGAGCCGGACGGTCTATTTGAAGCACACCGTTTGACGTCAATTCAAAATGCAAAATGCAAACACTATCTGTGACTGACAGAGGGGTGAAGGCGTCGCGGCTTTCACTCCGTTGCTACTACGACATCGTGTTTGCATTTTGCATTTTGCATTTTGCATTACGGAGATCACTGTAATGTCGGCAACGCCCGGCACCCGGGTAGGCGGACGCATCCTCGTCGATGCACTCCGCCTCCACGGCGTCGATCGCCTGTTCTGTGTCCCAGGAGAAAGTTATCTCGACGTGCTCGACGCGTTGTACGACACGCCGCAGATTGCGGTCATTGTCGCCAAGCACGAGGGCGCCGCGGCCAACATGGCGGAAGCCGATGGCAAGCTGACAGGGCGTCCCGGCATCTGCTTCGTCACGCGGGGCCCAGGAGCGACGCACGCCAGCATCGGCGTCCACACCGCCTATCACGACTCGACGCCGTTGATTCTGTTCGTCGGCCAGGTAGAGCGCGACGTGCGCGGCCGCGAAGCGTTTCAGGAAGTCGAATTCCGCCAGATGTTCGCTCCGCTCGCCAAGTGGGTCGCCGAAATCGAATCGGCCGACCGCATTCCCGAGTACGTGCTTCGCGCGTTCCAGGTGGCGACCTCCGGCCGGCCTGGTCCGGTCGTCCTCTCCCTCCCGGAGGACGTGCTCGCCGAGGAGTCGGCGGCATGTGACACGAACCCATATGAGGCCGTCCAGGCGGCGCCGCAGGATCGCGATCTGGCGGCGTTGCGCGACGAGTTGCAGAAGGCATCGAAGCCGCTGCTGATCGTCGGCGGTTCATCATGGTCGGAGGCCGGCTGCGCCGCGCTCGCACGTTTCGCGGAATCGAATGCGCTCCCCGTCCTCGCCTCGTTCCGGCGGCAGGATCTGATCGACAACAGGCACGCGTGCTATGCGGGACATCTCAGTCTGGGTCTGCCGCCATTCCTGCAGCAGCGTGTGAAGACAGCGGATTTGATCATCGCGCTCGGCTCACGGCTTGGCGACGTCACGACGATGACGTATTCGGTGCTGAAGCCGCCGCGGGTCGCGGCGCGGCTCGTTCATATTCATCCGGATGCGAACGAAATCAACCGCGTTTATCAGGCCGACCTGCCGATCGTTGCCGCACCCTCCGCCGCGGCCGTACGCCTGGCGGAGACGCCGCCGGTCGAATCGTCACGATGGCGGGACTGGACCGGCACCGCGCGTCGGGAATACGAGAAGTTCGTCGCGGCCCCCGAGAAAAGTCCCCGCCAGGGAGTCGACATGGCGGTCGTCATCCGGCATCTGGCAACGCAGCTGCCCGTCGATACGTTGATCGCCAACGGGGCCGGCAACTTCACGGTGTGGGTGCACCGGTTTTTCACATACAAGATGCCGCACACGGAGCTTGCACCGACCAGCGGCGCAATGGGTTACGGATTCCCCGCAGCGGTTGCGGCGGCACTCCGGTTCCCGGATCGACTCACGGTGTGCGTCGCCGGCGACGGCGATTTCCTGATGTATCCGCAGGAGCTGGCGACGGCCGCGCAATACGGCGCGCGTCTGCTCGTGCTCATCGTCAATAACGGCATGTACGGCACGATTCGGATGCATCAGGAGAGGAGGTTTCCAGGCCGCGTGTCGGGAACCGAGCTGGCGAGCCCGGACTTCGTTGGATTGGCGCAATCGTTCGGCGCCTACGCCGAGCGCGTCGATACGACCGAAGGCTTCGCGCCCGCCCTCGAGCGCGCGCTGGCCGCACCGCGATCGGCAGTGCTGGAGCTGCGGGTCGACCCGAACCAGATCACGCCGGATCGTCGGATTAGTTAGTGGTTGGTCGTTGGTCGTTGGTCGTTGGCCACCAACACCAACCCATCAACCACCAACCAATTCGCAGCCTACCGCGGAACAGGATGCGGGGTGTAGCCAGCCGCGATCGCGTCACGCGCTTCGGGGACAACCGTACTTTCGAGCTCACGGCCGCGGGTTTCCGGCAACAGCGCCACTGCTATCAGCACGAGCACGTACGCACACGATGCGCAGATGCCCATCGCTTGACCGAGGCCCATGCTGGCAGCGGCGACACCAACCGCCGTCGGTACGAACGAGCCGACAGCGCGACCGGTGTTATACGAGAAGCCCTGTCCGGTCCCGCGAACGCGCGTTGGAAACAACTCCGCGAAGGTCGCTCCCATCCCCGCGATGATGCCCGACTGAAAGAACCCAAGCGGGAATCCAAGCAGCAGCACCGCGGTGTCGCCGAGTGGAAGCAACGTGTAGCACGCAACGGTGACCGCTGCGGCGCACGCCATGAGAACGAACGTCTTCCGCCGCCCGAGCCAGTCGCTGAGATGGGCGCTGATGACATATCCGAGAAACGAACCGAAGATGTTGATGCCGAGGTACCCTCCCGTACCGAGCACTGACAGGTGGCGAACGGTCTTCAGATACGTGGCCAGCCAGGTCAGCGTCACATAGTTGCCCCCAAGGCCTCCAGCGGCGAGCAGCGACGCGAGGAACGTGCGGCGGCGAAGCGTCGGTCCGAAGATCTCCAGGAACCGGAGTCTCGTCGCATCGGACGGGGTCGCCTTCATTGCCGTGAAGACTTCCGGCTCTTCCACGTAGCGGCGAATCCACAGCACAAGCAGCGCCGGAATCAAACCGAGGAAGAACAGATACCGCCACGCGACTTCAGGCCGCGCCACGCTGAAGACGATCGTGAAGAGCAGGACTGCAGTGCCGTAGCCGACAGACCAGCCACCCTGCACGGTGCCGACGGCGCGGCCGCGAATGCGTTTGTCGATGACTTCGCTCATCAGCACGGCGCCAGCGGCCCACTCGCCGCCGAAGCCAAGACCCTGCAGACTGCGCGTGAGGAGGAGTTGTTCGTAGGATTGCGTGAAGCCTGACAAGAAGGTGAAGCACGCGAACCAGACGATCGTCAGCCGCAGGACGGCGACGCGACCGAAGCGGTCCGCGAGAATGCCTGCGATCCACCCACCGACCGACGACAGCAGCAATGCCGCGGTTCCCAGCGTTCCCGCCTGGGCCTGCGACATGCCCCAGAGACCGATTAGCGTCGGCATCACGACGGCGTAGAACTGCACGTCCATCGCGTCGAGCGCCCAGCCGGTGAAACAGGCCCAGAATGTCCGCCGCTCGCGGACATCCATGCTGGTGAACCAATTGGCCACGAGCCCTCCTCGATTCGAGTGCGCTATCTTAGCCTACGCTTGCGGCGATGACGTGCTCGTTTCGGTGCTAGTCTACCGAGATGGACGGTGTGAACGGTCTTCATCACATCACGGCCATTGCAGGACCGGCGCAGGAGAATCTGGATTTCTACGCCGGCATCCTCGGGATGCGGCTCGTGAAAAAATCGGTCAATCAGGACGACCCAGGCACGTATCACCTTTTTTACGCAGACGCCGAAGGCCATCCGGGATCGGATCTGACGTTCTTTCCGTGGGCGGAGATGGCGCCGCCCCGCATCGGCCACGGGCTGGCCGTCGAGGTTCAACTCGAAGTTCCCGCGGGCAGCCTTGACTTCTGGGGCGCGCGTCTCCGCAAGTACAGCATTCCGATCGGCGCAATCGAGCGGCGCTTCGGCGATCGCGTACTGCCCATCGTCGATCCGCACGGCTTGAAAGTGACGCTGGTGGAACCCGGCAACGCGCCGGCGCGATCGTTTACGCCGTGGGACGGCAGCAGCGTTCCACACGAACGGCAGGTGCGCGGGTTGTACGGGGCGCAGGTGTGGGAGCGCGAGGCGGAGATGACAGAGAGCTTCGTGACCGATGTCCTCGGGTTCGACCGTCTCGGCGAGGAGAACGGCATCGTCCGCTACGGGTTCGAGGGAGCGGCCGGCGTCCTCGACGTGCGTGAGACGCCGGAAGGACGCCGCGGCGCGTGGGGTGTGGGATGCGTCCACCATCTCGCGTGGCGGGTGGAGGACGAGGAGCATCAGCACGAGATGCGCTCACGCGTCGAAGCGTCAGGCCATCATCCGACTCCCGTCATCGATCGGTTCTGGTTCAAGTCCGTGTATTTCAAGGAGCCGGGCGGCGTGCTGTTCGAGCTCGCCACCGATGGTCCCGGCTTTGCGGTCGACGAGGATGCGGCGCATCTGGGCGAGACGCTCGTGCTGCCGCCGTGGCTCGAGCCCGCGCGTCCGCGCATCGAGGAAGTGCTGCCCCCATTGAAGATGCATCACGCCGTCGCCGCGCGTGAGTGATTTCATCCATGTCTTCCGGCCGCCGGCGATGGCGGGCGGGCCGATCCTCCTTCTCCTTCACGGCACCGGCGGCAACGAGCACGATCTCGTGCCGCTGGCCGAGACGCTGCTGCCCGGCGCCGGCATCCTGAGCCCGCGGGGGAAGGTCCTCGAGCGCGGGATGCCTCGCTTCTTCCGGCGCCTTGCTGAAGGGGTCTTCGATATCGAAGATCTGAAGCTGCGGAGCGCGGAGCTCGCCGATTTCATTATGGAGGCCGCGGCCAGGTACGAATTCTCGACACGCGATGTCACGGCAGTCGGATTCTCAAACGGCGCCAATATGGCCGGCGCGCTCGTGCTTCTACGCCCCGACGCGCTTGGGACCGCCGTCCTCTTTCGAGCGATGGTGCCGCTCACTCCCGAGACGCTGCCGAGGCTGGCAGCCACACCAGTGCTGATTTCAAACGGCAGGATGGATCCGCTCGTTTCAGCCGAGGACACAGAGCGACTGGCCGCGCTGCTGCGAGCCGCGGGCGCGGACGTCACGGTCGCGTGGCAGAACAGCGGCCACGAACTGACCGAACGGGATGTGATTACCGCGCGGGAATGGCTGGCGCAGCCGCGCGCGCGCTGACTATCCGGCCAGCCAGCCATCGCTGACGCATCGGCTTCAGCACGACGCCTGCGAGAAACGCGGTCGCGAAGTTCATCGCGATGATGATCCCGAACACCGGCATCCACGATCCGTACGCATCGTGCAGGACGGCGGCGACCGGCCCGCCGAGGACCGATCCGATACCCTGCGCCATATAGAGAAACCCGTAGTTGGTCGTCGCGTGCCGCGTGCCGTAGGTGTCGGTCAACGTTGACGGAAAGAGCGAGAAGATCTCACCCCACCCGAAGAGCACGATGCCGGACATGATGACGAACAGCGCCGGATGCGAACGCGTGAAGAGCCACAGCGTCATGGCGGCGCCTTCGAGCGTGAACGCGATGACCATCGTGTTCTCGCGGCCGATCTGGTCCGACAGCCAGCCGAAGAAGGGACGCGTGAGCCCGTTCGTGATGCGGTCGATCGAGAGCGCCAGCGGCAACAACGGCAGCCCGAAGACAACCGCGTTCGCCATGCCAAAGTCGCGCGTGAAAGCCGCCATCTGCGAGGTCACCATCAATCCGGCGGTCGACATCATCGTCATCATGACGAACATCAGCCAGAAGATCGGCGTCCGCAGCATGACCGAAGGCTGGAAGTCAGGAGCACGCGAGACGCTCCCTGCAATTGCCTTGGGAGTTGGCAGTTGGACGTCGGCAGTTGGACGTCGCAGACCTTGCGCGGCAATCACTCCGACCGCAGCGAACACCCATCCGTACAGCACCAGCGCGGCGCGGTAGCCTTCATCCTTCAACAACTCCGCAACCGGAAACGTCGTCAGCAGAGCGCCCATGCCGTAGCCGGCGGCGACGATACCTGTCGCGAAGCCCCGGCGGTCCGGGAACCACTGCACCATATGGCCGATGACGCCGACGTAGACGATGCCGGTGCCTATGCCGCCGAGCAGTCCGTAGGTCAGATACAAACCGGCGAGCGATGTCGCGCGCGCGGCAAGCAACCAGCTCAGTCCCGTCAACGCCCCGCCGACCGACAACAGCGCCCGCGGCCCGAACCGATCGACGAGCCGTCCCTGGCACGGGGCGAGGAACGTCTGGATGACGATGAGGATCGAAAAGGTGATCTGAATCTGCGCCAGCGTCGCTCCGACGGCCGACATCAGCGGCTGCGTGAACAGCGTCCAGACGTACTGCGGACTCGAGATGACAATCATGCAGGCGAGTCCGAGCAGCAACTGTATCCAGCGATTGTTCTTCATCCCACCAACCACCAACCACTAACCGAGAAGGGGCTCGGGAATCGCGGCGCCATCCTTGCGCGGATCGGAGCCGCCGTAATTGACGCGCGCGCGCGCGTCGTGCATGACCGCCTGCCCGCCGCCCACCATGTTCGAGAACTCGCCCTGCAAATCGATCTCGTGGCCCCGCCGTTCGAGCGACTGACGAACGCTTTCCGGGACGCGCGATTCCATCATCACGTCGGTACCGGGAAACGTCAGCTTCACGAAGCGTGGCGCTTCGAGCGCCTGCTGGATGTTCAGGCCATGATCGACGACGTTCGAGATGACCTGAGCATGCGCTTGCGGCTGATTCCATCCGCCCATGACGCCGAAGCCGATGCTGAGGTGATCGCGCTTCATGAACGCGGGAATCACCGTCTGCAGCGGACGCTTCCGCGGCGCGAGCACGTTGGGATGTGAGCGATCGAACGTGAAGAGTCCGCCGCGGCTCTGCAGAACAAAACCCGCGCCGTCGGGCACTACTGCGGATCCGAAATTTGCGAAGTTGCTCTGAATGAGCGAGCAGATGTTGCCGCGGGCATCAACCGCGCAGAGATACGTGGTGTCGCCGCCGTGCGTCGGCAACTCACCCGCGTCGACGCTTGCTTTCGCGCGGCGTGGGTCGATCAGCTCCGCGCGGCTGCGCGCATATGCCTTCGACAGCATCGCCTCGACGGGCACCTTCGAGAAGCGAGGGTCGCCGACGTGTCTCTGCATGTCCGCAAAGGCAAGCTTCTTCGCTTCAATCATGACGTGCAGCGAATCGGCCGTGGCTCGCCCGTACTCGGAGAGCGGAAAGTGTTCGAGGATGTTCAGCATCACCAGTGCCGCGATCCCCTGGCTGTTGGGCGGAATCTCGTACACATCCCACCCGCGATAGTTTGTCGTCAGCGGCGTGACCCATTCGGCGGTGTAGTCGGCGAAGTCGGAGGCGACGATCGCGCCGCCATGATCCGCACTGCACTTGAGAATGCGTCCGGCAACTTCGCCTCGATAGAACGCGTCCGCGCCGTCGCGTGCAATGGCTCTCAGCGTTCGAGCGAGATCGGGATTGCGAAACAGCTCGCCTGCCGCCGGCGCCCGGCCCGCTGGCAAGTAGGTCGTCACGGCGTTGGGATCGGTCCGGAGGGCCGGGACGCTTCCCGCCCACTCGAGCGAAGTGATCTCCGAGACCGGAAATCCGTTGTCGGCGTGCGCGATTGCAAACGAGAGAATAGTGTCCAGCGAGAGGCCGCCGAATCGTTGGTGCAGCGCCGTCCAACCTGAAACGGCGCCCGGCACCGTTACCGAGTGGATGCCCGTCTGAGGCATCGTCTTCATGCCGCGCGCCGTGAGGAACTCGATGCTCACGCCCGCCGGTGACCACCCGCTCGCGTTCAACCCATGGACGGTGCCGCTGGCCGCATCATGAACGATCGCGAACAAATCGCCGCCTACGCCGTTCATCATCGGCGCGACAACCCCCATCACCGCGTTTGCGGCGATGGCCGCCTCGGCGGCATGACCGCCGCGCGCAAGCACGACCGCCCCGGCCTGGGCGGCGAGAGGGTTCTCGGCGGCGACAATGCCGCGCGTCGAGATCGCCATCGATCGCGCCTGCCACCGGCTGATCTCGGTGCGGATGTAGTCAGCGTTCAGACTGGCTTTTGGCATGGTCACCTGGGCGGGTCCAAAAGGAGCCGCCCTACACTCTCGACTACTTTTCTACCTTACGAACGCGGATGCGGCCGTCGTTGGCCCGCATTGCCACGCCGCTGGCGAGCGAACGTTCGACGATGGCATCCCAATCCTTCGCGAACGGAGTACGCAGATGCTCGGGCACGCGGAGGATGGCCGTGTCGTTGGCGACGCGGTACGCGGACCGCCGTCTCGATCGTTCGCTGTCGTCCATGCGCTCCCAGCGGTCGTTCGGCGCGTCGATTGCCTGCGCGATCGCCAGAAACAAATCGTCGCGGACGGTACAGAAGATCACCGTGAAGCCGTTGGCCTCGAGCGCGCGCACCGCGGACGGCTGATTGAACGTCTGCAGGTGAAATGGGTTCAGCGTGTTGAACATCGACTTGCCACGATCAAGGAATTCGCTCTCCATCGGCTCCTGGTAGACGTACAGATATCCACCGGGCACCAACCGGTCGTGTACCGTGGCGAGAAATTCCTTCGGACGCACCGAGTGCGTGAGCATGTGGTTGCTGATGATGAGATCGAACCGCCCCTCGAATGGGATCTCGAAGGCATCGAAATCGATCGGGCACCATGCGGGGAAGCCGTACGTCTCCTGGATGAGGAACCGCTGGTTCTCGAACAACGTCATCGCGGAGCACTCGGCGCCGTAGAGACGGTGCAGCATCGCGCAGATCGATCCGAGCCGCGACCGGATCTCGAGGACGCGCGGCGACTGCAGTGGCAGCAGCGATCCGAGAATCTCGACGTGCATGCTGCTCGCGAGCCGATCATTCATCAGCGACGGCAAATAGTCCTTACGCGTCAGGCCGCTGTGCGCGGACACGAATACGCCGTTGGCCACCATCCGCCGCAGCTGCTCGCGCTCCTCGTCGCTGAGCGCTGACGAGCTGAGCGCGAACTTCCCCGGGCGCGGCGATCCGGCTTCCGTACGCCCGAGCGTTTCCTCGAATCGTTCGAGCAGCCATTTGTATCGCTCGCCGGCAGGACGTTCCCGCGCGTAGACGACGCCGCAACTGTGGCACAGCGCGTAGTTGTAAACCGGCGCCCTTGCATCCGGCACGCGGTCGAAGAGAACGAACCGGTTGTAGCGGCTGACCTTTGTCGACTCCGCGGCGCCGCAGACCGGACACGTGTCGAGCGTAAGAATCGGCTCCGCTGGACATGGCGTGTCGTTCGTCGCGTCGTACGTGAGAATCTCGCCGTCATCGACGGACGCCCTGGGCCTGGCCGGTTTCGCAGCCGCCGGAACGCTCGGCGAACCACCGCGCAGAAGCGCACGAACTCCCGTCTTGACCCTGGAAAGCATGAACCGTGAGGAGCGATCTTATCAGGAGGTACTCGCCGGGGCGGCCGCGTAGAGGAGCACATTCGTGTACCGGCGCTCCGTGTTTCCGACATAGGCGAGCCCTTCCCGCAGCTCGGACGTCGGACGAACGTGCGCTCCCCTGTCGCTGCGCAAGTCGATGAAGTGTGTGAAGTGGCGCGCGAGCAGCGTGTAGATCTCTTCCATCGCATGGCCGGATCGCTCGAGCATCGCCGGACTGACCTCGATCTGCCACGCGATGTGCTTCTGCATCAGTACCCGAGAGGCGCCCGCGATCACACGCGCATCCCATCCCTGCGTGTCGGATTTGACGAACGCAACATCCGCGAGATCGATGCCCATTCGGTCGACCCACGCATCGAGCGTGAGGCACGGAACCGTCAC
>Ga0075424_100005408_pt1 | contig 12192 bp, 10 predicted proteins | sample SoiMethybrSBSTD3_FD_75301 | JGI IMG/M metagenome (GOLD analysis project Ga0075424, IMG submission 75301) | Bulk soil microbial communities from a Populus tree surrounding site in Tennessee, USA - Soil MetaG P. TD hybrid SBSTD3 | ecosystem: Environmental > Terrestrial > Soil > Tree plantation... | reverse complement strand
GCCTTGGAGTTTCTCTCCGAGGCGGATGCTGCCGAGCCGGAACATCCTCCAGATCGCATTGAGGCGCGCGTCTTAGGGGAACCCGAGAGGAAGTAGCGTCACTCGCCGACGCAGTCCTCGACGCCCGCCCAATATTGCCGCGTTAGCCAGCTCGCGAGTAGTGCAGCTTTAGGGCTGACCGCTTCTCGATCAGATCTGCAACAATAGTGGCCGCCTTCCGCTTCCTGCGCTAGCCAAGCAGGTCCAAAGCGTGGACGGATTGACGGGTGCAGAGGCCGGAGCCGTGGTACCGATCTGTGGTGGGTTCACCTTGTCGCCACCAATCTAAGCGGTATCCGCCCAGGGTCGCCGCAAGCGCGACTGAACGGGTTCGGGTAATGTACGGGATGTTCCTGATAGCTACACCGGCGGCGGGAAAGCAGATGTCGAAATCTCGGGCACAGGCAGCAGCAGAGCTACATCAGCGCGCCCATGCACTGATGAAGGAAGCTGCTACATCCAACAGCAATAGGGCGGGCGAGCTCCTCCAGCAGGCGCGGAGGCTGCTGGAGGAGGCCACGGCTTTGCTCGCGTCTGAACCCGAAAAAGCCGGACCGACGCTGCACTGATCGCAGCCCTGCTAGAACCTTTTGGAGCTCCTCGTGCCAATCAGACCTTTCCTCTAGAGCCAAGCGTTCGGCCCTGAGAAGATCACCCTCCTGGGCATCGCCTTCGATAAGGCAGCCTTAGGACTGACGGATCGCAGGGACCCGGCAACCGAGGCCGTGGCGGCTTGGCGAAATTGATCCAGACCGAATTTGCGCAGCGATCTTGGAACGGTACAAGTCGCACCGATGAGGCTCGCCTCCAGGCGGCCCTAGTCTCCGAGTTCTTTCCGCGGGCGGTCGCGGTCCGCGAGCTGGATAGCCTGCACCTCCTCGAACGAAGCTAATAGTTCACGCGCCGTTTGCGTATCGTGTCCGTCGCGTTCGAGTTCTGCGATCAGCTTTCGTTGTCAGGTGATGTGCCGCTCGCCTTCGGCTACGTGCCGCTCGGCTTGAGCCAGGAGTTCTTCTCGCATTGCTAGGTCCATGCGGCACAATAGCACGAACGAGGCGCGTCCAGTGCTACACGCGGCCGTGATTTGGGCGTCGGGGCCCAGTCCGATGCTTCCAAGCCGGGCACTCGTCGATTTGGCAGTGCCGGCTCTTGCTGACATCGCCGATCGTGCGGAAGTACGGAGCCGAACGGGCCGCACTTCGAGGGAGAGAACTTGCTCGGCCTCAGGTGCTGATCGCATACAAGGGGCGAACGGTTGATCTTCGGCGGAGCCGTGCAGCCGGCTCGATCCGGTGCTTCATTTGGTATCGCTCTGCGAGGTCCCGATACCTTTGTTCTACGCCCGCCAGAACCGGCGATCTGTTTCATCCGACGCGAGCTGCACCTGTTCGTGGGCCTGCTCGGCGTGCTTAAGACGGTCGGTGATGGTCGTGTGGGAGCGGCCTGTTCCGAGGCCTGAATCTCGATCACCAGTTTCCCTGGAACGGGATAGACCATGCTGAAACGTGCATTCTTATTGCTTCTAGCGCCCGTACCGGCGTTCGCGCAGCTGGCCGGCCTCAGCGATCAGCAAATCGCCGCCAGGATTGTCCAGGAGAGCAGGTCCGCTTACTACGCGACGGGACATCCCTGTGCGTGCCCTGAGGACCTGGCGCGCAATGGAAGCCGCTGCGGCGGCCGCAGCGCCTATAGCCGGCCCGGCGGCGCGGCGCCGTATTGCTATCCGCGGGACGTCCCAGCAGACGAAATTCAGGCTTACCGAAAGAACCGACGCTAGCCGCCACTGCTCAGATCGCGAGTAGACCCGCTCTCTGCGGCACAAGTGCCGCACTGCGCACTCAGGAAAGTCGCCGCCCGGGGGTCCGGATTATGGGGGACATAATTGGCGGCCCTGGGCGGACCCGCTTTTTGCACCAAAAGATTGAGCGAAGGAGTGCCGAAATAGGATTAGAGGAAATAGGTCGGCGCAAAACCCGCAAACACAATCGCGGTCATTGCAACGGCCATCCCGCTGTAGAAGCGGCGGTCGTTCTCCCAGCTGAACTTCGTGATCAGATGTGTGGTGGTCATGTCTCTCCCCCGAGGGACGGCTCGGTTGCCGGAAAAACGTGACATCATTGCGGCGGCTGAGGACCGTTACTGAGCCATCTCGGACATCACATGGATGGTCGCGCATCCTTATTCACTTGCCGAAAAATATGTAACAGCGCACGCTGGATTACCTCGGTTTGTGCGTTCCGTCTACTCGGGGCTGAGTTCGTTCCTGAAATATCCAGCAACCTGCTAGTCCTTTTTGCCGACAATCGTTTGATAGGTTGGCACGGCAGCAAGTTTGCCCGGTATCGGGCACCGTGCTCGCGACGGTCGTTGACTGTCCCGGCTCACCGCACCGCGCTCACGATTAGGAAGACGCTTAAGCCGCGGGCACGACCGCTTGGCGTCCGGCGAAATAGAGCCGCAACTTGTGGGCAGGTTGCGGCAGGGAGAACAAATACCCCTGGACCTCCGTGCAGCCCTCGGCACGTACCTGGCGCAGCTGCGCCGCCGTCTCGACTCCTTCGGCCGTAGTCGCAATGCCGAGACCTTTGCCCAACCCCGCCACTGCCTTGAGGATGGCGGCACGATCTTGTGTTTCTGAGATGTCCTTGATGAAGGACTGATCAATCTTGATTTTGTCGAACGGAAAGCTGCGCAAATAGCTCAGCGATGAGTAGCCGGTGCCGAAATCGTCCATCGAGACCTTGATGCCGAACCCGCGCAATCGATGTAGCGCGGCGAGGGTCGCCTCGTTGTCGTGCAGGAGCACCGATTCGGTGATCTCAAGTTCCAACCGGCTGGCGTCAAGGCCCGACATGGCTAAGGCACTCATCACACTTTGGACGAGGCTGCCGCTCTTAAACTGAGCTGCTGACAGGTTGACCGCGACCCGGATCACGCCAGGCCAAGTGGCCGCTTCGCTGCATGCTTGTTGGAGCACCCAGTCGCCGATCGGGACAATCAAACCGATCTCCTCGGCGAGCGGGATAAACTCGCCGGGCGACACGAGGCCACGCGTAGGCGAATTCCAGCGCAACAATGCTTCGCATGCGATGATTTGCTCGCTCGTCGCATCAACCAGCGGCTGGTAATAAAGCTCGAACTCCGTCTGCGCTACGGCTCTGCGCAGATCGATTTCGAGCTTCCGACGCATCTGTAGTTCCTTGTCCATCTCCGCTTCAAAATACCGGAAAGCCGATCGTCCGCCCGATTTCGCGCGGTAAAGGGCCATATCGGCGTTTCGCAGCAGCTGTTGCGTCGAGGTTCCGTCATTGGGCGCCAGCGCGATTCCGATACTCGTGCTCACCACGACAAGGTGGCCGTCCAAATCGTAAGGCTGATTTATGGCGGCGATGATGCGCTTTGCGAACGAGCCGGCATACTCCGGGCTCTCAACGCCGAACTGCAGGACCGCAAACTCATCGCCGCCGAGCCGTGCCACCATGTCGGCATTGCGCATCAGATCCTTCAGCCGTTGCGACACGCAGCGCAGCAACTTGTCGCCCGCGACGTGACCGAGGGTATCATTCACGGTTTTGAAATTGTCGAGGTCAAGACACAAGACCGCAATCTTATCACCGCGCCGGGCCAGCTTAAGTGCCCGCTTCATCGCCTCCTGGAACGCCGCGCGATTTGGCAGTCCGGTCAAGCTGTCATGCCGCGCCATATGACGGATTTTTTCCTCCGCCTTCGTTCTCTCAGTGACATCCTCATGGGTCGCGACCCAGCCACCATTCGCCATTGCACGGTTGACGATCGAAATACTGCGACCATCGCCCGTGTGTACAAGCCGTGTATGTACATTGCCTTTTGCGAGATCCTCTTTCAGTTCTCGGAGATATTCGTCCACATTCCGGCGAAAGTTCCCTTGCTCGTTTCGGCGGAGGAGAATCTCACGGAGCGAGACGCCGTGAACGACGAAGTCGCGGGGCAGATCGTACATCTCAAGGTAACGCTCGTTACACACGACGAGCTTGCCGTCCGCATCGAACATGCACAGACCCTGAGACATATTGTTGAGAGCCGTCTCAAACAGTCGCTCATGCTGACGGCGCTGGCGTTGAAACTCCGTCGATACAAGCTTCGCTGCGCGATTGGTCGAGGAAAGCACTTGCTCGGAGCGTGCATAGGAGCGTTCGACCCGGCATTTCTGCGCCATCGCGACTGCAAGCTGCAGAGCTGTCGAATGATCCGGCGGGATCGCCATCACGCGATCGGATACGATCAGATCTGATATTCGCGCCGGCTCGGCGCCTTCGATGACAATGCACAGTCTCTCGTCTGCATCGAGAATCGACGAGATAACGTCCAATTCGCTCAAGCATATCCACGATCGAGTGGCAATGACAGCTTCGACGGAAGGCTTTCCTGGTAGGCGGATTACGTCGTTCGAAATGCCCGGACCGCTATGAGCGACGAGGTCGAAAATAACGGGCAGCCTCGCCGCGAATTCACCAATCGCGGCACATTCCTGCTCAGTGCCGCAAAAGAGAATGCGGAAAAGCGGTGCGCCTTTTGGGTCATCCGGACTGGCGCTTTCAGCTGAAGCTTCGAGCATCGAGATCCCCTTTAGTGCGACGTCGGCATTGGCCGTGCCTTCGAGATGACCTGTGAGGCACGCTGCAAGTTTCGGCGCGACAAGCGATCGGGCAATTATCTCCATGCCCTGACATGAACACGTAGGCTCAAATTTCCATAAAATTGTTGCAGCTGTCCTGCCGCGAACCTCAAAACGCGTAGTGCGGAGGCAACACTCTGTTTACCTTCGCCAAAGTGTCACAGGGGGATGCCCAATGAAGCGTGACTTGGGCACTAAATCGGACATTGATCGGAGGCCAATGTTAGCTGCGCTTCATGGTGCTCGCGGCTGAGCACAAGTGGATCGTTTCCTGGCGCGCATCAGAGCGGCGTGATGAGTGCACCAATCCTCCCGCAAACGGAAGTCAGAGGCACATATTAAGAAGATCGAGCATCTGGCTTTTAGCGCGTCAATGAAAGAGATCAAAAATAAAGGTTGAGCTAGAGGGAGCTCCTATGCCGCTTATGATCCTAATCCCGCCATGCTCGCGATAGGCACCACGTCGATCGACTGGGGAAGTCTTCCGCGACGGGAAGCGCGAACTGCGCCAATCCGGTGGGCGGAGTAGGCCATACGACGGTAACCAAATCTTATCAGACGGATCATAGAATTCGTCGCTCGACATCCTCTGCGATTGAAGACGCCCAGCTCCCGAGCACCACGGCTTCTTCTTGGCATCGCAAGGTGGGGACAATGTATGCGTCAATTGTGTCGATTATTGCTACCGGCAATGTTCGGATTATGGTTTGCGCAGCATGCTCCGGCTGCCGATGCGCCCATAGAGATCAAAGGGGCGACCACGGTCAATGCCGACGACGTAATAAAGCTCGTCCAAACGACTTCCGATCTGGTGATCGTCGACAATCGCACAATCGCCGATTACGAAGCGGGTCACATTGAAGGCGCGGTGCAACTGGTCGACACCGATATCACTGATGAAGCGGTTCTGGCCCGCCTCTTGAAGTCGAAAGACGCGCCGGTGCTCTTCTATTGCAACGGCGTGAAATGCGGCCGAGCGGCCGCCGCGAGCGCCAAGGCCGTCTCGTGGGGATATACGAAAGTATACTACTACGCGCTTGGTTTGACGGAATGGAAGGAGCGCGGCTTGCCGCTCGTGCGCTAACGGGCCCCCGCGAGCCTTCTCTGACCCATGTCTCCGCGCCGCCAGCTCCAGATCATTGTCGCGGTCGCCACGGCGATGAGCTTCATCGCCGCCGCCGGGGCGATGTATGTCGCGACGGCGCGGTATGAGCGCGCCAGCCGCGCCGCCCAGATGGAGCGCGTTAGCAATTTCGTCGAGCGATACGTCAACGAGGTTGTCTGGAAACAGTATGGCGAGGACGTACAGACACTGGCCACCGATATCGCCGGCGAGTTCCACGTGCGCAGTGCCGTTGCCGCGAGTGATCGCGATGGACTGAATCAATTGCTGCCGTCGCTCGGTCGGCGCTATGCCGTGACCTCCGGCCAAATCGCGTTGCGTGGCATTACCGTGTACGACGGTCGGGGTAACGTCCTCGCGGAGCACATGGGCGCACCGGGCCTGCGCGCCACCGGCACATTGAGCAGCCTGTTGGCGGCGCGCCAGGGGAATGCCCGATTTGCCCGCTTGCAGCACGTCTGGACGCTCGACGGCGCACCATTTCTCACCGTGGTCGTGCCGGTCGGAGGGCTTCGGCTGATGACCGGATACGTCGCCGTGCACGTCGACCCGCTGCATGCTTTGCGAGATTTGGACAACTATCTCGGGATGCGCGTGCTGATCGCCAGTATTGACGGCGCGCATGCGCTTGCGGAATTGAATAAATATGAGATCCCTGAAACTGCCTCGAAACTCGATGCTGAGGTCCTGATCCGTTCGCCTGAAGGCGAGCCCGTGTTCCGTGTGGCGACGCAATCCGACGAAAGTGCCGCCACTCATATGATGGCTGCCATTCGTGCTTGGTCTTTCCTCGTCCTGTTCGCGGTGTTCAGCCTGATCGCGGTCGTGACGATTGCGCTGGTGCTGCTCGTCTCGCGTCGGATGGCTCGCGAGGAAGCCGATGCCGCCGAGGCCGCGCTCGACGCCAAGCTGAGCGAGGAGCGAAACGCCGATCTGCAGCGCCATAATTCGATGCTGCGCGAAAACGAGGAGGCGCTGCAGGCCCAAAACCAGCGCTTCGCCGCTGCGCTCAACAACATGGCGCATGGAATGTCCATGTTCGACAAGGATCGACGCCTTGTCGTCTGCAATAACTTGTATCTTGAAATGTACGGGTTGCCACGAGAGCTCGGCCAACCGGGTACCCCACTGCGGGTCATCCTGGAAGCGCGTGCGGCCACAGGAGCGGCTCCAGTCGGGGACGCGGATCATATCGACGAGATTCTTGCGGAAGTGTCGCGCACCGAAAGCCGCTACACAGTCAGAGAGCTGCGCGATGGACGAATCGTCGCCGTAGCCTATCAGCCGATGTACGGCGGCGGCTGGGTCGTGGTGCACCAGGATGTGACCGCGCAAAAGCGGGCAGAGAAGGAGATCGCCCACATAGCGCGGCACGATACGCTAACCGGTCTGGCCAACCGGCTGCTGTTGCGGGAAAAAATGGACGAAGCGCTCGTTCGGCTGCGCCAGGACGGACAGAGATTCTGCATCCTCGTGCTCGATCTCAACCGATTCAAGGCCGTGAACGATACGCTCGGCCATCCGATCGGGGACGCACTCCTGGTACAGGTGGCGCAACGGTTGCACAATGCGGTCCGCGACAGCGATACGGTTGCCCGACTCGGCGGCGACGAGTTCGCAATCCTGCGCTCGATCAAGGAAAATTCCGACCAAGAACAGGTGGCTTTGGCCGAGCGCCTGCTGGCGACGATCGCAGCGCCCTACAACATCGAAGGCCACCATGTCGTGATTGGGACGAGCATCGGTATTGCGATGGCCCCCGACAACGGCACGGAGGTGGATGAGCTGTTGAGGGACGCCGACCTCGCCCTATATCGGGCCAAGGCCGAAGCCAACAGCGGATATTGTTTCTTCCAGAGTGAAATGTACGACGAAGCGCGGGTGCTTCGCACGATGGAAACGGATCTGCGGGCTGCGGTCGCGAAGGGAGAGTTCGAACTTTATTACCAGCCGATCGTGAACGCCGTCACCAAGGCCGTCATCGCGGTGGAGGCATTGGTCCGGTGGCATCATCCCGAACGTGGCCTGATCGAGCCGGCCGAGTTCATCCCCATGGCCGAACAGACCGGCTTGATTGTGCCCTTGGGCCAATGGGTGCTGCTCAAGGCCTGTTCGGATGCCGTAGAATGGCCGCTGCACGTCAAGCTTGCCGTCAACCTATCCCCGGCGCAATTCAAACGCGGCAATTTGGTCGAAACCGTCGCCGCGGCGCTTTCGCAGTCCGGCCTTGCGCCGGAGCGCCTGGAATTGGAGATCACTGAGTCGGTAATACTTCAGAAGAACGCGGCAAACATTACTATTCTACATGAGTTCGCTCGGATCGGGGTATCCGTCGTCCTAGACGACTTCGGCACCGGATATTCGTCGCTTAGCTACCTTCAGATGTTTCCGTTCAGCAAGATCAAGATCGATAAATCTTTCGTGGACGATCTGGGAACCCGCGCGGATCGAGCCTCGATCGTTGTTGCGATTACCGGGCTTGCACGCAGTCTCGACATCAAGACTACGGCAGAAGGTGTGGAGACGCTCAATCAGTTTGAGTTGTTGCGTGCATCGGGCTGCAACGAGGTGCAAGGGTATCTTTTCGGGCGCCCGTGCCCGGCTTCGCAGCTCGCCTTCGAGGCCCGCGAGGCATCCGAGGCTATTGGTCATTCGGGGCGCTGACGGTGCGGCGACAGGGCGCGCGACTAGCCAGCGAACCGGCGGCTGATTTGTGAATCAGCGCGGCGTCTGCTCGCAATGCCTCCCTGAGCACTGCTCGTCGCAAATATCCGCTTCTGGGCCATTCGAGCCTCCGCATTTCCGGTGTGCTTCATGGTGTTCGCGGCTGAGCACGCTCATCTCCCCGTTGCCTTTTTGCCATGGACCCGGATATGTCTACGGGCATTGAGATCACAGATTTTTTGGTTTGCCCGACGATGCTGGGCCAGCACCTCAAGAAGGCAAGGGTGGAACGCGGGCTCCGCCAACGCGACGTCGCTAAGGCGCTCCAAATCGACAGCATGTCGATTGTGAACTGGGAAAACGACCGGACACAGGTGGGAGCCAGGTTTGTGCCGCGGATAATTCAGTGGCTTGGCTACGACCCGCTTCTCAAGCCAACCCAGCCTCGGGTCGTGGATAGCTGTTGAGCGGACCCGTAGGGAATGGCTCGCCGGGTGCTGGCCCGGGTCCTTGGGTGGGATGAAAGCACGGTCCAAGCATACGAGGTGGAACAGAGCGCGCGCGATGCCCAACGGCAGGCGCAATTGCGCGCCGTACTCGGGGATCCTCCTGGATGAATGAGGCAGGCCGGCCGGCCCTGTGGTGCCCGCCCGGAGCCGTGTCACCCGTCACCCAGGGAGCGATCGTCACAGGGGCCGGAGAAAGGCGCATCGGTGCGGCGGGCAGCGGGCCCGCAGGCCCGCAGGACGGCTCCGCCGAGGAACTTTGACGAAGGCTTCATCCACATACGTCCGAAACAACAGGTCGTCGCCAGCGATTAACCAAGTGCGGCCAGAACCACTGCTCGTGAATGCATTTCGAAATCAGTAAGCTGCTAGCTGCCGCTCTCACCGATGCGGCGGCTCGTCTCTCGCCTGATCCTTCAACATCACGATCAGCCCGCTCTGTAAGGCGGCGTGTGATCGTTCGAGCGCCGCAAGCACCTTCTCCGAGGTGGCCGTCTCGCGGCCCGAAGCCCGATGCTTGGCGATACGCTCGCGCTGCCGCTCAATGATGCGGCGGCTCTTCTCGATGCGGTGCTCCGCCATGGCGACGTGGTCGGAGAGCTTCATGCCCAGCAGTGCTCCTGTGTGCAGGTCGGGTGGCGACTCGAGTTGATCTCTGCGGAAGGTTCAAGACAGGCGGAAGCGATCAAGCCACCAGACCGCGAGAGGCCTGTGCCAGTTGTAGCGGTGCAACCACAAAGGAAGCTCGCTGCGCCGCTGATCTGAATGCTCGAAGGCGGTGGCATAGGTCCATTCTCTGAGGGCGGTCTGGATGAAGCGCTCGGCCTTCCCATTGGTCTGGGGTGTGTATGGCTTGGTCTTGATGTGCTTGACCCCAAGCCGCACGCAGGCGCGAGCGAATGCCTTTGAACGATAGCATGATCCGTTGTCGGTCATGACCCGGCTGACGATCACGCCAAGGGTTTGATAGTAGGCGATGGCGGCCTTCAGGAAGGCGATCGCGCTTTTCTTTTTCTCGTCTGGAAAGATCTTCGCCGTGGCGACGCGCGAGTGGTCATCGATGGCGATGTGTGCAAATTCCCATCCGACACCTCGGCTGTGGCTCTGTCCGCGACGATCACCGGTGATGCGATGACTTATCGTGTTGAAGCGGCCGAGCTTTTTGATGTCGATATGGATGAGCTCGCCGGGCACGTCACGTTCATAACGTGGACGTGGTTGTTGCGGCTCGAGCGCGGAGAGCAAACCGAGGCTGCGGCGTTTGAGGATATGCGACACGGTGCACGGTGAGATACCGACTTGATGGGCGATCTGCATCTGCGTGTAGCGTCGGCGGCGCAAACTTTCGACGGCGTCGGATGTGGCGATCGGGGTTTGGCTTAGGGCGGAAGCTGGCGATCCCTTCAGTCACGCGCAAAACCGACAAGGGTCTGCCTCGTTACGCCGGGGATGATGTATTCGTGATTTCCGGCGCCGAGGATTGGTGCCGGTGGATGCCGGTTCACCGCTGAGAGCGAGGCCGACAATTCGTTGGCGACTACACAGTCCCGGCTTATCGGCCGTGTGTGGAGGGTTTGTTTGCATGCATCGAGCGGTGGACGCGGAATCCAACCCAAGGGGTAGCCCCGCTCGACCCTGACCTTCTTGATGTGCTGAAGCAAAGGAGTTTTCAGACCAGCCGAAGACCCGCGGGCTCCGACAACGCGACGTCGCGAAGGCTCTCGGCTTAGACGCGATGTCGATTGTGGTAGCAGGGCCTTGCTGCTCGGAGGCTCCGCCTTTATTGGACTCCTGATGTTGCTGACGACGTAACGAGCCCGTGCCGCCTCGCTGGATCAAGACCGCCCATGACAACCCGTCGCCCTTTAGCCCTCGCTACCAAGATGACGATTGGCTTCTGATTTCTGGCAATCCGGTCGTCGGCCGCGTACTACGGGAGGGTGGAGGCAAGCGATAGGATCATTTCAAATGGTCGGCGACGCACACGGGCAGGACGTGGCTTCCTCGCCGAGAGCCGGACGGCCGCAGCCGTCAACTTATTGTGGCCCGGATTGGGACGAAATCGGAGCGAGCGAGCTCACCCGCGCGATCAGGCGCGATCAAGCGCAGGATGCGCACACATAGCCGCAGCTCATGGGCACCGCGGGCGAGATGAAGCTGCGCAACGGGCATGAACAGCACATATCCGGCGTAGGTCTGAACGTCGCGCTCGGGCGCGAGCTCGTAGATTGTGGCGACGTTACCGTCGCCGTCGCGGTAGGATCCGTCGAGGTCCTTCAGGTTCTCGCCGGAGGAAACCTCAATCCAGGCGCCGACCCAGACTCTGGCCCCTTTGAGGCCGTGCAGCCAGAAATCGACAGTGATGCGCATTCCGGTCTCGCCGCCGTGCATCACATTGTGATCGATGCGCACGGCTGCGATGCCTGCCGTTGGTACGACCGGAGCCGCAGGTGTTTTGACGACGAGCGAGGCCGGAGCAGGCCGCACCGTCGCGAGCTTCGCCGGACCCGGCGTCGCCGGCGCGGGTTTCTTCGGTTGCGGCTTGGCAAGGATCGGCGCCTTCGGGGTCTTGATGGCGACATTGTATATGTGAACGGAGACTACGAACGGCTGCGCGGCGATCGTGACGGTCTGCGTCTCCTTAAGGTGGGCCGCGCCGCCCAGGCGTAGCTTGCGCCCGTCGACGCTCACCGGTACGTCCTTGTGCAGCCGCTTGATCAGCCAGGCAGTTCCTTCGCTGCGCAGCTCGCACGGCGTCGGCAGTCGGCCCGGCAAGCCGCTGCCACGCAGCTCCTGGCCGCTGAGCTTGACGCCGTCGTAGTAGATGCGGCGGAACGGCGGGCTGGCGTCGGGCCGGGTCAGCTGGACGTAGGTCCGGGCGAGACCGGTCTGCCCGGCCCAGCGCCGCTCGGGAAACACCTCGCGCCCTTCGCGTAGCTCGAGCAGAGTCTGATGCACGCGTTTGGCGTCGGGTCGCAACTTGGGCTCGCGCGAAAGGCAGCTCACCAAGATCTCGATCACGGCGCGGTCATAGCCGCCGGCCGGAATGCGGAAGTAGCCCTTGGCGATGGCCTCGCGATAGGCCACCCGACTGGCCGTGTAAGCGTCGTAGGGATGCACGCCGAGCAGCACGTGCAGGAGCATCAGCCCGAGCGTGAAGACGTCAGACGGATAGCTGACGACCTTCGTCGCATCCTTGAGGAAGT
>Ga0075424_100005406_pt1 | contig 12193 bp, 7 predicted proteins | sample SoiMethybrSBSTD3_FD_75301 | JGI IMG/M metagenome (GOLD analysis project Ga0075424, IMG submission 75301) | Bulk soil microbial communities from a Populus tree surrounding site in Tennessee, USA - Soil MetaG P. TD hybrid SBSTD3 | ecosystem: Environmental > Terrestrial > Soil > Tree plantation... | reverse complement strand
CGGCACGGGCTGGAAGAGGCCCTCGTATCCGATGAAGGTGAGCCCGGGGGCCGAGGACAGGGTCCGGAGCATGGCGGGCGGGACCTCGGCGGAGACGATGCCGCCGGGCAACTCGCGGGCGCCGAAGGGCACCACGCGCGCGCGTGCGTCGGGGGTCGCGGCGCGGAAATAGGCGCGCCGGATGGTGCTGGCCTCACAGGGACGACCTGCGCCGCCGAGGCCAACTGCACCAAGCATCGCGAGCAGCGTGAAGATCGCGCGGTCTCTCAACGCGTGCGCTCTTCCAGAGGGGATGCAGACACCCGGGTTCGGCGAGGGAGGGTCGGCGAGACCAACGTAAAGAAGCCTAGTGGCCGGGTCACGGCCCGTCAAGAAAATGAAAACAGAGCTGGCAGTCCAACGCCCGGGCCCCGGCCAGGCTCCGATTGAAAACGTCCGAGGGCAAGGCGTCGCGGGCGCGCGACGAGCGGAAATGTGGCCGGCCGCCCGCGCAACGCTGCCATCGGGCGCTATCAAGCGGAGCCCTAACGCGTGAGCACGAACCTCTGCACGAAGGCGCGGCTGCCGGCCTGGAGGCGGAGGAAGTAGAGCCCGGCCGGCGCACGGCCGCGCGTGGCCACGCCGTTCCAGCCCGCGGAATACCAGCCGGCGGGCTGGCGTCCGCTGGCGAGCACCGCCACCTCGCGGCCCTGGATGTCGAGGATGCTGAGCCGCACCGCGCTCTCCGAGGGGATGCCGTACTGAACGCGCATCGAGCCGAACATCGGGTTCGGAATCACGCGGCCCAGCGCGAACTCGACCGGCGCGGCCTCCACCGCCAGCGCGACCGGCTTGAACGTCACGTTGATCGTGTGGCCCGCGGTCACGGAGGTGAAGGTGTAGCTCGGCGCCGGCGTCACGCTCCCGCCGTCCACCGTGAGCTGATCGATCTGGAAACCGGGGTCGGGGGTGAGCGTGAACGTCTTGTTGGTGCCGCACGGCACGCTCACGCTTCCGGCGGGCGCGATCGAGCCGTTGGCGCCGGCGGTAGCCAGAATGGTGAAGGCGGGGACCGCGATCGTATCGCTGAGGCTGGCCTGGCAGCCGCGCGAGTCGGTCACGGTCACGGTGTAGATGCCCGCGGCCAGCGCCGCAATGTCTTCGCTGGTCGCGCCGTTGGACCACGAATAGCTGAAGCCCGGAACGCCGCCGCTGACGGTGAGGTTGATCGAGCCGTCCGATGCGCCGGTGCAGCTCGCGTTCACCTGAGTCGAGCTCAGGGCGAGGTTGCTGCCGGCGAAGGTCGCGGAGATCGTGTGGTTGGCGTGGACGCCGTTGAAGGCAAAGCTGGACACCGCACCCACCGAGGATCCGTCCACCACGACGTCCGCGATCACCTGGCAACTGTTGGCGGGCGTGATCGCCACGACCTGGGTATCGCCGCATGCCACCGCGATCGAGCCGCTCGGCGTGACCGTGCCGCCCGCGCCCGCGCTGGCGGAGATCTTGAACGGACCATCGAGCGCGAAGCTCGCCGCGATCGTGTGGTTCGCCTGGACGTTGGTGAAGGTGTGGCTGGTCACGGCGCCCACCGAGGATCCGTCCACCAGCACGTCGGACACGTGGTGGCAGCTCGCGGGCGAGATCGTGAACCCCTGGGTTTGTCCCTGCGTCACGTTCACCGACCCGCTCGGGCTGATCGAGCCGCCCGCGCCGGCGCTCGCGCTGATGACGAAAGTCGCCAGGTCGTCGTTGAGGATGGTGCCGGTGGCGACGATCGGGGAGCCGAGCGCGCCGTTGGTCGCGCCGGTGAGCGAGAGCGTGAACGTCTCGTCCGGCTCGGCCTGGGTGTCGCCGTTGGCGTTCACGGTGATGGTTCCGCTCGTGAGCCCGGCGGGAATCACGATCGAGCTGCTCACGGCCTGATAGTCGTTGTTCGCGACCGTCGCGCTGCCGTCCGCGGTCTGGAAGCTCACCGTCACCGGCAGGCTGTACGCGGTCGAGAGGTTGACCGTGAAGTTGAGCGCGGTCGGGCCGCTCGAGCCCTCGCTCACGCTCGGGCCGGGCGCCAGCGTCACCGTGGGCTGCGGTCCCGCCACCACCGCCCAGTACGTGCTCCACCGGCTCCCGTTGCTGCCGGTCGCGCCGTCGTCGCCGCTGACGCGGACCTTGGCGTACTCCTGCAGGGCCCAGAGCGAGCGGTCGTCGTTCGGATCCACCGCGGCCTGACTGAAATCCCCCCAGCGGTTCCGGCCGCCGCCGAAGTCCTTGTGGTAGTAGTCCTCGCCCGCCTTGTAGATCAACGGATCGCGAATGGTTCCCGCGCCGTCCGCATGGTCGTGATAGGAGTACCCGGCCGAGGGGTGCTGGGCCGAAGAGTACTGCGTGTAGCCGACGATGAAGTCGTCCGCCGAGTTCACCGCGATGCTCGCGAACGCGTACCACTTGCCGCCGTTGCTGGCGGTGGCGGTGGGATCCTCGATCCGGCCGCCGTCCGCGAACGCCGCGGTCAAGCTGGGCGTGATCTTGGTCCACTGGGCGGCGGTGTGCGTCAGGCCGCCCGACGGCAGGCCGATGGTCTGCGCGTAGTAGATGAAGCCGTTGCGGTAGACCGGCGCCGATCGCACCTGCGAGTCCTGCGACTCGATCGGGCACGGCGTCGCGCCGCACGAGCTCGCGCCGGCGAGCGGCGCCGACTGCGGCAGGATGTTGCCGCTGGGCTGGACCCAGCCCCCGCCCGGGCGCGTCAGCGTTCCGCCGGCGGCATAGGCGGGGGTCACGCTGCCGGTGATCGCGTCCACCGCGTAGGTGCCGCCCGAGCTGCTGAGGTGCGTGACCACGAACAGCGTGTCCTCGGAGGCCGAGTGGGTGACGCAGGGCGCGCTGCAGAAGTGGGTGGCGGCCGCCTGGGTGAAGATCGTGGCGCTGCCGAGCGTTCCCGCCCGCGCCTGCGGGTAGCTGGCGACCACCGTGATACCGCGCTGGAAGCTCCCGGCCGAGCTGTAGCGGTTGATCGCCACCGCGATCCAGTTCTTGTTGAAGCCGAGATTGGGGAAGTCGATCAGGTACGACGGGCCGCCTGCCAGATTGCCGAAGGCGTAGAGGAACCAGCTCCCCGCGGGGTCACTGGTCTGGGAGACGCCGATCAGCACCAGCCCCGAGGCGTTCACGGTCTGCATCACGACGATCCAGCGGCCCTGGATCGGATCGTAGACCGTGCGCGGGTCGGTGAGCTGGCTGAGCAGGGTCTTGTTCGTGATCACGGAATTCCAGAAGGTCGCCGTCCCGACGGTCGAGATGACCGAACCGTCCGATTTGTTGAGGACCCGGTAGTTGTTGTTGTGACCCTCGAACGTCCGGGTCGGCCCCACGGCGCCACCCACGTCGGGAGGGATGACGATGTAGCTCGAGTCCACCATCGGGATGTCGTCCAGGCCCTTGAAGCTGTTCCCGGGCGAGGGGGATGCGACGAACGGCATGATCGGGGCGGGGCCAGCGAGCATCGCGGCGCCCATGGGACCGGGCGGCTCGGCCGGCTCGAACTCGAGCTCGTTCCCGATCAGCGTGCGGACCGGCGGCCTGGGGACGAACCCCATTCCTTCCCTGCGCGCCAGTTCGGTGAAGTTGACGGTCGCGCTCCGGACCAGCGTCACCGACGAGGCGAGCGCCGCGCCACCCACGGGCAATACCGACTGGACCTGGGCTTCGCGCTCCCGCTCCAGCTCCCGCTCGGACTCCGCCGCAGTCGCCGGGCTCGGGGGCATGGACGCCGGCAGGAAGAGAACGACGATCGTGGCGAGCGCGAAAGTGAAACGACGAGTGCGCACGCGAGGGACCTCCCGGAGATGTGACTAGCGCGAAACGATGTCGGACGGCGAAGTCTTGGAGAGGTCGCTGCTTTGCTTGAAGGCCGCGAAGCACCGAGGCGGGCGATTCACCCCGAGCCTGGTGGGTGAAGCGGCGCACCTGAAGCCCTGTTCGCCACGTGTGATGTGAATTCTAAATACAGAGGCGGGCTGTCACAAGAAAAATCATCATACGGGGAAATCGTGCGGGAAAGGTGACGGGCTCGCGTGGCCCGATTTCACTTGAATGGAAGCCCCGCGATCTCCAACTCTCCCCAAAAACGAAGGGCGGCGCTTTCGCGCCGCCCCGTCGCTGCGTGCGGATTCGGCCCGCCTCAGCTCAGACCTTGCGGACTTGGGTGGCGTGAAGGCCCTTGGGGCCCCGCGCCACGTCGAACTCCACATCGTCGCCATCGGCGAGCGTCCGGAAGCCTTCTCCCTGGATCGCCGAAAAGTGAACGAAAACGTCTTCCCCGGTGTTCTGCGTGATGAAGCCGAATCCCTTCGCTTCGTTGAACCACTTCACCTTCCCACGACTCACTTCTATACCTCTTCTACTTCCCGGGCCACGGGCCCGGCGTTGCCTGCCGTCCGGTCGCGGACGGCTCCGGCCGGCCACCTTGGCCGGCAACTTCGGACAACCGCGGCAAAGACCAAACAAAAACGCCGCCAGATCTGTACCTGGCGGCATCGAACGCTTGCTCGTACTCCACCGGCTACCGAATCGAAACATTAGACGCACGGGCAGCGCGAAGGATTCGGTGTCGTTGCTCTGGCCCGGAGCGGCCGCCCGCAATACAATGCGGCTCATGCCCCTCCGCCGCCTCCTGGCCCTCACCCTGGCACTGCAGGCCGGCCCCGCGCTCGCCGCCCCTCCGGTCCAGCTCGTCGAGACCCGGCCGGTCGAGAGCGCGCTCGGGAACTCCGCCTTGCCGGCCGCTCAGCCGGTCTGGATCGAGATGATCGGCGCCGCCAGGAAGTCGCTCGACATCGAGCAGTTCTACCTCTCGACCTGGCCCGGGGAACCGATGGAAGGCGTGATCGACGCGATCGGCGCGGCCGCCAAACGCGGCGTCCGAGTGCGCCTGCTGCTCGATCAGCGCATGCGCCGCACCTACCCGCAGCCCGCAGAGTCGCTGGGCGCCGTGCCCGGCATCGAGGTGCGCTCGATCAGCCTCGGTCCGATCGCGGGCGGCATCCAGCACGCCAAGTTCTTCATCGTGGACGGCCAGGAGATCTTCCTCGGCAGCCAGAACTTCGACTGGCGCGCGCTCGAGCACATCCACGAGCTGGGGGTGCGCGTGCGCGACGCGAGCGTGGCGCAGACGCTCGGCGAGGCGTTCGAGTGGGACTGGGCGGCGGCCCGCGACCAGGCGGCGGGGCGCGACTCGACCGGGGCGCGCGTGCGCTCGAGCCCACCCAAGGCGGGGCGGCGTGCCGCCATGGTGCGCATCGCGCAGGCGGCGGGTGACACGGTCGAGGTCTGGCCGAGCTACACGCCGAAGAGCTTCATCCCGGACACCGCGCTGTGGGACCGCGACGCCATCGTGCGCGCCCTCGACGCCGCGCGGCGCGAGGTGGTGGTGCAGCTGCTCACGTACTCGATCGGCGGGCACGGCGATCGCGACTCCACGATCGACGCCGCGCTGCGGCGCGCCGCCGGGCGCGGCGTGCGGGTGCGGCTCGTGGTCTCGGACTGGGAGGCGGACAACCCGCGCATCAACGACCTCCAGAGCCTGGCCGGAACGCCCGGGGTGGAAGCCAGGCTCTCGACCGTGCCCGAGTGGAGCGGCGGTTACATCCCGTTCGCGCGCGTCGAGCACTGCAAATACATGGTGGTGGACTCGCTCTGGACCTGGGTCGGGACCGACAACTGGGAGCCCGGCTACTTCCACGGCACGCGCAACGTGGCGGTGACGCTCAGGAACCGCGCGATCGCCCTCGAGGCGCGCAAGATCTTCGAGGCGAGCTGGAACGCGACCGGCAACCGCGTGGTCAAGCCCGGCGAGAAGTACGAGCGCAAGGCCCACGGGGCGACCCCGCCCGCCGGCAAGACCGCCTACGGGAAATAGGGCGCGCCGCGCGGGCCGTCCTCGCGCCGGGCCCCGGGGGCTGTGAAGCGCTGAAGAGCCGCGGCGGGCCTGCCGATCCCCATGGCAACGGCCGTCACGGCCACAACCGGAGGGCAGGCGCATGGACACCGCGGAGATCAGGGATGAGACGCAGAATGGCCAGGGCGCGCCCGCGCTCGAGGCCGCCGGATTGCGCATGTGGGTTCACGGACGCCAGTCGCCCTCGGCTCACGATCCCGACGAAGGCAACCGGCTGAGCGCCACGATCCACTGTGAATCGGATGCCGTGAGCGTGAAGTCCGAGGATGCCATCATCCGCTCGAGCGACATCGCGCAGTGGCGCAGAGGCTGCCGCTCACTGGTGAATGGCAAGTCGGCGCTCGCGCGGCTATCGCTGAAGAAGGGGGTCTTCGAGGTCGTCCTCCAGACCACAGAGGACCACGAGCGCTTCCACCTGCACGTCGCGGTCGTGCCGGGCGAGGGCGCAAAGGCGCAGTCCTTCGAGTTCGATCTCTTCCGGCACGAGCTGGAGGAGATGGTTCGCCAGTGCGACGCGCTCCTCGAGACCTACCCGGTGCGCGGAAAGAACCTGCCGGAGAACGCGGAATAGTCAGGGAAGGCCCGGCTCTCGAGGCGATAGGCGCCTGACCGCCGTTGCACGGATGCGCAGGTTGGCGCGCGCGGGGCGGCCCGAATCCCCTTGCAACCTCCTCGGCCCGGGCTAACAATTCCCTGCGGGGCCGCGTCGGATGCCGGGGCAATTCCCTGGCCCGGCGGCCCGCGCTTAGGAGGCTGCCATGAGAACCTCTGCTCTCGGTTCTCGCGCCCCCCGTTTGACCCCCGGTCGGGCGCCCGATTTTCGAGCCAGCATTGCGCTGCTGTTCGCCACCCTACTGGGCATCCCCGGCATCGGTTGGGGCCAGGTCCAGCGCCGCGACCTCTATGTCACGGACGGGGCGGTCTACGCCTTGGCCGAGGAAGGGGGCACCCTCTACATCGGCGGGAGCTTCAGCCGCGTGGGGCTGGCCTCCGGTGGTGGCGCGCCGCTCGATGTCACCACCGGCGAGATCCTCGCCGTTCCGGGAGTCCTGGGGACCGTGAATGCCGTGGCGCCCGACGGCTTCGGAGGATGGTATCTGGGAGGCAGCTTCACTCACGTGGGAGGAATTGCCCGCGCGAACCTCGCACACATCCTGGCCAACTTTGCGGTCTCGGCGTGGAACCCGGGCGCGAACGGTGTGGTGCGGGCTCTGGCCCTGAGCGGCGGGACGCTTTACGTCGGTGGAGACTTCTCGGGTGTCGGCGGCCAGTCGAGATCGCGGCTCGGCGCGGTCGATGCCGCGACCGGCGCGGCGACGCCTTGGAACCCGGCTGCGAGCAGCATCGTGAGGGCGCTCGCGGTCGGCGGTGGAGTGGTCTACGCGGGTGGAGACTTTGGCTTCATGGGAGTGCTGGGGCGCAAGTTCATCGCCGCGATCGACGAGGCGACCGGCAGCGTGACGGCCTGGAACCCGAGCGCGCAGGGCAAGGTGCATGCGCTGGCGGTGAGCGGCGGGACGGTCTACGCGGGCGGCGACTTCTTCAAGATCGGCGGTCAGGACCGCAGCCAGCTCGGGGCGCTCGATGCGACGACCGGGCTCGCGACCGCCTGGAATCCCGCGCCCGATGGCGCCGTGAGAGCGCTGACGGTGAGCGGTGGGACCGTGTATGTAGGTGGTGATTTCGCCCAGATCGGCGGGGCACCGCGGAACAGGATCGTCGCCCTGAACGCCGCGAGCGGCTTGGCGTCGGCGTGGAACCCGGGCGCAAACTCCACGGTGAGGGCGATCGCGGTAAGCGGCGGCATGGTGTTCGTGGGCGGCAGCTTCCAAGTCATCGGTGGACAAGAGCGCTCGAACATCGCAGCGCTCGACGCCGTCACCGGCGCCGTCGCGGCCTGGCGCCCGGATGCGAACCGCGACGTGAACGCTCTGGGCGTGGACGGCGGTTCGGTCTTCGCCGGCGGGGACTTCACCACGGTCGGCGGGCTGGATCGAACCAACATCGCGGCACTGGATGCTTCGACCGGAATGCCCACGCCCTGGAATCCGGTCGCAGATTTCAAGGTGACGGCGCTGGCGGTGAGTGGCGGCACGGTGTACGCGGGTGGGGACTTCACCCAGATCGGAGGCCAGCCGCGGAACCACGTCGCGGCCGTGGATGCTGCGACCGGCGCGGCGACTGCCTGGAATCCGGACGCCAGCGACGCGGTGGGAGCGTTGGCGGTGAGCGGGCAAACCGTGTACATGGGCGGGAGATTCACCACGGTCGGAGGCGTGCCGCGGAAACTCATCGCCGCTGTGGATGCGGCGAGCGGACTCCCCACCGACTGGGATCCGAACCTGACCGGAGCGGCGGTGTTCGCGATCGTGGCGAGCCAGGGAACGGTGTACGCGGGCGGGGCCATTTACGGCCCGAGGATCGGCATCGTGGCGCTGGATGCGGCGACCGGGTTCCCCACGGCGTTCACCGCCGGTCTCAACACTTCCGTGTTTGCACTGGCCCTGCGGGATGGTTCGCTGTACGCCGGCGGAAACTTCGAATACGTCTACCGCGATGGTTTCTACACGCTGCGGAACCACGTCGCTGCCTTCGATGCCGCGAGCGGGCAGGTCACGCCGTGGAACCCGGACGCAAATGGTCTTGTGCGAGCGCTGGCGGTGAACGGGGCGAGCGTATATGTGGGCGGGGACTTCACTACCGTCGGAGGGCTGCCGCGCAGCCATATCGTGGCGGTGGATGCCGCGGGGCTCCCGACAGACTGGAACCCGGGCACGAACGAAACGGTGAGAGCCTTCGCCGACGGAGGCGGAACGCTGTACGCGGGCGGGGACTTCACCAGCAGCGGTCCGTTTCCACGCTCGTCGCTGGCCGGCTTCATCCCCGCGGAGCTCGTCCCGGTGCTGCCGCCGAATGGATGGATGGGCGATCCCCCGTTCCTGCGCCTGAGCCCCAATCCGGCTGCCGGGCCGGCGTTGATCGAGTACGCGCTGCCGCGCGCGGGTCACGTGCGCATCGGTGTGTACGACACGCAGGGCCGGCGGCTCGCGCTGCCGGTGGACGAAGTGCGCCCGGCGGGGAGGAGCTCGGCCGTGTGGAACGCGAAGGCCGCCGGCGTGCGGCCCGGGGTCTACTTCGTTCGCATCGATGCGCCGGAGTTGAGCGTGACGAGACGGCTCGCATTCATCGAGTGAGCATCGGCTAGCCGCCGATCGCGCTCATGCCGCGCTCGGGCTGCTTGAAGAACGGGCTGTTGATGAGGTGCCCGGGCTCCTTGCGCCACACCGCGGACTTCAGCAGCGCCGCGATCTCCTGATCGCTCCCGCCGCCGCGCATCAGGCGGCGGAAGTCGTACTCCTCGAGCGAGAACAGACAGGTGCGAATCTGCCCGTCGGCCGTGAGCCGGATGCGGTCGCAGTGCCCGCAGAAGGGCCGCGTCACCGAGGCGATCACGCCCACGCGGCCGCGGCCGTCGAGATAGTCGTAGAGCGTGGCGGGCGCGCTCGGGTCCTCGCCCTCGGCGATCCGAATCGGGAACACTTCGCCGATCGCGGCGAGGATCTCGTCGGCCGGCACCAGCTTCTCGCGCGACCAGTTGTGCGAGAAGTCGAGCGGCATCCACTCGATGAAGCGCAGCTCGAAGCCCTCCTCCCGCGCCCAGCGCGCGAGCGGCACCGCTTCGTCATCGTTGAAGCCGCGCATCAGCACGGCGTTGATCTTGATCGGCCGGAAGCCGGCGCGCTTCGCGGCCGCGAGGCCCGCCAGCACCTCCGCCAGCCGGTCGCGGCGCGCGAGCCGGTGGAAGCGCTCGCGGTCGAGCGTGTCGAGGCTGACGTTGACGCGCGTGAGCCCCGCTGCGCGCAATTCGTCGGACATGGCGACCAGCTTCAAGCCGTTCGTGGTCATCGAGAGGTCGAGCCCCGGCCGCAGCTCGTTCAGCATGCGCACCAGCGCCGGGAGATCGGCGCGCACCGTGGGCTCGCCGCCGGTGAGCCGGATGCCGTTCACGCCGAGCGTGAGGCACACGCCCGCGAAACGCGCGATCTCCTCGTACGTGAGGAGGTCGCCCTTCGGCAGCCACGGCATGCCCTCCGCCGGCATGCAGTAGACGCAGCGCAGGTTGCAGCGGTCGGTGACCGAGATGCGCAGGTCGCGCACGGTCCGGCCGTGGGTGTCGATCAGGGTGGGCACGTCGCTCATGTGGCTCAAGCCTACGCCGTGGGTCCGCCGGGCTCAACTTACCCGCGCGGCGCGGCAGGCCTATGATCCGCCTGGGCTGGGTACGGGGGAGGGCACCATGAACCCGCGGGATCGAATGCGGATCGTCCAGGGCGACATCACGCGCCTGGCGGTGGACGCGATCGTGAACGCCGCCAACACCTCCCTGCTGGGCGGCGGAGGCGTGGACGGCGCGATCCATCGCGCCGCGGGCCCCGGGTTGCTCGACGAATGTCGCGGCCTGGGCGGCTGCCCGACCGGCGAGGCCAGGATCACAGGCGGACACCGGCTCCAGGCGAAGTGGGTGATCCACACCGTCGGCCCGGTGTGGACGGGCGGCGGTCGCGGCGAGCGCGAGCTGCTCGCGGCCTGCTACCGCAACAGCCTGGCGCTCGCAGCCCAGCATCCGATCGCGACCATCGCGTTCCCGGCGATCAGCACCGGCGCGTACGGGTTCCCGATCGATGAGGCGTGCCGCATCGCGCTCCGCGAGATCGAGCGCGCCCTCGCTGCCCACCCCTCGATCCGCGAGGTGAATCTCGTGTGCTTCAACGCTGCCATGCTCGACTGCTACGCCATGGGGTTGGCGGAGCGCGGAGCCTGAGACCGGCCGAGGTCCGGCGGAAGGGCCACCCGCACCACGAGATCTGAAGTGCCTCGCGGCGGGCTCGGGCCCGCCGCCGGCGCGGCCGTCGAGGATCGCCCGGCGAGCAGGTCATCGGCCCGATCGGGCCCGTCTGCAACCCGGGGCCGGCTGATTCCGTAAACTCCACCCGGCGGCGTGTGCCGCCCGACCGCGCTCCGGCGGAAGCTCACACCGGCCGAGCCGGGGGGCGCGCGCCCCGAACGCGCGTTCGCCCGCGCACGGAGGTCCTCCCATGAGAATCGTTACGAGATTCGGTTGGCCGGTCGTGCTCGCTCTGGCCACGCTTGGCATCCTCACGCTTTCCACCGCAACGCAGGCCGCCGAATTCCGCGGCGCCGGCAAGATCACGATCCCAGCCGGCGACACGCTGCGCGACGACCTCTACGTCTGCGGCGGCAAGGTGGACATCGACGGCGTCGTGCTCGGCGACCTGGTTGCGTGCGGCGGAAACATCAACGTGAACGGCTCCGTCGGCGGCAGCGTGCTGTCCGGCGGCGGCTCGACCGCGATCTCGGGCTCGGTGGGCCGCACCGTCCGATGCGCCGGCGGCGAGATCCGGATCACCGGCAGCGTGGGCGGAGATGCGGTGGCGGGCTGCGGGCGATTCGTGCTGGCGCGCGGAGCGCACGTGGGGCGCGACCTGCTGGTCGGCGGCGGCGACGTCGATGTCGACGGCGAGGTCGAGCGCAACGTGTTCGCGGGCGGCGGCGCCTTCTCGGTCTCCGGACGAGTGGGCGGCGACGTTCAGGCGCGCGCCGAGCGCACCCGGCTCGCCGACGACGCGCGCGTCGCGGGCGATTTCGAGTACACCAGCGATCGCAGTCTGGTGCGCGCGCCCGGCGCCGTGGTCGGCGGCAAGATCGAGCACCGCGTCCCGTCCGGTCGCCCGCGGCTCGGCGTGATCGGCCGCATGATGATGTTCTTCATCCGCTGGGAGCGCCTGCTGGTCGGCCTGCTCGCGATCGGCCTGCTGCTGGTGCTGCCGTTCCCCGCCTACACGCGCCGCGTGCTCGACGCGCTCGGCGGCTCGCCGGGTGCGAGCGTCGGCACTGGCCTGGTGCTGGCGCTGGCCGTCCCGTTCGTCGCGATCACGATCGGTCTCATGGGGATCCTGATCGGCGGATGGTGGATCGGGATGGGCGCGCTGGTGCTGTTCAGCATGTCGCTGTCGCTCGGCGTCGCCGTGACCGGCGCCTACATCGGCCGCCGCATGCTGCAGCGCCCGGGCCAGGAGGTGCGGCTGTGGACGGCGCTGCTCGCGGGCCTGGCGCTGCTGACGCTGGTGGTGCGGGTGCCGATCCTCGGCGGATGTGTCGCGATCATCGCGGCGCTGTTCGGGCTCGGCGCGCTGGCGATCGCCGCGCGGCGCGGCGGATCGGGAGCGGTCGCGGCCC
>Ga0075424_100005404_pt1 | contig 12196 bp, 13 predicted proteins | sample SoiMethybrSBSTD3_FD_75301 | JGI IMG/M metagenome (GOLD analysis project Ga0075424, IMG submission 75301) | Bulk soil microbial communities from a Populus tree surrounding site in Tennessee, USA - Soil MetaG P. TD hybrid SBSTD3 | ecosystem: Environmental > Terrestrial > Soil > Tree plantation... | reverse complement strand
TCCTTGTTCGCGAGCGCCACGCGCTTGCCCCGCGAGAGCGCGGAGACGGTCGGTTTGAGCCCGATGCTTCCGACTACCGCGTTGATGACGACGTCCGCCTCGCTGTCCTCCGCGAGGGCAGTCAGCGCGGATTCTCCCTCCAGCACCTCCCCGTTCTTCCAACGCTCGCGCGCCCGGCGCGCCGCCTCCTTGTCCACGAGGGCGATCCGGCGAACTCCGAATCCGTCCGCGGCGCGGATGAGTGCAGCGTCGTTCGAGCGCGCGGCCAGAGAGACAATCTGGATCCGATCGCGGTACGCGCCGGCAAGATCGAGCGCCGCAGATCCAATCGAGCCCGTGGCCCCCAACAGCGCAACCCGTATCATCGTCCGAGAACCTGCCATACGAGGTAGTAGTAGACGAGCGGAGCCGCGAACAGCAGGCTGTCGAAGCGGTCCAGCACGCCGCCGTGCCCGGGGATCAGGCTCGAGGACTCCTTCGCTTCCGCGTCGCGTTTCAGGAGCGACTCCACGAGATCGCCGAGCTGCGCGAAGACACCCACGAGCCCTCCCAGCACGAGCGCCGACGGCCACGAGAGGTACGGCGCAAACCACACGCGAGCGACGGCGCCGGCTACGATCGCCGCCAGGAGACCGCCCACCGCGCCTTCGACCGATTTCTGCGGGCTCACCCCAGGCGCCAGCCTGTGGCGCCCCCACGCGCGCCCGACCACGTAGGCCGCGGTGTCGCACGTCCACGCCAGGAAAAAGGGCAAGAGGGCGAAGGACATCCCGAGCGAATACGGCAAGCCGAGGGACCAAGGCAGCTCTCGAAGGGCGCAGACGTGCGCGCCAAGCCAGCCGATGTAGAGCACGCCGAGAACCGTGGAAGAGGCGTTCACGAGCGTCTGTTTGCTCGCCCCGCGCCGAAGCTCCGCGAGGAGCATCGCGACCAGCAACACCGTGAAGAGTCCGGCCAAGTGCCACTCCTCCGTCCGGTGCGTGCGGAGCCGCACGTAGATTCCAACCGGGAACAGGAGAGCGGCGCAGAACCCCGACTTCCAGTGAGGCGCTAAGCCCTTCGAGGCCATCATCTGGTAGAACTCGCGCAGGGCGAGTCCGATCATGATCAGCGTGAACCCGAGGTAGACCAACCCACCGACGTGGGCCATCAGGACGAGCAACGGCAGGAAGACGACCGCGCTCGCCACCCGAAGGTGGAGCGAGCGATCCTTGGCGGGCGTGGAGCCTACGCCCAGCTCCTCCTCGCGGGACTCAGCGAGTTCTGCCAAAGCGACGGCTTCTTCTTTGAAAGTCATAGACCGCCTGGAATAGGTGCTTCCGCCGGAAATCGGGCCACAAGACATCGGTGACCCAGAACTCCGCATACGCCAGCTGCCAGAGGAGAAAGTTCGAAACCCGAAGCTCACCGCTCGTGCGGATGAGGAGGTCCGGATCGGGAAGACCGTCCGTATCAAGCATTCCCGCGAAAAACTCCTCATCGATCGCGGCGGGCGCGATTCTTCGCTGCCGGTCCCTCTCGAGGATGCGCCGCACCGCGTCGACGATCTCCGCGCGTCCCCCGTACGAAAGCGCCAGCACCAGGACCATCCCGTCGTTCCCGGAGAGGTAGCTCCGCGTGGATTCCAGGATCTTGCGACTCCGCTCGGGGAGCAGATCCACCCGGCCGATCGTGCGCAGCCGGACGTTGTTCCGCTTGAGCTCCTCGCGCTCCTCCCGAAGTACCTGCTCCAGGATTCGCATGAGGCCGCTCACCTCTCGCGCGCCCCGGTCCCAGTTCTCGAGCGAGAAGGTGTAGAGCGTGAGCACCTTGATCCCAAGCTCGACGGAGCCTTCGACCACTTCGCGCACGGCGCGGCGTCCGGCACGGTGCCCCATCAACCGGGGCAGCCCGCGGCGTTCCGCCCAGCGCCCGTTTCCGTCCATGATGATGGCGATGTGCGCGGGCGTGGGACGCTTCAGCACCTGTTCCAACGTCGGTGCCGTTTTCGAGGGGTTCATCGCTACCGAATACACGGCAAAGAAAACGGGCCCGCGGACGTCCGGTCCTTGAGCCCGATCACGTTGGCACAGCGTCCCGCGGCGTCCGGTAACCGGTCGAGCCCGGCGCGGCGAGGGTCCAGGGTTTTAGACCTCCATGACTTCGGCCTGCTTCTTCCCGAACAGCTCATCCAGAGCCGAGATATAGCGATCGGTCAGCTTCTGGATTTCAGTCTGAGCCTTCTTGGAGTCATCTTCCGAGATTTTGTGCTCCCTTTCCAGCTTTTTCAGTTCGTCATTCGACTCGCGCCGGATGGTCCTGACGCGGACCCTTCCGTCCTCGATGATCTTCCCCAGCACCTTCACGAGGTCCTTCCGCCGCTCTTCCGTCAGAGTCGGCAACACCAGGCGCACCACGGAACCATCGTCCGTGGGATTCAAGCCCAGGTCGGAGCGCTGGATCGCCTTCACGATCTCGGGCAGCACCGCCCGTTCCCACGGCTGGATCATGATCATCCGTGGCTCGGGCACGCTCAAGCTCGCCACCTGCTGCAGCGGAACCGGGTTGCCGTAGTATTCGACCTTGATGCCGTCGAGGAGCGAGGTCGTGGCCTTGTTCGTCCGGATGGTCGCCACCTCATGCCGGATCGTCTCGACCGCCTTCTTCATGCGCTCTTCGGCGTTCTTGATGAGCTTCTGGTCCATCCTTAGACCTCCACCAGTACCCTGGTCCCCACGGGCTCACCGTGTAACGCGCGCACGAGATTCCCCGGCACGGTGACGTTGAACACGACAATTGGAAGCCGGTTGTCCATGCCCATGGTGAACGCCGTCATGTCCATCACCTGCAACCGACGGTCGATCACCTCCAGATAGCTCAGCGAATCATACCGGACCGCGGCGGGGTTGCGCATCGGGTCCTCGGAAAACACGCCGTCCACCTTGGTGCCCTTGAGGAGGACATCGGCGCCGATTTCCACCGCGCGAAGCACCGCCGCGGTGTCGGTCGTGAAGTAGGGATGACCCGTGCCCGCCGCGAGAAGCACGACCCGTCCCTTCTCGAGATGACGGACGGCGCGGCGGCGGATGTAGGGTTCGGCGAGCGCCCGCATTTCGATCGCGCTCAAGACGCGGGTGACGAGACCCTGGCGTTCGAGGGCATCCTGTAATGCGATGGCGTTGATCACCGTCGCGAGCATGCCCATCGAATCGGCCGCGGCCCGGTCAACGCCGTCGGAAGAGGCCGAGGTGCCCCGCATGATGTTTCCGCCGCCGATGACCAATCCGAGCTCGATGCCGCCGGCGACGCCCTCGCGGATCTCCCCCGCCAGGCGCGCGAGCGCGGTGGCGTCGATTCCATGGCCGGCACCACCCGCAAGGACCTCACCGCTCAGCTTCAGAAGCACACGGCGGCGGGAGGCTGCCACGGCGTCAGTTCTCTCCGATGCGGAACTTGGCGAAGCGGCGCACGACGATGTTTTCCCCGAGCTTCGAGATCGCCTGATCCACGAGATCCTTCACCTTGCGGTCCGGATCCCGGATGTATGGCTGCTCCAGAAGGCAGATCTCCTCGTAATACTTCTCGATCTTCCCCTCGACGATCTTGGCCAGGATCGCCTCCGGCTTTCCGGTGGCCCGGGCCTGCTCGAGCAGGATGGCGCGCTCGCGTTCGATCACCGACGGGTCGACACTCTCCCGATCCACGGCGCGCGCCCCGGTGGCCGCGGCCTGCATTGCGAGGTTCTTGGCCAGCTCGCGGAAGTCGTCCGTGCGGGCCACAAAATCCGTCTCGCAATCCAGCTCGAGTAGCACCCCGAGCTGGTCGCCCGGGTGGATGTAGGAGTAGACGACGCCCTGCTTGGCCGCGCGACCCGACTTCTCGGAGGCCCGCGAGAGACCCTGTTTGCGCAGGAAGTCGATCGCCCTCTCGATATCTCCATTCGTTTCGGCGAGAGCCTTCTTGCACTCCATCATGCCCGCGCCGGTCCGCTCGCGTAAGTCCTTCACGAGCGAGGCCGTGATCGTCATCGAGTACTCCTTCCTAGCATTGGATCGGGTTTTGGTTCCGGAGGACGTGTGGGATCAAGCGCTCGCGACAGCGTCGGGCTGTGCCGGAGTTTCAGCCGGGTATTCCGGCGCCACCACGTCGGCTCCCTCTTGGGCCTCTTGGCGGGCGCTCAGGATCGTATCGCTCACGAATCGTGCGAAGAGCCGTATCGACCGGATCGCGTCGTCGTTCCCGGGAAGAGGATAATCCACGACATCCGGGTCGCAGTTCGTATCCACGACCCCGATCACGGGGATGCCCAGGCGGTTCGTCTCCGCGACGGCGATCCGCTCCTTCTTGGTATCGATAACGAAAATCGCGGCCGGGAGCTGCGACATCTCCTTGATGCCCGTGAAGATCTTCGCGAGCCGGGTCCGCTCCTTCTCGATCTGAGATTGTTCCTTCTTGGAGAGCTTCTCGAGCGTTCCGTCCGCGGCCATCTTCTCAATGTCCTTGAAGCGGCGGATGTTCGATTTGATCGTCTTGAAGTTTGTAAGCATTCCGCCAAGCCAGCGCTCGTTCACGTAAGGCATGCCGGAGCGCTGAGCCTCATCCTGGATCGCGTCCTTCGCCTGCTTCTTCGTGCCGACATAGAGGACGGTGCCGCCGCGGCGGGACACGCCCTCCAACATCTCGCGGGCGTCGGCGAGGGCCTTCAGCGTTTTTTGCAGATCGATGATGTAGATGCCGTTGCGTTCGATGAAGATGAATTTCTTCATCTTGGGATTCCACCGCCGGGTCTGATGCCCGAAATGGACTCCCGCTTCGAGGAGCTCTTTCATTCCAATTTCAGCCAAGGCAACCCTCCGTCTTGATCCGCCGCCCCTTCCACCCGAACGGCCACCCCATGGGGGAGACCGGCCGCTCGGTCCGGAGCGTGAGTGATGGCGGGGCGCAGGCTGCGCCACCCGCCTGAAGCCTGCACGTCGTCGTTACCGCTTCGAGAACTGGAACCGCTTGCGGGCCGCGGCCTGCCCGTACTTCTTTCGCTCTTTCATGCGAGCGTCGCGCGTGAGGAGTCCTTCTTTGCCCAGCGGTCCCCGAAGGGATGGATCAACTCGGAGGAGCGCCCGCGCCGCTCCGAGGCAGATCGCCCCCGCCTGTCCGGTCAGACCGCCGCCACGAACGCTGGCGACGAGATCGAACTTGTCGGCGACGTTGCTCGAAATAAGCGGTTGAAGGGCGATTCGGCTCAACGCGAGGCGTGAGAAGTACTGATCGAGATCCCTTCCGTTCACGGTGCGCTTTCCCGTGCCCTGCGTGAGCCGGACCCGGGCGATTGAGGTCTTTCTCCGTCCTGTTCCCATGAATTCACTCATCAGCGATGACTACCTCCCTAGACCTTGGAATCGACCCGGGGGAGCGGTCGCGGCGACTGCGCGACATGGGGATGCTCCGGCCCGGCGTAAATCTTCAGTTTCTTGATCATGGCGCGTCCCAGCTTGTTCTTGGGCAGCATCCCTTTCACGGCCAGCCGGATGATCTCCTCCGGCTTTTCGGCTTGGACGTCGCGGAAGCGAGTCAGCTTGTGACCGCCCGGATAAAGCGAGTGCCTGAAATAGATCTTCTCGTCGCGCTTGCGCCCCGTCACGCGCACCTTCTCCGCATTGACCACGACCACGTGATCCCCGACGTCGAGGTGAGTCGAATAGGTGGGCTTGCGCTTTCCCTTGAGCACGCTCGCGATCTCGCTCGCCAGCCTGCCCAGGATTTGCCCCTCGGCATCGGCGACAAACCAGTCCTGCACGATCTCCGAGGCGCGTACGGAATACGTGCCCATTGGATCCAACCTCCTGATGGTAAGTATGGTGTAAACGCCAAAGACTACCGGTACTTGGACTCCGTGTCAACGGCGGCGAACAGGAAATGCGGGGCTCGGTGGATTCCTCGCTCCGTGATGATGGCGGTCACAAGGCCAGCCGGGGTCACGTCGAAGGCTGGATTCCGCGCGGGAACGCCGGAGGGAGCGATCGGAATTCCCTGGAATGCAAGGACTTCGGATGGATCGCGTTCCTCGATGGGTATGGCCGCGCCGGAGGGACATTCGGGGTCGCACGTCGAGGTAGGCGCGACGACGACGAACGGAATTCCGCGCTCGCGCGCGGCGAGGGCGAGCGGGTACGTGCCGATCTTGTTGGCTACGTCCCCGTTTCCCGCGATCCGGTCGGCGCCGACGATGACCGCCTGGATGGAGGCCCCCGCCAGCAGGGATGCCGCCGCGCCGTCCGCAACGACCGTGACCGGGATCCCTTCACGCTGAAGCTCCCACGCGGTGAGCCGGGCGCCTTGCAGGAGCGGACGCGTTTCGGTCGCCCAGACCGAGACGTCGCGGCCGCTCCGGTGAAGCTCGAGCACGACTCCGAGCGCCGTCCCTCCGCCTCCCGTCGCGAGCCCGCCGGTATGGCAGTGCGTGAGAAACCGCGTCTCGTCCCGAAAGAACGAGGCTCCCCAGCGGGCCATGGCGCGCGAGGCCGCGCGATCCTCCTCCCAAATCGCGAGCGCTTCGTCGAGGATCGCCTGGACCCACGTCTCCGCGCCTGCGCTCTCGGCCGCGCGAAGCACCCGATCCACAGCCCAACCCATGTTCGCCGCCGTGGGGCGGGCGGAGCGGATCAACCGCGCGGCATCGCGAAGCGACTCGGCGCCTCCTCGGCGCGCTTCGAGCCACAGCCCCAGGGCCGCCGCGATTCCGATCGCGGGCGCCCCTCGCACGCGAAGGTGGACGATCGCTTCCACCATCCCGGGCGCGTCCGCGATTTCGATCCAACGCTCCTCATGCGGAAGCAAGGTCTGATCGAGAAGCCACAACCGCTCGCCTTCAAGCCGGAACGGCTCCATCAAGCGTTTTCCCGCTCCGGGACCGCGAAGAGAAGTTTCAACGCATGCTTCAAATGCGAGAGCGGGAGCCCGACCACGTTCGTGTAGGACCCCTCGATCGCCTCGACGTAGAGCGCGCCGCGCCCCTGTACGGCATAGGCGCCCGCCTTATCGAGCGGCTCCCCGGTGGCCACGTAGCGCTCGATCTCCGGACCATCCAGCTGCGCGAACTTGACGATGCTCCGTACCGCCTGCGTCACGGCTCGCCCGTCGGGTGGATGCACGAGCGAGAGTCCCGTCCAAACCTCGTGCACGCGCCCCGAGAGCCGCGCGAGCATGCGCGCCGCCTCCTCCGATGCCGCCGGCTTTCCCAGGATGTCGCGATCGATCGAGACAACCGTATCGGCGCCCAGGAGGACGGTGGATGCGGGATCGAAACGTCCCACGATGACCTCGAGCGCCGCGCGGGCCTTCGCCTCGGCGAGCCTCAGCACGTGAGCCTCGGCTCGCTCCTTCGGGAGCGGCGATTCATCGACCGCAACGGGAAGGCATTCGAAATGGGCGCCGACCATCGTGAGGAGGTCCCGTCGCCGCTCCGACCGTGACGCGAGCACGATCCTCGGGCCGAAGGGATTGAGCAGGTTGGTTCGCATCACGCTCCGGGCGGGGCGATTTCGAGAAGAAAGGTGGCGGGACCCTGGTTCACGAGCTCTACCTCCATGGAAGCGCCGAACCGGCCCCGTTCCGTCGGAACCCCGAGCGCGGCGAGCGAGGCGCAGAAAGCCGAGAACGCGCGTTCCGCCGGCCCCGGAGCGGCCGCCCCGTCCAAGCTCGGGCGACGGCCTCCCGATGTGTCCGCGTAGAGCGTGAACTGCGGCACGACGAGCGCGGCCCCACCGATGTCGCGCACCGACCGGTTCATCTTGCCCTGGTCGTCCTCGAAGATGCGAAGCTCGGAGGAGCGCGCGGCCAGCTTCTCCTCGCTACCTGAAACATCCCGCGCGGAGACGCCCAGGAGGATCAGAAGCCCCCGGTCGATACGCGCGATCTCGATTCCGTCGACGCGCACCGCTGCGCGGCTCACCCGCTGAAGCAGAGCCCTCACGAAGCGGCGTCCGCCTCGCCCCCCCGCGGGGGCTTCCCGAAGATCTCCTCGCGCTCCACGGCCTCGACGCCTTCGACGTGCTCGACGGCCCGCATGACGGTCCGGAGGTGATTCAGATCGCGCACCTCAACGACGAACGCCCCCTGGGCGTTCCGATCGCGCGCTTTGATCCCTGCGGTGCGGATGTTCGTGTTGGTGGTCGAGATCGCTTTCGCGATGTCCGCCAGGAGGCTCTTCCGGTCCACTCCGAAGATCGAAAGCTTCACAACGAAGGAGTCTTCCGGCGCCGCGTCCCAGTCGACGAGAAGCCGCCGCTCCGGCGCGACACGGTCGTCGAAGGTGTTCGGACAGTCGGTGCGGTGCACCGTCACGCCGCGGCCCCGCGTCACGATCCCCACGACCGGATCTCCAGGCACCGGCTGGCAGCATTTCGCGTAGTTGATCATGAGGTTGTCGACGCCTTGAATCCGTACCCCCCTGCCCGGCCGCCTCGTGATCGCACGGATCGTATCGAGCGAGGCCTCCTTGATCCGCTGCACCGGCCCGACTCCCTCCGGGAACCAGCGCTGAATCACCTGCGAGATCGAGACGCTCCCCCGCCCGAGCGCTCCCATCAGCTGGTCCCCCTCCGGGTAGCCGAGCGAGCGGGCCAGATCCTCGATCGTCATCTCCTCGGGAGGGCTGAGCCTGCGCCTGCGCAGCTCACGCTCCAGCATCTCCTTGCCGAGCGCGACCGAATCCGCCTGCTCGGATGTCTTGAGCCAGTGGCGGATCTTGGTTCTGGCGTTCGGGCTCTTGACGAGCTTGAGCCAATCCCGATTCGGCTTGCCGAGCGGCGACGTGATGATCTGCACGGTGTCGCCGCTCCGCAGCTCATAGCGCAGCGGGACGATGCGCCCGTTCACCTTGGAGCCGACGCAGTGGTGTCCAACCTCGGTGTGAACCAGGTACGCGAAATCAAGCGGCGTCGCGCCGCGTGGCAATCTCCTCAAGTCCCCGCGAGGCGTGAATACGAAGACCTCGTCCTGGTAGAGCGAAGTCTTGAGGAATTCCATGAAATCCTCGGGATCGTTCGTCGTGGATTGCCACTCGACGTTGCGCAGCACAGGTTGAAGCTTGGCCAGAAGCTCATGGTCCGGTCCCCCGCCGCCTTCCTTGTACCGGTAGTGCGCGGCGACGCCGAGCTCGGCCGTCTGGTGCATCTCGGATGTCCGGATCTGGACCTCGACCATGCTCCCGCCGGGCACCACCACCGTCGTGTGGAGCGATTGGTACATGTTGCTCTTCGGGGTGGCGATGTAATCCTTGAACCGTTCGTGGACCGGCGTGTAGAGATCGTGGATCAGTCCGAGCACTCGGTAGCAATCCACCTTGTCCGGGGTGATCACGCGAATTCCGAGCAGGTCGAAGATCTCCTCGAACTTCCGATTTTGGGCTTCCATCTTTCGATAGATGGAGTCGAGGTGCTTCGGACGGCCGATCACCTCGGCCTTGATCCCAAGGTCGCCCAGCCGCTCCACCAGGGGGCGCATGACCTCCTCGATCATCCGCTCCCGCTCCTCGCGCTTCAGCTGCACCCTCTGACGCAGGTCATTGTAGGCGTCGGGGTCCAGATACTTGAGGCAGAGATCCTCCAGCTCCCATTTGATCCGCGCAATCCCGAGCCGGTGCGCCAGCGGGGCGTAGATCTCGCGCGTTTCTCGCGCGATCCGCGTGGCCCGGATGGGGTCGAGCGAATGGAGGGTCCGCATGTTGTGGAGGCGGTCCGCGAGCTTGATCAGGATCACCCGGAGATCCTTCGCCATCGAGAGGAGCATTTTCCGGAAATTCTCGGCCTGCTCCCATTCGGGGCGATCGAAGTGGAGTCCACCGATCTTCGTGACCCCGTCGACGAGCAGCGCGACCTCGGGGCCGAAGGCGGCCTGAACGTGCGCGAGATCGGCGTCGGTGTCCTCGACCACGTCGTGCAGGAGGGCCGAGATGAGGATCGTCTCGTCGGCGCGCGGCCCGAGGAGATCGGCGAGAATATGCGCGACCGCGACGCAGTGCGTCACGTACGGCTCGCCGGTCAGGCGGAGCTGGGAGCCGTGCGCCTTGGCGGCAAAGTCATACGCGCGGCGCAGGCGGTCGGATCCGACCTGGATCTTGGACCGCTCGAGGATTTGGAGCAGCGGTCCCAGGATGTCGGTGGGGACCGTGTCCATGGTCAACGGATCTGGACGTCGCGCAGCTTGAGCTGAAGCCGCGCGCGGTTTTGCCAGACGTTGATCGTGGGAACGAACGCGATGCAGATCCGTCCCGGCTCCGACTGGATCGGACCGGCAAGATGACCCATCCCGAATCCGATGCACTCGAGCTCGCGGCCGTTCTGGCGGACGTTGAGCTTGAGATGATTCCGGCTCACGACGGCGGGCGAACCCGCGATCTGGATGTTCTCCGCAATGAAAAGCGGCTCGGTGTTCCCGATCCCGAAGGGCGAAAGGCGATCGAGGAAGTGAACCAGGTCCTCATTGCAGTCCTCGAGACGAAGCGGACCGTCGATCGAGAGCTTGGGAACGTAATCATCAGCCGTGAGGCGCCCGGACACGACGCTGCAGAGATGTTCGCGGAAGGAGTGGAGCTGATCCGCGCGAATCGTGAGACCCGCCGCGTAGCTGTGACCCCCGAACCCGATCAGGTGCTCGCTGCACTCCTGGAGCGCCTGGCAGACGTCGAATCCCGGAATGCTCCGCCCGGATCCCTTCCCCTCGTCTTCGTCGGCGGCGATGAGAATCGTGGGACGGTGATAGCGTTCCATGAGCCTCGAGGCCACGATGCCCAGGACACCCGGATGCCACCGGTCGGACCAGAGCACGATGGCCGGGGGCAGCTCAGGACCCAGGGCTTGAAGCTGATCCAGCGCCTCCTCCAGCGTGGATTCGTCTATCTTCTTCCGCATCGTGTTGTCTTCTTCGAGGCTCTCCGCGATCGTCATCGCCTCGCTCGGCTCGGTGGAAAGAAGGAGCCTCACGCCGCTCTCCGCGTTGCCGAGCCTGCCGGCCGCGTTGATCCGCGGCGCCAGGATGTAGGCGACGTGACCGCTCTCGACCCGTTTGGAGCGCAGGCCCGCAACTTCCTTGAGCGCGATGATTCCGGGCTTGGTCGAATTGCAGATCCGCTCGAGTCCGAGCTTCGCGAAGATTCGGTTCTCGCCGCGGAGCGGCACGACGTCTGCGATCGTGCCGAGCGCGACCAGATCCAGATGCTCGAATACGAAATCGTCGGGGAGTGAACCCGGCCGGTACTGGGCCAGCCCCTGCACCAGCTTCAGGACCACCCCCACGCCCGCCAGCTCCTTGAACAGATAGGCGCAGTCACGCCGCTTTGGGTTCAGGACGGCGTCGGCCGCGGGCAAGACGCCGAGCGGCTCATGGTGGTCCGTGACGATCACGTCGATCCCATGCTGCTTGGCGAGCCTCACCTCGTTCGTCGCCGTGATGCCGCAATCTGCGGTAATCACAAGCCGGATCCGCCGCTTCTTCGCCACTTCGACGCCCCGGAGCGAGAAGCCGTATCCGTCACGAATCCGGTCGGGAATGAAGTAGGACACCTTCGCCCCCAGCCGCTGGAGGGCCGAGGTCAGAAGCCCGGTTGCGGTGATCCCGTCGACGTCGTAATCCCCGTAGACGAGGATCGACTCGCGCTCGTCGATCGCTTTCCAGATTCGAGCAGCTGCCCGATCCATATCGCGCATCGTGAACGCATCCAACAGCTTGTCCAGGTTGGGTTCAAGAAAATCCTGAACCTCCACGGAGGAGCAGAATCCGCGATTGGCAAGGAGAGCGGCGAAGGTATGCGAAATACCCAGTTGGACGGCAAGCGCCTGGGCTCGCTCCGGGGCGACCGGACTCCGGAGCACCCAGGCCTTCGGCGTGGATGCGCGCAATTGCGTGGCCTCAGCTTTGGTCAGGGACAACCGACGATTGCAACCAGCCTAACATCTTGAAAAACCTGGGTCAACGTGGTTGCGCGGATGTTGGACCGAGTTACCGTCAGGGGAGCTTGTACCCGATCTTGCGGACGAAATCTCGCCGGTCGCGACAGTGCCCCTCCCTCAAAGCAGGAGCCCTCCCGAGAGCGTGAGCGTGGAGCCGGTGATGTAGCCCGAGTCGTGGGAGAGGAGGAAGAGCGCCGCGCGAGCGACCTCCTGCGGCGTGCCCAGTCGCCGCGCGGGAATGCGCCGGGCGAGCAGGGCGGAGCTTCGTGTCA
>Ga0075424_100005403_pt1 | contig 12196 bp, 6 predicted proteins | sample SoiMethybrSBSTD3_FD_75301 | JGI IMG/M metagenome (GOLD analysis project Ga0075424, IMG submission 75301) | Bulk soil microbial communities from a Populus tree surrounding site in Tennessee, USA - Soil MetaG P. TD hybrid SBSTD3 | ecosystem: Environmental > Terrestrial > Soil > Tree plantation... | reverse complement strand
CTTGCCTTCCTCGATTTCGTCGAGTTCTTCTTCGAGTCGCGCAGTGAAGGTGACGTCGAAGACATCTTCGAAGCTCTTTACGAGCAGACCGCTGACGCGTTCACCGAGCATGGTGGGCGTAAAGCGGCCCTGCTCCTTTTTGACGTATTCGCGCTCGACGATGGTCGAAATAATCGAGGCGTAAGTTGAAGGGCGGCCGATACCCTTTTCTTCCAGCTCCTTGACCAGCGTCGCTTCGGTGTAGCGCGGAGGTGGCTCGGTGAAATGCTGCTCGGGACGGATTTCGCTGAGTTTCAGCGTCTGGCCTTCGCTCACACGCGGCAGAGCATTGCCTTCGCCCTCATCACCCTTTTCGTCGTCTTCGCGGTCGGCGTTGGCGGTTGGCATCTGGTAAACGCGCAGATAGCCATCGAACTTCTGCACAGAACCCGTTGCACGGAACGTGTAGTCGCCAGCGGTAATTTCGATTGAAGTCTGATCGAAATTTGCTGGCAGCATCTGCGACGCTACGAAGCGCTGCCAGATCAGCTGATAGAGCTTAAAAAGATCGTCGTCGAGATACTTGCGTACGTCTTCCGGCGTCCGCGAAACGTCAGTTGGCCGAACGGCTTCGTGCGCTTCCTGCGCGTCTTTCTTGGACTTGTAGTAGTTCGGCTTTTCCGGCAGATAGTTGGAACCGAAGCGTTCCGGAATCAGCTCGCGCACTTGCGCCAGAGCGTCCTGAGAAACGTTCACCGAATCCGTACGCATGTAGGTGATGAGGGCGACGGAACCTTCGTTGCCAAGCTCGACGCCTTCATACAACCGTTGCGCGATACCCATCGTGCGCTTGGCGGTGTAACGCAACCGATTGTAAGCAGCCTGCTGGAGCTTGGAAGTGGTGAACGGTGGCGGCGGATTACGCTTCTTTTCTTTCTGCGTAACCGAAGCGACCTGCCATTTGGCTTTCTTCACCGCGGCCAGGACGGCGTCCGCGCCTTCCTGGTTGTTGATCTCGAGGTCTTCGCCCTTGTACTTGACGAGCTTGGCTTCAAAGATCGGCGGATCGCCCGCGTCCATCATGGCGTGGATGGACCAGTACTCCAGCGGGAGGAAGGCTCGGATTTCCTGTTCGCGTTCAGCGATCAACCGCAACGCCACAGACTGGACGCGCCCGGCAGACAATCCGCGGCGTACCTTGTTCCACAGCAGCGGTGAAATCTTGTAGCCCACGATGCGGTCGAGTACGCGGCGCGCCTGCTGGGCATCTACCAAATTCGTGTCGACCTGGCGCGGATGATCGAACGCCGCGCGAATCGCCTTGGGCGTAATCTCGTTGAACGTAACGCGAAAAATCTTCTTTGGATCTGTCGGCGGAATCTCTCTTTTGCTTTCCGCCTTTTCCTTTTTGTCTTTTTCCACTTCCGCCTCAGGCTTGGCGTTCTTTTTCTTCCAGCGAGGCGTGCTGGCTTCTTGCTCCGGGAACTTGGACGGCTTAGAAAGCACCATCGCCAGGTGCGCGGAGATGGCTTCTCCCTCGCGGTCCGGGTCTCCGGCCAGGTATACGGCGTCCGCCGAGTTCGCGGCCTTGCGCAGGTCGTTCAGGACCTTGCTTTTGCCGTGGATAACCTGGAGGGTCGGCTCAAAAATCTTGTCGTCATCCAGAGTGACCGGCTTGCGGATCGGGCGGACCTTGGCTTTTTTGCCCTTTTTCCCACGGACCTTTTTCTTGGGCGGGCCGTTCTGCGCTTCGGGCCCATCGGGGGGTTCATCGGGCAGACGGATACCTATCGTTTTTTTCGGCAAGTCGAGGACGTGGCCGATGGAAGCTTTGACGGTGTAGCTGCTTCCTAAATATTTGTTAATCGTTTTCGCCTTTGCGGGCGATTCGACAATGACAAGCGAACGAGCCATGTTGCTGTTGTAACTCCGGATCTCTGTGCTGGAAGGCTTCGCGGCGAGGCGTGTGTCCTTCTCGCTAACGGAGAGGAAGATGCCGGAAACGGCCAGAATGTTTCAAAGGCCGATTCCGTACTACATTAAACTCTTTAGATTCAGCAAGTTTGCGAAGGCCGTTTTTTTTTCTTCTCGCGCGTTGCCAACCCCAGACGCGCCGAGCGTTCTACCTTAATATACGGCCCACAACCAGCGCCTGCAAAGCGGTTCGAGGTTAGGAGAAGCACCTCGCCGGAGACCTTGCCCGGAACCCGGTCAGACGAACCCCTTCCTCTAGAGATCAAAAAGCGTAGCGAGAACTTTGGAGGAGTTCAAGCCGGTGTTTTCCACGATGTCGTCAATCGGTCGCGGCTCGTCGGAACGTAGGGTGGCGTAGATCTTCTGGCCGCTGCCCGAGTTGCAAAGGGAAGCCTCGGGCAGATAAGTCTATATACAAATACTGGCAGTGGGGGCTCGCCACTCAAAGCGGCTGGGCGGGATCCTCGCGCAGGACTCCGTCCAGTGTCGCGCAGAAATAGGCGGCGTCGGATGCGGAAAAGATGAGCGGGGGACGCAGCTTGATCACGTTGTGGTGCGGGCCGTCCGTGCCGGTGAGGATTCCTTCTTCGCGCAGGCGATTGACCACGTAGGACGCTTGATCCGGTACGGGTTCGCGCGTTTCGCGGGATTGCACGAGGTCCAGGCCCAGGAATAAGCCGGATCCCCGCACGTCGCCTATCACCGCGTGGCGTTGTTGCAGTTTTCTGAACTCATCAATCAGCAGCTTGCCAATACGCAGGGCGTTTGTCTGTAGCCCTTCTTCCTGTAAGACGTCGAGCACAGCAAGCCCTACCGCACAGGAAACCGGATTTCCGCCAAAGGTGCTGAAAAATTCCATGCCATTGTCAAATGCCTTCGCGATCTCGCGCGTACTGACTACGGCGGCCAACGGAAACGCATTGCCGATTGGTTTGCCGAGCACCACGATGTCTGGCACGACGCCCTGCGTTTCGAATCCCCAGAAATGTGCGCCCAGCCGCCCGAAGCCGACTTGCACTTCGTCGGCTACGCAGACGCCACCGGCAGCGCGGACATGACGGTAGACTTCGGCCAGATAGTTCGACGGAAAAACGATTTGTCCGCCGACGCTGGGCAGTGTTTCTGCAATGTACGCCGGCCGCTTCCCTTGCGATTGCAGTTCGCGGCAAATCTCGCCGACATGAGCGGCGTATTTGGCACCTGGATCTGGTTCGCCGCGCCGGTAGATGCCCCGATAGTCGTCTGCAAGCGGCGCCACGTGTACCCACGGTTTCTTGCCAGTTCCGCCGGGACCAGTGAACTTGTAAGGGCTTATATCAATCAGAGTGTTGGTGTGCCCGTGGTACGCATGTTCGAGGACAATCGTGTCATCGCATTGCGTTGTAGCGCGCGCGAGCCGCAGCGCCAGTTCATTGGCTTCGCTGCCGGAATTTACGATGTAGCAGACCCGGAGCGGGTCAGGCAACAGCTGCGTCAGCCGTTCTGCGTACTGCAAAATATTCTCGTGCAGGTAGCGTGTGTTCGTGTTCAGCAGCGCCAGTTGCTCTTGCGCGGCGCGCACCACGCGCGGATGCGAATGCCCGACCAGCGGAACATTGTTGTAGACGTCGAGGTACGCGCGGCCCGTTTCGTCATACAAATGCTGGCGCCAGCCCCGCACCATTTTGAGCGGCTTGCGATAGGAAACGCTCAAGTTGCCGCCCAGGAGTTCGCTGCGGCGCGGCATAGTTTCTTGCGGACTGCTCTCAACGGGCGCCATCTTTTCTGTCGGAATTCCCAGCAGCAAGTTCGGGTCGGGCGACAGACTCGTCCAAAGCGAGCGCTCGGAGGCGCGGGCCACGCCCGGGAACTCAGCTCCGCGATCAAGCAAGTCCAGGATGAGTTGAAAATGGAGGTGGGGCGGCCAACCGCCATTCTCGCGAATAGTCCCGACGCGAGCGAATACCTCGCCTCGCGCTATCGCCTGGCCCGGTTTCAATTCGCGCAGCGCTTCGCGGGAAAGATGACCGTAGAGTGTAAAGAACTCGTCGTCGTCGCCGGATTCGTGCCGCAGGATAACCAGCGGTCCGTAATCCAGCTCCGCCGTGTTTTCGGCAAGCAGATGCACCCGGCCATCGAGTGGCGCACAAACGGCTGTGCCCGGCACCACAAACAGGTCTAGCCCCAGGTGGATCGTTCGCCGCTCGCTTCGATGTGCCTCTTCTCCTGCGTACTGCGGCGCGGCGTATAGCGATCGCGCTTCGTTATAACGGCCGATTCCGATCGCCACTCGCTCGCGTTCCATTCGCTCAAAAATTGTTCGGCTGAGCGAATGCACCTCCGCGTTTGCCGGATCGGCGCCCAACATCATGCTTCCCACGCTCAAATCAAAGACGTGCAACGCGGCCGTTCCTAGGTCCGCCTCAACAACACTCGCGCCCAGATCGCGCTGCCTTTTTAGCCAACTGGCGATCCTTTGCAGTTGAGGAACTGCTGTAAGTCCGCTTGCATCGCGCAAGGCATGATGCGCGAATCTGGGATGAATCTTCGCCAGCCGCTGCAGTGCGGCCCACGCCTGATCTTCCGTTACGGTTACATACGGATCGTCGGGCTTCTGTTTTTTTCGTGCGGCGGAGTTCACGACGCTCACGGCCAGCCGAGTTCCAATCAGAGGAAACAGTGCCGCTATTTCCGGCTCGCTCAGCGGAAATGTGCCGTGGAATCCCCGCGTGATATCACGTGCGACGCCCAGTGGGTCTTCCTTACCAAGAAGAGCATAAGCCGCCGCGATCGCCGGCTCGCTGACAATCCAACCGTGATGCATGTCTCCAAAATCGATCACTCCTGCGATCTTTCGAGGCTGCGGCCATGCTGCGCTTACCAGGACGTTGTGATCGTTCGCGTCGCCATAGATTGGCCCTGCGCGCAGATCGCAGCGACGCGACTCGACTTCCTTCTCATACAGCGCAAGAAAATACTCCACCAGCGCGCGCCGCGACGGCTCTGCGATGCGGTGCAGTTGATTGCGAATCCAACCAGCGCGCGAGGAATCCCATTTGAGTTCTCGACGAATCCCGGCGTGTGCAAACGTGCGCAACGCCGCGTCGATTTCCCCGAGGAATCGGCCCAAGTCCTCCAGGATTTCTGATGAATGAGGCTTGGCCTTTTCCAGAGTTGAGCCCTGCAGGAAACTCAGCATCCATATAAGGCGCTTCTGACCAGCAGAGTCGGTGATTTCGGTGAACTGGGTTGCCTGTTTTGTTCGCTGAACGCGAGGCAGCGGCAGATGGGAAGCTTTCTCGCGAAGATGCTCCAGCGCGGCGCACTGCATCTCAATGAACGATGCCTCGCGGGCCGGGTGCATACATTTCAAAACGAATTCTCGGCCCTCGCTCGCTCGCAAATGAAAATTGCAGTCGTATTCTCCGGGCAGGGTGGTTGCAGCTGCCGCGACCCCGTACAGACCGACTGCCAAACGTTCCGCTTCCGCAGCCGATACCGCCGCCGCTGTGCTCTCTTCCAGGAACATGCCTGAAATCTTATCGGCATCCGTTCCGAGCGTCCATTAGAGCGCAGGATGCTGAACATCCGTGATGCCTTAGAATGGATGAGAGGACATTTCGACAGAATGAAGCTCAAGATTCCGCACGGCGATTTCAGCGCATATCTCTTCGATTGTGACGGTACCATCGCCGATTCCATGCCACTGCACTACGTCGCTTGGAAACAAGCGCTTGGCGAGTGGAATTGTGAATTTGACGAGAAGCTTTTCTACAAGTGGGGAGGCATGCCTATCGTTGAAATTGTCGCTACCTTGAATAAACAGCGCGGACTGAACATGCCCGTGGAGCAGGTCGCGCACCGCAAGGAAAATCTCTACTTCGAGCTGCTGCCGCAGCTGAAAGCCGTCCCCGAAGTGCTCGAGCACATCGAAGCGAAACACGGCCAGCTCCCATTTGCGGTCGTTTCCGGCAGCGCACTGGATTCGGTCACGGCTTCACTCACGACCCTCAACCTGCTCGACCGTTTTGACACTTTGGTTTGCGCCGGCGACTACAAGAAAAGCAAGCCCGATCCAGAGGGTTTCTGGCTTGCGGCTTCGCGCCTTAGTGTGGCGCCTGAATCGTGCCTGGTGTTTGAAGATACCGAGATGGGAATCCAAGCAGCGACTGCTGCCGGAATGGCTTCAGTAAAAGTGCCGTCGCCTTGGGAACGTGTTCAGTCGAACTGATTCGTTTAGTTGACGCTGACCGGCCCATTCACCGTGGAAACGCGCACCAGCGCCGGCCCGGAGCCAAACTCCACGCGCTTGCTGTTGTCATCCCAGGTCTTGCGGCCTTCGTTGCAGACGCTGGCTGCACAACTGAACGGTCCGTGGCCATCCGATTCCAGCACCACACCGGACTGATAGCCTGCCGGCACATGCAACGTCACCGGGCCGTTGGTCGCATGAGCTTCGAGTCCTGCTCCATTCCAGTTCGTTCCTTCCAGGTTGACCGTGATCGGTCCATTTTGTGTCCGCACGTCCAGCTTGCCGCTGTTTTCTTCCAGTGAGATCGGACCGTTTTCCGCCCGCACCGTCAGGTCGCCCTTGCATTTCTCCACCGTGACCGGCCCGTTCACCGCATGCACTTTCAGGTTTCCTTCGACTGAGTACAAACCCATCGGGCCATTGTGGACGTTCAAATCCATCGCGGCTCCACGTGGAGCCTTAATCAGCAAGTGCGCGCTCCACTGCTGACGCGAACTCGGTCCGCTTACGCTCAGTTCGCCATTGGAAAAATTTAGTTTGATCTGGCTGAGCACGTTCTCCGCATCATTGCCCGGGCGCGTTGCTTTGCAAAGCGTTACGGAATAGTTGGCTTGATCCCAGCCCTGCACCTGCACCCCGCCGTTGTGTTCGGCCTCCACGCGAAGCGTCGAAGCTTCCGCCCTGCTGATGGTCTTTTGTTCGGACTGCATGACGCCTTCGCGCCCGTCGAACTGGATGTGTAAATCGTTGCAACTGGCCGCCGGCCATTCATCGTGGATCGTCGACCGTTCGACGTCATGTTCGCTGCCATAACGGTGGGAGATCATGCGCGGCGCCGCAGTCACGAGGACTGCCGTCCAGACCGTGATGCCGATCGCAGATAGAAGAGTGCGGGAAACCATGGACTTCACCTCCAGCCATATAGACGACGGGAAAGGCCGACGGTCAGGTCGTCAGCGAAAGAATCTTCGACTGGCCGTCCGCGCGCGGCCTGTTCTCAGTTCAACGGCCAGCCGTCGAAATCTTCGTCGCCGATGGGCGGGCCGTCGGGCGGCTCAGAGGGTGGGGCCAAATCGAGTTTCTTTGGATCCTTCTGAAATTGCTCGACTTGCGAGGCCGCATAAACCAGATGCGCCCTCTGGGCTGGATCGCTCGCCGAAGCTTTGGCGGCGTTTAGCCAGCCTCTTAGTTGGTCGGCTTCGAGGGAAGCAACTGCGCGCACCTGCGTTGTCGCTCGCTCATTCGTCGCCAGCGCAAGCAAGTCGTAAAGGACGACGCCGTCCACAACTCGAGCAACTTCGCCCTGGTAGCCGGAGGGACGCGGAGCCTTCCAGGTCGCGGCCAGAACCCCGTCAAGCACTTCCTGCAATCCGGGATTTGCCGCGTCGCGCGCATGGAACTCCACCAGCCGTGCCGCACGCTCGGGATTGAAGAGAAACTGCAAGGTGTGCTGCGCCGCGGCTTCGGCTGGTGCCAGCGCATCGAATGCCGGGCTGGTATGAATCTTGAAATGTTCACGTCCGCGCTCATAATCTGGCGGGCGTGGTGGGATCATTTGTAGCAGCGACTCCGGCAGCGCCAATGCCGAGGGCTTCAACGTAGCCAGAACGGCGGCCAACGCGCGCCGTTGTTCCGCCGGTAGAACAATCTTCGTCGGCAGCTCGCCGTCTCCGCGCAGCGCAAATGTGTAGTCCATTCCGCCAACCAGTTTCGATGCTGCTTCTACCTGGTAGCGATGCAGCATATAAATCGGCACCAACGGATCTTCGATCATCGCCAGCGGCGCGTCTTCACGAATGTTGCTTTTTCCGAACCGCTTCAACGCTGCCGCTCGCACCTGCATCAACCGGTTCAGTTCATCCACCGCGTTCGAACCCGAGTCCCATAGGTGCGCCACACTGCTCGAACTTCCGGCCGGCCGTGCATCCTGATCCGTCAGAAACCGCAAGCCTCTCCCATAAGCCTCCAGCAGCGTTTTGTTCAGCGCCGCCGTTTCGTCCGTTCCCGCGGGGAAATCCTGGTAGCCCCAAGCGATCGAAACCTTGTCCCACTCGCCAATTCCTGTCGCGTATGCGTCGCTCAAATCGATCGAGCCATCCGCGGACAACTTCGCCAGCGGCGGCGGGTAGTCCATCACCGAAGAGCGGTTCACGGTGCTCGCTGAATAGTTATGCTCCAGACCCAGCGTGTGGCCGACTTCGTGCGCCGCGAGCTGCCGCAAGCGTGCCAGCGCCATCTCCTGCATCTTTGTTGGAACGCCGGGGGGCGAAACCGGCTTGCCCTTCTCGTAAGGCGCCAGCAATCCTTCCGCGATCAAGTAATCCTGCCGCACCCGCAACGACCCCAGCGTCACATGCCCCTTGATGATTTCTCCTGTGCGCGGATCGAGCACGCCCATCCCATACGACCAGCCGCGCGTCGCGCGGTGCACCCACTGAATCACGTTGTAACGCAGGTCCATCATGTCCGCGCCTTCCGGCAGTAGCTCGACGCGAAACGCGTTTTTGTAGCCCGCCGCTTCGAACGCCTGGTTCCACCACCGCGCGCCTTCGAGCAGCGCTGAACGAATCGGTTCCGGCGCGCCGCGGTCCAGGTAATACACGATTGGTTCGACCGGGTCGCTCACCGCTGCTGTCGGATCCTTTTTCGCCAGCCGGTGACGCGCCGCGAATCGTTTCACAATCTGCTCGTTCACCGGCGTTGCGTAATCCATGTACGAAATCCCGAAGAAGCTCGACCTCGGATCGTAAGCCCGTGGCTTATATCCCGGCGATGGCAACTGCACAAACGAATGATGCTGGCGTACGGTGATCGCGCCGGGATCGGGAGTCACATCGCGTACCCACTTGCCCGGCTCGTCGCCGGTAAACGTCAGCATCGCTTCCACTTCCGTGTTGCGCGGAAAATTCTTCGTGTTTGCAACATAAATCGCGCTTCGTAAGGCGTCCAGCTTGTAGGTGCCTTGCTTTGTTTTCTTCAGTACATTGGTCACACCGTGCGCGTCGCGCAGGAAAAAGTCCGTCGCATCCACCAGCACGTGGCCGCTCTCTTCCGCTGCCGACGTAAATCCCCAAAGTACCGATTCCGCAAACGAGTCGTGAACCGCGCGCCGCTCATCCGCATCACTGCTTACTGCGCGAAAATTCAGATTCTCTTGCACCAGCAATACCTTCGGTCCGCTCCGTTCGAACCGCACGACACGCGTCGCACCCAACTGGCCGCGATCGAGCCCGATGTCATTCGAACCCACTCCCGCCGGCAGTCCGCTCTGATACAGGAATTCCGCGTCCCACTTGTCGATCTCAAGCCACAACTTGCCGGCCTTCGCATCCCAGTACAGATTGAAAAAGCCAGCCAGCTTCTGCGTGTCCTTCGTCTTTTCGGCAATCGCGCCGCCCTGCGCGCCAGCAATCCCGACGCCAACCAGCAGCGCGTATGTCAGGACAAGCGAGATCACCGCTGCGTGTAAAGCACGTTTCATCATTCCAAGTCCTCCCAAGCGAACGAACGTTTTACACCAAAATCCGCGCTGCCGCAGCATGCTGCTTGCGTTGCCGCTGACGCCACCCTTTGCTAACATCCGCCGCAACACAGTGTCAGCCCAAAGCTATATCATTCGCGGCGGCATCGCAGGCAGAGAGCGTTTGCGCATTCTCTCCCGCGTCATGCGTCCCACTTCGCTCGCTCTGCTGCAACGCGCGGGCCTCCAAGGAGGCATGCAGGTCCTCGAAATCGGCTGTGGCGGCGGCGATTTAGCCTTCGACATCGCACGCGTCGTGGGCTCCAGCGGTGGCGTGCTCGGCACCGACATTGATCAAACCAAGCTCGACCTCGCTGCTCGCGAAGCCGCTGAGCTCACCGTAACAAACATCGGCTTTCAGCTTGCGAACATCATGGAATCGGCGCCGGCAGGCAACTTCGACTTGATCCACGCGCGCTTCGTTCTGACTCACCTCACGAATCCTGCTCAGGCCTTGGCCCACATCCGCGCCGCCTTGCGGCCCGGCGGCATCGTGGTGCTCGAAGACATCGATTTTCGCGGATACTTCTGCTATCCCGACTGTGCGGCGCTCTGGCGTTATGTCGCTCTTTATACAGAAACGACGCGTCGCAGAGGCGTGGACGCCAACATTGGCCCGCGCCTGCCATCGCTTCTATCCGAAGCCGGTTTTCAAAACCTTCACTTGAACGTCGTTCAGCCCTCTGGTAGCGAGGGCGAAGTAAAGTTGATTTCGCCCCTTACGATGGAAAATATCGCCGACGCCGTCGTTGCGGAGGGCTTGGCGACCGCGGAAGAAATCGCTCACATCGTCGCGGACCTCTATAAGTACGCGGAGACACCCGGCACTTTGGGATGCACGCCCCGCATCTTCGAAGTCTGGGCCAAACACCCCTCTTAGCCATCCTTTGACAAACTTTGCGCCGAATCGGCACTCAACGGACAAATTGAGGTTTGCTATAATTCGATTCTCCGGTAACTTTCCGCGATGGCTAAGCTCCAAATTTCCGTCGTTCAGTACCTGAACACTGCTCCGCTCGTCCGCGGTTTCACGCATGGCCCGTTGCAGGGCAAATACGACCTCTCTTTCACCGTGCCGTCACAATGCGCCGAAGCGTTGCGCGCCGGTACCGCCGATGTCGCCATCATCCCCGCCATCGAATACCAACGCATCCCAAATCTCGTCGTGCTTCCGGATCTTTCCATCGCTTCGAAAGAACGCGTGCGCAGTCTACTGATCGTCTCTAAGCTCGCCATCCGCGAAGTCCGCAGCCTGGCGCTCGACCGCAGTTCGCGCAGCACGCAAGCGCTCACGCGCATCCTCTGCGAGGACCGGTGGAACATCTCTCCGCAATTCGCCGAAGCCGCTCCCGATCTTGAGCAAATGCTGCGGACTTCCGACGCTGCTCTCGTTATTGGAGATCCTGCGCTCCGCATCGCCATTCAAGCCGAACAATGCGTCGAGCCGGGCGCCGACGGCGAATGGCTTTGTGCTGGGACGCAGATCAACCTGGCCCAATTCCCGAAGCTCCATATTTACGATGTGGTTCATGAATGGTGGCAGCTCACGGAGCGCCCCGCGGTGCTTGCGGTCTGGGCCGCGCGGCCCGAGGTTGCTACACCGGCTCTGTCCGCTGACTTCTCCGCATCACTCGCTTTCGGCTTGAAGCATTTGCCAGGAATCTGTGCCGAAGCCGCCCGCGAGCTGCAGCTTCCTGAAAAAGAACTTTCGCTGTATCTGCGCACCAACATTGATTACTCGCTCGACGTCGAAAATCTCAAGGGCCTCAACGAATTCTTCACTCGTGCCGCTCGCCTTGGCCTTATCCCGCAAGCCAATCCAATCTCCATTGCCGCAACAACGAAAGCTTCCGCCGTCTAGTGGATCCGTGTCTCTCCTGACCTGCCTGCCGCAGGCCGGCTCCGCGGCAGGTTTGTCTTCCTCTCTCGACAGTCAACCTTCGACGGCCAACTTCTTCTTACCCATCTTCACTTCCAACTCCTCGAGCGTCCGCGGCCAATCGTCCCGCAACAGTCGCGAAAACGCCCGGTCCGCCAATAATTTCCCGTTCGTCTGGCACGCCGGACAATAATTCGTTTCGTTCGACGCGTATTTGATTCGCTGGATAGCCGTGCCGCATCGCGGACACGGCTGCCTATACTTCCCGTGCACCGCCATCTCCGGACGGAAGGCCGTCACACCTTCGGGGAATTTTCCCCCCGTTTCACGCCGCAGTCGGTCCACCCAGTCCGTCAGCGATTTGCGAATCGCTTCATACAACCGCTGAATTTCGGTTGCGCTCAGCTTCTGCGTCAGCGCCGTCGGCGACAATCTTGCCTCCCATAAAATCTCATCCGAGTAGGCATTCCCAATTCCGCTGAACAGAGTCGGATCGGTCAACGCGCGTTTCAGAGTGTGGTTTTCGCAAAGCAGCACCCGCGTAAACTCACCTGCGTCACTCTCCAGAACCTCGATCCCGCCTGGATCGAGCTCCCGCAGGCCCACCTCGCCA
>Ga0075424_100005398_pt1 | contig 12199 bp, 9 predicted proteins | sample SoiMethybrSBSTD3_FD_75301 | JGI IMG/M metagenome (GOLD analysis project Ga0075424, IMG submission 75301) | Bulk soil microbial communities from a Populus tree surrounding site in Tennessee, USA - Soil MetaG P. TD hybrid SBSTD3 | ecosystem: Environmental > Terrestrial > Soil > Tree plantation... | reverse complement strand
CGCCCGACGGTGTCGTCGGACTTGATGGTCAGCATCTCCTGCAGCGTGTACGCGGCGCCGTAGGCCTCGAGCGCCCACACCTCCATCTCGCCGAAGCGCTGGCCGCCGAACTGGGCCTTTCCGCCCAGCGGCTGCTGCGTGACGAGCGAGTACGGGCCGGTTGAGCGGGCGTGAATCTTGTCGTCGACAAGGTGGAGCAGCTTCAGGATGTACATGTAGCCGATCGTGACCTTCTGCTCGAACGGCTCGCCACTGCGCCCGTTGTAGAGCTGCGCCTTCCCCGAGCACTGCCGTCCTGCCGGCCGCTTCGGGTCGACGAGGAACTTGATCGGCGAGTCGGGGTTCTGCTTCGTCCACTCGATCAGCGCTTCGTCGACGTCGTCGGGCGTGGCGCCGTCGAAGACGGGCGTCGCGACCGCGCTCGGGTTGCCGCCGTTGATGATCTGGCGGCGATGGCGCCAGTCGACGTCGCCGTTCTTCTGGCCATTCGTGGCTCCGTCCTCGGCGAACACGCCGTGCGCGGCAGCCCAGCCGAGGTGGGTCTCGAGCACCTGACCGATGTTCATCCGGCTCGGCACGCCGAGCGGGTTGAGGACGATGTCGACGGGCCGGCCGTCCTGCAAGAACGGCATGTCCTCCTCGGGCACGATCTTCGAGATGACGCCCTTGTTGCCGTGGCGGCCGGCGAGCTTGTCGCCCTCGGCGATCTTGCGCTTCGTCGCGACGTAGACACGCACCAGCTCGTTCACGCCCGGCGACAAGTCGTCGCCGTCCTCGCGAGAGAACGTCTTGACGTCGATCACGACGCCACCCTCGCCGTGCGGCACCTTGAGGCTCGTGTCGCGGACCTCGCGCGCCTTCTCCTTGAAGATCGCACGGATCAGCTTCTCCTCGGCCGTCAGCTCGGTCTCGCCCTTCGGCGTGACCTTGCCCACGAGCAGGTCGCCCGCGCCGACCTCGGCGCCGATGCGCACGACACCGCGCTCGTCGAGCTGCGACAGCGACTCCTCCGAGCGGTTCGGGATATCGCGCGTGATCTCCTCGTCGCCGAGCTTGGTCGAGCGCGCGTCGATCTCGTACTCGTGGATGTGGATCGACGTGAGGATGTCGTCCTTCACGAGCCGCTCCGAGATGACGATCGCGTCCTCGAAGTTGAAGCCCTCGAACGGCATGAACGCGACGAGGAGGTTCGCGCCGAGCGCGAGCTCGCCGTTGTCCGTCGAGCTCCCGTCGGCAAGTACGTCTCCGGCCTTCGGCTTGTCGCCGAGCCGCACGATCGGCTTGTGGTGGATGAGCGTGCCCTGGTTCGAGCGCATGAACTTCGTCAGCGTGTAGTCGTCCTTGCCGTCCTTCGTCTCGACGACGACGCGCTCGGCGTCGACGTCCACGACCGTGCCCGGCCGGGACGCGACGACGACGTCGCCCGAGTCGACCGCGGCGCGGTACTCGAGGCCGGTGCCGACGAGCGGCGACTGGCGCACGAGCAGAGGCACGGCCTGGCGCTGCATGTTCGCGCCCATGAGCGCGCGGTTCGCGTCGTTGTGCTCGAGGAACGGGATCAGCGCCGTCGAGACCGAGACGATCTGCGCGGGCGAGACGTCCATCAGGTCGACGTCCTTCGCCGCCGACATCACGGCCTCGCCCTCCGAGGAGCGACAGAGGACCGAATCGGTTGCGAACTTGCCGTTCTTGTCGAGCTGCGCGCTCGCCTGGGCGATCACGTAGCGCGACTCCTCGACGGCGTCGAGATAGACGATCTCGTCGCTGACCTTGCCGTTCGCGACCTTCCGGTACGGCGTCTGGACGAAGCCGAACTCCGAGACCGTCGCGTATGAGGCGAGGTAGCCGATCAGGCCGATGTTCGGACCCTCCGGCGTCTCGATCGGGCACATGCGCCCGTAGTGGGTCGGGTGGACGTCGCGCACCTCGATCGGCGCACGCTCGCGGGTGAGGCCGCCGGCGCCGAGCGCCGAGAGCCGGCGGCGGTGCGTGAGGCCGGCGAGCGAGTTCGTCTGGTCCATGAACTGCGAGAGCTGCGAGGAGCCGAAGAACTCCTTCAGCGCGGCGACGACGGGCCGGATGTTGATGATCGTCTGCGGCGTGATGGTGTCGACGTCCTCGGTCGTCATGCGCTCCCGGACGACGCGCTCCATCCGGTAGAGGCCGACGCGGAACGCCTCCTGGATCAGCTCGCCCACCGTGCGGAGACGCCGGTTGCCGAAATGCTCGTACTCGTCGAGGTCGTTGACGATCGGTGCGCGTGAGAGCGCCATCCCTTCGGCGGCGAAGTCCTTCGAGTCCTCGGGGACGCCGATCTTGGCCGGCAGTTCCAGGAGCTTGCGCACGAGCGACACGATGTCCTCGGTCGTGAGGACGCGGACGTCTTCGGGGACGTCGACGCCGAGCCGCTGATTGAGCTTGTAGCGGCCGACCTTCGTCAGGTCGTAGCGCTTCGGGTCGAAGAACAGCGCGCGCAAGAGGTTTCGCGCGTTGTCGAGCGTCGGCGGCTCGCCCGGCCGCTGCTTCTTGAACACCTCGATCAGCGCCTCTTCCTCGCGGGTCGAGGGGTCCTTGTCGAGCGTGTTGACGATGTAGTGCGAGTTGTCGAAGAGGGCGAGGATCGCCTCGTTCGACGACGTGTCGAGCGCGAAGCCGGTGGTGGGGTCTTCTGCCGGGAGCGCACGGAGCAGCGTCGTGATCGGCAGCTTCCGCTTGCGGTCGATGCGCGCGTAGACGATGCCCTTCTTGTCGATCTCGAGCTCGAGCCACGAGCCGCGGCTCGGCATGAGGTTCGCGGTGAAGACCTGCTTCGTCGGGTCCTTCGGCTCCATGAGGTAGGCGCCCGGCGAGCGAACGAGCTGCGTCACGATGACGCGCTCCGTCCCGTTGATGATGAACGTGCCGAACTCGGTCATCATCGGGAAGTCGCCCATGAAGACGCCCTGCTCCCGGATCTCGCCCGTGTCCTTGTTCACGAAGCGGACCTTCATGTTGAGCGAGGCCTGGTAGGTCAAATCCTTTTCGCGACACTCCTTGATCGAGAACTGCGGATCGCCGAACTCGAACTCGCCGAACTCGACGGCGAGCGTGCCGGTGTAATCCTCGATCGGCGAGATGTCGTCGATCGTCTCTCGTAGGCCCTCGTTCTTGAACCAGTCGAACGAGGACTTCTGGATGTCGATGAGATTCGGTAGGTCGAGAACGTGCTCGAGTCGGCTGAACGACGTACGAGCGCGGGGCGAAGCGACCGTGGTGGTCAAGAAGAACAGCCTCCCTTGAAGCGTGCGAAAACGGGCAATAAATCGGCGTCGAGCTGCGAGCGGCCAGACGTAGGCGCAACCCGCAAGGGTACCGGATCGACCCCCCTCACCGCAAGCGGAAGCCGCGGCGGTCGCCGATATCGGTCGAAACTGTAGCTCGGGGCCGACAGAACGGCAAGCGGGCCGAAAGGCCAGTGCCTGCCACCAGGTGGCAGGCACTTGTCACGCGCAGGAATTACTTGAGCTCGACCGTGGCGCCGGCTTCCTCCAGCTGCGCCTTGATCTGGTCGGCCTCCTCCTGAGCGACGCCCTCCTTGACCGGCTTCGGGGCCGAGTCGACGAGGTCCTTCGCCTCCTTGAGGCCGAGACCGGTGACCGCGCGCACGACCTTGATCACCTGGATCTTCTGGCCGCCCGCCTCGGCGAGGACGACGTCGAAGGAGGTCTTCTCTTCCGCCGCAGCACCGTCGCCGGCCGCCGCCCCACCGGGCGCCGCGACCGCCACGGGAGCAGCGGCCGTGATGCCCCACTCCTCCTCGATCTTGTTCTTGAGCTCGACCAGCTCGAGGACGGACATCTTCCCCAGCTCGTCGAAGATCTTGTCGACCGCCATCTAGCTCTCCTCTTCTTCTTCGGCGGCGGGCGCTGTGGCGTCCGCCTCTGTGGTGTCTTCCGCCGACTCCTCCTCGGCGTCAGGCTCTTCCTCGGCCGGTGCCTCCTCGGCCGGTGCTTCATCCGCCGGTGCTTCATCCGCCGGTGCTTCATCCGCCGGTGCGGCTTCCGCCTCGGGCTCGGGCGCCGTGGCGACTTCCGCCTCGGGCTCCGGCTCCGGTGCGGCCTCCTCCTCGCCGCCGAGCTGCTCGATGCGCGCGTCGATGAGGCCGCGGAGGTTCTGCAGCGGCGCGTTGAGCAGGCCGGCGAGCGCCGTGAGCGGCGCGACGATCGCGCCGAGCACCTGGCCGCGCAGCACCTCGGCCGGCGGCAGCTTGGCGAGGATCTCGACCTCCTCTGCCGTCACCGCGCGTCCCTGCATGATGCCGCCGCGGATCTCGAGCACGTTCGTCTCGCGCGCCGCATCCGCAAGCGCCTTCGCGGTGGCCACCATGTCGCCGTCCGCCTCGAGGAAGGCGATCGCGCTCGGCCCGTCGAGCAGCGCGAGCAGCCCCTCCGTGCCGGCCGCCTCGGCGGCCCGCCGCGTAAGTGTGTTCTTGACGACGGTGAAGCGTGCGCCGCTCTCGAGCAGCCGCGTGCGGAGGTCGTCGATCTGCGGCATCGTCAATCCGCGATAGTCGGCGACGAGCAGCGTCTCCGCAGCCTTTAGCCGCGCGGTCAGCTCCTCGACAACCTGTTCTTTCTGATCTCTTCTCATCTCACCTCGACTGGTCTTCCGTCCTCTCAAGGAGGACCGCCAGTGGTCTCAGGCGGGCAGTTGCTAGGCCGGCACTGTAGCGGCCTCCGGCGCCCGTTCGTCCAACTCCTCGACGATCCCGCGGATCCGGGCCGGATCGACGTGGATGCCGGGGCCCATCGTGCTCGTGAGCGTGATCTGCCGGATGTAGCGGCCCTTCGCGGCCGACGGCTTCGCGCGCACGATCTCGTCGAGCACGGCGGCGTAGTTCTCCACCAGCGCCCGCTCCTCGAAGCTCTTCTTGCCAATCACGACGTGGACGTTCGCGCCGCGGTCGGTGCGGTACTCGAGCTTGCCCGCCTTGGCCTCGGAGACAGCCTTGCCGACGTCCATGGTCACCGTGCCGGTCTTCGGGTTCGGCATCAGTCCGCGCGGGCCGAGGATGCGGCCGAGCTTGCCGACGTTGCCCATCTGGTCGGGCGTCGCGATGGCGACGTCGAACTCCGTGAAGCCCTCTTCGATCTGCTTCGCGAGGTCGGCTGACCCGACGACGTCGGCGCCGGCCTGCTCGGCCTCGCGCGCCTTGTCGCCCTCGGCGAACACGGCGACGCGGACGTCCTTGCCGCTCCCGTGCGGAAGCATGAGCGTGCCGCGCAGCTGCTCGTCGGCGTGGCGGACGTTGAGGCCGAGGCGGAAGTGCAGCTCGACCGACTCGTCGAACTTCGTCTCGCCGAACCCCTTGAGCAGACGAACGGCCTCGACCGGCGAGTAGACCTGCTCGCGCTCGAAGGTGTCGCGGGCGTTGCGATAGCGCTTGCCGTGCTGGGCCATTACAGGTCCACCTCCACTCCCATGCTGCGCGCTGTGCCGGCGATGATCTTCGCCGCCTGGTCGATGTCGCGTGCGTTCAGGTCGGGCATCTTCGTCTCGGCGATCCGGTGCACCTGCTCGCGTGAGAGGCGGCCGACCTTCTCCCGGTTCGGCTCGCCCGAGCCCTTGTCGAGCCGCAGCGCCTCCTTGATCAGGACCGCCGCCGGCGGCGTCTTCGTGATGAACGTGAACGAACGGTCCTCGAAGACGGTGATCTCGACCGGGGTGATGCGGCCGTTCTGGTCGGCCGTCTGCGTGTTGAAGGCCTTGCAGAACTCCATGATGTTGACGCCGTGCTGGCCGAGCGCAGGTCCGACCGGCGGGGCCGGGTTCGCCTGGCCGCCGGGGATCTGGAGCTTGATCAGGGTGAGAACTTTCTTCGCCATCTCGGTTCCTCAGTCCAGCTTCTTGACGTTGTCGAATCCAACTTCGACCGGCACTTGCCGCTCGAAGATGTTGACCATCACCTGGAGCTTCTGCGCGTCGGGGTTGACGTCGGTGATCTCGCCGTCGAAATCCGCGAGCGGGCCGGAGGTGATCTTGACCGACTCCCCGAGCTGGAACTCGACCTGCGAGCGCTGAGCGAGCGCCGTGCCGGCGCCGGTGTGGAGGATCCGGTCGACCTCGGGCTGCGAGAGCGGCACGGGCGTCGCGCCGGCGCCGACGAAGCCGGTCACACCGGGCGTGTTCTTCACGACCGTCCAGGCGTCGTCGTTGAGATCCATGTTCACGAGCACGTAGCCCGGCAGCGTCCGCTTCTCGGCCTGCACCTTCTGACCGTCCTTCGTCTCGATCACCTGCTCGGTCGGGACGACGACGCGCCGAAAGCGGGCGCGTTGGTTCATCGACTCGATCCGGTGCTCGAGATTGGTCTTCACCTTGTTCTCGTGCCCGGAATAGGTGTTGATCACATACCAGCGGAACATTCGGTTTCTCTTCTCTCTATTGCAACAGCAGGTGTTTGACGACGAACTGCCACACCTGGTCGTTCAAGTACAGGTAGGCGCCGGTGATGAGACAGGCGACGATGACGACGGCGGTGCCGCTGATCAGCTGCTGCTGTCCCGGCCATTCGACTTTCTTCAGCTCCGCCCAGGACTCCTGGAAGAAGCGGATCCCGGGGGTGCCGGAGCGTACCTCGTCGCGGCGCTCGCCCCGCGGGGCAGCCGGCTCCCTAGGCGGCTCCTCCTCGGTCGTGGGCCGCGGCCGGGGCGCGGGCCGGAGCGGCGGCGTGCCGGCGGCCTGCGCGCGGCGCTGGCGGCGCTGTTGACGGGTCGACCTCGCCATTAACGCGTCTCCCGGTGCAGCGTGTGGCAACCGCACCAGCGGCAGTACTTGCGGAACTCGACGCGGTCGGGGGAATTGCGCTTCGACTTCTGCGTCTGGTAGTTCCGGCGCCTGCACTCCGTACAGGCGAGCGTGATTGCGACTCTGACTCCGGTTGCCATTTCCTTATCTCACTCCGAGGGACGCGCCCAGTAGCGCCGGGTGGGCTCGAACCACCGACCTCTGCATTATGAGTGCAGCGCTCTAACCAGCTGAGCTACGGCGCCTCGCGCCGGCGCATAGTAGCGGAGACAAAGGCGAGCGCCAGCCCGGCCGCGCCGACGAGGACGGCCGCTCTCGCGGCCCGTCGCGGGAGCGACGGCTTGGGCCGCACCTCGTAGTAGAGGCGCTCGGGCTTCGCCCCCTCCGGGCCTGACTCGCCGTGCTCGCGCGCGAGCTTCAGCACCTGCGCAACATGGAGGGCCCGTCGTCCCGTGTCACCCTGCTCGATCTGCGTCTTGCAGGAGAAGCCGTCTGCGACGACGATCGTCTCATCGTCGAGCCGGCGCACCGTCGGCAGCAGGCCCTGCTCACCGATCTGCATCGAGAGGTCATGGTGGTCGGCCTCGAAGCCCCACGAGCCGGCGAGCCCGCAGCAGCCGGCCTTCAGCGTCTCGACCTCGACGCCCATCTTCTGCAGCAGCTCGACCTCCGGATCGATGCCGCCGGTCGCCTTGTGGTGGCAGTGGCCCCAGACGAAGGCCTTGCGCTCGAGCGGCGGCGGCTCGACCTCGAAGCGCTCGAAGAACTCGGCGAAGTGGAACGTGCTCTGCGCGAGCCTCTTCGCGTCTTCGTCATGCGGAAGGAGCTTCCCGAGCTCGTCCTTGAACACGGCTACGCAGCTCGGCTCGAGCCCGACGATCGGGATCCCCTCGCGGTACCACTCGCGCAACTGGTCGAGGCTTCGCCGGAGGTAGCGCTCGGCCACGTCGAGGAAGCCGTAGTCGTAGAGGGCCCGGCCGCAGCAGACATGGCCTTCTGGGACGATGACCTGCCAGCCGGCCGCCTCGAGCGCCTCGACGGCCGCGACGCCGACGTCCGTGTGCATGTGGTTGTTGAACGTGTCGGGGAAGAGGACGACCTTCCGCCCGACCGGATTCGTCGTCCCGCCACGCTGCTTGAACCACTGCTGGAGGGTGAGCGGCGCGAACTCGGGCACCTCCCGCTGCTGGGTTATCCCGGCGGCGAGCTTGAAGGCCTGCGCGAACGGCGGGGTGTGCGTGACGAAGTTGACGAGCCCCGGCGCCCGGGACGCGAGCCGCGCGACCTGGTCGATCAGCCCGAACGCGTAGGCGTGGCGCGGGCGGAGCCGGTGCTTCCAGCGGTGGTGGAGGAACTCCGCCTTGTAGGTGGGCATGTCGACGTTGACCGGGCAGTCGTTCGTGCAGCCCTTGCATGAGAGGCAGAGGTCGAGCGCCTCCATCACCTCGTCCGATTGCCAGCCGTCGGTGATGACCTCCCCTTCGAGCATCTCGAACAGGAGACGCGTGCGGCCGCGGGTGGAGTGCATCTCCTCACGCGTCGCCATGAACGACGGGCACATGACGTCGACCCCGTCGGGCGTGCGGCACTTGCCGACGCCGACACAGCGGACGGTCGCGTGCGCGAAGTCGCCGTGGTCGCGCGGGTAGCCAAACTTGACCTTCGGCCGCCACGGCTCGTAATCGGCGCCCAACCGGAGGTTCTCGTCGACGCGGTACGGCCGGACGACCTTGCCGGGGTTCATCTTCCAGTCGGGGTCCCAGATCGACTTGAACTCCTCGAAAGCGCTGACGAGGTCGTCGCCGAACATCTTCGGCAAGAGCTCCGCGCGCGACTGGCCGTCCCCGTGCTCGCCGGACAACGAGCCTCCGAGCTCGAGCACCAGGTCGCTCGCGTCCTCGAGCCAGCGGCGGAACTTCGCGATGCCGGGCTTCGTGACCAGGTCGAAGTTCCAGCGGGCGTGGACGCAGCCCTGGCCGTAGTGGCCGTAGAGCGAGCTCTCGTAGCCGTACTTGTCGGCGAGCTTGGAGAGACGGCGGAGATACTCGCCGAGCCGCTCGGGCGGGACGGCCGAGTCCTCCCAGCCCTCGTGCGTGTCCTCCTTGCCCGGGATGAAAGCCGTCGCGCCGAGCCCCGCCTCGCGCACCTCCCAGATGTGCTGCTCGCTGTCGGGGTCGTCGTACAGCTTCATCCCGGTCGGGGGCACCCCGTCTCTCTCGAGGTCGCGCATCAACGCGCGCGCCTTCGCGTCGGCCTCGTCCTTCGTCTCGCCGCCGAACTCGACGAGCAGCCAGCCCCGGCCGTCGGGGAGCATCGAGCGCTCCCGCTTGTGGATGCCGAGCAGCGTCATGTCCTCGATCAGCGTCGCGTCCATCCCCTCGATCGAGATCGGCTCGTGCTCGCGCGCGATCGTGACGTGGTCGGCGGTGCGGAACTTGTCGGGGTAGCCGACGGCGAGCAGCGAGACGCACGGCGGCTTCGGGATCAGCTCGAGCGTCGCCTCGAGAATCGTCACGCACGTCGACTCCGTGCCGACGAGCGCGCGCGCGACCTCGAACCCGTTCTCAGGGAGCAGCTCGTCGAGGTTGTAGCCCGAGACGCGGCGGGGGATCTGCGGATAGCGCGCGCGAATCTCGTCGGCGTTCGCGGCCATGAGCTCGCGGAGCCGCTCGGCAATCGCCACCGGTGTGCCGGCGCCGCCGCGACCGATACGCAGCCGGTCGCCGCGGTACGTCAGCACCTCGAGCTCCACGAGGTTGTCCGCGACGCGCGGGCCGGGACCATGGAACTCGGCCTGGACCGAGTGCCGGCCACACGAGTTGTTGCCGAGCATGCCGCCGAGCGTGCAGTAGGCGTGCGTGGACGGGTCCGGCCCGAAGGTCAGCCCGTACCTCTCGCTCGCAGTGTCGCGGAGGTGATCGAGGACGCAGCCCGGCTGCACGCGGGCTATCCGGCGCCCGGGGTCGATCTCGAGGATGTGGTGGAGGTACTTCGAGAAGTCGATCAGCACCGCCGTGTTGCAACCCTGGCCGGCGAGGCTCGTGCCGCCACCGCGCAGGACGATCGGCGCCCCGTGCTCGCGGCAGACGCGGTGGATCTCGACGAGCTCGTCCACGTGACGCGGAACGACGACGCCGATCGGAGGCATCCGGTAGTTCGAGGCGTCGGTCGCGTAGAGGGCGCGGCTGCCTGTGTCGAACCGGACCTCGCCCTCGATCGCTGCGCGGAGGTCGCTGGCGATGCTTCGACGATCAAGATCCTTCGCTCCCCGCATCCCGAGGCTCAGCGTGCCACCTCGGCGACCTGCGCGCTGAAGCGAGCGGCGTCCCGGTGCTTGAGCTCGAGCCCGTTGCCCGGTCGCGACCTGTCAGGCCGCAGGACGCCGTCCTCGGGCTCGGGAACGCCGTCGAACACCATCCCCTCGACCCGGACGTGGTCGTGGAAGTACTCGAGATGCCGGCGCCGCTCGACGGCGCAGAACGCATGCGTCGAGATCGCCGGCGCGCAGTGGGCGGAGACGTCGATCGAGTGCGCGTTCGCGAGGCCGGACGCGGAGAGGAGACCTGTGATCCCGCCGCAGCGCGTCACGTCGGCCTGGAGGCAGTCGACCGAGCCGACGAGGTCCCGGAAGTCGGCCGGCACGTAGGCATACTCGCCGGCCGCGATCACGAGCCCGGCCGGCCCCGAGTCGCGGATCAGGCGCAATCCCTCGAGGTCGTCCGACGAGACCGGCTCCTCGAACCAGGTCACGTTCCACGCGTCCGCGTAGCGCTCCGCCCAGGCGAGCGCCTCCTTGCGCGCGAAGGCTCCGTTCGCGTCGACGTAGAGCTCGACGTCGTCGCCGATCGCCTCGCGGGCGTGATCGAGGCGCACCGGGTCGCGCTCGGGCTCGCGCCCGACCTTCATCTTCACGCGCGGAATCCCGGCCTCGGCCCAGCCACCGAGCTGCTCGCAGAGTCGCTCGTCGCTGTACGAGCAGAATCCCCCGCTGCCGTAGATCGGGACGTCCTCGTGTGCAGCGCCGAGAAGGACGACGAGCGGGACGCCGAGCAGGCGAGCCTTGAGGTCCCACAGCGCCTGGTCGACGGCGGACACCGCGCAGAAGCCGATCCCCGGCTGCCCCGAGTTGCGGACCTGCCCGGTCATGCGCAGCCACGCGGCGCGCACGTCCATCACGTCCTCGCCCTCGACCACGCCGGCGAGCTGGGACAAGACCACCTCGGCGGCGGCCGCGTCGCAGTACGTGTAGCCGAGGCCCGTCTTCTCGCCGGCGTGCGCCTCGACGACGACGATCGTGGTCGAGTCCCACTCGAGCGTCCCGTCCGACTCCGGCTCGTCGGTCGGGATCGTGTACGCGTGGACCTCGAGCCGTTCGACGGGCGTTGCGACAGTCACTAGCGCTTCAGGTGCTCGGTGAACTCGACGAGCTTGCCGCGGAGCGACTTCTCCATCACGCCCGTGCGCTCGGGGTCGCCCTTGACCATCGCCTTGGCCATCTTCTTGGCCTGCTCCTCGCTGATGTGCGGGGGCAGCGGCGGGATCTCGGGGTCGGTCTTGACCTCGAGCACGACGGGGCGATCGGCGGCGAGCGCCTCCTCCCACGCCGAGCGCACCTGGTCGCCGTCGTCGCAGAAGATCCCCTTCAGGCCGCAGAGCTCGGCGTAGGCGGCGTAGTCGAAGTTCGGCAGCCACTGCGTGCCCGGGAACTTCGGGTCGCCCTCCATCACGCGCTGCTCCCAGGTGACCTGGTTCAGGTCCTGGTTGTTGAAGACACAGAAGATCAGCCGCTTGTCGGGCCAGCGCTCCATGTAGCGCTTCACGGTGAGCATCTCGTTCATGCCGAGCATCTGGAAGGCGCCGTCGCCGACGAGGCAGATGACCGGGCGCCCGGGATGCGCGAACTTCGCGGCGATCGCGTACGGGACGCCGGGCGCCATCGTCGCGAGCGTCCCCGAGAGCGAGGCCAGGTTGCCCTTGTGCAGCTTCAGCTGGCGGGCGTACCAGTTGGTCGAGGAGCCCGAGTCGGCCGTGATGATCGCGTCCTCCGGCAGCACCTGCGAGAGCTCGTGCACCACCCGCTGCGGGTTCATCGGGTCGGCGTCCATCATTGAGCGGCGCTCGACGATGTCCCACCAGCTGCGCACCCTCTCTTCGATCTGCTCGCGCCAGCCACGGTCCTCCTTGCGCACGAGGTGCGGCTCGAGCGCGCGCAGCGTCTCCTTCGCGTCGCCGATCAGCTGCACGTCGGCGGGGTAGCGGATGCCGATCATGTCCGCCTTGATGTCGATCTCGACGCAGCGCGCCTGGCCCTCTTTCGGCAGGAACTCCGCGTACGGGAAGCTCGTGCCGACCATGAGCAGCGTGTCGCAGTCCTCCATCATGTCGTAGCTCGGGATCGTCCCCAGGAGGCCGA
>Ga0075424_100005395_pt1 | contig 12203 bp, 9 predicted proteins | sample SoiMethybrSBSTD3_FD_75301 | JGI IMG/M metagenome (GOLD analysis project Ga0075424, IMG submission 75301) | Bulk soil microbial communities from a Populus tree surrounding site in Tennessee, USA - Soil MetaG P. TD hybrid SBSTD3 | ecosystem: Environmental > Terrestrial > Soil > Tree plantation... | reverse complement strand
GTGGAGACCTTTAAGACTCGGCAGGTCGCCGCGACAGGGAAGCCCTGCGCGGCCAGCTCGCGGACCAAACCGAACCCTATTTGGGAGCACGTTCTCCCGCGCGAAGTAGGCACTGGCCCGCTTCAAGATCTCAATCTCCATGGCCTGCACCCGGTTCTCCCGGCGCAGCCTGACCAGCTCGGCCCGCTCGTCTTGGTGAGCCCCGCTTGTCACCGTCGTCGACATCGGCCTGGGTCCATCCAGCGCCGCAGACACGACAGCCGAGCCAACTCCACAACCCGTCGACGAAACTCTGACGACTTAAGTGCAGGCATTACTCGGACTCCTCTCCGAGACGATCATCGCCTCAGACTCGGTGTCCGGAAAACCGGGAACAGCTCAGAGTGGAGCCAAGGGTGTCGTGGTTCGAGACATCGTTCATAGGTGAGTCGAGACATCGTTCAGAGCGGATTCCGCATCGACGCCCTCCCGTTCCCCAGCCGGCTCGGCGCCGGTCTGGCGATCACGACGCTGCCCATGATCGGGGAGGCTCAGACGGCGGGGTTCCTCCATCCAGGCCAACCCTGCCGGCGCGCAGCCGCGGTCAACATACCTACCGAACCGAGTCTGCCGGAGCAAGCTTGACCGCGGCGAGCACCGGCACACCATGCAAACGGAGGACTCCGCCGCCAGCCAGTAGAACGACAATCCGTCTAGAACATGCGCGCCTTCGACGATGACCCATGCCCAAAACAGCGGGTCATCGCCTATAGGTGGTGCCGCGCAATATGAACGATGTCTCGATTCATATATGAACGATGTCTCGACTCATCACAGAGTGGAGCCAAGGGGACTCGAACCCCTAACCCCTTGCTTGCAAAGCAAGTGCGCTACCAATTGCGCCATGGCCCCAGTCAGCCGAGGCCCCATCCCCGAGAGCGGCCCGGCCGACCCACGATGCTACGTCATGGCGATCGACCCCACCAGCCCCGAAAACCTCACTCCAACGGAAGGCTCGCGATGACCTGACGCTCGGTGCGTTCGGCGGGGTCAATCTGGAGTGAATTTTCTGGGGTTAGGTGCGAGCCAAATTCTCAGAATCGCCCCCGAGCAGAGGCCACCGGTCATTTTTTACGCTCAGCGCAAGGCGGAAGTTCCCGCTCGGGGGCGATTCCGCGAAAGATCCCACGGGCTCGCCACCACCGCCGAGTCCCACGTACGCTGTTGCCCATGTGGTCCCAGCGCGAAGTCATCGACTACGCGCTGCAGCGACGCTCCACCCTCCAGGCGCTGCAGCGCCCTGGTCGTTCGCTCGCACGGCAGGAGGCCTGTGACGCCGATCCGATGCTGGTCCGCGCGGCCAAGCATCACGGTGAGCCGGCGAGCGCAGCTTGCCCAGTGTGTGAGTCAGACGAACTGGTCAATCTCCAGTACGTCTTCGGCGATCAGCTGGGACAGTATTCGGGGCGGATCAAACGGACCGCCGAATTGGAAGAGATGGCGCACGAGTTCGGGGAGTTTAAGGTCGTGGTCGTCGAAGTTTGCCCAGCCTGCGGCTGGAACCAGATGATCCTTTCCTACCTTCTGGGTGACGGGGTGAAGCGCAAGCCTCCACGCCGCCAACAGACGGTTGAGGACATTTATGGCTGATCCCCATTGGGGACCGGTCGAACCACACCCCCGCGGTGCCGACACGCGCCGCAAAACGACCACACGCGGCCGACGCTGGGCTCGCGGCATCTTCATCACCATCGGCTCGCTGACCATCCTCGGCATGATCAGTGCGATCGCCGTCGTCGTCTACGGCTACAGCACGACAACGCTGCCCGCCGCGAACGCCGACTTCAAGACCGCAACCACCTATATCTATTACAACGACGGGAAGAGCGAGCTCGGCAGCTTCGCGATTCAGAACCGCACGCCGCTGACCTTCAAACAGATGCCGGAGTCCGTCAAGCAGGCCGCCGTCGCCGCCGAGAACCGCACCTTCTGGACCGACCAGGGCATCTCGATCCGTGGCATGCTGCGTGCTGCCTGGACGATCGCCCGCGGCGGCGACGTTCAGGGTGGCTCAACGATCACCCAGCAATACATCAAGATCTTGTACCTGAACTCCGAACGCACGCTGACTCGCAAGTTCCGGGAACTCTTCCTCGCCTACAAGATCAACAAGGAGATGAGCAAGGAGGACATCCTTGCCGGCTATCTCAACACGATCTACTTCGGGCACGGCGCGTACGGCGTACAAGCGGCCAGCAAGGAATACTTCAACATCGACGCCAAGGAGCTCACCGTACCGCAGGCCGCGTTCCTTTCCACCGTTGTCAACAACCCGAGCATGTACGACCCGTCCGACAAGGACAATCGCCAGCGGATCCTGAGCCGCTATCGGTACGTGATCAATTCGATGGCCGAGATGAACTACATCAATCCGGCACAGGCAGCCAGCTACGCCCAGAAGCTTCCCAAGTTCCCCAAGGTTCCCGCCAACCAGCGCTACGGCGGCCCGAAGGGCTTTCTGCTCAAGATGGTCGAGCGTGAGCTCAGCGCGGCAGGTTTCGACTCTTCCCAGATCAGCGGCGGCGGCCTGAAGATCACCACGACCTTCGACGAGCAAGCGCAGGCAGCAGCCGTCGAGGCGGCCCAGAAGTACACCAGGCAGTCCGCTCGCGCTGCCGGGCGTAAGTCGTCCAAACTGCACGCCGCGGTAGCTTCGGTTGATGTGAACACCGGCGAGGTTCTTGCCCTCTACGGCGGCCCCGACTACGTCAAGAACAGCCGTAACTGGGCTACGACTCCGCGCCCGACCGCCTCGACATTCAAGACCTATGCCCTCGCGGCCGGGCTCAAAGACGGGTTCAACCTCTTCGACACGTTCAACGGCAATACCTGGACCCCGCCTGGTGACAAGAACCCGGTGCGTAACGAGTTCAGCCATCAGTACGGCCAATCGGTCAATCTGGTCAAAGCCACCGCCGACTCAATCAACACCGCGTTCGTCGATCTGACCACCCAAATGGACAACGGCCCGCGCAAGATCATGAAGATGGCGCAGAGCGTGGGAGCGCCAAAGGGTCCTGGTTGGGACAACAACGATCGGGTCCCGCTCGGCACCGCGGAGGTCAGCCCGCTCGCGCAGGCCAGCGCGTACGCGACGTTCGCGAACGACGGCATTGCCGTCCCCGACCATGTGGTACGCGAGGTGCGGGACCGGAAGGGACGGATCGTCTACCAGGCGCATCCGGAGAAGAAGCGCGCAGTCCAAGAGGACATTGCGCACGACGTCACCTTCGCGCTTTCCAATGTGGTCGAGCAGGGCACCGGTCACAATGTGCAAACCCTGAACCGTCCGGTGGCGGGCAAGACCGGCACCAAGGACCGCTCTAACCCTGACGGGACGAGCGACATCGTCTCGGCCTGGTTCGTGGCGTACACCAGACAGATCTCGACCGCAGTCATGTACGTCGCCGGTAGTGACGGCAATGGTGATCTTGACAAGTACGCTCGCCCCGGCGACAGCACATTCTTCGGCGGCACGTATCCGGCGCTCACCTGGGCTGACTATATGAAGACCGCCACCAAGGGCCAAGCAGTCAAGGACTTCCCGGGACCTGCTTATGTCAACCGGGATGAGCTCCCGCAACCAGAACAGACGGTGCACGAGACGCTGGAGCCGACTGATCAGCCGACAACGGAGGCTCCCAACCCGCAGCCCACTCAGACCTGGAAATGGCCGCCAAATTGGCAGACGCCGAATCCGAGTGCCACGAAGCCGAAGCAGGGTCCGGGAGGCGGCAAGACACGCTGGAGGCAGCCGCTCCCGAGTGGGAATCCGACTGGCGGGCAGTGAGCAGACTCCCGGCCGTGTTCGACGCTCGATCGGCTCAGAATCTGCCATCGGCGACTGACGCTTTCGTGAGCCGGGTCAGCCAGCGCATCGGCGGACCGCTAGGACGCTACGCCGCCACTGGCAGCGCATGGTGGAACCCGCTGCGTGTCACTTTGCTGGTCGGGACTTTTGTCTATCTGAGCGGTGTGGCCTTCCGGCTGCCCTGTCGGATCACTATCGCGGGCCAGCCGCCACCGGATCACTTCAAATACCTGTGCTACTCCGACATTGGTCTTTTGTACGCCGGTCGCGGGCTGTTGCAGGGCCAGACGCCCTACCTCGATTCCGGTGGCTACCCGGTTCTGGAGTACCCCGTGCTCACGGGCTGGTTTCTTGAGCTGGAGCGATTGATCACAAAAGCGCTAGGTGGGCTGCAGGGCGTTGGCCTGACCGATCAGCAGCAGGTCGACTCGACGTTGATCTTCGTCGATGTCAACACGGTACTGCTTGGCGCCTTGTTCCTGATCGCGCTCTGGGCCCTGGTGCGCACCCCTGTGGGTCGTCCCTGGGACGCGATGATGATGGCCGTCTCACCATGCGTCGCCGCCGCTGCATTGATCAACTGGGACATGCTGCCGGTCGCGCTGACCGCCCTCGCGATGGCGTGCTGGTCCGCACGTAAACCTGGCCTCACTGGAGTCCTGCTCGGCCTTGGCGCCGCGGCCAAGCTCTATCCCGCACTATTGCTCGGCCCACTCTTGCTGCTCTGCCTACGAGGCAAACGGATGGGCGACTTCGTGATGACCTTGTCCACATTCCTGGTGAGCTGGGGACTGGTCAATCTGCCGGTACTGCTGCTGGCGCCAGATGCCTGGTTCAGCTTTTGGCAGTACAACAGAGATCGCAGCGGCGACCTCGGCTCCATCTGGTATGTCTTGTCTCTCGCCGGTCACCCGGTGCCGTATCTCAACTGGGTCAGCGGCGGGTTGTTCCTGCTCTCCTGCCTCGGCATCCTGATCTTGATCTTGCGGGCGCCTCGACGGCCCCGATTCGGTGCCATGGCGTTCTTGGTCGTCGCGGCATTTCTGATGACCAACAAGGTCTACTCGCCGCAGTATGTGCTCTGGCTGTTGCCACTGATGATCTTGGCCCGTCCGAGGTGGCGTGACTGGTTGATCTTCACTGTCGGCGAGCTGATCTACTTCGTCGCCATCTGGTGGCATCTCGGCGGATTCCTCACACCCGGTGACAGCTCGCCTGATCGGATCTACTGGGCCTCCGTGCTGATCAGGCTCTGCACCCAAGGCTGGGTCGTGATCATGGTCGTCCGCGATGCGATGCGGCCGGATCGTGATCCGGTACGACCCGAAGGGATCGACGATCCCACCGGCGGTGTGCTCGATCAATCGACCGACGGCCGGTGGTTCCAAGTATTCGCCGGCATCACGGTCCCGAGGCGGAACGCATGACGATGGCATATGAGCGCTGAACTTGTCGACGTGCGCCCCTCGACAGGCTCAGGGCGCGCCTGGATGCCTTCCTCGCCAGGGCGGATCGTCATCCAGGCGTGGCTGGCCAGCCGGGGGATGATCTTTGCGGTGGCCTTGGTGCTCGCCGTGGTGCAGCACCGAACTCTCACCAACATGGTGAGCAACTGGGACGTACAGCATTTCGCCGAGCTGGCCGGCGGCGGATACTGGGCCGAGCCCGACGGCACTCTGATGGCCTTCTTCCCGGGCTGGCCGGCGATCTTGTGGTTGTTCGCTCAGCTGGGCATACCGGTCGCGATCAGCGGGGTGATCATTTCTACCGCCTGCTCCGCGCTCGCGGCCGCCGCGTTGTACCGACTGGGCGGTCAGTGGGCAGCGGTGGCGTGGCTGTTCGCCCCGACCGCCGTCTTCACTGTGGTGCCCTACACCGAGTCGCTGTTTTGTGCCGTGGCCTTCTGGGCCTGGGAGCGGGCTCGAGCCGACCGCTGGCTCGCGGTTGCGCTGCTCACGGCGCTTGCCTGTACGGTGCGGGTCTCTGGCCTGTTCCTCATTGGTGCCCTGCTGGTAATGATCATGACCGGCGGCGGTCCGATGCTGATCAAGCTACGCCGCGCGGCGCTGATGTTGATTCCGGCGGCGGTGCTCATGGCGTTCGCGACCTACCTGTACGTCCTCACTGGCAGCTGGACGGCCTGGTATCGCGCCCAGTCGACCGGTTGGGTACGCCAGCTGACCTGGCCCTGGGACTCTTTCTTGAACACGATTCCGGTCATCCTGCCTGGCGCGTACGCGAATCATCCCTGGTGGGCCGCGGTCTTCCGGGGCGAGATGATCTCGATGGCTGTGGGGGTAGGGGTCACTATCTGGTGCGTCGTGGTGAGCTTGCGCGCCAGGAAGTCTCCAAGCGGGCCCGATCGGCCGATGTGGGGCGAGGCTAGCTGGGTCGGCGTGCAGGTGGTGGCCTTCTCCTTGTCCTACTGGTTCTTCTCGGTCAACCGGGCCACGCTGCTCTGGTTCCCGCTATGGATCATGCTCGGTCGCTGGGTCGCGGGAGCCGCTGGCAGTGAAGGCCCTTCTCGGCCGGCGCCTCGGCTGCTGGTCGCATTGGCCTTCACCATCGAGATCGTGTTGATGCTCTGGTGGAGTTGGTTGTTCTTCACCGGACATTGGGCAAGTTAAAACTCTGTGTCCGAGATCACTGAAACCCCCGCGCGCGGGCGTCATATCACATAGGCTGACCCGAGGTAGCTCGGTCGGGGGACAAGTTAACCAAACTTGGCGGGTGGGCCCCTGCCCGGGACTTTGATCATTCAAGTCTCCGAAAGGGAAAAGGTGCCCCGCTTCCGTACGACTGCAATCGCGGCCCTGGCTGCAACGGCACTTCTTGCCACGTCCGGCGCGGCGTACGCTCGAGATCTTCATCTGAAGAAGGTCGACCGCGAGGCATCTAGTGCGCCCAGCATGACCTGGGCACATTTCGGGGGTGCCCTGACTGACATCTCTCCGCCGGATACCGCTAACCCCTATAAAGGTGCCAGGGCGACGGCCATGCTGATCGGCATCGAAAACACCACCTTCGTCAAGGTCCAGATCAAAGATCTTGGGAAGGCAGCCGTCGGCAAGGAGCTCGGCGCTCATCTCCACATCGGGCCGTGTGGGCCGGATGCAACCGCGGCGAGCGTAGGGGGTCACTACAACGTCTCGGCTAACGCTGGCGTGGTTCCGCCGGTGGTTAACGACGCCACCGAAGTGTGGCTCAACTTCGACGTGAACTCCGACGGTAACGCGAAGGCGACGGCAACGGTTCCCTTTGTTCCGACTGTCGGTAACCGCTCGATCACCTTCCACGCGGGGCCCACCATCAAATCAGGCGCTGGTGTTGGGACTGCGGGCAGCAAGCTGGCCTGCCTCCCGCTTGACATCAAGTCGTTGAACTCCTCGAACTAGCAAGTCATCTGATCGTCACCCAGTCAGCGGAAGACGCCCTATTACCCTGACTGGGTGGAACGAATGTGGATTGACCTCGATGGCCTGGCGAACATGCGCGATGTCGGTGGAATCCCGACTATCGACGGCGGCAAAATCGTTCCTGGTCGGCTGTTGCGATCGGACAATCTTCAGACGCTGACCACCTCTGACGTTGATCAGCTGCTCGGGCTGGGCCTCACGGATGTCATCGATCTGCGAAGCGACTATGAGGCGGCGCAGGAGGGGCCCACCCGGCTCGCCACGTCGAGCGTACGCATCCAGCGCTTCTCGCTGTTTCGCGAATGGGAATTCGGTGTCGGTGAGGCGAAGCCTGACGGGCGCCCTGAAGTGATGCCCGAGGAAGCCCTGCCATGGATCGATCTCGAACCCAGTGTCGAGCTCGACAACGACGTGGCATCGGTCTATTTCTCCTACCTGGTGGATCGTCCGGACTCGGTACTGGCGGCGTTGCGCACGATCGCCCAGGCGCCAGGCGTGGCTCTCGTTCATTGCGCAGCCGGCAAGGACCGCACTGGGACCCTCGTCGCGCTGGCTCTCTCGTTGGCCGATGCCGAACGCCAGGCGATCATCGATGACTACACCGCGAGTTCGGATCGCATGGAGAGGATCGTCGCACGGCTGATGGCCTCGCCGACGTACGCCGACAACCTGCGCGACCGGCCGTTGTCCTCACACCTGAGTCACCCAGAGACCATGATCAGCTTTCTCCGGCACATCGACGAGACCTTCGGTACCGTGCAACAGATGTTGATCAAGATGGGCTGGACGGCTGAGGACAACGACCAGCTGCGTTCCAAGCTGCTGTTTTGATTGCTTCGCTCGCGAAGCTCGCTCAGCGCGGATCGCACTGTGTAGCCATCCAGTTTGGCGTCAATCCCAGTCGATGGAGTCCACGGTCGCGGTCGTCAGCCGGAGCTCGACAGGGATCTCCTGCCCGACCTGTGGCGGCCGTTCCTTACGCGGCAGAAAGACCTGGCTCGACTGCATATGTGGCGGCTCCAGGAACCAGCGTTTCTTGCCGTTGATGGTGTACGGGCTGAGCGCGAGTCCAGCAGCCGCGAGAGAACCGGTTGCGAAGGCGATGGCCCGATGCCGCACGGTCTTGGCTGAGGTCGGCGCCTCCATGCCTATGCCATGGGACGTGCCGCCTGCGACGACGACGATCCAGCCGCTGGCCGGGCAGACCCGCTGCCGGTAGCCCGCCCGATCGCCCCGCTTGACCTTATGGATGTCCAGCACCGTCGCAGTGGTGCTGCGTGAAGTCTTGTCACCCAACCAGAGCCGGGTGCCAACCCGCAACCGAACGGGCACGGGCTCTGCCTCCGCGCCACCGAGCTGGCGGGCCAGTGCGACCGTCTCCTCCGGAGGCAGGTGGGAGAACCAGAGCGTTCCGGGAGCCGTAGCGAGGGCCGCGTAGCCGAGCCGCTCGGCTTCGGCATAGCGGCCCTCGGTGTGCAACGGCAGGTGGATGGTCCAGCCCTCGAACCGAACACCGCGGAGCAGGGCCGCGACCCGACCAAGATCATCGGGCCGGATGCCATGCCGCTGCATTGACGTGAGGACCTCGACCAGCACTCGCGGACGATCACCGCGGGCGGCGAGCATTTCCAGATCGTTCAGCCGGGACACAGTAGTGATCACCGAACCATCGCTGATCAGCTCGCTGGCAAGCTCGCTAGATGCATCCCATGGATTCAAGATCACCACATCGCCTGGGAATGCCTCCCGCACGACGGCGACCTCAGAGGGAATGCCGACCGCGACCGTGTCAGCGCCGAGCTTGGTCGACTCCTCGGACAGCTGATGCAGGCCAAATCCATATCCGTTGCCTTTGATCACCGGCACAATGCCGGGCGTTGCGCCTGCTACCGTGCGCAGATGTTCTCGCCAGCGTTCCCCGTCAAGGCGCAGCGTTACACCACTCATGTCAGTACCATTCCACTCACTGGGGCACTCATCACCGACGTTTCATATAGAGGTCAAAAGCCTTGTAGAGCAGGGGGTTGAGGGGGAGGTCCCATTCACCGAGGTATTCCACCGCCTCGCCTCCGGTACCCACCTTGAACTGGATCAGACCCAGATGCGGGTCGTCCGCCTCGAGTCCCTCGGTGATTCCGCGGAGGTCGTAGATGGTGGCGCCGGCCTCCAGCGCATCGATGATCATCTGCCATTGGATGGCATTCGAGCCGCGGACCTCACGCTTGGCGGTAGAGCTGGCGCCGTAGGAGTACCAGGTGTGCTGGCCGACTCGCACCCAGGTCGTCGCAGCGACCAGGTCGCCCTCATGGCTGGCCAGGTAGAGCCTAATTCGATCAGAGTCTTCTGCAAGCAAGGCATCGAACATGGTCTGGAAGTAGGACAGCGGTCGGGGCCTGAAATGATCACGCTCGGCGGTTTCGACATAAAGCCGATGGAATTCGCCGAGCTGATCAACTGTTCCGAGGCGTACCACAACGCCCGCTTTGGCCGCCTTCTTGATGTTGCGCCGCCAGAGCTGGTTCATCCCGGCGAGCAGCTGATCAGGAGTCCGCCCGGCGATCGGCAGCTGAAACACGAATCGAGGCTGCCCGGCCGCGAATCCTTCCTCATCTTCCGGCGGGCGCCAGCCCATCTCACGTAGTTGGTTGCGGGTGCGTGTGGTCTCGTGGTTGACCTGGTCGGGAACTGCCTCGCTCAACCGGGTGACCCGTTCGTCGGCGATCGCCGCCTTGATCGTTTCGGCATTCCAGCGCCGCGCGACCGCCGGCGCGCCGATCCGTACGCCGAAGGCGCCGGCAGAGCGCACGTGATCAGCTAGTGGGCGCAGCCATTCGCCAATGTCGGGAGCTGCCCAGTCGATGACCGGCCCTTCGGGCAAGTAGGCGAGGTACTTCTTGATCTTGGGGAGCTGTCGATAGAGCACGAGTCCCGCGCCGACGGGTCCGTCTTTGCCGTTGAACCAGCCAATCGACTCGCTCCGCCACTCGCTTTTAACCTGCGCCCACGCTGGCGTCTGGAGGAAGCTCACCGAGGATTGTGCAGCATTGAACTCGCGATGCTGATCTGCCTCGATGGTCCGTACCGAAAAAGCCACAGGTGAGAATGTAATACCCGATATGCCGAGTCGCTTGCCCTCGCCAAAACCGACGTTACGGATGCCCTGAGCCCGTCGGAGTGTGCCCCTTTGCTTTTCGACAGGCTCAGCGGCCGTAAACAACCGAGTTGCGCACAACATTCTTACGCGGCGTGGGCTTAAGGTGACGCTTTATGCCCAACCGGAGAGTACCGTGAAGTGAAGTCTCGGGCTGCCCGGAATAGGCCCAACGCATCGGCCCCCGTGTTTCCCCGCGCGGGTAGGTCCCATCCCCTGTGCGGACGCCTATTCCGGGTTCAAGCTGTGGTGGCTGGGTCCATGAATCATGGAACCTCGCTCCTCACGAGAAGTGCTTGTGTAGCAGGTGGCCATTGGTGCCCAGAGCGATGACGTCAATGCGGTTCTCGTCCGACGAGACTGCCGTCGGGGTGTCCTCGATTCCGGTACCGATCGTCTCCCAGCCGGTCCACGTTCTCCCGTCCCACGATCGGTGCTGCAAGGTGTTGTTGTCGCCCTCCCGGAAGAGGTCTAACCGACGCAATCCCCATGACGAAACGGCGACATCAGAGTGGAGTCCACGGCCGAGGTTGACAGGAGGCAGCCAGGTCGATCCGTCGTACGACATCTGGTAGAGGCGGTTGTCGCGGCCTCGGTAGAAGACGTCGATCAAGTTGGGTGCGCGCGAAATGGCTGCCGGTGCACCCTCGAGGCTGCCGCCCAGCCTCTCGTAGTCGCTCCATCCCAGGCCGTTCCACCACCTGTGATACAGCGCGTTGTCGCCGCCCCTGACAAACACGTCCAGCCGGTTTTCGCCCCAGGAAGCCACGCTCGGGCTCGATGTGAGAAACCCCCCCAGCGGAAAGTAGCCGACCCATACTCCATTGCCCCAGGCCTTCTGCCACAGCTGGTTGTCGGTACCTCGGACGAAGACATCTAGCCGGTCCGGTCCCCACGCCACGGCTCCAGGACCGCCGACGACGGCGGCCCCAAGATCATCGGCTGGATACCAGTGCTTGCCGTCGTACGCCTCGTGCAGCATGGTCTGGCCGGCTGCCTGGGCAAAGACGTCAAGCCTCTTCTTGCTCCAGGACGCGACGCTTGGTGCTGAAGTGAACGAGCCGCCAAGATCTTCCCAGTCGCTCCACTGTGGACCGGTCGGGGTAGGGGACCGAGTCGGTGACGGCGCCGCGCGCGGAGTTGGAGTCACGAACGGTGTAGCCGCCGGAGCGGCGGGCCGCAGCATGAACAAAAGGCCGACACTCGCGAGCAGCAGCACGACGCTGCCGAGGCTCGCGGGCAACCACCATCGGCGATGGGGTTTGATCATGATCCTCCGCACAACGCAGCACATTAGCTCCCTTAGCCGCCGCGTTGTCAGCGTCTCAGTCGGTTATAGCCCATTGAGACGGGAAACTCGGAGATATTGGCTGCTGTGCGAAGATCACGAGGTTTCCGCCAGGGAGAAATGCTTATGCAGCAGCTGACCGCGGGTGCCGAGCGCGAGCACGTCGATCCGATTCAAGCCCCAGGAAACCGCTGACGGAGTATCAGTGATCCCGGCACCGATGGTTTCCCAGCCGGTCCAGCTTTTGCCGTCCCACCAACGGTGTTGCAGTGTCGTGTCGTCTCCCTTGCAGAAAAGGTCGAGCCGGTGCCGGCCCCATGAGGACACCGCGACATCGGAGTGGAGTCCGCCGCCGAGGTCGACGGGGCCGGACCCCATGGAGCCGTCGTAGGACTCCTGGTAGAGGTGGTTGTCGCGGCCGCGGTAGAAGATGTCAATCAAGTTCGGCCCTCGCGACACGGCCGCCGGGGCGCCCTCCAGATTGCCGCCAAGCCGCTC